>Ga0154020_10004763_pt1 | contig 16110 bp, 14 predicted proteins | sample Klosneuvirus_201_FD_109709 | JGI IMG/M metagenome (GOLD analysis project Ga0154020, IMG submission 109709) | Active sludge microbial communities from wastewater, Klosterneuburg, Austria - Klosneuvirus_20160825_MG | ecosystem: Engineered > WWTP > Aerobic digester > Activated sludge | place...
CTCGCCGACGAGTCCGGGCCCGCTATGGGCGGGGTGAATCCGCCGGCGGGCGCGATCGCTTCGCTCAACGCGTCGATCTCCGATGACCTGTCGTCCTTGGGCGATGAGCCGATGATCTTGGCCAGCCAAGCGCCGAGCGAGCTGGCCACCGCGCGCCCCGAGGCCGCCCTGGCGCTCGAAGATCAGGACCCCATCGCCCAGATCGAGCGCGCCTATGCGCTGCGCGAGGCCGGCCAGCACGCCGAAGCGATCCGGGCCTTCGAAGCCGCGGCCACCGTCCCGTCCCTGGCGGCGGAGGCCCTCGAGATGGCCGGGCACTGCCAAGCCGCGCTCAACGACACCTTGGGGGCGGTGACCTATTTTTACCGGGCGCTCGAGGCCGGGGCCGCGCCCGATCGTTCCCCCCGGCTCAAGTACGAGATCGGCATGGCCTGCGAATCGGCAGGCGACACCGAGAACGCACTGGCCTGGTACACCGCAGCTTTTGCGGAGGACCCCGAGCAGCCGCACCTGCGCACGCGGATTCAAAACCTGGGCGCCGATCCGGAGGCGCTGCTCGAGCAGCAGATCGGCGGCTACGCCGAGGCCCACAACGGCACCAACGGGCACTCGGGCGAGCCCCCGCCGGAGCCACCGCCGCCTGCCCCCCGCAAGAACAAGATCTCGTACATCTGATCCCCGGGCCGGGCCGGTTTGACACCGGGTCCTGGCGAGGGGAGACTCCGCCAGCGAGCGAGGCCGATGGACTATCTCGACTTCTACGAGCTCTCGCAGGAGCCCTTCTCCAACGCGCCGGTGAGTCGGTTCTACTACGACTCGGTCCAGCACAACCAAGCCCTGCTCCGCCTGCGCTTCGCGGTGAGCCACATGAAGGGCCTGGCCCTCTTGATCGGCGGGATCGGCGCGGGAAAGACCACCCTCGCGCGTCGCCTGCTCGACTCCCTCGACGAACGCGAATACGAAGCCGCGCTCCTGGTCATCATTCACTCGGGCGTGACCGCCGACTGGCTCCTCCGCCGTATCGCCATCCAGCTCGGCGTCGAAGACCCGGCCAACGACAAGCTCTCGCTGCTCGGTCAGCTCTACCGGCGCTTGGTGGAGATCTACGAGGCCGGCAAGAAGGCCGTGGTGCTGATCGACGAGGCCCAGATGCTGGGCTCGCAGGAGCTGATGGAGGAGTTTCGCGGCCTCCTCAACCTCGAGGTGCCAGAGCGTAAGCTGATCAGCTTCGTCTTCTTCGGGCTCCCCGACATCGAGGTGAACCTGCAGTTTGATCCACCGCTGGCCCAGCGCGTCGCGCTGCGGGTCCATCTGCCGCCCTTCGACGAGAAGACCACCCGCGAATATGTCGAGCACCGGTTGAAAGTCGGCGGGGCCAATCGCTCGCCCTTTGATTCCGGGGTCTACTCGATCATCCACCGCGCTACCGGCGGCCTGCCCCGCTTGATCAACACCGTCTGCGACAACGCCCTCTTCGAGGGGGCCTTGGCCAAGACGCCAGTCATCGGCGTGGACCTGGTGCGGGCGGTCGCCGAAAACCTCGCGTTGCAGGTCGACGATCCCGTCCAAGTCGTCACCGGCGTGCCGGACGGCTCCGAGGTGCCGACGCAGATCCCCATTCCTGCCGTGGACCCCAACCTCCGGGCCACGCTGGAGGAGATCGATCGCGTATTGGCCTCGCTGCAGAAGTACCCGCTCAGCTGAGCAGCTCCACGATCCGCTCGCCCGCCGCACCATCGCCAAACTCCGTCGCCGCCCCCGCCGGGAGCCGGCCCTTGGCCAGCGCGGCCGCCGCCAGCTCGGTGATCTTGGCGGTGTCGGCGCCCGAAAGCGCGTTGGCGCCCGCCCGCACCGTCTCGACCCACTCGGTCTCGTCGCGCAGGGTGACGCAGCGAACGCCCAGGAAAAAAGCCTCTTTCTGTAGGCCGCCCGAGTCGGTGAGGACCAGGTCGGCGCCGTCGACCAGCCGGAGCATCTCGAGGTAGCCGAGCGGCTCCACCGCGCGGATCGTGGGTGCCATCAGCGCTGCCAGCGTCGGATCGCCGTCGATGATCTTCCGCGTCCGAGGGTGCAGCGGGAGCACGACCGCGATCGGCAGCGAGGCCAGGCCCCGGAGCAGCCGCGACAGCCGGGTCGTGTCGTCCGTGTTTTCGGCCCGATGCAGCGTAGACACCGCGTAAGGCTCCGCCGCCCGGAGACCGAGCGAGGTCCGCAGGCCGTCCAAGGGGACGAGGTCCCGCGCCTTCTTCTGCGCGAGCAGCACCGAGTCCAGCATGACGTCGCCGACGTTGTGCACGCCCTTGGTCACGCCTTCGGCCTTGAGGAGCTCCACCGCGTGCGCGGTCGGCGCGAAGAGGAGATCGGAGAGGTGATCGGTGACGACGCGGTTGAGCTCCTCGGGCATGCGCCGATTGAAGCTGCGGAGCCCGGCCTCCACGTGGGCCACCGTGATCCCGAGCTTGGACGCGGCGAGCCCTCCGGCCAGGGTCGAGTTGGTGTCCCCGTAGACCAGCACCACATCAGGCTTCACTTCGAGCATCGCCGCCTCGAGCGCGATCAACATGCGGCCGGTCATGTCGCCGTGGTTTCCGCCGTGGATCTCCAGGTTCTTGTCGGGCGCGGGGATCTCGAGCTGACGGAAGAAGCGGGCGCTCATCGCGTCGTCGTAGTGCTGGCCGGTGTGGACCAGGATCTCGTCATGCCGTTGGCGGAGGACTCGAGAGACGACCGCGCACTTCACGAACTGCGGCCGGGCTCCGACGACGGTCAGGACCCTCAAACGCTGGGAGCTAGAAGTCATGGCGGCTCCATTATCATCCCGGGGGCTGGAATTGATGGGCTTTTTCAGCTCGCGAGGGGAGAAAATTGCCTACAGCTTGTATGCCTCTCGGGATCGGATCTATGAGCGCCTACCGCTTTCGCGGAGAGGAGAAGTTTCAAAATGAAGTATCTCGTTGTTGGTGGTACCGGAACTGTTGGTAGCGATGTTGTCCAGAAGCTGCTGGCCGCTGGCGAGAAGGTCGGCGTCCTGACCCGTAGCGCTGACAAGGCCAAGACTGTGCCCAGCGGCGTCACCGCCGTCGTCGGCGACCTGATGGACCCCGCTGCGCTCTCGCGCATCTTCACCGGCGTAGAGAACGTCTTCCTGGCCAACGCGGTCAGCACGACCGAGCTCTACGAAGGCCTCGCGGCCGTCAACGGCGCCAAGGCCGCGGGCGTCAAGAAGATGGTCTACCTCTCCGTGCACAACGCCGATGGCGCGCAGCACGTCCCGCACTTTGGCGGCAAGGTCATCATCGAGAACGCGCTCAAGTCGAGCGGAATGAGCTGGACCATCCTGCGGCCGAACAACTTCTTCCAGAACGACAACTGGTTCAAGGACGCCGTCACCAAGTGGAGCGTCTACCCGCAGCCGGTCGGCGACGTCGGCGTGTCCCGCGTGGACGTGCGCGACATCGGCCAGGCCGCGTTCAACGCGCTGACCAAGGCCGACTTCGAAGGCCAGACCTTCACGCTGGCTGGCCCGCACGTGCTCAACGGCGCCGCCACCGCGGAGATCCTGTCCAAGCACTTCGGTAAGAAGGTCAGCTACTCGGGTAACGACCTCGAGGCCTGGGAGAAGCAGGCCCTGAGCATGATGCCCGCCTGGATGGTCTGGGAGATGAAGCTTATGTACAAGTTCTTCCAGGAAAAGGGCTTGGTCGCGACCCAGACCGAGCTCGACCGCCAGAAGAAGATCCTCGGGCGCGACCCGATGACCTACGACAACTTCGTGTCCGAGTTGGTCAAGAGCTGGAAGTAGCGGCCCGGCTCTCGCTCCTCTGCTGTACCTGTGCTTGGATGCGCGGCGCAGAGGAGCTTGAGCATGTCCAACAAGAAGAAGATCCGCGGCGGCACCGTCGTCACCGCGTCCGACACCTTCGTCGCTGACGTCATCATCGAAGATTCGCGCGTCGTCGCGCTGATGAGCCCCGGCACTGGCCCGGCCGACGTCGAGACCATCGACGCCACCGGCTGCTACGTCATCCCAGGCGGCATCGACGCCCACACCCACCTCGACATGCCCTTTGGCGGCACCAACTCGATCGACGACTTCGAGTCGGGGACGATCGCCGCAGCCTTCGGCGGCACGACCTCGATCATCGACTTCGCCATCCAGAAGAAGGGCGGCTCGCTCAAAGAGGCGCTCGATACCTGGCATCAGAAGGCCGAAGGCAAGGCCGCGGTCGACTACGCCTTCCACATGATCGCCACCGACGTGCCGCCCGCGCAGCTCAAGGAGATGGCGGACATCGTCCAAGAGGGCGTCACCAGCTTCAAGCTGTTCATGGCCTATCCGGGGGTGCTGCTCCTCGATGATCAGTCGATCTTCCGAGCGATGCTGCGGGCCGGCGAGATCGGCGCGTTGATCACCATGCACGCCGAGATGGGCCTACCGCTCGACGTGCTGATCGAGCGCGCCGTCTCCGAAGGGAAGACCGCGCCGATCTACCACGCGCTCACCCGGCCCGAGGCCGCCGAGTCTACGGGCACCGAGCGAGCGATCGCCCTGGCAGAGATGGCCAACGTCCCCGTGTACATGGTGCACCTGTCCTGCGAGCGCGCGCTGAGCCGCGTGATCGAGGGGCGCGATCGCGGCCTCAAGGTCTACGCGGAGACCTGCCCGCAGTATCTGTTCCTGGACGAGGACGCGCTGCGCGGGACGCCAGACGATCCCTTCGAAGGTGCCAAGTACGTCTGCACCCCGCCGCTGAGGCCCAAGCACCATCACGGTCCCTTGTGGCGCGGGCTGAGGAACCACGAGCTGCAGGTGGTCGCCACCGATCACTGCCCCTTCTGCATGAAGGGCCAAAAGGACCTGGGCCGGGACAGCTTCGCCAAGATCCCCAACGGCATGCCGGGCATCGAGACGCGCTTACACCTCCTGTACGAAGGCGTGACCAAGGGCCTGATCTCGCTGAACCGCTTCGTCGAGATCACCTCCACCGCACCCGCCAAGATCTTCGGCATGTACGGAAAGAAGGGGACCGTGGCGGTGGGCGCCGACGCCGATATCGTGATCTGGGACCCAAAGAAGCGCTTCGAGCTCAGCCACAAGAACCTGCACATGAAGGCCGACTACGCCGCCTACGAAGGCAAGACGGTGGTCGGCGCGCCTAAGGCGGTGCTGTCGCGCGGAGAGGTGATCGTGGACAACGATCGCTGGGTTGGGAAGATCGGGCGCGGGCAGTTCGTGAAGCGCCGGACCTTCGATCTCTAGTGCCCCAGCCCCATCATCTTCTGCAGCTCACCCTTCTCGGCGAGGTCTGAGACGATGTCACAGCCACCGACCAGCTCGCCTTTGTAGTAGAGCTGCGGAAACGTCGGCCACTCGCTGTAGACCTTCATTCCTTCGCGCAACTCCGGGTCTGCCAAGATGTTCACGTCTTGAAAGTCAGCGCCAAGCGACCCCAAGATCTGCACCACCCTCGCGGAGAAGCCGCATTGGGGTGCCAACTTTTGACCCTTCATGAAGAGCACCGTGTCTTTGCTGGAGACGATCGCGTCGATGCGAGCCCTCAGCGTCTCATTCAGATCCGTCTTTGCCATAGGTCCGTTTTAGCACGTCACGCGTTTGGGTGCTCAAGCCACGGCTATGAACTGCCGCAGGAGGTGCTCGATGAAGATCCCGACCGTCCCGCTCGTTGCCGCCCTGATGCTCGTCGCCTGTGACAGCCCGCCGGCCTCGAAACAGCCGGCGCCCGCGGTGAAGCCCGCCCCCTCCCCTTCGTCGCAGCCCCAGGCCGAGGCGGTGGTGGACGAGGCCATGAAGAACGCCCTGCTCGGGATCAAGGAGCCGGAGGAGGAGCCGAAAGCCCCGGCCAAGCGGGTGGTCCATCGCCGGGCCCGGCCGCTCGAGTCCGAAGAGATCGCGAGTGAGGAAGTGGACAGCAGCCTCAGCGACTTCCAGTTCCAGTCCGCGGTGGGCAACTGGCGCGGCGTGAAGGCCTGCCTAGGCGCCAAGGCCCAGCAGGCCAAGGCCGACGACCCGACCGGCGCGCTGAAGGTCTCCTTCACGATCTCCGACCATGGCGACGTGGTCTCGACCAAGGTCTATGACTTCTCCAACGAGATGGCCAAGAGCCTGGCCGACTGCGTGGAGCGCGAGGCCAAGCGGGTGAAGTTCCCCGCGTTCACCGCGGCTGAGCCGGTCGTCAAAGAAGCCAAGTTCGTCTTCTGAGATCTCCATTGCCCCGCTCGCCGGGACCTGCTTTCAGTAGCCCTTAGTATGGCTACCGTCCCCGAAGATGACGTCGGCTTTCCACGCGTCCCTGGCCAGAAGCTGCGGGCGCTGACCGGCGTCAAACCGACCGGGATCCCGCACGTCGGCAACTATCTGGGGGCCATCCGCCCCGCGATCGAGCTGGCCAAGGGCAACGACAGCTTCCTCTTCATCGCCGACCTCCATGCCCTCACGGTCGAGCGCGACCCCAAACGCCTCACCGAGGACACCTACTCCGTGGCCGCCACCTGGCTGGCCTGCGGCCTCAACCCCAAAGAGACCGTGTTTTATAAGCAGACGGACGTCCCGGAGGTCACGACCTTCGCCTGGATGTTGTCCTGCTTCACGCCCCTCGGGCTCTTGATGCGGGGCCACTCGTACAAGGACCAACGCGACAACAAGGAGGCCACCGACTGGGACATCAACCACGGCGTGCTGGCCTATCCCGTGCTGATGGCGGCGGACATCCTGCTCTACGACGCAGACGTCGTGCCGGTGGGCAAGGACCAGAAGCAGCACCTCGAGATCGCGCAGGAGATCGCCCGCAAGGTGAACCTTCAATATGGGCCGGTGCTGCGGATCCCGCGCCCCCAGATCGACGAGACGGTCATGACGATCCCGGGGCTCGACGGGCGCAAGATGTCCAAGAGCTACGGCAACGCGATCGATCTGTTCTCCACCGACAAGGAGCTCAAGAACCGGATCAAGAGCATCAAGACGGACTCCACGCCCTTTGGTGAGCCCTTGCCGATCACCGGCGACGTGCTGCTCGATCTGTACCGGCTCCTGGCCTCGCCCGAGGCGGCGCGCGCGCTCGAAGCCAAATACCAGAGCGGACGCAAAGATCCCTCGGTGGCCGAGGCCAGCTTGCCCGACCCAAGCTCGAACTACTTCGGCTGGGGCGGCGCCAAGGAGGCCCTCTATGAGGTGCTGCTCGAGCGCCTCGGCCCTGCGCGCGCAGAGTATCGGCGCCTGATGGACGACAAGGCCCACCTGCGGACCTTGCTGAAAGACGGCGCCGAGCGCGCCCGCACGGTCGCCGAGCGGACCCTCGGGCGGCTCTCGGACGCGTGTGGTTTCGTGCGCTAGCCGCCTACGCTTGCGGGTGCCCCGGCCTCCGCCTAGATTTCCCGCGTGAAGTTGCACGCTCGGCTCCTCGCCCTCTCGGTGATCGCGGTCCACGCGGCCTGCTCCAGCTCCGGCTCCACCACCCAGGACGCGGCCCCGGCCGTCGACGCAGGCTCCCCCGATTCGGGCCGACACCCGGATGCGGCCGCCAGCGATCGCGGCTTCCCGTTCGATGCGGTCGATCCTTTCCCGGACGCGATGGAGATCGACACGGGCTTCGCGCCCGACGCGGCCGAGATGGACGCGTTGCCTTCGCCGGATGCCTTGGAGATCGACGCCGGAATGCCCGACGCGATGGAGCTCGACGGTGGATTCGCGCCCGACGCGATGGATCTCGATGCGGGCTTCGCGCCTGACGCCGCTGATCCCTGCGCGCCTGTGCCGCGGGCGAGCGGGTGCGCGCGCCTCCAAGTCGCAGCGCAGGCCTGGCTCAGCCGCTGCATGCCCGAGCTCACCAGCGGGGAGAGCGCTGCCTTCGCCGCGTCCCTGTGTGATCGAGCGAACCCGGCCTTCCTCGATCCCGGCCTCAGCTACGATGACACCCAGGCCGGGCTCTGCGCCTGCGGCATCGAGGCCGGAGGATGTGATCTCTTCGAACCCGCCTTGGCGATGCCCGCCTGCCGCGCGGTCTCCCCCGGCCCCCTGCCCCTCGACGCCTTTTGCGACAATAGTTTCCAATGCGCCCCCGGGCTGTGGTGCGCGCCGAACATCGCCGCGCTCGCCGGCGTGATTTGTCAGAACTTTGGGATCTGCTCGCCCTTGGTCGGGCCCGGCCAAGCCTGCGCGGATCCGATCCCACCACCGAGCCCCAACCCGAGCCCCTTCCCCGCCAACACGCGCTGCGCGCCCGGGTACTACTGCAACACGCTGACCTCGACGATGCCGACCTGTGAGGCCGAGCTGGGCCTCGGCGCCGACTGCACTCAGATCCCTTGCCGCGGGAGCAACTCCGGCTTCCTCTTCCCGACCACCGAGTGCCGCCAGGCCCCCACGCCCAGCCCCACGGGGCAACCGCTGCCCCCGTACTGCGCCGAGCGCGGCCGCGACCCATCCGGGACCTGCATCGACAACGGCTCCTGCAACCCGCTGTACAACTGCGACCAAAACCAAGACTGCGTCCTCCGCCCTGGGCTCGGCTTGCCCTGTAGTCTCCCGGTCGACGTGGCCGTCCCGAGCCCGGGCGACATCCAGGAGAACCTCTTCACGGCCGTCGTCGCCTGCCGCCTACCTCCCACCGTTCCGGGCGGGGAATACTGCACGCAGACCGGGACCACGACCGGCCGCGGCACCTGCTTATCGGTGCCGCTGGTCGGCCAACCCTGCGGCATCGGCCCAGGCCTCGCGCCTTACTGTGCGCCCGGATCGTACTGCGCAGGCGTAGATCCCTCGAACCTGACGACGGTCAGCAGCACCTGCGCCCCGGTCCTCGCGATCGGCGACAACTGCAACCAGGACTGGAACGACGCCCTGCTTGGGGCTCAGTGCGAACCGGGCAGCTTCTGCATGTCGGGCGGCAAGTCGCCCCCGATGTGCATCGGGTTCTGCCTTGGGCCCCCGGTCCGCGTCGCTCACTGACCCCCTCGATCAGGTAGTTCGACCGTCCCGCTCTACCCGAAGGTCCCGAGGCCCTGTTAAGCTCGGGTCTCGATCTTCGCGTATGAGCAAACAAGGGCCAGCCAACCCCTCGGGAGACAGCGATGTCGCCCTCGATGAGCGGGTCAAGACGAAGAAGCCGTCCCTCTACAAGGTGCTTCTCCACAACGACGACTACACGACCATGGAGTTCGTCGTCTGGCTGCTCATGGAAGTCTTCCGCCACGACGAGCCCGCGTCCAAGCAGATCATGCTTCATGTCCACCAACGAGGCGTCGGCGTCGCCGGCGTCTACCCCCGAGAGGTGGCGGAGATGAAGGTACAAAAGACAGTGCAGCTGGCGCGGTCCCACGATTTTCCGCTCGAATGCACGATGGAGCCGGAGTAGCGCATGGAATACACCCAAGAGCTCAAAGATACGCTGACCGCCGCCTACCAAGAGACGGCGACGCGACGACATGAGTACGTGACGCTCGAGCACGTGCTCCACGCGCTGTGCCGGGATCGTAACGCCAAGAAGATCATCGAAGCCTGCGGCGGTAAGACCGAAGAGATCCGCGCCGAGCTGGAGAAGTTCTTCGACGAATCGCTGGAGCAAGTGCCCAAAGGTCGCGACTACGACCCGGAGCAGACCATCGCCTTCCAGCGGGTCTTCCAGCGGGCGGTGATGCACGTCCATTCGGCCGGCAAGAACAAGCTCGACTCCTCCAACCTCCTGGTCGCGCTGTTTCGCGAGCGCGACTCCTACGCGGTGTACTTGCTGGAGAAGCAGGGCGTCACACGGCTCGACGTCGTGCGCTACATCTCGCACGGGATCACCAAGGTCCCGGAGAGCGAGGAGCGCGCGTCACCGGAGGAGGCGGGAGCGGCCGGAGAGGACGGCAAGGAGGAGCGCGGCAAAAACCCGCTCGAGCTGTTCTGCACCAACCTCAACAAGGAGGCCGAGGCGGGCCGCATCGATCCCTTGATCGGCCGAGAAAAAGAGGTCGAGCGGACAATTCAGGTGCTGTGCCGCCGCCGCAAGAACAACCCGATCTTCGTCGGTGACCCGGGCGTCGGCAAGACGGCGATCGTGGAGGGCTTGGCGCTCAAGATTCATAACAAAGAGGTCCCCGAGGTCCTGCTGGACGCCACGATCTTCACGCTCGACATGGGCTCCTTGATCGCGGGGACCAAGTTCCGCGGCGAGTTCGAAGAGCGCCTCAAGGCGGTGGTGAAGGAGATCAAGAAGGTCAAAGGCGCGATCATGTTCATCGACGAGATCCATACGGTGGTCGGCGCTGGCGCGACTCACGACGGGTCTCTCGACGCCTCCAACCTGCTCAAGCCGGCGCTGCAGTCCGGCGAGCTCCGCTGCATCGGCTCGACGACTCACAAGGAGTACAAGAGCTCGATCGAGAAGGACCACGCGCTGGCCCGCCGCTTCCAGAAGATCCAGGTCGAAGAGCCCTCGATCGACGAGACGGTGCTCATCCTGAAGGGCCTACGCCCGCGCTATGAACAGTTCCACGGGGTGTCCTATACCGACCGTGCGCTGCGAGCCGCGGCTGAGCTCTCGGCCAAGTACGTCAACGAGCGCTTCCTCCCGGACAAGGCCATCGACGTCATCGACGAGGCCGGCGCCTCGGTGAAGCTCCTGCCCAAGGAGAAGCGGCCCAAGAAGATCCGCAGCAAAGACGTCGAGCGCATCATCTCCAAGATGGCCAACATCCCGCCCAAGACGGTGTCGGTCGACGACAAGACCGCGCTGGCGACGCTGGAGAAGGACCTGAAGATGGTGATCTTCGGGCAGGACAAGGCGATCACCGCGATCTCGGCGGCGATCCGCTTGTCGCGCTCCGGCCTCGGCGCGACCGAGCGGCCGATGGGGAGCTTCCTGTTCGCGGGCCCCACCGGCGTCGGCAAGACCGAGCTGGCCAAGCAGCTGGCCAAGACCCTGGGCATCGAGTTCGTGCGCTACGACATGTCCGAGTACATGGAGAAGCACGCGGTCTCTCGCTTGATCGGCGCGCCTCCCGGCTACGTCGGCTTCGATCAGGGCGGCCTGCTCACCGAGGAGATCCGGAAGAAGCCACACGCAGTGCTCTTGCTCGACGAGATCGAGAAGGCGCACCCGGACATCTTCAACATCCTCCTCCAGGTGATGGACCACGCGACCCTGACCGACAATACGGGCCGCAAGGCCGACTTCCGCAACATCATCCTGATCATGACCACCAACGCCGGCGCGAGGGAGATGGCCTCGGCGGCGATCGGCTTCGGCGGCCAGGTCACGGTGCGGGACGGCAAGAAGGAGATCGAGCGGGTCTTCTCGCCCGAGTTTAGGAACCGGCTCGAGGCGATCGTGCACTTCGACCACCTCAAGGAGGAGATCATCCTCATGGTCGTCGATAAGTTCGTCAGCGAGCTCGACGTGGTGCTGGCCGAGAAGAAGGTCACCCTCGATCTGTCGGTGGCGGCCAAGAAGTGGCTGGCCGAGAAGGGCTACGACAAGCAGTACGGCGCCCGGCCGATGGCCCGAGTCATCCAGAACGAACTCAAGCGACCGCTGGCCGACGCGATCTTGTTCGGCGAGCTCCAAAACGGCGGCCAGGTCGACGTCGATGTCGAGGGCGAGGGCGAGGGGCGGAAGCTCACGCTGAAGTTCTCGCAGAACACGCCAGAGGAGAAGGAGCCCGAGCTGGCCGTGCCGCAGGCGCCGAGCGCGACGTCGTAGGCTCCTTCTTCGATCGCCGAGTCGCTACAGCGGGCTGCGCACCCTCACCGAGGGCAGCCAAGATAGCGCCCCGTCGATGCTCCACAGCTCATCCACCCCGTGCTCGAGGCAGATGGCGGCCAAGCGAGCGTCGCCCGGATCCATCTCGGGGTTCGAGGCCAAGATCGTCTTGAGGAAGCTCCAGTGGCGCGGCCCCTCGGCGATCACGCTGGCCCCGCGCGCCTCGAGCAGGGTCTTGAGCCGGCGCTCGAGCCGCTCCTGCTCCCCGGCCGTCGCCGCCTGCGTCTTGTGATCCAGGAGAAAGGCCGCGAACTCCAAGGCCGTCGAGGGCACGGCGAAGCTGCGGCCGCCGCGCTCCAGCTCGTCGAGCACCGAACGCGCCCGCGCGGCCAAGGGGTGCTCGGCGTCCGCCGCCAGCAAGATCAGGCTTAGATCCAGGACGATCATGAGAGGCTCGGCCACGACAGCACAACGCCGCCGATCTCGGCGCGGGGCTCTTCGATGCCCAAGGTGATGAGGCGTCCAATCCCATGTTCGACGCACAGCGCGGCCGCGGGGAGGCTGGCCAGGAGTCGCTCCTCTTCGCTGGGTATACTGCGGCTGAGCTCGCGGTGGATGCCGAAGGTCCGCGCGCTGGCCGACAGGAGGCGGAGGGACGGCGCCGCAACCCAACCGTCGGCGAGCCGAACGGCCTGCTCGTAGCCGAGGGGTCCAGCCTCGGGGTCGGTCACCGCGAAGTGCATGAACTCGGCGACGGCGAACCAAGGCATGGCCCAGGGCGCTTTGCCGCGCACGAGCTCGCGCAAAAAGTCGCGGGCCGTAGTCTGCCAAGGGCTGTCTTTGCAGATCGACAGCTCCAGCAGCGACTCGTCTACGAGGAGCACGAGGGCATCATCGCCGAAGCCAGGAATCGGGGCAATTTCAGTGGGGGCGGGGCGCGGGCAAGGCAGCGAAGGCTGGGTGGTTCAGGTCCCCGCGGGCCAGGAAGAGGACATGGAGGAAGGGCCCAAAGGCCGGCACCTCGCGGCCATTCATGAGCACCAAGGGGGTGCCTTGGATCTCCCGCTCGATGGCGAAGCTGGTGTCATCGGCCAGCTTGGCCTTGGTCTCGGGCGAGGTCATGCAGCGCTTGAGGGCGGCCATCCCGCCGAGATGGGGGGCCACGACCTCCTCGATCCGCTCGGGGGTCAGCGAGTCCTGCTCGGCGAAGAGGTGCGTCTGGGCCTCGAAGTACTGCTCATGCCCCTCGAGGCAGATCAGGGCCAGCGCCCCAGCGCAGCTCGCCCCCGTGGGGTCTGGCCGCTGCATCGCCGCGTTGCACTCTTGGGCTAGCGGGAACTGACGAGGCTCCACAGTGAGCGTGTCCTTGGGAAGGCGGGCCATGATCTCCTTCAAGGTGAGGGAGAACTCCGCGCAGTGCCCGCACTTGATGTCGGTCCATTCCACGATCTCGACCGGAACCACCGCCGGCGCCGCCGGTCCGAGGCGAAAGCGAAGCGGATGCGCGCCCCGCGGCAAGACCGGGGCTTGCCGGGTCTGGGCGAGCAGGTCGGCGAAGATCTGGCGCTGCTCGCCCGAGAGGCCGCGGATCAGGAGGGTCACTGGGTCAGCGGGAGCGGCTGAAGGCGTCGTCGAGGCCGCGGGGACCTCCACCTTGGGCGGTAGCCTCCCTTGGCCCCCATCGATCGCCATGGCTGGGGCGAACGCGAAGCCGTAGGAGAGGAGCGCAGCGCCCGCGGCGAGCCCGGCGGCCTTGGCCCACAACCCGAGCGATGCCCCCTCAAAGAGGCGCAAGCTCAACCCGGCGAAGCCGAGCACCAGCAGGTAAGTCCCGAGGCAGGTCGGGCAGAGGACGCCCAGGCTGTAGGATACGGAGGCAAAGACGGCGACGGCCACCACCCCCGCTAAGGCGACCAGCAACAGCGCGCGCTGGATCAGCGGAGCGGGCCGGCCTCGGCCCAAACGTGCGGCGAAGCTGCCCGCGAGCGTCGCTGCGGTGACGCTCCAGACGAAACCGAGCCCCGCCACGGGTAGCCCCGTCAGGCGGTGGACACGACGTGCGAAGCTCGAGCTCCACACCGGGGCGCAGTCGATCGTCTGGGACACGGAGCAGGCCAGCTTGCCCCCCGCGAGCGCGGTCTCGAGCTCGAGCCATTGGTAGATCGCCAGGCCTCCGGCCAAGAGCGCCAAGGCCAGGAGCATCCAGGCAGACTTCGCGGGAGCAGCGGAGCGCCGGTCGGCTCCCTCCCGATCGATGGTGGTCTCCATCGCCGGGGGTTCGGATAGCACGAACGGGTGGCGTCCGGCGACGCGAAATGCGAGGCTGCTCCGCGGGATGGCGTCTCCTTCGATCGCCTTGATCGTGAGCGCAGAGCACGCGAGCAACGCTCGGCCGCCGGAGTTTGTCGCCTGCGGGGTGTCGCCCGAGGTCTGGGACACCCACGCCGCCTGGGATCCCGGTGCGCGCGAGGTGGCGACCCACCTGGCCGGCCGCTTCGGAGCCCCCCTCTTCCTCGGCCGCTTCACCCGCTTGTACGTGGACCTCAACCGCAGCCCAGTTTCAGCGGAGTGTGTGCCCGCGCGAGCCTTCGGGGTCGACGTCCCGCTGAACCGCGAGCTCTCTCCCGCCGCGGTGGCGCAGCGGATCGCCGACCATCATCGCCCCTACTGGGACGGGGTCCGCGACGCCGTACGCCAAGCCTTGGATCGCGGCCAGGGCGCGCTCCACGTCTCGGTGCACAGCTTCGTAGAGGTCTATGATGGGCGGCATCGGCCCGTAGATCTGGGTGTGCTGATCGATCCGGACCACGCTTACGAGAAGCGCCTGGCCGATCAGCTCCACGCCGGCCTGGCCTCGACGGGCCTCCTCGTCCGCGAGAACGAGCCTTACGATGGCCGGGCCGACGCGCTGACCACCGCGCTCCGAAAAGAGCTCGGGGGCAGCGACTACGCGGGCATCGAGATCGAGATCAACCAGCGCCACTTGGGGCGCATCGACGAGATCGCGGCCTTGGTCGAGCGCTCTGTCGATGCGGTGCTCAAGGGTAGCTGAGGCGTCGTCTGAAAAGACGAGCGGACGCGCTTCACTCCTCGCGGACCCACTCCACCACGATCTCCGACTCGACCTGTCGCGCGATGACGATGCGCTCGGGATCCACGTCGTTGGCCATGGCAAAGATCCCGGCCAGCGCCCGATCCTGGGGACAGATAATGGTCGAGCCGGGCGCCGACCGAGGCAGCAGGATCTCAAAGACCGGCCCCTGAGATTGCGCCCTCAACCACACCCGCCGGCCCGGCCGCGCCAGAAGTCGACGCAGGCGGAGCATCCCGAAGTCCCCGGCGTTGCTCCACCCCAGCGCACCCGGCTCGCGGTAAAAGGCCTGGATCGACCCGAAGTTCGGGTCGAAGGCCACCAAGAAGGTCCCGTCAAAGAGCTCGACCAGGTCGGTGTGGCAGATCAGCCCATGGGGACTGAGCGGAACGCGCTCGATGCGACGAAAGTCCCGGGTCGAGAACATGGCGTCATCCCGGTAGGTGAAGAGCCAGCGGTCCCCGTCCTTGATCAGCCCGCCGCCGCGATCATCCTTGTCATTGAAGTCGCAGTTTGACTCGCAGCCGCTCGACGCCGCGGGGACGGTGGAGCTTTGGACCCAATCGTCGTTTTGGAGCCTGAAAACACGACCATTGCAGGCATCGACCGAGGCGATCTCCCCGTCGAGCTCGGCCATCACCGTAGGAAGCCGCAGGGGAAGGGTCGACGTCGCTACGCGGCTCAAGAGATCGCCGCCGCGCGTTCGATACACATAGCGCTGGGACACGAGGAGCAAGGTTCCGTCAGCCAGTGGCAGGCCCCGAACCGCGTCCATGTCTTGGACTAAGAGCTGCGTTCGGCCGTCGCGAAAAGCCACGTCAGTGCGGCTGCCGCCGACACCACGTTGGCCGATGACCACCACCCCACCCTCGAAGGGATAGAGCGCGTAGATCGCAGTGTCGGCAGGGCGAGGAGGCAACGCCACCGTGGTCTCCACCACCAAGCGATGGCAGCGGCTCGCCCCTCGGATCGCCGCCAGCCGTGGGGGCAAAAAGGGGACCGGAGCCAGACTTCCATCGGCGATCGTGCCAAAGACGGCCAGCGGCGGCGGCAGCGCCACCGAGTTTGGCGGCGGACTCTCCGTCTGCACACCGGCGGGGAGCCCGAGCGCGTCGAGCGACTCCGCGTAGTAGGCGACGGCGATCGACTGCGGCTCGGTCATCGCGACCGGCAATGCGAAGGGGGCGCCCACCGCCAGCGCCAGCACGGAGCCGGAGCTGACGCCCTCGACGTCGATGAGCATGGACCTCGCCCCCGGCGGGGCGTCCGGCAAAAGCACGGTGATCGTAGGGGTGCAGGAGGAGGAGGAGAGGAGGAGGA
>Ga0154020_10004764_pt1 | contig 16108 bp, 13 predicted proteins | sample Klosneuvirus_201_FD_109709 | JGI IMG/M metagenome (GOLD analysis project Ga0154020, IMG submission 109709) | Active sludge microbial communities from wastewater, Klosterneuburg, Austria - Klosneuvirus_20160825_MG | ecosystem: Engineered > WWTP > Aerobic digester > Activated sludge | place...
GAATAAAGAAAGACCTGCAGCCGTCGATGCGTGCTGTTTATGACGACACGGGCGGCATCGGGAAACTCTACGCCCGACAGGACGAGATCGGTACGCCATTCTGCGTTACGGTCGATCACGAATCGCTGGAAGACAACGCCGTTACCGTCCGCCACCGCGACACGTGGGAACAGGAACGCGTTTCAGTTGACCGGTTGAAACTGTATCTCGAAGAGCGGCTTTAGGTTGGCCGACCAAGGTTTGCAAGCTTGCAGAGACTAAGATTCGTGCATTTGTGCCTTCCTTGTCATTTGCCGCAAAAAGGCACAAGACACACAAAAAAGATCTTTGCCCGCGAATCACGCGAAAGGCCACGAATGCACGAATTGTTTTGTTTCGGTGTTACTTACCGCGCCGACTGTTCTGCAAGCATTTCGCTCCTCCGGAGTGAGCCGGTCGAGGCTTATCCGCCGACATGGACGCTGGGGCGGAGTTCGGGATCGGGTTCGGCCTGGCGTAGGATCTCGCGCGTAACGGGAGCGGTGTCGCCTTCGCCGAAAAGAATATAGCGAATGAGATACTGTATCGGATTTCCCTCGCTCCAACCGAAGTAAACGTGCGGTATCTTGCCCGTTCTATCACGAAGGTTCAGCAGCAACGCGGCGATCGCATTCGGTACCGCAGGAGCGTGTGTGCGCAGGATGCGATAGCCCGCGATATCGACGCCCGTGATATTTAACTCGCCTGTGAACTCCGAAGCGTCTCCGATCTCGATCTCGTAAAAAAGTATCGGATCGCTCGCCGGGATGTGGTTGTCGGTGCGCTTCTCGTGTTCCTTAAAGCGATATTCGACAACGTCGCCGTCTTCGCGTCGATTTGTCACGATACGTATCTCTTCGTCGGCGAGATCGTCGATGAATGCCTGAGCCGTATGGTCGAACTCGATCTTCTGGATGCGGATCTCGGTCGTACGCATCGCACGCGAAACGAACGAGGCGACAACGATGGCCAAAATAAATAGCAGCGAGATCTTCAATCCGTCGGGCCGTTCGATCATGTTCGCGATCGTCGTATAGGTGAAGATTATCGCGATGACGAGAAAGAGCCATTTCACGCCCTGCTTGCGAACCCATGCCGAGATCGTCACCGCAACGGCCGCAGAGGTGATGAGCACCAATAGACCGGTCGCGTAGGCACCGCCCTGAGCCTCGACATCCGCTTCGAAGATGTAAGTGATCGCAAAGCAGATGAGAGCGATGATTATCACGAGCGGACGCATCGCGCGCGCCCAGTTCGGAGCCATCCCGTATCGCGGCAGATAACGCGGAACGATGCTCAGCAAGCCTGCCAATGCGGAACCGCCGGCGAACCAAAGGATGAAGATCGTCGAAAGGTCATAGACGGTGCCGAAACCGTCGCCGAGATATGCGTGTGCGATAAAGGCGAGAGCACGTCCCTGAGCTTTGCCGTCGGCGCCGAATTCCGCAGCCGGAATAAGGATCGTCGTGATCAGGCTGCTGCAAACGAGGAAGAAACTCATTATCAACGCCGCCGTCAATAGAAGTTTCCTGGTCTTCTCGATCCGGTTCGGGGTATTGATATGCGGCATTACGGCAACCGCCGTCTCAAAACCGGAGAGGCCGAGAGCGAGTTTCGGGAAAACGATGAGCGACATCCCGATCACGACGAAAATACTTCTTATGTCACCAGTATCAGGGTAATGGAAGACGGCTACCCTCCAGGCCTCGACCAGATCCGGCCGCTTGAGGACCTCAGCCATTCCGACGGCAACAACGATCAAATTCAGGAAGAGATACGCGCTTACAAGCACGACGGCAACTCCTATCGCCTCTTTGAAGCCCCGAAGAAAGAGGATCGCAAGAACGGTAATAAGCGCCGTCGTGATCAAGATCGGATGATCGAAGCCGCCCGTAAGGCGGTCGAAGATCGGGTTATGTATAATGTGTGTCGCGGCGTCGGCGGAAGAAAGCGTGATGGTGATGATGAAGTCTGTTGCCGCGAACCCGAGCAGTGCGAGGACAAAAAGCTTGCTCTTCCATCGCGAAAGAAGAGCTTCGAGCATTGAGATCGATCCCTGGCCGTGCGGACTTTCCGCCGCGACGCGTCGGTAGATCGGGAAGGCTCCGCCCAAGGTCAAGATGATCAGGAAGAGGGTTGCGATCGGCGACAGATATCCGGCCGCAACGAACGCGATACTCGGCTGATATCCGAGAGTTGAAAAGTAATCGAGGCCGGTCAGGCACATCACTTTCCACCACGGATGCGTGTCTTCCGGGTGTTCGGCGGCATGCTCATCGGAGCTCGCACTTCGCGAAACTCCCTTCATCAGCCAGTCTCTGAAACTCGATTTTGGTGCCTTGGGTTCTGTTGGCATAGAAACGGCGTCCTAAACGCCATAAGGCACAGATCCTGTCCGGTGAATGCGGCGGATACGTGCCTTGCCGCCTCTCCCAAAATTGCGGGGAAAGGCCACTCGGATAAGTGTAAGGACTTTAGAGGGATTCGTAAAGCGCAGAACGCAACGGTATTTTCTGAAAAGTGCGGTGATATAAACTTTCCATAAGTTTATAGTTCGGGTCAGAAGTACCTACACTTTGCTTCCGATGATCTCGCCTAGGCCATCAATGACCGCTTGTAATTCGTCATGAGAAGCCTTAGCGATCTTCTTGCCGAGTCGCTCAGTTGAAAGCGTTCGGATCTGACTTATCTTTACCCACGACCGCTTTGGCAAGACAGGATCAGAGAGTTCAAGTGTCAGCGGGAACCGCGCCCGTGGTTCCTGGCTTGTCAGAACGACCGCGATAACCGTACCAGATCGTTCATTAAAGATATTCTCACTTAGAACCAGAACTGGTCGAGAGCCTGCTTGTTCGTTTCCTACGGTCGGATCAAGATGTGCCCAAATGACATCACCTCTTAGTATTCGAGCCATTCCTCTACCTCGTCCGCCAATCCAAGATCTGCCAAAACTCGTTCCTCCACCTTGTTCAGCTTCGCACATTCGCGTGCCAAACGGTTCCTATCGATCCGCGAAACTTTCTCCTCGACAGCTAACTGAACGGCTTGGCTCCGTGTTGCAAAGACCCGCTCGCTTACAAGGCGGTCGAGCTTTTGAAGAAGATCCGATTCGAGTGAAATTGTAACTTTTGCGACACCCATAATATAGAGTATTACCCGCGGTCATACTCAAAGTCAATCTTTTCCGGTTGCCTTGGAAGATACGTACACGCACCCTACTATTCCCAGGGGTCGGGTTATAGTAAGTTTAGAGTAGCGATGAATACTGCCGGAGCCGACACTATCGAACTTGCGAAGACTATCCGCGATGCGGGCGGGCGGGCTATGCTCGTCGGAGGCTGCGTGCGCGATGAATTGATGGGCATCGGACCAAAGGACTGGGATCTTGAGGTTTACGGGATCGAGCCGGAAAGGCTGAAGGAGATACTGGAGAAGTTCGCGGCGGAACTGTCAGCTCATAACTCCGAGGACCTCGCAACGGAAGAAGTGCCCTTGCTGCGTGCGGGCTTCCGCAACGACGAAGAAGTGCCCTTACTTCGTGCGGGCTTCCGCAACGAGGAAGAGGTTCGCTCACTACGTGCGGGCGACGGCAACACGGGCGATGGCAATGCGAGCCTGGGCGGCGTAGAGAACACTGAACGAACCGCAGGCGTTCCGTTGAGTGTTGTTGGTGCGGCATTTGCGGTTTACAAGATCGGGCGGGACATCGATGTTTCGATACCGCGGCGTGAGAGGAAAGCGGGCCGCGGCCATCGCGGATTCATCATTGAGGGCGACCCCGATATGTCGTTCGACGAAGCGTGTTCCCGCAGAGATTTCACGGTGAATGCGATATTGAAAGATCCGCTGACGGGCGAGATCGTCGATCCGTTCAGCGGTAGGGAAGACATCGACAAGAGAGTTCTGCGGCACGTCTCAGATGAGACGTTCGCCGAGGATTCGCTGCGTGTCTTGCGAGCGGCGCAGTTTGCCGCAAGGCTAAAATTCGACATCGCTCCGCGTACTGTATCTCTCTGCAAAGAGATCGATCTCTCCGACCTTCCAAAAGAGCGGATCTGGGGCGAACTGGAAAAGATCCTCCTGCTCGCGGATGAGCCATCAATTGGCCTCAAATGGCTTTATGAGCTTGGCGTCGTTGACAAGCTGTTTCCAGAGCTTGCGACGCTTGTGGGCGTGCCGCAGGAGCCGGAGTGGCACCCCGAGGGCGACGTCGATGTACACACGATGATGGTCGCCGACGAAGCACGCAAACTTATCGACGATCTGCCCTACGAAAAGAAAGTTACTGTAATGCTCGCCGCCGTAGCACACGATTTCGGAAAACCGCCGACGACGCAGTTCTTCGACGGACGCTGGCGCTCGCACTCGCACGATGAAGCCGGTGTCGAGCCGACGATCACGTTTTTAGACCGCCTGGGAATCTACACGATAAATGGGTTTGATGTCCGCGAACAGGTGATACAGCTCGTGCGTTATCACTTGAAGCCCGGTGAATTCTACAAGGCGAATGCAAAACAGCCGATCGGCGACGGGGCATTTCGACGTCTGGCACGCAAGGTCGAGCCCGATCTGCTCTATCGCGTCGCAAAGGCCGACAGTCTCGGGCGAAATCCCGATTGGCTGCCGCCCGAAAAGCGTTTCGGTTCCGAGGCTCAGGAATGGTTCATCGAGCGCGTCCGCGACCTGAAGATCGAGCAAAAAGCCCCCGAACCGATCCTTCTTGGCCGCCATCTCATCGAACTCGGCCTCGAACCTTCGCCGCAGTTCAAGATCATTCTTGACGCGGTTTACGAAATGCAGCTCGACGGAAAGATCGCCACCCTCGACGAAGCCGTCGAAGCAGCGAGGGATATCCTTAGTGGCAATACCCGCAAGATGTGAGCTTTTTGTATGGGACGAATGAAATCATTTCGGTTCGGTCTAGGCTTGATCTGTTGTTTGCTTCTTGCGAACTTCGGCGACGCCTTTGGGCAGCAAACGCCAGATAAGGCTGAGGCGTTGGTGTTCGAGGTCACAAGAAAGGGTCAAGGGAATATTTTCCCTTTGCGGGAACAGCTATATTTCAGACTTTATGGCAGCGGACGGATAGAATATGAAACACCCTCGCCATTCGACCCGGAAGCAAGTAAACCAAACTGGGACTTTATCTTAAAGACTTGCTATCTGACCAAGGAACAGACCGAACAGGTGCTTCAGCTGGCGGGTAAGGTCGACGTTGAGAAACTGAATTCCATTTACCCGCCCGTTGAGAAAGAGATCGATGCCTGGATGGTGACGACAGTTCGATTTCCTGCCTCAAAAGGCTCAAAAGAAGTCACTTTGCAAAATATTCGACTTAACGACAAGAAGACCAAGGAAACCTATCCTCCTTTTTTACTCAAGCTTCTCAGACTTATAGAAAAGTTAAGACCAAAAACCGAAGAAGAGAGCACTTATCAGTGGGACAAGTTGTATTGAAGTGCTGGACATTTTCCTACGAGAAATTCTTGCAATATTCTGGTACACGATGTATCGTCTTTGTAGATACATTGGGGGTGTCAAGTATGAAGGTTCAGATACAAAAATGGGGTAACAGTTTGGCACTTCGGATTCCGAAATCTTTTGCGATCGAATCGAACATCGCCCAAGGCTCGACGGTCGAGGTTTCGATCGAGAAGGGCAAGATCGTGGTCTTTCCGGTTGAACCGAAATTGACCCTCGATGATCTACTCGCCGAGATCACTCCGGAAACCTTGCACGGTGAAATCGATATGGGCCCGAGTGTGGGCAAGGAAATCTGGTAAATGGCATATGTGCCGGATCGCGGCGATGTCGTGTGGTTGAGTTTTGATCCGCAAGCGGGACACGAGCAAGCAGGGCGGAGGCCGGCTCTTGTCCTATCCCCAATGGCCTACAACGATAAGACGGGACTATGTTTAGTTTGTCCAATCACGACTAGGATCAAAGGCTATCCGTTCGAGATCTCGATACCAAAGAATGCGAAGGTGACGGGAGTTGTGCTGGCGGACCAGGTGAAAAGTTTAGATTGGCAAGTTCGCAAGGCTGAACTCATCGAGCGATCTAGAGAAAGTGTGGTAGAAGAGACTCTCGAAAAGGTAAGAACCCTTTTGTAGAGCAGCCGGGAATGGGCTCTCGAAAAAGCCTTGATCGGAACGTTAACTAGCTCCGCTAGGAGCGAAATGTTTGTAGATCAAGACCGCGAAATAAACGGTCAAGCCCCAATAGGGGCGACGCCGAAGAATTGCCGCACAACAAGCTGTCGCTCCTAACGGAGCTTGATGGCACTTGCTTGCGGTCGGAGCCTACAAACATTCCGCTCCTAACAGAGCTAAAGCCGAATTCCGTGCTTTTCAGGCAGTTTCCTATTGAATGTGTTCGTTGCAGGGACGGATGCAGGCGGGACGCCTGCCTCTCCAGTCAGCATGCGAGTGTTTGCGGGACACCTGCGTTCCAGCTAAACAAGAAGTTAGAATTCTGTGTCGCTTGTGGCGCGTTCGCGGCGTGCGACGCCTGATTCGTACGCGGCATCTTCGACGCGGGCTGCAACTGCCTCTGCGACTCTGCGGTCGAAGACGGACGGAATAATGTAATCGGGATGGAGCTCTTCGGGAGCGATGATGTCTGCTATGGCATTAGCAGCGGCGAGTTTCATGGCTTCGTTGATACGCGAAGCACGGCAATTTAACGCTCCGCGGAAGATACCGGGGAAGCAAAGTACGTTGTTGATCTGATTCGGATAATCAGAACGGCCGGTCGCCATCACGGCAACGTGCCCGACCGCGTCCTCGGGCATTATCTCGGGAACGGGATTCGCCATTGCGAAAACGATCGGATCCTCGGCCATATTCTTGAGGTCGTTCGTATCAATTACGCCCGGCGCAGAAAGCCCAAAGAATACGTCCGCACCTTTGACAACGTCATGGATCGTGCCCTCTTCGCGGTTCGGGTTCGTGTTGTTGGCGTACCATTCCTTGACCCAGTTCATATGCTCGGTGCGGCCCTTGTAGATAGCACCTGTCTGGTCGCATCCAACGATATTCTTGACACCGGCGGCCATCACGATCTTTGAGCAGGCTACACCTGCCGCACCAACGCCGTTGACCACGACCTTTATATTCTCGATGTTCTTGTCGACGATCTTGAGTGCGTTCAGCAGTGCTGCGAGCACGACGACGGCGGTTCCGTGCTGATCATCGTGAAAGACAGGAATATCGAGTTCTTCTTTCAGACGATCTTCGATCTCGAAGCAACGCGGAGCCGAAATATCCTCGAGGTTTATACCGCCGAAGGGAACTGCGATGCGTTTGATCGTCTGCACGATCTCGTACGGGTCTTTCGTATTCAGGCAGATCGGGAATGCATCCACGCCGCCGAATTCCTTGAATAGCTGACATTTGCCTTCCATCACGGGCATAGCCGCCGCAGGACCGATATCGCCGAGGCCGAGCACCGCGGTTCCGTCCGAGATGACGGCGACCATATTCTTCTTGATCGTCAGGTTGAAAGCTTTCTCAGGATCCATATGTATCGCTTCGCAAATGCGTGCAACGCCGGGCGTGTATGCCATCGAGAGGTCCGAACGTGTTTTCAACGGAATTTTCGACGCGATCTCGATCTTTCCGCCGAGATGCATCAGGAACGTGCGGTCGGAGACGTTCACGACCTCGACTCCGTCAATATCTGCGAGAGAACTGACGATCTCCTCATCGTGCGTTTCGCTTGCGGCGTTTACGGTTATGTCCCGTATCAAAAAGTCTTTACCGACGCTGACGATGTCGATACCTTCGATATCGCCGCCGGCCTTGCCGATCGAGGTCGTGATCTCGCCGAGTTTTCCAGGCAGATTGTGGATCTTTACTCGTAGGGTGAGGCTATAGCTTGCGTTGGGTGTTTGTTTGTTGGTCATTGATCGTTGCTTTGGCGCCGCGGATCGCAGAACGGGCGTCAATTTCACCTAAAGGGCAAACAAAAAGTATGACGAAAAACGAAGAGCTAAGCAAACCATCAGCCGTCGAGCCCGAACTCTAATATCGCCCGGAACGTATAAGATCGGCTGTCTTTTGCTCATTTTGCTATAATAGAAGCGAGTAGAGGAGTGAAACTATCAGTAAAGTCAGCGGCTTTACACGCGGCCTAAAACATAATCAATTGGTTCGCATCGAGCGTTTGGGAACTCGGCGCGTGCCTGCATCGGATATCGTCTCGCCGGAACTTGCGAGACAAATGTCCGAGATCTCGCTTGAGACCGGCCGCCAGATCGGTGTTCTTATAAATCGAAAAGGCCAGGTCGAATACGTAATGGTCGGGAACGCAAAGCAGATCGAGATGCCTGATTTCGGCCGTTCGCGTGCGTCGAAAGAGCGTTTTCGCGGGCTTCGCTGTATCCACACGCATCTGCAGGACGAGAAACTGACGCAGGACGACCTTACCGACCTTGCTCTTCTTCGATTTGATCTGATGAGCATCATTCAGGTCGAGATCAAGACGGGCTTGCCCGGAATGGTATATTCCGCACACCTTGTGCCCATGCCGGCGAAGGAGCTGAATGCGGACGACGCGGAGGCTGCCTCCGAGCCGTACCAGTTCCTTGAGCCGAACATTCCGAGCCAACTCGACACGAACTTTCTTGAGCTCATCACGTCGCTTGAAGCCGAAATGGCACGCGTTTCCGAGAGTGCTAGAATACGCTCTACTGGCCGCGAACGTGCGATCCTAGTGGGCGTTACGACCGGCGATGTTGACGACGCCCGCGAGTCGATGACGGAGCTCGAGGAACTCACCGTTTCCGCCGATGTGACGGTCGTCGATTCTGTCATACAGCGGCGGCCGCAGATCGATCCGCGAACCGTTCTCGGCCGCGGAAAATTGGACGATCTCCTGGTGCGTTCGATGCGTTTAGGTGCAGATCTGCTCATCTTTGACACTGAACTTTCGCCGGCACAAGTGCGTTCGCTGAGCGATGCCACCGAACTCAAAGTAATCGACCGTCCGCAGCTCATTCTCGATATCTTCGCTCAGCGTGCGCAGAGCCGCGAGGGCAAGCTCCAGGTTGAGTTGGCACAGTTGAAATATCTGCTGCCGCGGCTTGTGATCGGGCAGAATTCGGCCTTTTCTCGCCTTGCTGGCGGCATCGGCGGACGCGGACCCGGCGAAACGAAACTCGAGACCGACCGACGCCGTGTTCGCGACCGCATAGCTCAGCTCGAACGTCAGGTCGATGCTCTTGGACGCCAGCGTCATGAAAGACGAAAGAACCGTCTGCAGAAGCATCTGCCGATAATTTCGCTCGTCGGCTACACGAACGCCGGGAAGAGCACGCTGCTGAATTCTTTGACGCAAAGTGAGGTCTTTGCCCAAAAAAAGATGTTCGCAACGCTCGATCCGACATCGCGGCGCCTGAGGCTGCCATACGAGCAGGAAGTTATCATCAACGACACGGTCGGATTCATACGCGATCTGCCCGACGCACTCGTCTCGGCATTTCGTGCGACCCTCGAAGAGATCTCGGACAGCAGCCTTCTCGTGCATGTGGTCGATGCATCGAATCCGCGTGTCGCGCAGCAGATCGCATCGGTCAACCATATCTTGGAAGAGCTGGAGCTTAATAAGATCCCGCAGATCATCGCGCTCAATAAAGCGGATCTTATGGATGAGAGTGAGATCGCGAACCTTCAGCGGGAAATTGATTCGGACATCGACAGCGTTGCGGTCTCTGCGATCGAAAGGGCGAGTCTGCGGCCGCTCACAGAAGCGATAGGTAGACGCATCGGCAGATTGCTGACGGACACGGCTGCGGCACAGACACACGTAAGCTACGCGGAGGCAAATGGCTAAGCGGATCAAGGATCTAAAATCGCCGACGACGGCATTTCGCGATCGCATAAAGGCGACCGTTATGAAGCCGTTCGCTTCGCTCTCGGATCGCCAGAGCTTTTGGCTCGCGTTCGCCGTCTTCTGCATCGTTACGGCCCTGCTCATTCAGAATCCGCTGTGGCGCCGATCGGGCGAAAGGCTCTATCACACGGGCGACATAGCCCGCGAGACGATAATCTCGCCCGCAGATATCAGCGTAACCGATCAGGCCGAGACTGAACGTCTGCGCACGGAAGCTCGGTCGAAGGTGAATCCGATCTTTCGATACGAATCGGGTAAATCCGAGGAAGCCCTCCAGAGTTTTATCTCCGCTTGGGAACATATGCAGCGGCGTTCTTCGGCTGCCGCGAATGCGAACCGCCAGCCCGATACGAACGCACGTACGGATGATCACTGGACGACGAGCGACATCGGCAAGGTATTGAGTGCGCGTACATTCAGCAGGAACGAGCTCGATGCGGTTCAGACCGCATTGCGTGACGCCGCGGAAGGCTACATTTACGACGATTCGGAGAAGCAGTACTTTCAAACGCAGGTATTCGTTTTTGACCGCTCAAAGCCGACGCAGCGTTCGACAGTCTCGATGCCCGAGAGCAATTGGATCGCTCTTTCCGCCGCTCGTAATAAGCTTCACGGACGCATCGACGCTATCCGGAGCCTTTCAAAGAAAGAGGCGGACGCCTTTTATTCAGCCACAGAGATCCTTGTAACGCCGACGGTCCAATATGACAGCGTCGCGACCGAGACCGCACGCAACGCGGCCGCATCCGACATCGAACCGGTAACGATCGCCCTCAAACGCGGCGAGAATATTGTCGATGAAGGACATTTGATCACGCCGAACGTGATGTCGAAGATCGAGGCGATCGGAAGCTACACGGCCTCCACGCGGCAGATAAACCGCTTCATCGGCGTGCTTCTGCTGGTTACCGGCCTATTTTGGGCGTCATGGAAATTCGTCCAGAATCGAGGGACGCTGCCGAGACTGTCGCTTACGGCCCGGCGGACATTCTTCCTTCTCGGATTCGTCGTCATCTGCCAGACCGTCATCTCCGCCGCCCTCTTCCGGCTTGCCGATTTTACTGCGTTGCAGAATGTGAAAGCGCCGATGAATGATGCGACATTGTGGGCATTCGCCATTCCGTTCGGAGCCGCAAGCCTTTTGATGACGCTGCTTGCCGACCGGCCGACAGCGCTGTTCGTAGGGCTTTTGAATTCGATGTTCGCCGGCCTGATGGCACCGCGTCCGCTCGAATTCGTATTCTATTCGGCGATCGCCTCTGCCGTCGCGGTGTACGGTATCGGGCGATATCGGAACCGCCAGACGGTAACGATCGCAGGCTGCCTTGTCGGTGCGGTGTCCGCGATCCTCTCGCTAGCTATACTCGCATACACTCAGCAGCCGATCATTCTCAACACGGTCCTGCTTTCGATCGCATGCGGACTCGCCGGCGGTATTTTGACCGCGGCAGTGACGTCAGTTCTGTTGCCGGTCTGCGAATCGATCTTCGGCATACTCACGGATGTAAAACTTCTCGAACTCTCGAACGCGGATCTTCCCGTGCTCGGACAGCTCGCATTGCGTGCTCCCGGCACGAATCAACATTCGCATGCGGTCGGCCAGCTCGCCGAAGAAGCCTGCCGCGTCGTCGGTGCGAACGGCCTTCTTGCACGCATCGGAGCGCTTTATCACGACATTGGAAAGACCGCAGCCCCGGAGCATTTCGTCGAGAACCAGTTGTCGAAGAATCCGCATGACAAGCTCAAGCCCGCTCAAAGTGCGAAGATCATAATCAGCCACGTCACATACGGCGCAAAGCTCGGACGGGAAGTCGGGCTGCCGGCGCGGATCGTTGATTTCATACCGCAGCATCACGGCACGCGAACGCTTCATTATTTTCTAAAGAAGGCTCAGTCCGAGGCTCGTCCCGACGAAGTGATCTCCGAGAACGAATTCCGTTATCCGGGACCGAAACCTCAGTTCAAAGAGGCGGCGATAATGATGATCGCGGATTCGTGCGAGGCTGGTGCAAGGTCGCTTGCCGAGCCGAATCCGGAGAATGTGCGGTTCATCGTAACGAAGATAATTGATGCGATCCTGCAGGACGATCAGCTTGATGAATGCGATCTGACATTGCGTGAACTGACGCAGATACGCGAATCGATGATCAAGTCGCTAGTTGCGATCTATCACTCGCGGGTCGATTATCCGGGCTATGTGCCACCGCCTTCGGGAGCGTTCAGGCTGGTCGATACGCATATCGACAGCGAGGAACGCGGCCTGAAATTCACGAATCCCGCAGACATTCCTGTCTCGCCCGGCGGCGAGATCGAGGACGAGGCGATCGACCGCTCGCATCCGCCGAAAGGGCGTGATGTGAAGGCTGCCAGTTAGAATCTATCCTTTAATTTTGAGTATGTGTCGGTGAGGGATTCGGGAAGAGTTCGGGTCTCGCCGATGCTTGTCATAAAATTCGCGTCGCCTACCCAACGCGGGAGAACGTGCATATGGTAGTGTTCGGCAACGCCCGCACCGGCCGCACGTCCTATATTCATTCCGGAATTTATGCCCTCGGGCGAATAGACCGTTGTGAGGGCTTGATGAGCGATCTTGACGAGGTCCATCATCTCGTCGGTCGCGTTCTTTTTGGCGGCCGTAAGGTGTGCTAGATGTTCGTACGGCACTATCAGAACGTGGCCGGCGGCATAAGGGAAGATATTGAGGACGACAAAATTAAACTCGGCACGCTTGAGGATGAACTTCTCCTCATCGGATGCCGAGCTTGCAAGTATCGAACAGAAGACACAATCGCTGTTAGGCGTTGCGCAGTTCTCTTTTATGTATTTATATCGCCAGGGACTCCAAAGGACATCCATTAAGCCTCGTCAATGTTGATGAGCTCTTTGAGCTCCTTTCCGGGTTTGAAATAAGCGACGCGCTTTGCCGGAATATCGACGGTCGCTCCTGTCTTGGGATTGCGGCCCTGCCGGGAATTGCGTTCCCGAACGCGAAAGCTGCCGAAGCCACGGAGTTCGATCTTCTCACCGCGGTTCAAGCTCGCCGTTATGCTGTCGAAAATGATCTCGACAAGCTGTTCGGCGTCCTTTTTCGTCATTTCGGCTTCAACAGCAACTCGTTCTACAAGGTCCGCTTTGGTCATGGTTCAAATTGTTTTGGTCAAACGGGCGGAAAAGCTCCGCCCGGTCAATTAAGCGCTTTGTGATTCAGTTTCCGCGTCCTCGTTGGAAGCCTCGGATGAATCGCCGGCAGATTCGGGACTTTCGGCCGCCGCTTCCTCGTTCGGAGCGGCGGTCTCAGCATCAACAGCTTCCGGCGCGGTCTCTGCGGCCGGAACCTCAGACTCGGCGGCGGGAACTTCGGCTTCGGATGCGGGGTCCTCAGCCTTTGGTGCCGCCTCGGTCTTTGCCTTCTTTTCCTTCTTCGGTTTCGGCTCGGCAGCAGGTGCTTCCTCAGCCTTCGAACCGAAACTGATGTTGGCAAGCTCTGCGAGGCTGGCCATTCCGCCCTTTGCTTCGCTCGAGTAGCTGCGTGTATCGACGATCGGTTCATCATCCTTGCCGACCGCACGATGCGAAAGGCCGATCTTCTGCTCGGCAGCATCTATGCGAAGGATCTTGAAGTCCATATCTTCGCCAAGCTTTGCGACCGACTCGGGGCTTTCGACACGCTCGTCGGAGAGTTCCGAGATGTGGCAGAGGCCTTCGAGGCCTTCGCCAAGCTCGACAAATACGCCGAAGTTCGTGAATCGTGAGACCTTGCCGCGAACGACCTGGCCCGGGCGATGCGAGGAAACGAAAGTTTCCCAAGCACTCGGCGTGAGATCCTTCATCGAGAGCGAAAGCCTTTGGTTCCGCTTATCGATATTGGTAACGATCGCTTCGACTTCCTGATCCTTCTTCAGAACATCCTTCGGATGCTTGATCTTCTTTGCCCATGTGATGTCGGAAACGTGAACGAGGCCGTCAATGCCTTCTTCAAGCTCGACGAATGCACCGAAATCAGTGATATTGCGAATGCGGCCGGTAATGCGTGTGCCGACAGGGTATCGGAGATCGACGAAATCCCAGGGATTGTCCTGGAACTGCTTCATTCCGAGGCTGATGCGCTTCTCTTCGGTATCGACGCCGAGAACCTGAACATCGACCTCATCGCCCTTATTGAACATTCGCTTCGGCGACTGTGCACGACGCGACCAAGAGATCTCGGAGACGTGCACGAGGCCTTCGACGCCGGATTCGAGCTCGACAAAAACTCCGTAGTCAGTAACGGACGAAACCTTGCCCTTGATCTTTGCACCGACAGGATAGACCTCGATAACAGTTGACCACGGATCCGGCTGGAGCTGTTTGAAGCCAAGCGAGATCTTGTCCTTTTCACGGTCGAGTTTCAGAACTTTGACCTGAACCTGATCGCCCGTCTTGAACATTTCGCTCGGGTGATGCAGACGGCCCCACGACATATCCGTTACGTGCAGAAGACCGTCGATGCCGCCGATATCGACGAATGCACCGTATTCGGTCAAATTCTTTATCGTACCGTCAACGATGTGGCCAACATCGATGTGCGAGAGCGTCTCGGCTTTCTGGGCATTTACAACCTCGTCCGTCATCACCTTTCGCGAAAGGACGACGTTATTGCGACGGCGGCTGAATTTGATGATCTTTGCTTCGATCGGGCCGTTCAAATAGCTGTCGAGGCTGTAAACCGGCCGGGAATCGACCTGCGAACCGGGAAGGAAAGCTTCCACGCCGTCGAGGTCTACCTTGAGGCCGCCCTTAGTCTTTGCGGTAACGTTACCGGTTACGGGCGTGCCGTCAAGGAACGCCTTTTCAAGGACGTCCCAAGAGCGCCGAGCAAGAGCGTCATTGCGCGAAAGCACCGGCGGGCCGTCGCCGCTGTGCATTGCCTTTAGCACGACCTGGACCTCATCACCTTCATTTACCGAAAGCGAACCGTCCTCGGCGGTGAATTCTTCCGCAGGCACAATGCCCTCCGACTTATAGCCGAAATCGACGAGTACGCCGCGATCCGAAACTCCGACGACCTTGCCGTCAACCAATTGGCCGACATGGAAAGTTGCCTGTTCCTGCTCGAATTGCTCGAGGATCGCACCGAAATCGACATCGCCCGATGGAGTTTCTTCCACCGGTGCGGGCGCCGCTTGTGCCGTTGTTTGCGCTGCTGCCGGTTGTTCCTGAGCCGAAGATGCTGCAGCCGTCGTTTCTTCGGTTTCCTGTGTTGCCTCGTTAGTCATTTACGGGTAATTTACTTCCTCTAGTTAAATACGCTTCCGGCCGGTGCCGAATGCGGGATCTTTTGCCTTTGCTCGCCGATATCAAGAGAAGAATGTCGTTCCCTTGATCGATAGTACGCAAAATACACCATTCCCTTTTGGCTTCTTGTCGCTCGGAGGGAATTCAGACCGCCGAACTTCGCGATCATACCCCGCTCAAAAAAGAAAAAGCCTTTCGATGATAGTGCCTTTCCGCTCAAGCTATGGCAAAACTCAAAAATACAAGGTTTTTACGCCTTTTGTCAAGGCTTTGCTTGCCGAAAAGTGTTGAAAAATCTATGTTTAAGCGAAATTTGAGGCAATGTTGACGCTAGTTTCGGACAATTAGGTCGCCGACCGTGCCGACACCGCTCGACCGTTCCATTTCTTCCTTGGCAATCGTCGAAGTGTTGTGGATACCGGCGAGCCGCAGCCGGAACTCATCCGGATTGGTCGAACCGCGCAGCGCTTCGTCGAGCGAAACGAGCCCGGACTGATACAGGTAGAAGAGCGACTGGTCGAAGGTCTGCATTCCGTACTGCGACGTTCCGGCGGCGATGGCGTCTCGGATGGACGAGGTCTTATCCTCGTGAAGGATATAGTCGCGGATGAGCGGCGTAGCAACAAGGATCTCGACGGCCGGAATGCGGCTGTTCCCTTTGGCGGATTTCATCAAACGCTGAGAGACGACGGCCTTGAGAAGGCCGCCGAGCTGGATCCTGACCGATTTCTGCTGATAGGGCGGAAATGCTGAAATGATTCGCGTTAGCGTCTCGGCCGCATCAAGCGTATGCAGCGTCGAGAGCACCAGATGCCCTGTTTCTGCTGCCACAAGAGCGGTTTCGATGGTCTCGAGGTCACGCATTTCGCCGACGAGGATCACGTCAGGATCCTGGCGCAGACTGCCGCGAAGGGCCTCGGCA
>Ga0154020_10004765_pt1 | contig 16108 bp, 17 predicted proteins | sample Klosneuvirus_201_FD_109709 | JGI IMG/M metagenome (GOLD analysis project Ga0154020, IMG submission 109709) | Active sludge microbial communities from wastewater, Klosterneuburg, Austria - Klosneuvirus_20160825_MG | ecosystem: Engineered > WWTP > Aerobic digester > Activated sludge | place...
GCCAAGAGTTCCTTTCTGGCGAACATGAGCCACGAGATCAGGACACCACTCACCGCAATACTTGGCTTTGGACACCTGATCGAAACGACCACTACTGATGAGACGGTCAAAGGGTTTGCCACAAGAATCGTCAATAACGGACACCGGCTTCTGGAAACCATCAATGGCGTTCTGGATGTCGCACGAATCGAAAGCGGAAAGGGTGTCGTTCATCTCGTATCAGTCGATCTGAGCGTTGAAGCGCGACGGACACTGGAGTTGGTGGAATCGTTGGCGACTCAGAAAAACCTGGAGCTTGAATGCGGCAGCCTGACCCCACACGTTTGGGTCACGGGCGACCTGGATATGATTCGCAAGGTCCTGACCAATATCGTCGGTAACGCCATAAAATTCACCCGCTCCGGAAAAGTCTCCGTGACATCCGGATATACTGAAAAAGACGGAAAGACATGCGGCTGCGTCACCGTTGCCGACACCGGGGTGGGCATCGCGCCCGAATTCATGCCACGCTTATTTGAGGAGTTCCGTCAGGAGAGTCTGGGCACCGCCCGTGAATTTGAGGGGTCAGGCATTGGGCTGGCTTTGTCCCGAAATCTTCTTAACGCCATGAACGGCGATATCAAGGTATCCAGCATCAAGGGTATCGGAACCAAAGTTGAAATCACGTTACCCTCCAGCAAGCCACTGCCTTTTGATTCACCCAAACCTCGCAGCCATGCCACCGCGGAAACCCCTGATCAAGACCAACCATTGATGAGCGCTGAAGCTGCTCCCGCCATTGTTCCGCCTCAGGCCGGCGCGATAAAGGTAGGTCGAAAAGTCCTGCTGGTCGATGACAACCCGTCACTTCTCGAACTATTTAAGCTATTCATCGGGCCTCACTGCGATCTGACCACAACCACTACCGGAGCGGAAGCGCTACGACTGGCAAATTCCAGGTCGTTTGACATCGTACTTATGGACATCAACCTTGGCGCGGGAGCGGACGGCATCGAAACGATGCTGACACTGCGTCAAACCTCCGGCTACGCTACGATCCCCATCATCGCTTTGACCGCATATGCCTTAAAGGGGGACAAGGAGCGCTTCCTCGGTCTCGGATTTGACGGGTTTCTTCCCAAGCCGATCAGCCAGGCCGACCTGCAGGCAGCAATCAAAAGCGAATGGCGCCGTACTCCTGGGATAAATAAAGATGTTAAGGATCAAACACCATGAACACCGTCGATTTCAGCAACTCAATTGCCGTGACGAGAGACATCCATTGGCTTGGCTTCCATGAGAGCGATCACGGTCTGCATTGCAACCCCTATCTTCTGGTCGACGACCAGGATGTACTCCTCATCGACCCGGGATCGGTCCCGGATTTTCCGGTGGTTATGCGCAAAGTACTCGATGTTGTCGACCTTCACGCGATCACCTATATCGTCGCACAACACCAGGATCCGGACGTTTGCGGCAATATTCCTGTCGCCGAGGATGTCATAGAAAATCCAGGCTTAATGGTCGTTGCGCAAGCCGAAACTGTTCGGCTCATCCAGCACCTCGGCATCAAGTCAAAATTTCTTGGCGTGAACCGCAATCATAGTCTGACGTTAAAGAGTGGCCGGGTGATTGATTTTATCGCGACTCCCTATTTGCACTCCCCCGGGGCTATGATTACTTATGACCGCAAAACAAAATCTCTTTTTACGAGCGATATTTTTGGGTCCATTGATACTAAGGAGTGGGGGTTGTTTGCCGGGAGCGACCAGGCGATCGAAGCAATGCGTCCATGGCACCAACTCTACATGCCGAGTAGCCGTATTTTGCGTCCCTGTATTGAAATGATCGAAAAAATGGACGTCGTTCGCATCCTTCCTCAGCACGGATCCATTCTGGAAGGGGAATACATCAGCAAAGCCATTGCGATGCTTAAGGAACTGCCTTGCGGGGTGGACCTATAAGGCGGTTCATTTAACGATGCTCCATGCCACCCCTCGAAAATCCCCAACCGAATATCCAACGGCTCTATCCGCCGGGTACAGCTTGTTAATCTCTGCCTGAACATCGGCTGGTATTTTCGTCCCGTGGCAGGTCATACAGAGGGGTTGAATATACAGCGGCTCGACGTATCCATACTGGTCACCGGACAGCTTCACGATTTTGAAGGGCTCGGCGTTTCCCATGCCTCCTTTGCGTTCAAAGTATTCAAGAAGGGGTTTCATCCACTCCTGCGGCGCGTTCGCCGGATTCCGCAGCTTAGTCGCCGTCCGCCCAACCTGAATCGTCTGATTTGAAACCCCGGCGGTAATTTTACCGGCCTCCGTTCTACAGACTTCGATTGCTTTAACAGCCCCATCTTTGCCGATGGCTTCTTGCAATCGTCCCACAAGTTGTTTCTTCAACGCTCCGACTGCGGGTTTAGCCTTTTCCAGGGCAGCATTTTCCGACAACTGTGTCCGCGCCTGAGAGGTAGGTGCTATGGGTTGGGATTTGGGAGTCGCTGCCGCAGGGCTATCATCTGCCTTCAACCCCGCCGGACTCCATATCCCCCACATCGCCACAAAAAATGCACTTTGGATAAATCCTCTCACCACAGTCCCCTTGAAAAAAATTCGATTTTTTATCCGCACAATGTCTTCTCATCACACCGTAGCAGGCCAAACCCGAAGACAGCCACAGAAGCCAACATGGAAGCCCCGCCCACCAAAACAAAAATCGGTGACGCCCCTAAATAAATCTCCGCGAGAATTCCGACAGGCATCAGAATTCCAACTAGGGCTGACATTGAAACAATGCGTTTGATTTTCTCGGCAACGTGCAACTTAAGCAGCAAAAAGCCGATTACGATGTTCAAAAACGTAAAGAGAGCTCCATGAACATGGGCCAGTCGGGCCTCGAAATGCTTACCAGTCCCATAGCTTGCCGCCCATTCGGCAGCGTCAGGGGCGAAGTCCCTCAAATAAATTAGAAAAAATCCATACGCCATAAATGCGGCGATTCCCCACAAACCCGTAACCATATTCCATTTGCCGTTCATCCACGTACCTCCCCTTCTGGAGGTTGAATTATACACTTGTATAAATTAATCCAACAAGGGGTAAAAATCGACCTGGCCGCAAAGCACCAGGTCAAACAATGGTGCTTATTTTCTTGCCACCGGTGTCGGCGGTGGTTATTCACCTTCAGTCTACATTCGATTCATCAGGGCACGGCGAGTCTAAACTGGCAGGCGGGGCCTTTTAAAAAGGAGAAAGACTAGGATGTCACTTCAAGCCCCGCACCTGCGATGATTTTTGCGGTCAGGCCCCAGACGGGAGGATCAGTCTGAAACAGCCATGAGTCCCTCCGCAGACCGAAAAGTGTGAATTCAAAACGCCGCGCAGCCAAAACCGCGAAGTGAGGCCATTCAAGAAGGTGGATCGCCTTCACCTCTTCAGGAGCGGCTACCAGCTCTGATTCAGAAACACGGGCGACCGCCACAACTGGAACGACAAGCCCACCATCTAATGCGCGTTCTGGCTCAAGCACACCAAGGACAGAAATACATTCCGAAGGAATGCCAACCTCTTCCTTAACCTCCCGCAACACCGTTTCTGCCGGCCCGAAGTCACTCGCCTCCGAGCGCCCTCCCGCAAATCCGATCTGACCCTTGTGGGTGCGAACAGCCATGCTGCGACGGGTCAGAAGCAGGCGCGCTGGTCGTCCGGGCATGGAAGGTGGCAAAAAAAGAAATGCCACGGCGCTGTTTTTAGCGAATGCAGTGGCGTTGTTTTTAACAGAGGAGGCTTCGACGGAGCCGTCAAATTTAGTTTGCAACCCGCTCCAGGCAGGCAGACCCGCACTAAACCCCGCCATCAGCACAGGCAACGCCCCTTCGGGAAAAAGCGGGTCCTGTAACTGACAAAAGGGATTTACTGACATGCACTAATCAGATGATCAAGTATAGGAGGGAGAAAAATCTCCGTCACGCATCACCGCCACATCGCGGGTATCGCCTTTTCCGCCGCGGGCCGGCGTCACGTCGGGGCCGTTTTGTCGCATAGCTACCACTTTAGACCCCTTGCCTCGCTCCGTTTCAATCCCGGCCTGAGCCGCGACCATGGTACAGGAGCCGTTGAATTGCGCCCCTTCGCTGATCACAAGAATGGGAGTCGAAATGTCACCATCGAAACGGCTGGAAGGATGGAGCTCTACCCGGGTTTTTGCGTCCAGCCGTCCCGAAATTCGTCCCTGAACGATGACTTCGTCTGCTTTAATTTCTGCTTCGATCTGCGCTTCGTCCTCAACGATCAACAGCCCCTCGCTGATGATCTCTCCTTCAATGCGCCCGCCAATGCGGCTTGATCCGCGACAGTAAAGCTTACCTACGAAGTGGCATCCACTGGTGAGGATAGTGACTGCGGTATCACGTGATGGCGAAGATTTACGTGCCTTGGCAGTCGTTGCTGCATTGGTTTTATTTCCAAACACTGAATACTCCTCTCGGCCCAGGGCCCTGTTGTATTACACTGGTGGAATGTCGCCTGGATCAACCTCAATTATATCACTATCGCCAACCAGTGGTGGACATAATCCATCCCGGTCACGGCAAATTGGTGACATGTCGCTATCAACCCCGACATATACCTGGCTGAACGCGCGGGCCTGGGAATCCTCACCATCGTTGGAAAAATCGGGTGATTTTGGCTTTTTCTATAAATTGCGATCCTTCGCGGATCCGCTGCTTTGTGCACCCCCGCCTTTTTGCACCAGGATAAAAAACCGGATTGATCCACATCTCGCAGGGAGATGGATCCTGAAAGCCAAGACCGCCTTGGATCCGGGGAGGAGTGTCAAAAGTGTCGCCTGGGCGGAGGCTCACCAATTTGGAGGGGAGTTTTCTGTAGTGCATATTGTTTTTGGTTTTCCTGACCCCCCTCCTGATGAAAGTCCGCTGGTCGAAGCCTTGGCCATGCTGGCATCCGCGTGCATGGTCACAGTCGACGCCTCCGTTGTATGCCTTCTCCCCGCGTCGCCGAATGCTGAGCAGCTGATTACCGCCACGAGAGATTTCACCCCCACAGCCGTTTGGGTGCCGGCCCTGCTGAGAAATGAATCGAACATGGCAGGGAAAGCCAGTGCTGGCCGGTCGGTGCGGATCGGCAAATTAGATTCATCAACCTGGTGGGAGTCTACCCTCGGGGCCACGGCAGCGACGCAGGTCACCTATCTCAAACGCCGTCATGAATTTCTAAGAAAAGAAGAAGGCAAAAAAAAGGCGCCGCCGCGGCGACGCTTTTCTTTGCTAAAGCTTTTTGGGATAGGCCCCAAAAAAAGGAACAACTAGTCTTCAGAGCTGTCCGCATCCGAAGAATCGCTGGCACCAGAATCTCCTTCAGGAAACCAATTGACGAGAATTTTAGCCATTTCCCGGCCCTGCTTGGCGCTCGAAATGTTGAATTTACTCTGCTGCTTGTAAACGCCACCGCGCTTTTGATAGCGACGAATGGAGACCTTGGGGGCCTCATATTCGTCAGTTTTTTTGTTCAGCTCCTGGAACTTGTACATGATCGTCGTCCAATTACCGCGGGTCAAAACAATTTTTTCGAGTTCTTTAATGACGTTTCGATCATCCTGGTAAAAGGCGATGGTGAGATCATCAATATTTTCTGCCATGGCAACTCCTTAAAAAACCGTCATTTCATTCGGCCCAAAAAAGTAAAGCCGCTCTTTCGTGGGAGCGGCTTTACCGAATCGTTGTGGATTAACGCTTCGAGAACTGGAAGCGACGGCGTGAGCCGCGCATACCGTACATCTTACGTTCTTTTTTACGGGCATCGCGGGTGATCAGCCCGGCTGCCTTCAATACTTTGCGATTTTCCGGATCCATCTCAGCGAGACAACGGGAGATCGCATGACGGATCGCGCCAGCCTGTCCGGTTAAGCCCCCACCGCAGACATTAATGCCAACATCAAACTTACCAACATTGTTGGTCAGCTCAAACGCCTGCATCACCACCATTTTAGAGGTCGCACGGATAAAATATTCGTCGATGCTGCGCTTATTAACCGTGATCGCACCAGAACCCGGGCGAACCCAAATCCGTGCGATAGCCGTTTTGCGCTTACCAACTGCGTGAATTGCTTTCTTTGCGGCCATGAATTACTTGCCTCCGGCGAGACGTGGTTGGGGAGCGACTGGCTTAAGTCCGGTGTGCGGATGATCCTTGCCCGCGTGTACACGCAGGTGACCACCTATCGCACGACCCAGCTTGCTCTTTGGAAGCATGCCCTTGACGGCGATTTCAATCAACCGCTCTGGATGTTTCGCCAAAAGGTCTTTTGCGTTGATAGCCTTGATTCCGCCGATATACAGCGAGTGGTTGTGATAGAGCTTGTTGTCCATCTTCCAGCCAGTCAGCTTGATCTTCTCTGCATTGATCACGATCACACCGTCACCGCAATCCAGATGCGGAGTGAAAGTTGGCTTATGCTTACCGCGCAGATGGCGTGCAACTTCGGTCGCCAGACGGCCCAAGGTCTGGTTTTCTGCGTCGAACAGAACCCAGTGCTTTTTGGCAACGTCAGCGGGCTTAACACTATGAGTTTTCATGAAAGAACCTACTCCGAAAAAGGATCAGAACCCTAATGGGCATGGGAACCACGGTATATATATGAATCAATCCCAAAACGTCAACAGATACCCTTTGCGACCATCGATTCTGGAAAAAATGCCCGGCCGGCGCCCCTGTATCCCGTTAAAAGTCGATCGTCCCTGGGGCTCGGGGACACGGGATCGTGTCACGAATGTTAGTCATTCCGGTTAGATACAACACCAAACGCTCAAATCCCAGGCCAAATCCCGCATGGGGACAGGATCCGTACCGGCGCAGGTCCAGATACCATTGCATATCCTGCATGGGGATCTTCATCTCGGTCATTCGCGCCTCAAGCAGATCAAGGCGTTCCTCCCGCTGACTGCCACCAATAATTTCGCCAATACGCGGCGCCAGGACATCCATTGCAGCTACCGTCCGGCCGTCAATGTTCTGTCTCATATAAAAGGCTTTGATATCTTTGGGGTAATCAGTGACGATCACCGGCCCCCTGAATATCTGATCGGTCAGGTACCGCTCGTGCTCCGACTGTAAATCGATGCCCCACTTAACGGGAAATTCAAAACTTGCACCCGACCCCACCAACTCCTTGACGGCGTCGGTATAACTGATCTTCGCGAAGGAAGTCTCAGCGAGGCGGGCGATGTCATCGACCTTCATCGTCTTGTACTGACTTTCGAGAAACGCCAGCTCCGGTTCACAATGGCGATAAACCTCAGAACAAAGGTAGCGGAAAAATTCCTCGGCCAGCAGCATATCATCCCGCAGGTCCGCAAAAGCCATCTCCGGTTCGATCATCCAGAATTCAGACAGGTGCCGGGTGGTGTTGGAATTTTCAGCGCGGAACGTCGGGCCGAACGTATAAATGTCTCCAAGGGCCGTTGCCATGAACTCGCCTTCGAGCTGTCCACTCACCGTCAGGTGCGAGTGTTTGCCGAAAAAGTCCTTAGTGTAGTCAATTGCTCCCTTGTCGGTGCGAGGCGGATTTTTCAGGTCCATCGTCGTCACAGTGAACATTTCACCCGCGCCCTCGCAGTCGGACGCCGTGATAATCGGAGTGTGAACCCAAAGGAATCCCCGCTCCTGAAAAAAATTGTGCACTGCCCGCGAAAGAACGTTACGCACGCGAAAGACCGCGCCGAAGGTGTTGGTCCGTGGCCGCAGGTGGCCTATCTCACGCAAAAATTCGAGGGAATGCCCTTTTTTCTGCAAAGGATACAACTCCGCATCCGCTTCGCCAAAAACCTCGAGCTCACTCACCAGCAATTCCCAGGCCTGCCCTTTACCCTGTGATTTTTTTAACGTGCCCTTCAAGCCAACCGCAGCACCGGTCTGACAACGACCGAGATCATTGAATGGGGGAGTCCCCGCGTCGATGATGCACTGAAGGTTATCCTGGCAGCTGCCGTCATTTATAACGAGAAAAGCAAAGGCTTTGGACTCACGCCGGGTGCGCACCCAGCCGCAGACGTTGACATGTTGTCCCTCTTCGCCACTTACAAGAATTTTTTTAATCCGTTCTCTCTGCACGTTTACCTCTTAATTGCTCAACAGCGGTGCCATAGCCTTCTTTTCAATGGATACTAAATGCTTCCAGGTCTCAAAGGGAAGGAAGGAATGCCCGGAACCACTTGCCTGGCCCTGATGGACTTCGTAATAAACTGCGAGCGTATTTCTTGCCACCCGATACCAGTTAAATCCAGCCACTCGCTTGTATCCACGTGCGACCAAATCACGACGCAGTGCTTTGTCTGTCAAAACCCGCCCCATCGTATCAGCCAGCTGAGACACATCATACGGGCTAACCATCAGTGCCGCATCTCCGACGACCTCCGGAATCGAGGACGTCATCGACGTCACCACTGGAATTCCGCTCGCCATCGCTTCCAGCGGTGGCAGGCCAAAGCCTTCGTAGAGACTCGGATAAACCATTAACCCCGCCTTGCGGTAGTAAAGGCGCAGGGTGGCGTCATCAACGAATCCTTTAAAGATTACATCCTCCTTAAACTTCTTGATCTTCAGGCGGACGTCGGCGAACAAGGGACTCTCTCCGCCGATTAATACCAATTTGGTCTTTAAATCGGGACGACGAATGCGTAGCTCTTCATAAGCCTCGATCAGGGTCTTTATATTTTTGCGCGGCTCCAGGGAGCCAACGTAAAGAATGAAATCGCCGGCGTCGACGTCAGCGATCGTGGCACCGCTATCGTCCGCACTCTCGATCCCTCCAAGAAATGTATCATCCACCGCCCAGTGTCCAAAGCTCACCCGATCGGCTGGCAAATCAAAAAATTGCAAAAGATCGTTCCGCGCATGGTTACTGTTAGTAATGACGCGCGCTGCACGCCGGGCCAGCCGCGGGATGATAAAATTATAAAGTGTGCGAAAGGAAAAGCTGTACCACTGCGGATTGACGACAAAACACAGGTCATGAATGTTGACCACGCTTTTGCCACGATAGAACAGCGGCGCCACATTCGCCGGTGAGTGCAGAAGGTCGACCTCATAGCGCCAAGCCAGCTTCGGAAGCGTAAACTGCTCCCAGAAATGATTGCGGATGCTCTCGCCTCCGCGGATGGCCGCGGGGACGATCGTCACATTGGGAAAATTCCACTCGGGGCGCCCAACCTGATCCTCTCCGGTGAAAATGATGTACTGGTTCTCGCGGTCGATCGCGACAAGTGTCTTGATAAGATTGTACGCAGCCCGCTGTACACCGGTACGCTTCGCTACCAGAAACCTGCCGTTGATCCCGATCCTCATACCGCTTCCGCCTCAAATCAACTCAATGAACAGCTACTTCTCTGCTGACGTCACCTTCAATATCGCCGCTTACCGTCGATACGCCCCGCCTCTGGACTTTAAGCGGCTCACATCGTTCATAGATATCGAGGGTCTGGCGGGTCATCACCTCCCAGGAAAATCTCCTGGAATGCTGGACGCCAAACTCTTTCAGGCGTATCCGCAGTGCATCGTCATGAACACCAACCTCCAGCGCACGGGCGATGTCCTGGTAGTCAAAGGGATTGGTGAATATGGCCTGCTCGCCGACCACCTCGGGCAAACTCGATGATCTGGCTACGACCACCGGAGCACCGCATGAAAGCGCTTCTAACGGAGGCAGACCAAAACCTTCGTAAGTGGAAGGGTAAACGAACAGATGTGTCTGCGAATACACTGCCGGTAAATGAGACTCATCGATAAATTTGGTGAAATACAATAGATGTTTTTTACCGAAATTTTCCGCAATCCTTATGAGACTTTTGTCGACTGGACAGGCTAACACCAACGGGATTTCCACATTCGAATAACAGTAGGCGCGAACGAGCTGGTGCACATTTTTGTGAGGCTTATTGTTCGAAAGCGAAAAAACAAATTTCTCCGGCAACTCATACAAATCGCGCACATATTGCAGCATCTCTGGATCCGTAACCGGCCGATAATCCTCCGACACGCCATTGTAGGTGACAAACACCTTGTCCGGCGGCAACGAGAGATTGCGGACGATCTCCTCCTTGGAAAAATTACTGACCGTCAAAATGTATTCAGACCGGCGGATGCAACTGCGTACGAAAAACTGGTAATAGACCTGATGCAGCGGCGTATAAAATTGCGGAAGCACCAGGTGATTCAGGTCGTGAATGGTCATCACCAGCTTGCAAGGACAGGCAATTGGCGCGACAAACGACGGCGCATGAAAGAGATCAGCCTGAACCGCACGAAGCAGGCGGGGGACCTCCCACTGCTCGCGAATAGAAATCCAACTGGCGGAAATCGTTTTCAGCTGAATGTGATCGGGCCACTTCTGATCGAACAGAGGGCTGCCGGGGTTGACCACTACAAAAAAAGTATGATCGCCACCGTCGACGGCCAGGCACCGTAACAGTTGAAAAACATACCGGGCAATCCCGTGCATGCTGCCAGGCTTTATCATGCGGGCATCAATAGCGATGCGCATCGGCGGTCCCTTCAACCATTGGTGATCCAGGTGACCGCCATCATAATGAATGGACCGGGAGGGGCAAAGGCTTTAATTCGCCCACAAATAGGCGAAACCGCTCGCCATTTGTGAGGGACCCGCCGCGAAATCATAATCTCTATTCATATCGGGAGGTTAAGGAACAGCCTGACCGCCAAAAAACGCGGGTCGAAAAAATGGCGCTCCGTAACTATCCATTTTTCATCTGATTTTCCTTGGGCCTCAAGCCACTTTCGCACGCGCCGAATTTGTCTTCTGTCAGGTTGCTCAGAACCCCGTGACACAGACGGGGGACTTGCCGGGACTGGGAACCAACAAAACGCCTTGGGCGTACTTAGAGGGGGATCGAATGGTCAGGCTTAGAGGTCATTTATTTTTTTCGGGCGCACTGCTCCTGATATCTGGGTGCAGCAACGAAGGACCCACCTTCCACCAGGGCGCAAATACCTACAATGAAGGCGCTGATGCCAGCGCAGCTGGAAATGGTCGCGGCGCAGGAGCGCCCGGCTCGGCTGACGCGGAAGCTGCGAATATCGATCCCATGGTTCGCTCAAACGGCGAAAATGACGACGGTTCAGGCATAAACGACGGCGGCGTCCTTCCGGGTGACGGCGTTAATGCCGGCACGTCAGGAAATGGCACGACAGGAAATGGCACGACGGGTAGTGGAACAACTGGCGAAGGGACCACCGGTAGTGGAACGACAGGTAGTGGAACGACAGGTAGTGGAACGAACCCTGATGGTACCACCACCGGCGGCGGCACGACAACCGGCGGCGGCACAACGCCTGGTGGCAATGAAACCGGAGGCGGGACCACGGGAGGTGGAACAACAGGCGGAGGCACCACAGGCGGCGGTGAAACCGGAGGCGGAACCACAGGAGGTGGAACAACGGGTGGAGGAACAACCGGCGGAGGCACCACAGGCGGCGGCGACGAACCGCCCCCGCCAGTCATGGTGCTGGTCAATAAGGAGCTGGTTCAACCGGGTCCGGGCAAAGTGGATATCCTGTGGGTTGTCGATTCATCCGGCTCGATGTCGGAAGAGCAAGCCTACCTTGGGACCAACTTCAGCGCCTTTATCGGCCAGTTGGCTGCAACCGGAGCCGACTTTCAGACTGCTGTCACTTCAACTGACATCTGTGACGACACCCTCCCGGCTGACCTCGCCATGCGGGTCTGCCCGGTTAACTTTGGAGGCTCTACCGCAACCAGACTTCGTGGAAGTTTCCGTGGCGACGCAGGTCGCAAGGTTCTGAAAAGCGGCGACGCCGACATTTTCACCCGCTTCCCGAGCTACGCGGCAGTCGGGGTGAACGGGTCCGGATTTGAACACGGCTTGAAGGGCGCTGAAATGGCAGTCGCCAAGTCCCTCAGCGGAGCCAACGAAACCCTGGTCCGTCCCGATGCGTTCCTGGCAGTCATCGTCGTCAGCGACGAAGAGGACGACGGTATCGGCCTTGGAATCAATGAGCCCGGCCGGACAAGCAACTACGTCGCCGACGGTCTCACGACCTTCCGCTACACCGACGATGACTTCATCGCTTACCTGCAGGGTGTGAAGGGTGCTGGCAAATTTTCCGTGTCGGCGATCACGGGAACCCGCAATCCTGATGGCACGATGTGCTCATCAAGCCACTCCGTGCCACGTGAGGAAGGAACTCAATATATCAAAGCGGCGCAAAAGAGCGGTGGTATCATCCAGTCCATTTGCGAACCAAACTGGAATGATTCACTGGCGAAAATCGGGCTCGACCTGAACGCCCAGCAAACCCAGATCACGCTTGAAGCGAATCCCGATATCGCCACGATCAAAGTCTGGGTCGATGACGTTTTCACCACTGCCTGGACCTACAACCAAGGCAACAACGCGGTGAAGTTCAACGCCGATGCGGTACCACCGCCCGGCGCGGTAATCAAGGTTCAGTATTACAGAGCACAATAGAGGACGCTCTGAAAAGGTAAGCCGGGGATCCAAATGATCCCCTTCGTTTGAATCTGGCGCGAGAGCACCAGAAACCAGTTAGAAAGCAAAGCCGATTTCGACCCCAGGCTCAAGCGCTGTCATCATGCGGCGCTTGAGATTTCTCTTTTCAACATCATTCGTCGGAGCCATGCGCATTGTCTCAGTTTCCAGCCTGGACTCCTCTGCGTCTTTGATGGTCGGATCAAAGTGCCGAACACCGATATGGGCCCCAATCAGCATTGGAAAGGACTCACCGATCCATCGCCACCCTATCCGGCCGTGACCGGTGCCACCGGCCAATTCGAGATCGTGATGCAGTTTTCCCTTGTCATCGGCGAGGCTCATTCGGCCAGGGTTTTCGTCGGGAGTCCGTCCGGTATCCGGATTGGTGTGCCAATAGGCGTTCACTTTGCGATACCCAGCCCCGAGGGACCAGAAAAACCCTGACATGGTAGGTCCGTTGGAATATCGGGAGAATAAAATCGCGCCCTGGACCGCCTCGCTTTGCAGCGAGTCCCCAGATTCTTCAATTTCTTCATCGGATAAATCTTCACCTCGCACCATCCTCGCCCCTTCAAGCGAGATTGTCGCAAGTCCCCCCATGTTGTATTCGATTCGCCCTTGCGCCTGTCGCGCGAGAGTCACCACCGGCAGGGTGAGGTCGAAGGAACGATACCCGCCTGATTCTTGGCTGCGCGATGCCATCGGTGCCGAAGCCCTGGGCGGGCTAAAGGGGGTCATTCCGCCACCTGCAGCTGGCGCTTTAGCCTGACCGAGTGCGTCAAACGCCTGCAGCGAAGCCGCAATGAGAATAGAGCATGTGATCACTGTTTTTATGATGCGCATCGTCTGAACCTCCCCAATAATTGTACCCCAACTCACTTGCAATGCCGACGAAAGCGCAGGTAAACTCCGCACAGTGGCAACGAATGAAAAAATTGCCGCAGCAACCAGGCAATTTTTTACCGATAGGCAGATATTTCCATGGAAGTCATCGCACATCGTGGATGCAATCGTGAGGCTCTGGAAAACAGCTGGGACGCTTTCGACCGCGCTATTTCCTGCGGATCGCAACGCATCGAACTCGATCTACAGCTGACAGCCGACGGAGATGTCGTCATCAATCATGACGACTCCCTTCTGAAAACCACAGGAGTGGATGCGTCGATTTCGCGGTTGACCAGGCGTGAGATTGCAAAGATCCCCCTAAAAAACGGCGAACCCATTCCTTTTCTCGACGAAGTGCTCGAACGGCTGTTGCCCCGTATTGAGCTTAATCTGGAATTGAAAGGCAACTCTCCCGAACTCGCCAGCCGTGTGGCCGCTCAGGTAGCCCGCCTCGACCTTGTCAGCAAAATCATCATTTCAGCTTTTGAAGCCCCGCCACTACTCAGACTATTGGATGAGGCACCGCATGTTCGCCGTGCCTGCCTTTGGGGGCGGGACTCTTTTACCTGGCCCTATTTTGCCACATTTGCGCCGAATATTTTTCTTGATACCTGCCAGACAAACATTCTTCATCCGGATGTTCGAATGGTGGACGCAAACCTCATGGACCAGGCCCATGCACGTGGTTGGATTGTGTATCCATGGGTACCTATGGCCGGCGAAGAAGACAACAAAGAAGACCTGTGGGCTTGGCTGAAAACACTGGGTGTGCACGGACTTTGCACCAACTATCCGCGCCAGTTTAAAATTTGGAATGACGAAGCAGGCATGGACGCCGGACGGTTTGCTGCCGCGGACCAGGTCCACCTGAATTACGAGAACCAAAGGGATTACAGATGAAAACCGCGACGATACGCGATCAATCTGATTCATTGGATCTGCGATATGCAGTAACGCCTGCATCAACTGAGGCGGTAAGCCGATTTATTGTTTTCCTGAATGGTCGCACCGAATGGATAGAGAAATACGCCTATGTAGCGGGGGATCTTGGACTGGACGACCGCACCGGCTTTTTAACCATGGATCATCGCGGACAGGGAGCAAGCGGCGGAGCGAGGGCCTTTATTGATTCCTATGACACCTACGCGCGCGATTGTGCTGTTGTGATCAATCAAGTCGTGGGAAACAAGCCCTACACCGTCGTCGCCCATTCCATGGGCTGCCTGATCGCGCTCTATGCGATCCTTAAAGGGGTCATCAACCCTCAAAGCCTGATTCTGTGCTCCCCGCTGTTTGGGTTGCCTAACTGGCCCGTCCCCAGGGTTCTGGCGAAGCCCACATCCAAAATGCTGTCCCTTGCGAAGCTTGGCGCAATGCACTCCGGCGCAGGGAATCACGCAAACGAGAAATTTGAGCTTAATCAGCTAACCCATGATGTCGACAAATTCGAAGTGATCCGGAACAGCCCCTATCCGGTGCCTTCCGCAACGTTTGGGTGGGTGCATGCGACATTTGAAGCGCTGCGGCAAATTTACGACCCAGGAAATTTGAAAAAGCTGACGGTGCCCGTGCTGGTCATGGTCGGCAGTAATGAATCTGTCGTCGATGCCAGTGCATTTCAAACCTGGCTGAAAGCTGCCGCAGATGCCGCGCCGGGTGACGTTGAATACATTATGATTCCGGGGGCTAAACACGAGCTACTTTCGGAAATCCCTCAATACTACCAGCGAGCACTAGCCGGAATAAAAGGTTTCCTGTCACGGCGAATGCAGTAGACTTCGCGCGGATGGCTTGTTTGGTGGCTGCGAATCAGCTGCCGCAGTCGATGTCCCTGCATTTGCTGTTTTCGGCCTCTACTTCCAGAGTGGCGTGAATGGTTGTCTCTTCGGCCAGAATCGCCCTGACCCGAGTCTTCATCGCGTCAGCTTCACATACCGAGATCGCCCCATCGACAACAATATGCCCGGTCATCACGTGATTTGCGCCATCCAGAGACCAGATGTGCAGGTCGTGGATTCCACGAACTCCTGGCATGGCCAAAACTTTTGCTTTCAACGCCGGTAAATCCACATCTTCAGGCACTCCCTGCAGGAACAGCTTCATCGTGCCGAACAGATTGCGTCCCACCCCGATCAGAATCACGATCACGTAAAAAATGGACAGGATCGGGTCAAGAATCGGAATGTCCACAAACATCATCACAACGGCCGAAATCAAAATGACAACCCAGCCAAGGACATCCTCAAGCATGTGCCAGGAGATCATTCTTTCGTTTTTGGTCTTGCCTTGGAGAAGGCGCCACGCGGCGTATCCATTAGCTGCAATACCCAGAATCGCAAGGCCGATAACCCCTTCGACTTTTGGTTGCACAGGATTGAACAATCTGGGAATCGCATAAGCCAGGACCAGCGCGGAGCTCACGAGTAAAAAAGCGCCGGTAAACACTGCGGAAAGCAACGACCAACGGCGGTAGCCATAGGAAAATCTAGGGGTGGCTGGTCCCTGTGCTACTTTCTCCATGATGAGCGCAAGGCCCAGAGCCATGCTATCACCAAAGTCATGGGCAGCATCTGCAACGACCGCCGTGCTGTTGGTGAGTAGTCCACCGACAAACTCAATCATCGAAAACACAAGATTAACGATGAGCGCGATGCGCAGGGACTTGACGGCCCCCTCGCCATGGTGCCCATGGTGCCC
>Ga0154020_10004766_pt1 | contig 16104 bp, 15 predicted proteins | sample Klosneuvirus_201_FD_109709 | JGI IMG/M metagenome (GOLD analysis project Ga0154020, IMG submission 109709) | Active sludge microbial communities from wastewater, Klosterneuburg, Austria - Klosneuvirus_20160825_MG | ecosystem: Engineered > WWTP > Aerobic digester > Activated sludge | place...
AGCGCGGTGACGCCGAAGCTCGTCGCGGCTGCGGAGCCGCCGAAGCCGGATGCGAAGACCGACGCGAAGACCGACGCGAAGACCGCGCCGAAGAAGTAGCTACCCGAGCTCGGCGCGGAGCCGCTGGATGCGCTCGCGCATCGCGGCTTTCGCTTCCGGTGGACCCACGATCCACGCGTGACGGCCGAGGCCGAGCACCCACTGGGTGACCCACTCGAAGCCGTCGCAGTCGATCTGCAGGAGCGCGGAGCCATCGTCCTGCATGTCGATGTCGCCGATCGGCCAGTTCGCCCCGATGCGCGTGACCGCGAGCGGATCGAGCTGGACCTTCACGTTGATCGAGTCCGCCGACGGTACGTAGAGGCGATCGCGGCGATACGCCTCGAGGTCGAACGTCGCCGGGCTCTCGAAGCGCTGACCGGTGGCGTGCAGCTCGGCGATGCGATCGATGCGGAACGTGCGCACGTCGCCGCGCTTGTGACAGTGACCGACGACGTACCACTCGCCCGCGTGGTGCACGATGCCGTAGGGATCGATCGGGCGGCGCTCGGCGGTGGCCGTGGACGCGGCGGCGTACTCGATCTCGACGCGCTCGTTGCGGCGGACGGCGGTGACCAGCGCGCGCAGGTGCGACGTGACCGCTTGGTCGGTCGGCGAGCTGATCGAGGCGACTACCGTCGAGGTCGCGAGGCTCTCGGCTTCACCGGCATCGCGACCGAGCGCGCTCAACAGCTTCTTCTCGGCGCTCTGCATCGCCGAGTCGAACGGGGCGATGCCGCTCTCGCGAAGTGCGCGAACACCGAGCAGCAACGAGCAACCCTCGGCCGCCGTGAGGCGCAGCGGACGCGTGAGGCGATGCGCGAGATCCACGAACACGCGGCCTTCGTCGACGGAGACGAGCAAGTACTCGCCCGGATCACCGTCGGGCGGGCCGACCTGCGAGAGCAGCTCGAGATCCGCGATCAGCTCGTCGCGCTCGGCGCCGAGCTGCTTCGCGAGCTGATCCACGGGCACGCCCTCGGGATGCTTCGCGACATACGGCACGATGTAGAGCAAGCGCCGCAGCTTTTGCGATACGTCACGCATCGACCACCACCGGGGGAACGAGGCCGAGATCGGAGTAGTGCGTGTCGATCGCGTCGAGCTCCTCGATGATCCGAGCGAGCAAGCGCTCACCGCGCAGGATCTTGATCGCGCCCTTCGCGGCGAGGATCCGCGTCGCGGCGAACTCGAGGTTCGAGCAATCGAACGTGATGAACGTACGGTCGCCTTTCACCAGCTTCACGGCGCTCGGGCCGAAGTCTTCGTTGCCGACCTCGGCGGCCTCGGGCATGAGCGCGAGCTGCACTTCCTCGGGCGGATCGGTGGTGAACGTCCACGGCGAGCGCTGCGCGTACGCCTTCACGTCGAAGTCCGCGGGACGCTCGAAGTCGGGCGACTTCGGTTTCGGCGCCTGCTCCGCGGCGAGCATGCGATCCACACGGAACGAGCGCACCTCTTTGCGCAGGTGGCACCAGCCGATCGCGAGCCACGCGCCTTCGCGATATACGAGCGCGTACGGATCGAGCTCGCGCTTGCTGACCATGCCGTCGGCCGCCGCTTGATACTTGATCGTCACGCGCTTGCGCAGGCGCGTCGCGGACTCGAGCGTCGCGTAGATCTCGCCGAGCTCGGGGCGCTCGTCGCGGCTCGCCTGCGGGACGGTGCGCCCCGGAAAGTGCACGAGCACCGACGGGCGCGACGAGGCCGGCCGCGGAAACACCGTCGGCGTATCGGGCAGCTCGGGCAGATCGAACGCGAGCTTCTTGAGCGCGAGGTCGACGATCTTCGGATACGTGCCGCCCGGCATCGCATGCGCGACGCTGGCCGCGAGGACGAGCGCGCTGATCTCGTCGGGCGTGAGCCGCACTTCGGGCATCTTGAAGCGCTTGAGATCGATCACGTAGCCGCCGTCCTCGAGCGAGTCATCCTCGTCGGGCGTGACGTAGCGGATCGGAACGCCGAGCTCCAGCAGATCGGCCTTGTCGCGCTCGAACGCGCGCAGCCCGGCTTCGACGTTCACCGTCTGGTACGCCGGGAACGACTCGCGGATCTCGCGATACGCGACCGGTGTGCGCGCGCGCAGCAAGATCATCACGAGATCGAGCAGCCGCTTGCTGCGGTCACCGCGCGAGCCCTCGTCGCCTTTCGTCGTCCCCTTGGTGGGCTTGGTCGCCACGCCGCTACCCTACATCGCCGGTGGCGAGAAGTAGAACGGGTAACTCGCTTTCACTTCGCCTCCCGATAACGTCTCGAAGTGCAACGCCGACAACTTCTCGCACAAACAGCGATCGACCTCTTCATCGAAGCCTTTCGTGTGGATGTGCGTTGCTTTTCCATCCGCGCCGACCGTGAGCTCGACGGTGACCGTCCCCGCGAGGTTCGGCTTGTACTTCACGCGTTGCACGTAGCAGTTGCGTAGCACCGGTTCGTGCTCGCGGATGGCGCGTTCGAGAAACGTCTCCTCGTCGATCACCAGGCTCATCTCGATCCGCGGCGGATACCGAGTGACCGTGTCCTGGCAGATCGGGTTGGCCGGTGGAGGTGGAATCGAGTTCGTGATCGCCGTGTGCTCGGTCGTCGCGCTCTTGCCGCCGCACGCGGCGATCAGGACGACGGCGAGCCACCTCATAGCGCCAGCCTATATGGTTTAGGATGCGCGCATGTCGACGGATGACGATCCACCGGGGCAGGGCGGACCACCGGGTCCACACTCCACGCTCGCTGGGGTAACTCCGCCGACCGGTCCGGGCCAACCCGTCGGTGGCCCCGAGGATCGCGGATCGCGACGCACGCTTCCACCGCCGCATCGTGGTGGCGCGCCGGCGCCGTTCACCCCGCGCGCGCAACCGCGCGCACAACCATCCACGCAGTCGCCACCGGTCGCGCCCGCGGCACCGCCGCCTGCGCAGCCGGCATCGGCACCCGCGGCGCCCGCGCAACCGTCGCCGAAGCAGCCCGCGGTGATCGTCGACTCGGGCCCGACCAAGCCGCCGGCCGAGCTGATGACGACGACGCGCGGAAACCCCGCCGGCCCGGGCGGAACGTCGACGCACGGCGCTTCGCCGACCAAGCCGCCGGCGACGGTCGTGCCGACGCCATCGCCGCACTCGTCGACGTTGCTGTCGTTCCCGCAATCAGGGCCCACGCCATCGAACGCACCGCACACCAACGCGCCGCACGCGCCATCGAACGCGCCCCCGAACGAACCGCACGCGAACGCACCGCACGCGAACGCGCCGCACGCGAATGCACCACGCCCGCATTCACCGTCGGGCGCGCCGCCATCGAATGCTCCGCGTGCGCATTCACCCTCGACGCCGCCAACGAACGCACCGCGCTCGCATTCCCCATCGACCCCGCCGTCACACGGTCTGCCATCGATGGGCGCGTCACCCGCAGGGGCTCCCCACTCGCATGCGGGACCGATGGGCGCATCGCCACCGCCCGGAGGAAGTCCCCACTCGCATTCGGGACCGCATTCGGCGGGAGGTCCGCACTCGGGTCCGACGGGAATTCCGCAGTCGCACTCGGGTCCGACGGGAATTCCGCAGTCGCACTCGGGTCCGACGGGAATTCCGCAGTCGCACTCGGGTCCGACGGGAATTCCGCAGTCACACTCGGGCGGCGTTCCGCAACCGCTCTCGGGTCCCGCGACGCAGCCGTCGGCGTTTCCGCCGTCGGGCGCGGTCGCGCATCCGCACGCGAGCCACGCACCACATCCACCGACGGGCGCAGGCTCGGCGATCCCCGGTGGCGGTTTGCCGTTGCCTCCGCCTCCACCGTCGGGTCCGATCCCGAACTACAGCTCGCAACCGACGACCGCACCGTACGGCTCGGGCCCTACGCATGGCGCGGTGGCGCATCCGATGGGCACGACACCGTCGGGGCCGTACCCGTCGGACATTCCGCGCGCGGAGATCGCGAAGCACGATGGCCCGTCGATCGATCTCGACGAGCTGCCGGGCTCCGAGTTCGTGAAGTTCCTGAAGCTCTCGTTGCGCCGCGCGTTCCGCCTGCGCATCGAGCCGAGCGAAGTCCTCGCGCACGAGCGCACGACGCTCGAGAGTGCGAGCCCGCCGATCCTCGATCACAACCTGCAGGCGTTCCTCGCGTGGCGACGCTCGGTGCTGTTCGTCGTCGCGTGCGCGCTGATCCCGCTGACCGTGATCGGCATCATCGGTGCGCTGCGCGTGACCGACTGGAAGGCGATCTTCTTCGTCAAGTTCACGCCGGCAGCGGCGGAAGCGATCTTTCTGTGGGTGTGCTGGGCGCAGCTCAAGCAGTGGGCGAACTGGCGCAAGCAACGCAGCAAGCTGTTCTACGGCTGGCTGTTATTCATGCTGACGCCCTTCGTGGTGTTCATCTATCCGTTGAATACGTTCTTCGACGAGATGCGCGGTGCGGTGTCGTCGCAAGAGAAGCGGCTGATGCTGATGGCCCTCGGTGTCGACGGCATCTACAAGCAAGCCGTCATGCCGTTCGTGTTCTCGATGATCGCGATGCTGCAGCTCGCGCCGAAAGCGATCTCGCTGATGCCCGGGCTGATCCGCAGCTCGATGGTGATCAAGCTGCTGTTCCCGGGCGTGAGCGCACCGGGGTGGCTGATCGTGATGGCGTCGCCGCTGTACGCGCTGCTCGCCTACGTCATCTTGATCATCCCGTATCAGTTCACCGGATCGGGGTGGTTCATCGCCGGTGTCCTCGGTGTGGTCGCGGGACAGGCCGTGCTCGCGCGCGCCGGGTTCCAACTCGCGCGTCCGATGACGGAAGCGGAGGCGATGGTCCAGATCAAGAAGGTCCGTCGCTACTACGTCACGGTGATGATCCTGTCGGCGGTGTTGATCGTCATCGCGCTCGGCAGCCTCGTCGTGAAGCTGAACCTCGCGTGGACCGACGTCGTCACCGCGGTGCTGAAGTTCGAATCGAACGTGTTGATCCTGACGATGATCGGTGCGGACCTCGTGGTCACGAACCTCGACAAGGCGCGCAAGTACACGCACGGTCGCGACGATGTCGAAGACGCGACGGAGCACAAGATCGCGGCGTTCGTGAGCTTCGAGACGCCGCCTCCGCCTCCTCCGGGCCCTGCACAGTAAGAACGTCGATCGTGCCTCAGTAATCGATGGTTGTTCGCGAGGCCATCTGACGCTCGTGTCGTGCTCGCGTCGCGCGCGCTCGCGCAACGTGGCGAAGCAGCGTGCGGCACGGATCCTGTAGGACCCGCTGCGTGCTTCGCGCCCTGCTCCTCGTGTCCACGATGTCTTCCATCGCGTCAGCGGATCCGATGTTTCAGTTCGGGGTCGGCGTGCGCCAGCAGTTGAGCGATCCCGAGCAGGGCAACGACGGTCCCGTCGAGCCCGACCAGACGGCGGCGTCGTGGACCGCGATGGTCGCGATCCCGGTCTCGCGCACGAGCGCTGTCGGCGTGCGCGCCAGCATCTCGCAAGCGCGCACCTCCGGTACGTGGGACTGGGGCATGCAGTTCTACGACGAGTACCGCTATCGGGAGCGTCCGGTCGAAGGTGGCCTCGTCGTGGTGAAGCGGATCGGTCGCGTGTCGCTCGAACCGTGGGTCGGGATTCACTCGCGGCGGCGGACGGTCGACATTCGCGGCTGTGGTCCGTTCGTCATCGACCAACCCCGGCCAGAGCATCCGTGTGGCACGTTCCAGAACGTGAGCATGATGACCGACTGGAGCCCGGTGCGGCCGATCGCCGGCCTCGGCGTGAACGTGGATATCGTTCGCGTCGGCGGCGCGACGATCGGCGCCATGATCGAGGCGCAGTACACACCGGACTTCTCGTCGGTCGGCGCCGATCTCGTGTTCCGGATCTAGTGCAACCGCTCGACGAGCTCGTGCCACATCGGCACCAGCTCGCTGCGCGTGAATAGCTCGAAGTGGTCCGGATCGAGCGCATCGCCGCGTCGCGTGCCCACCACGCGGAGCTCGGCGGCGCACGACAGGTGCCCGAGGAACGCTGCTGCATCGCGCGGCGTGCACATCCAGTCGCCGGCGCCGCACAACGGCAGTACGGGCGTGGTGATCGTTTCAGCGCTCGCGGTGTAGTCGACGCCGCGCGCGCTCGTCCACTGCATGCTGCGTGTCCAGCCCGTCAATTGCCGCACGTAGCTCGCGGCTTCGTCGGCGGTGCCCACGCGCAGGCGACGGATCGGCGCGTAGCCGAGAAGCTGCGCGGCGGCGCGATACACGCCCATCACCGCGCGGCGCGCGATCGGCCCGCGCGGTCCGTGCAGCCACACCGACGTCGACGCGAGCACGAGCAAGCGCGGCGATGGAATGCGACCGGTGCCGAGCGCTGCCGTCGACACGAGCCCGCCGAGCGAGTGGCCGAGGAGGACGAGGTCACTCGCCGTGCAACTCGCCGCGGCGGCGCACGCGGTGACGATCGCCGGCAGATCGAGCTCGACGAGATCGTCGAAGCTCCAGTCGTCGCGCGTCGCGGTGGGGGGTTGCGATCGCCCGTGTCCGCGGAAGTCGGGCACGAACACCTCGAAGCCCTCGCGCGCGAGCACCTGCGCGAACGCGTCGTCTCCCTTGCGTGCGCCGAAGTAGCGACCATCGGTCATCATCGCGTGCAAGCAGACGATCGCGCCGCGCGGGACACCGTTCGGCGGACGCAGGTGATCGATCCGCAGCGTCACCCCGTCGGCGGTGAGGGCGGTGATCTCGTCTGGTGCGCAGCGCATCAGAAGTAGTAGCGAGCGCCGGCGCCGGCGTTGAACGCCACGCCGAAGTGATCGCCATCGTGGCCGCGATACTCGAGGACGCCCGCGACTTCGACGAACGCGTCGAGCGGGATCGACTTGAAGTCGAACAAGATGCCGCCGACCGCGCGCACGCCGAACGCGAAGTAGTTGGTCTCGCGACCATCGCGGTACTGGATCATGCGCAGACCGGGGCCGATGTAGACGGGAAGCACGAACGACCGCCGCGACTGCAAAATATACGGGTGAAACACGTAGTCGACGTGTGTGTGAATACCGGCACCGATGAACGCGAGACCGAGCGCGGCCTGAATCGCCTGATCGTCCTTCAAGTACAGCTTCGCGGTGACGCCGGTGGGCTCGCCGAAGATGATGCCGAGACCGAACGTGCCCTTTTCGGGCTGTGGATCGAGATCGACCACGTCGTCGGCGGCGACGGGGGCCGCGAGCGCTGCGACGATGATCACGGCGGGGCCAACCCTCATGGACAGCGACGCTATCAACCGGAGGACGCCCCAGCTAGGCGTCCGATCACGAAACAGGCAGCGGAGCCCGAACCGCGTTACGATAGCTCTGCACATGGGGAGAGCGTTGGCTCTGGCGATCATCGCCTGCATCGCGAGTTGCTATCGGTCGCCATCGCTCGCGAGCTGCAAGTATCGCTGCGGTGGCGCGAACAACGATTCGTGCCCGAGCGGCTACGAGTGCAACGCGGGGATGTGCGTCGCACCCGGGGAAGGCTGCGACGGCGATGGTGGCGTGATCGACGCGCCACCCGACGACGGTGACCTCACCGATGGCGCGATCATCGATGCGCCGGTGTGCACGAACCCGAACGCGCCGTTGTGGAAGCGTCAGCCGTTGTCGCTGCCCATCGGCAGCAACCTGATGCAGATCGTCGCCTTCGACGGTAATCACGACGGCGTGATGGACCTCGCGGTCCTCGACTCGACCACCGCCATCGGGTTCTATGCCGGGAATGGTGACGGCACGTTCGATCCACGCCAGACGTCCAACGCAGGAACGGGCGCGAAGCGGCTGATCGCGGGCGACTTCGACCACGACGGGTCCCGCAACGACCTCGTCGTGCTGCAGACCGGAACGATGAATGCGCTGGGCGTGCTGGTCAGCAACGAGGACGGAACCTTCACGCGCACCGACGTTCCGTTCGGATCGAATGCCGTTGACATCGCGAATGCCGGCGACGTCGATGGCAACACGTTCGAGGACATCGGCATCTTGTTCTCGGGAAGCTCGGCTCGGATCGAGCTGGTCCTGCAGATCGCCGCGTCCCCGTTCTGGCAGTCGGGCACGATGGTCGGCACGAACATGATGGCGACGAGCTTGACGATGGGCCGCGTCAACTCCGGCATGATCCCGGATGCGGTCGTCACGATGACCGGAACGAATCAGTTCGGCATGCACGCGGGTAGCGGCAACACATACTCGCTCGGCGCCATCGTGGCCTGGAACGTGAACGCAGGCCCCGTCGACGCGGCGGCGGCACAGATGCGTGCGTCGGGAATGCCGAGCGTGGTCACGGCGAATCAGATGGCGAACAGTGTCTCGCTTCGCCACGCGAACGGCGTGAACAGCTTCACCGACGGCGGCGACTTCGCGATGGGAACAGCGCCGAAGTCGGTGATCCTCGCGAACGTCGGTGGCACGGCGCTACCGGACATCCTCACGGCCAATAGCGGTGAGAGTACGTTCTCGGTTCTGCTCAACCAAGATCCGCTGGTCCCGTCGAATTGGGAGCCATCGATCCCGATCGCGACCGACCTCAATCCGTTCGACCTGGTCAGCGCGGACTTCGACGGCGACGGACGACTCGACGTCGCCGTCGCGTGTCAGGGCTCGTCGACGATCGTCATCTATCTCAACACGTGCAATCCATGATGACGCGCGCCGGCATCCTCCTCGCCGCCCTATGTGCCACCGCGTCGGCACAACCGGCACCTGCGCCGGATCCGGCGGACGTCGCGTTGCAGGAAGGCCGCCGACTCTATGACCTGCGCGAGTTCGCAGCAGCGATCTCGAAGTTCAAAGAAGCGTACATGCTACGCAAAGACGCCGCGTCGCTGTTCAACATCGCGCAGTCGTATCGCCTGCTAAACGATTGCCCGAACGCGTACACGTACTACAAGACGTTTCAGCGGAACTTCCCGACCGAGCGCGCGGACGTCGTCGCGAAGTTTCTCGCGGAGCTCGAGCCGTGCAAGGACGCGAAGCCGTCGCAGCCGGCGAAGCCCGTCGAGCCGCCGAAGCCCGTCGAGCCGGCGAATCCCATCGAGCCGCCGAAGCCGATGCCCGTCGGTCCCCCGGTGGATGCGGAGCCGGCGGCACCGGGACGCACGCTGCGGATCTCGGGGATCGCCGTCGGCGGCGTCGGTGTCGCGGCGATCGCGACCGGTGTGTTCTTCGGGCTACGCGCGCGCTCGCAGTCCAAGGATCTGAACGCCGCCGACGAGTGGGATCCATCGCTCGAGTCGAGTGCGAAGCGAGCCGATCGCAACGCGAAGATCCTGCTCGGTGTCGGCGGCGCGGCGTTGATCGGCGGTGGCGTGCTGTTCTATCTCGGCGTGCGCGCCGAGCAGAGCTCGCAGGTCGCGATCATTCCGTCGACGGACGGCGCGACGGTCGCGTGGTCATTCCGCTTTGAGTAGCCGCGCGAGCTTGTTGCGGCTGATGCCGAGCGCTCGCGCCGCCGCCGACTGATTGCCATCGCAGCGCTCGAGGATCGCGCGCGCGTAGCGACGCTCTGCTTCTTCGAGCGGTAGATCCGGCGGAAGCATGATCGCGCGGCTCGGTTCGGCGGGCACCTCGGCGGGCAACGACGCGGCGGTGATCACCGGGATGCCGATCTGCGAATCGCCGGGCGAGATGGTGGTGCGGCGCGGCTCGAGCCCGAGATCCTTCGCGCCGATCGCCGGACCCTGCACCAGCACCACCGCGCGCTCGATCGTGTGCTCGAGCTCGCGCACGTTGCCGGGCCACGCGTACGCGACGAGCGCCGGCTTGGCACTCTCGGACAATCGCATCGGGCCCTTGCGGTATCGCCGCGCGAACTGATCCGTGAAGTGCGACGCGAGATCGATGATGTCGTCGCCGCCGCGCGAGCGCAGCGGTGGAATCTCGATCTCGACGACGCGCAACCGAAAGTACAGATCGCTGCGAAACTGGCCCGCGTTCGCCATCGCGGGCAGATCGCGATTTGTCGCCGCGACGATGCGAACATCCGCGTCGAGCGTCTCGCGCCCGCCGATGCGCTCGAACTTTCGCTCCTGCACGAACCGCAACAGCTTGCCCTGCAGTGGCAACGGCAGCTCGCCGATCTCGTCGAGGAACAGCGTGCCGCCCTTCGCCGCTTCGACCTTGCCGACCACGCGACTGTCGGCGCCGGTGTACGCGCCGCGCTCGTGACCGAACAGCTCGCTCTCGATCAGGTTCGCGGGCAGCGTGGTGCAATCGATGTGAACGAACGGACCTTCGCGCCGCCCGCTGTTCACGTGAATCGCGCGCGCGAGCAGGCCTTTGCCCGTGCCGGTCTCGCCATGCAGCAGCACCGTCGCGTCGGTCTGCGCCGCGCGCACGATCATCTCGTACACCGCCGCCATCTCCGGCGACGTGCCGATGACGTGGTTGAACCGACCGCGCACAGACAGGCCGCGCTGCGCGTCGTTACCTCGCAGCGTCGTGTAGTCGAGCGCGCGACCGATCTGCTCGGCGAGGCGCAGCACGAACTCCTCGTCGCGCTCGGTGAACGAGCCATCGCGCTTGTTGAGCACCTGCAGCACGCCGCGCGTGTGTCCGCGTCGCGCGATCGGCGCGGTGAGGATGGAGGTCGTCACGTAGCCGAACCGCTCGGCGAAATCCCCGGCCCATCGCGGATCGCTCTTCGCGTCGCGAATGTTGATCAACGTGCCGCTCTGCGCGACCTCTCCGACGAGCCCGTGCCCGAGCGGCACGCGCAGCGCCTCGATCTCGCCCTGCGGGAGCGTCGCGACGCGCGCACGGATCTCGCCGGTCGCACCGTCGATCAGCCACAGCGTCGCCCGATCGGCTCCGAGCGCGCGCGCCACGCGATCCGCGAACGTCGAGAGCAGGTCATCGAGCTCGACCTCGCCCGCGATCATCGCGCCGAGGTCGGCGAGGAGCTCGAATCGCTGCTCGTGCTCCGACATGTCGTGCACCAGCATCGCATACATGGTCGTGCTCATGCCGCTGCGGCACGCTCCGCGTCACGCGCGCGCAGCAGCATGCCCTCGCGCGCCGCAACGGTCCCCGGTAGCTCGTCTGCGGCCTTGGCCTCGATCTCTGCGAGTGCGTCATCCGTGCGATTCGGATCGTGATGGAACAGCACCAGCTGCGGCACACCCGCCGCGCGCGCGAGCTCGGCGCCCGCGAGCCACGTCGAGTGTCCCCAGCCGACCTTGCTCGGATACTCCTCGGGCGTGTACTGGCTGTCATAGATCAAGATGTCCGCACCCGCCGCGAGCTTCTTCAGCGTCGGGTCCACGCACGCGAAGTGCTCCGTGTCGGTCGCGTACACGATCGACTGGCCGCCGTGCTCCAAGCGAAACCCATAAACGGGGTCCGGGTGGTTCAGCTTCGCCATCGTGATCGTGATGTCGCCGATCTGGAACTTGTCGTTCGCGCGCAGCTCGCGCGTCGAAACCTGGTCGGAGATGGTCGCGTAGTCGACTGGAAAGAACGGCGCGCGAAACAGATCGCGCATCGCAGCATCCAGCGACATGACGCCATTGGGTCCGCTCGCGATCTCGACGCGATGACCCGGCACGTAGATCGGCGTGAAGAACGGAAGGCCGGCCACGTGATCCCAGTGCAGGTGCGAGAGCAGGATCGTCGAGTGACGTGGTCCACGCCCCATCCGCTCGTCGCCGAGCATGCGCAGTCCCGTACCCGCATCGATGATGATGCGCGTATCACCAGCCGTCACTTCGACGCACGCGGTGTTGCCGCCGGCGGTCTTGTCCGCACCGGGCGTCGCGATCGAACCGCGAACACCAAGAAACCGAACCGTAAGATCGTGGGTGGACATCGCTTGCCTCCTTGAGTTGCGACCAGACATAGAGCAGCCGCCGTGCCACGCGCGGTTTCGCGGCGTTACGGCTCATCCGACATCGGCATCGCTCCAATTCGAAGCAACCTCGCTCCACATCGACGCATCCCTGCTTCGTGCGAGCGCTACTCGTTCGAGATCGGCGATGGCGGCATCGATCCACGCGATGCACGTCGCGCCCTGTTGCGCGCTGATAGCGCGATCCATGCTGCTTCGATCCGAACACTGGCGATGCGATGTGTGCTTCACGCAACGATGCCCAGTGGCCGTGCATCGAAGCGACCAGTGCTCTCCGAGATCGTTACGGATCGGATTTGGGCGAGCGAGCGGCCGGTGTGGTTCAGCGGGGTGCGGCTGCGCGCGCGCACGTCGGTGATTCGCCTCGACGATGGAGGCCTATTGGTGCATAGCCCGACGCCACCGACGGATGCGTGGGCGAAGCAGGTGGCGGAGCTCGGCGAGGTGCGCTGGCTCGTGGTGCCCAACTGCTTCCATCATCTCGGCACGCCTGCAGCCGCGGCTGCGTTTTTTGCGGCGAAGATCGTGGCACCGGCGAGCGCGGGCGCGAAGAATCGCGAGCTGCGCATCGATATCGACATTCGCGATGCGGCGTTCGTCGACGCGGTGCCCGAGATCGTGCTCGTGCCGCTCGATGGCGTTCCGTTCTTGGACGAGACGCTCCTCTATCATCGACCGACGAAGACGCTGTTCGGCGCCGATGTGATGTTGCGAGCGGACGAGAGCGATCATTGGACGTGGCGATTCGCCGCGCGCATCACGGGCTGCTCGAAGCAGTGGAGCGTGCCGCCCGACGTGAAGCACAAGATCGTGGACAAGGCGGCAGTGGCGCGATCGCTACGACAGATCCAGGCGTTGTCGATCGAGCGGATCGTTGTCGCGCACGGCAAGGTGATCGAGGACGCTGCCACGGAGCAGCTGGTGGAAGCCTGGCGCAGGGTCGGCGTGGACTAGACGATCAGGTGGACTTCCGGCGCAGCGCTTTGCGGACGAGTTGCAGCAGATCGATCGCCGTCTCGCGTGCGAACGCGAATGCCGCGATGACGTAGGCGATTCCACCGACGACGATCTCGACGATCAGCTCGACGGCGGCGTGAGCACCGAGCGCATCGAGCCCGCGATCGACACCGAGGACCGCGGCGGCCATCACACCGCACGCGGCTAGCGGGCGGATGAAGCCCGAGGCGAGGGCGCGCCACGAGACGCCTTCGCGGACGACGACGGCGATGCCGAGGAGCGCCGTGAAGCCAAACGCGATGCCGACGGCGAACGAGGCGACGCGGAGGCCGAACGGGTGGAGCGCGGCGATGCCCAGAATTAGCAAGCCGACCTTGAGGACCTCGAGGATCATCAGGCGATTCGTCTTCGACTCGGCCTCGAGGTACGCGGACAGGACCCACGTGATCGGACGGAACACCGAGAGGCACGTGAGCACGGCGAGGAGGGGAGCCACGTCCTGCCACGCGTTGTTCGGGAGGATCAACGCGATCAATGGATAGGCGACGAGGCCGAGACCGACCGCGAGCGGAAAGATGATGAGAGAGAGCAGGGCGGAGGATCGCTCGAGGGCGCGCGGGCGGCGCTCGCGAGGGAGCTCGGCCATCGACGGCATGAGCACGAGGGCGATCTGCTCGCCGACTTGGATCGCCGGAATGTCGGCGAGGTTGTAGGCCATGTTGAACGTGCCGACCGCGGACGTTCCGAAGTAGTGCGAGATGGTGAGCTTGTCCCAGTAGCGCGACGCTTGATGCGCGATGCCTTGGATGCCGAGCGGCACGCCGAACGCGAGCATGTCTTTGACGCGCGCCCACGACAGGCGCGTGGGGGTGGCCCAGGAGCGAAAGCCGGCGGCCTTGAACAGGATGAGAACGACGACGATCGACTGGATGATGTTCGCGTAGACGATCGACATGCCGCCGTGACCGAGGACGGCGAGGATCAACGCGGCGATCGTGTAGGCGAGCTCGCCGAGCGCGAGGGACAGACCGGACGCGCGAAAGTTCATCTGCTGCGTGAGCACGCGCTCGGGCATCGCGCCGAGGCGGCGGATGAAGATCGCGAGCGCCATTCCGGGGACGTAGCGAGCGGCGTCGGGAGCGCCGAAGGCGGGAACGATGTGGCCACCGACGAGCGCGAACGTACCGAGCGAGAGGATGCCGAGGACAACGTAGAACAGCGTGGCGTGCCAGCGCACCTCGGCGGTCGCATCGCCGCGGCCTTTGACGACCGAGTACTGACCGAAGCCCCAGATCGTGAGCCAGTTCGCGGTCATCACGAGGATGGTGGCGTCGGCGACTTCACCGATGGTGTCCGGCGCGAGGAAGCGGGTCAAGACCAGCGTGCCCAGAACGCCCACCGCACGCCCACCCATGCTGCTGAGCACGGTCCACAGGGCTCCGCGTGCTGCTTTGTGCGCCAGACTCATGGTTTCGCGGAGGGAGTGCACCCCGCGTACCGTGTGGCGTCAGAGCCAGAGGCCGAACGCCAGGATCCCGCGCACGGCGAACCGAGCGGTCATCGCCGTCGCGCCGTCCTGTTCCTCGACGGAGAAGAAGTGGGTTTGTGCCGCGATCTCCGCACCGAGATATCCGCGTGAGAACACGGGTAGCGAGATTCCAGCGCCGGCGTCGACGTGCGCGGCCCACGAGGTTCGCGTCGGTGCGATGCCGCGCGTGACGAAGCGCTCTTGCAGGAGCTCGCCACCTGCGGCGATGCCGAAATCGAGCGTGAACATCGACACGTCCCACGCCTTCGCGACGCGCAGATCGATCGCGAGCGCATCGGTGGTCGCGGACAGCGTGCGGTTCGTGAAGTCTCCGCGACAGGCGGCGATGCGCGGGGACAGCGTGACGTCGGTGCGCACGAAGCTCCACCCCGCGGCGATGCCGAGGCACGGCGATGCGCCGTCGATGATCGGCGACTGCACCAGCGCGCCCGCGAACGGACCACCGACGTAGTTCAGGATCTCGCCGTGACCTTTGCGCACGAGCCGCGCGTAGGTGGTGCGATCGAGCGCGGCGGTATCGACGACGGTCTCGCGATCGGCATCGACGGTGACCCTGCCTTCGAGCAGCGCCTCGCGCGTGCGACCGCGGACCATGTACGCGCCGGGGCGAAGGCTGAGCGTGCGCCGCTTCGCACCCGCGACGATCTCGCCGACGACGGTGTCGCCGCCGCGGACGACGAGCCACGTGGCACCGTCGGGAACCGTGAGCCGACCGCGGCCGTGGCCTTCGAGCGCGGCGAGCGAGATGTCGGCGCGACCGCGAAGATCGTAGTGGAACGTCGGGTGCTGCGTGCCCGATAGCGTCCGGCTCGACGCGAGGATGGTCTGCTCGCGCGTGTAGCGAAACGCTTCGGCGACGGTGATGACTTGATCGCCATCGTCGTCGGCGGCGCCGCGCAGACCGGACAGCAAGTAGTGCGTGAAGAACGAGCCCGCGAGCTGGTCGGACTCCTGCGCGTCTTCGCCGGCGGTGCTCGCGGTGAGGACGATGACGCCTTCGCCGGGAACTTCATCGATCCCCGACGACAGCACGAGCGCCGGCGCGGGCTTGCCACCTTTGACCCGCGTGACCGAGCCGGAGCGGCACGAATCGATCACGAGGATCCGGATCTGCGCCGACGAGCCGCGCACGAGCGCTTCGAGCTCGCGTAGCGCGAACCGCGTGTCGCCGAGGTGCAGCGAGTCTGCATCGCCGTGACCCGAGTAGTAGACGAACAGCACCACGTCGGCGCCGGCGCGTTGGCCGACGCGGATGCGCTCGTTCGTCGCGATCAGCGCGCGCCGCACTTCGTCGGCGGTCTTCGAGCGAAGAACGACCTGGTTCTCGTCGGGAACGCCGCCGATCTCCGACAGCAACTCGCCCACGCGCGCGGCATCGCTCTCCGCGAACCGCAGCTTCTGTTCGTCCGCGGCGCCGCTATTCGCGCCGATGATCACCGCATAGCGCTGGATGTCCGCGCGCGCCGAGCCGGCGGCGAGCAGCACGATGGAGACGATCAGCGCGCGCAAGGGCGTCAACCTCCGCACTCCCTGCGGGAGTGCTACGCGCCCGACGTTCGTCGTGCTTGTCATCGAGCCTTCTCGAGCGTGACGAGGCGGATCGTGCAGCCGTCGCGGTTGGCGATCCGCTGCGTGGCTTTCAGCTCGGCGATCAGCGGCGCGAGCGGCCGCGCGGCTTCGCACCAGACGATCGCGATGCGCTCCGTGCCGACGACATCGTCGAGGACGG
>Ga0154020_10004767_pt1 | contig 16103 bp, 10 predicted proteins | sample Klosneuvirus_201_FD_109709 | JGI IMG/M metagenome (GOLD analysis project Ga0154020, IMG submission 109709) | Active sludge microbial communities from wastewater, Klosterneuburg, Austria - Klosneuvirus_20160825_MG | ecosystem: Engineered > WWTP > Aerobic digester > Activated sludge | place...
ATTTACGATTTACGATTTACGATTTACGAATGACGATTTGGCCGCGCAAAGGTCGGTTGCTTGTGAGGGTTTTTTACAGCAAATTCCATTTGTTTTGAAAGTTGCCGCCAACCTTCTGTCGTCCAGGCAGTTTCGGACATGTCCAAATCGTAAATCGTAAATCGTAAATCGTAAATCGTAAATCGTAAATCGTAAATCGTAAATCGTAAATCGTCATTAAAAAAGCGTTCCTGCCCGGCTTGGGGGCACGGCGCCGATGTGGCGGTAGGCTTTTTCGGTGGCCGTTCGCCCGCGTGGGGTACGCTGGAGGTAGCCTTCCATGATGAGGAACGGCTCGTGCACCTCCTCGATGGTGCCCGGCTCCTCCCCTACTGCTGTGGCAATGGTGGTCAGGCCCACCGGGCCGCCTTTGAATTTGTGGATGACGGCATTGAGGATCCGGTTGTCCATCTCGTCGAGGCCGTGTTCATCCACGTCGAGGGCGGCGAGACCGAAATGTGCAATGGCATTGTCCACCACTCCGGTGCCTTTGATCTGGGCAAAATCGCGGATACGGCGCAGCAGGGCATTGGCGATACGCGGCGTGCCGCGGCTGCGGCGGGCTATTTCGTGGGCGCCCTCTTCGGTGATGGGAATGCCGAGGATGGACGCCGAGCGGTGCAGGATTCCCTCGAGGGTGGGCACGTCGTAGTAGTCGAGCAGGCAATTAATGCCGAACCGGGCGCGCAAGGGCGAGGTCAGCAAACCCATGCGCGTAGTGGCGCCCACGAGCGTAAACGGGTTGAGCGTGATCTGGATGCTCCGGGCATTAGGGCCGGAATCAATCATGATGTCAATCCGGTAGTCCTCCATCGCCGAGTACAGGTACTCCTCCACCACGGTGTTCAGGCGGTGTATTTCGTCAATGAACAACACGTCCCCGGGATCAAGGTTGGTGAGCAAGCCTGCGAGGTCACCGGGTTTTTCGAGCACCGGGCCGGAACTCATTTTCAGGGATGCGCCCAGTTCGTTGGCAATGATATAGGAAAGCGTGGTTTTGCCCAAACCCGGCGGCCCGTGCAGGAGCACGTGGTCGAGTGCCTCGCCGCGCTGTTTGGCCGCCTGTATGAAGATGTGCAGGTTGTCCACGATCTTCCGCTGCCCGCTGAACTCGTCCAGCAGTTTCGGGCGAAGCGCCTTTTCGATGATTTTATCTTCGCCCGCGACCGGGTCGTTGACTAATTCCTTGCTCATGTATGACGGTTTGCCCGCAATATGCTTGCCGAAGGCGGGTGGATGGCGCGAAGGTCAAATTTTTTGTTTTAAAAAGTGTAGTTTTTACTTTTAAAGATTGAGGGTTTGCCGAAAAAATACCCGAGGAATTAACACTTCGCCGGACGAATTTGTCGTCGGACGAATGCGGAGCGCTACTCGTCCGACGACAAATTTGTCGGACGAGTTCAATGCCGCTCCAAAATCAACCTCCCAACCACCTCACCTCCTGCGCGTACCGCGTATATACCGGCAGCCAGGTGCCCGGGTGCGATTTCACAGCGGTTTATTCCGGATTCGAGGGTCAGTATTTTTTCAAAAACTACCCGGCCCTGCACGTCAATTAGTTGGAGCGGAACCTGGCCAGGTGTGTTGTGCTCCAAACGCAGCGTAAAATACCCGGTCGCCGGATTGGGGGCCACAACGGCTTCGAATACTTGCCTGGAGTCGCTCCGAATTTCCAGTGGATATGCCTTGCCGTCGGCGCTGTACACCTCGGCACGCAGGGGCATTTCTTCCGGGATCAGGCCGCCGGCCAACGAGCCGTCGCGCAAGGCCAAAATCTCAATTTCCAGAAAAACCGCCCTGTCGGGCACTTCGACCGGATTGCCCGGAGCAATCCAACTCAGCGCCAAGCGCCCGTCGGACACCCGCCAGGTGTTTTCATCCAGACCAGTCAACACGTCGGACCGAACATTCAGGATTTGCAAGGCGCGGGCGTCGTATCGGAGTGCTGCCTGAAAACCCATCCAGTGGCCGCGCTTATGCGTATGCAGCCGCAAGGTTCGGGTTTGCCCCGCAGGTATGTTTTGGTCTTCCAAAAAAACCGGCCATGGTTCTGTGTTTCGATCGTTGGTGGCGAGCAGGTTTTTGGAATCGGTACTGCCGTTCACGTCGCCTTTTTTTATTGCCAAAAACTGTGCGCACTGCTGGGGCCGGAGCGTATCCATGGAGGGTGAAAACACCCACGAGGGCACCTGCGGCAGGGTGTCGTAAATACCGAGGATCAGTTTGCGGAACTCCACGATGTCGATCGTAGACACGGTGTTTGAATTATTGGCATCGGCAGCCGCAAACTGCCACGGATGCTGAAAAGGCTCGATACCGAGTATTTGCCGGTTGATGAGCACCAGATCAAACGTGCTGACACCGTTGAGCGGGTTGTCGTTTTTAGTGGGTACGGCCTCGTAAAACGGCATTGCCGGCAATCCGGGAAAATCTTCCAGCGTGTAGGCCCCGTTCGTAACCTGATGGCTGAAGGACGGTCCGCCATTGGGTGGAGTGAGCGTGATACGATATTTTTGCAGGGTATCTCCCTGTGGCACGGTGATGCGGCACGCCGGCAACAAATCGGCAATTTTTTGAGCGATGAGGGCCATGGTGCCTGCAGCATTGTTGCTCCGGATGTCATAGTGGACTTGCCCCGTACCGGGCGCGATCACCACGAAAGTAGGTGTGCCGAGAAACGTACCAAACTGACCGTTTTTGTACGGTTGTACGGCCGTCACACTGCCACCATCGGAACCGACAGCCGGCATGGTGAGCGATTTACTCGTACGGTACTGTGCCACGAGGGGGTTGGTGTCGGCGCTCTTGTCGCTGAGCAAAAGAAACTCCACACGGTTGCCATACTGGCTTTTCATCTGCTGATACAGGCTCTGGACATGCGGCGCGTGTGCGACGCAGGGCGGGCAGTTGATAAAGAAAATTTCGAGTACCACTACTTTGCCCTGGTTTACATAGTCGGCGTACAACGAGTGCGTTTTGCCGCCGGAATCAGTGGCGGTAAAATCGGGCGCCTGGGCAGCGGCCCATCCGAGCGCCGATGCGAGCGAGTACATCACGAGTATTAATTTGCGCATAGTGAGTATTATATTGTTTTCAAAACAGGGCTTGCTTAAAAGTTGGGAGAGGGCTTGTCGCTCGGGTTCCGTTCATTGTTCATCACTCATCGCTCATCACTACCCTATCAGCCGTAATGCCAGCCAGGCGCCCCCCGCCAGTAACACTGCCCCGAACCCCGTGAGCATATATTTTCGCATGGAGGCATGCCCGCGGAGCATCGCCACGCTGGCTTTGAACAAGGTGTTGGACAAAGCCGCTACCACGACCACATTTGCGCCGTAACCTGCTTCGGACGTCATTTTTGCCCATTTGGCAGTGCTGATCGTGATGGCGTCCATGTCGGCAACGCCTGAAATCATGCTGGAGACATACGAACCGGACTCGCCGAACCACCGGCGCGAGTAGTACATGAACAGCGTGACACCGATATACAGGAAACCAAAAAACACGGCGTTTTTCAGGTCGAGCGGATTGCCTAAGGGCAATTGCGCCGTCTGTTCGGTGTTATCCCAGTTTCGGTTGTAGTACCATACTGCCATCAAACTTATGGCCAGCATCAAGGTGCAGGGCAGGAGAAGTTGCCAGGCCACATCCACCGAGAAAAGGCTCGAGAGCAGCAACACCCGCACATACATCACCGACGACGACAGTAAAATACCTGCACCAAGGGGTTGGCTCAGTGCCGGCGTTTCCCGGCTCCGGGCGCCGAATATCCAGGCGATCATGGTGGACGAAAACAGTCCGCCCAGCAGGGCCGTCAGCAGGATACCGCGCCTGGAGCCGCTGAATTTAAGCAGAAGGTATCCCACAAAACTGATGGATGACACCAGCAGGATAATCCAGCCGAGTTCGCGGTAGTGCAACAGGTTTTCCGGACCGAACCGTTCGTTGGGCAACAGCAAAAGCAGCAAGAGCGCCAGCACGAAAAACTTGATGAACGCCGCCAGTTCTGTTTCTGAAATTTGTTTGACAAACCACAGAAACCGTTCTTTCATGGACAATAAGACGGTAGCGGCAACGGCCACCGCCAACGCTTCGGAGTAGAAGTTGACCGACACGAGTACGCCCAGGCCGTACGCCAGCACCAGCGCAAATTCCGTCGTCAAACCAATGCTTTCCCGCGTTGCCTGCATATAATACGCGACCGAAATCAGGATCAACAGGCCCAGGGTAGTTGCGGGTAGCAACCAGGGCATGTACTGGTCGGACAACGTCCCGACCACAAAACCGAGGATGGCCGCGAGCGGGAACGTGCGCAGTCCGGCGAAATGGTGTGTATCCTCCCGTTGCTGATGTTCGCGCTCCAGACCCATAATGAGGCCGATACCGGTGGCTACCAGCAAGCCCAGGAAAAAGGGCGGGAAGAAATCGAGCCAGGAGGTGGGCATGTGCAGGTCAAGAAAATCGGTATCCTAAATTGTTTATTTTTTTGGGACTATTCCTTCGGGGGATGGATTCCCAAGAGTACCATGCCGTTCCGAAGATTCACCAAGGCTAATCTGTTCATTTGGAGTGCCTCAATTGTCGCTCTCCCCGTCGGGGTTAGTCCGATGAGTACAGTTGCAGAATCATCCCATTGGAAGTGTTCCCTCCAGACATATTTTCTGGGATTGAACAATGGTGCAACCGTTTCCGACACAGAGTCCCATGCGACAATTTTAATAAATTTATGCCCGTTGCAACCGCTGCATGCATACGCAAGATTGTGTGCATCGTCTGTTCCACCATTAACGGTTGGAGTGATATGCTCTACCACAAACGGGCCTGTTCCGCAGTCATCTCGACTTCGGCAGTATTCGCAATACCCATTTGCCCGATCACGAACCAACCTTCGGACTACATCCGGCAATGCAGATTTACTCATCAGATGATTGACGTAAAATGCCAAGTTGCCGGCATAGGGTAGCATAGTCTGTGTTGCGGAGCACCGCCAACTTAGCCAGATTGTCCATGCGAGCACTTGCCCAAGTTTCCCGTGCTTCGATCAATTGTAACAATTCTGTATGTTCAGGTTCCGTTAGCGATTCGTCCCAGATTTTGGCGTTCAATTGCTCAATTCGCTCTATGTTTTCTTTCGAAAACGACTGATAAATTTTTTTCAACAAATCTGCCTCCCTCTCTGGAAGTACATCCGAGCGACGCTGCGCCCTGCGCGCATTTACAGTCTTCAGGAATTGCTCAAAATCCTCAACGTTTAATTTGGCTACGTTTTCAACCAAATCCGAAACAGACAATTGATTTGTTTGCATAAACTACATTCTGTTTAGTGTTACAAACGTACACATTTTATGGGCATTCCAACATGTATATTTTTCGGATAAGCGGGACTGACCCCTCACGCCAATTCCACCAGTGTCACCCCGTCGCCGCCGTTTTCCGGCTCCGGATGGTACACGCGGGCGATGTTGCCACCGTATTCGCGCATCTTTCCTTTCACAATCTTGCGCAGTACGCCCACACCTTTTCCGTGCAGGATACGGAGGACGGCGGCGTTCGACAACAAGGCATTGTCCACGAATTTTTCCAACACCATCAGCGCCTCGTCGGGCGCCATGCCGCGGATGTCAATTTTCGATTCAAACGCGGCGGCTTGCTGAAGGTCGGCGCCCGAACTTGAGGTCGGTTGTTTTACCGGTGGCGCTACCGGCAGCAGGTCTCGGGTATGCACCGTCACGGTGATGCCGCCCATCGCCACTTGCGCTTTACCGCCCTTGAGTGTTTCGATACGACCGGTGGCGCCGCCTGCCCGCAGCCGGGCGTAGTCGCCCACCTCGAACGGTCGCAACACGGCGGTGCCGCTTTTTTCTTCCAACTTTACCACATCGGCGTTGATATCGTCCACCTGACGGGCTTTTTCTGCGCGTTCCTGCTTCAGTTGCTGGGCCACCTGTTGCACCCGCTCCAGGTTCTTTTCTTCCTTGAGCTGTCGCACGAGTTTGTCCACTTCCCTGCTCGTGTTGGCGCTCAGGCGCAGTTCCAATTCCTTTTGGTCCAGCTTCAGGCGTTTGCGTTTCACTTCGAGGTCGTGGTGCAGGCTGTCATACGTTTTGATGAGGCGCTCCAGCGACTGCTCTTTTCCCTGCACGGCGCGCAGGGTTTCCTCCAGTTCCTGCTTTTCGCGCTGGAGTTCGATCAGGATATCGTCCACAGCGGTCTCGCTGCCTGTGCGTTTGCGGGCGTAGTCAATGATGCTGCGGGGCAGGCCGCTTTTTGCAGCGATTTCGAAGGCGTAACTGCTGCCCGGGCGGCCCACTTTGAGTTCGTAGGTAGGCGACAGGGTATCCTTGTCGAAGTGCATGTTGGCGTTCAGGATGCCTTCGTTGCGAAAGGCGAACACCTTCAGGTTGGAGTAGTGCGTGGTCAGCACGGCAAAAACGCCCTTGCGGTGCAATCCTTGCAGGATGGACTCCGCAATAGCACCGCCGGGTTTGGGGTCGGTGCCGCTGCCCATCTCGTCTATCAGCACGAGGGTTTTCGGTGTGGCTTTTTCGAGGAATACCCGGGCGTTTTGCAGACGCGAGGAGTAGGTGCTCAGGTCGTCGTCGAGGCTCTGCTGGTCGCCGATGTCGGCAAAGATGCGCTCGAAAATACCAAACTCACTGAGCTCATGCACCGGTACCAGCAGGCCGCTTTGTGCCATCAATTGGAGCAGACCCACGGATTTCATGGCTACCGACTTACCGCCGGCGTTGGGGCCGGACAGGACAAGAATATGGTTTTCGGGCGTGAGGCGCAATTCGAACGGCACCGTTTTGCGGCCCAGGCCTTTGTTTTTCAAAAACAGCAGCGGATGGTAACCTTTGCGGATGGCGATGAGCGGTTTTTCTTTCAACACCGGCATACCTGCGCGCATGGACATAGCCAGCCGGGCTTTGGCCTGCACCACTTCCAGCCCGACGAGGGTTTCCTGGTATTGGCCGAGTGTGGGGCCGTAGGGCCGAATCGAGGCGCTCAGTTTTTTCAGGATCCGGAAAATCTCCCGGCGCTCCTCGCCTTCCAGGTCGAAGATGTCGTTGTTGATTTCGATGACCGGCTCCGGTTCGATGAATACGGTGCGGCCGGTGTCGCTCTCGTCGTGGATGATGCCTCTGATTTTGCGTTTGTGCTCGGCGGGCACGGACAAGACGCGGCGTCCGTTTCGGAAACTTTCGGGGGTGTCCGACAACCAGCCTTTGTTGCGATATTCCCCAATGATTTGCCGGAAACGCTGATCCAGTTCGCGCACCTTGTGCTGCATCTCGCGGCGAATGCGCACGAGATCGGGCGAGGCATCGGCACGCACGTCGCCTTTTTCATCAAAAACGGCCATGATGGCGCGGATCAGTTCTTCGTCGTAGGACAAGTTCCGGATGCGGTCGTAGAGTTTGGGGTACAGCTCCTTTTTTAGAGCGGAAAAAAAGCGGAACACGTTCCGCATAACCAGCAGGATACGCAGAATATTTTGAAACGCTTCTGCCGGCAGGGTGTAGTCGGTAATGGTCAGCATCCGCAAATCGGAGCGGATGTCGGCAAAGGTTTCGAGCGGGAAGCGGTCGTTTTTTTCGAGGGTCAACTTGAACTCCCGCGTCTCGCGCAGCCAGATATCAATTTCCTGAAAATGTGTGGACGGGGTCAGTTCCCGGAGCTGTTCGGCAGCCATCGGGGTCATGGCTTCTTTTTCGAGCAGGTCCAGTACCTTGTCGAATTCCAGTTTTTTGAACACGTCGCGCGGTTCGAAGAGCATGTCTTGTGGTTTCATCGGCGCAAAAGTACGGTGTTGCGGTGGGTTTCGGGATGGGCGCGCACCAACGGTTTTGGGGCAACGTTCCTCGGGTATAGTTGTCCTTATCGTCGTTTTTGGTTCGTTCACCGCGATGTTCATTTTGTAAAAAACTAACATTTCAGGGCAAAATGTATACAGCAAAACCCGAATGCCTACATTTGCCGAACATTTCACATCAAATGCTTTAATTTATGTTTAAAAAACTACTTTTTGCTGCTTCCCTGGTAGTTCTTGCTGCTTCCGTTCATGCTCAAGGCACCATTCTCTGGTCAGAAAATTTTGACAGTGGCACCACGTTGCCGGCCGGCTGGACCCAATCCACTTCCGCTACCGACGGCGGTTGGGTCGTCGGTACGACCACTTTCCACTCGTCACAATATTTCCCCATTCCCGCCCGTACAGGCAATGTGTTGGGCACCAACGACGACAAGTGCAACTGCAACAAAGCCAACGAAAATCTTTACATGCCGGCGATGGACTTTTCGGCCCAGGCTCCCGGTTCGCCGCTTGTGTTGCTTTTTGATATCGTCTACGGAAAACGCACAGATTCCGGCAAAGCCGAGTCCCTGAAAATGATCGTCTCCACGGATGGTGGAACGACTTGGACCGAGATGTTTGCTTTCACAGGCGGCGCCGGATGGCGCAATTTCTATAGCTTGGACATTTCGGCATACGCCGGTATGGCCAACGTGAAATTCGGGTTCCGCTACGACGACGGTACCGGCTGGCTGTATGGCGCCATGCTGGACAACATGCGTGTTGTCATTCCTGACAACATCGTTCGCGCCGGCCTTACCGGTGTTACTGCAGGAAAATTCGTTGAAGCAGTACCTGCCATTCACTCCGGGTATACTAAAATCCTTGTCGGACACGAAGTTGCTGTTCGTGGCACCTTTAACAACAATGGCTTTCCGGTGATTACGTCGTTTGACGTAGATGTAACTCGTGGCGCCAATACCCAAACGTACAACTATTCCGGCCTGAACCTCACGCTGGGTCAATCCGTACAGTTTTATGTGCCATACCCCGCCGTATTGGGCGCCAATGCGTTCGACTTCAGCGTGTTGATCAAAAATGTTAACGGCGTTGGCGACAACGATCCGCTCGACAACTCGGGTACGGCAACGTTCTCCATTACGGGAGTTGAACCACAATCTGGCCGCAAAATCGTAGTCGAAGAAGCCACCGGAACTTGGTGCACGTGGTGCCCGCGTGGTGCTGTTATGATGGATTATATTTCCGAGCAATACGGAGACAAGGTAATTCCTATCGCCGTACACAATGCCCAGTCCACCTACCCGGACCCCATGCAAAACAGCGTTTACAACGCCGGCATGGTGGGCTTGATCGGTGGTTTCCCCGCAGGTCTTGTCGAGCGTGAAGCCGATATTGACCCGCTGTTGGGCAGCCCTAACTTTGAAATGAGCCTGATCGAACACCTGTTGCAGCCGAACAAAATTGCCGTTACACAGAACGTGGCATGGGATGCTGCTACCCGTAAAGCAGATGTGACGACCTCCCTCCAGTTCCTGCAAGAAATGAACGGCAACTACCGTATTGCCGTGGTTTATGTAGAAGACGACGTAAAAGGTGCGACACAATACTACAATCAAATCAACGCCTACTCCGGTGGTGCACAAGGCCCGATGGGCGGCTTCGAAAATATGCCCAGCCCGGTTCTTGCCGCTCAAATGACGTACGACCACGTCGGTCGCGAGATCGTAGGCGGTTTCACCGGCGCAGCCGGCAGCGTACCCGCTGCCAACCCAGCCGGCTCGGTCATGTCGTACACCAGCACCTACACCGTACCGGCCGCGTACAACATCGCCAACATGCACGCCGTCTCCATGGTGATTGACCAGGCTACCGGCTTCATCATCAGCGCCGAATCCACACCGATTCCGTTCGTGTCCACGTCCGCACCCACGCTCACACTGGATGCCGTGCATATCTCCATCGCCCCGAACCCCGTTCAGGACGAGGCCATGCTGACCGTGAAAGTGGAAGAAACCGCCGACGTGCAAATCCGCGTGGTAGATGCCCTCGGTCGCGTCATGTCCGAGCGCAACTATGCCAACATCAGCGGCAAACAGGTAATACCCTTCCGCGCCGACAACCTGCCCAACGGCATGTACACACTGGTGGCTACGGCCAAAGGCCAGGTGGCGTCCAAGTCGTTTGTGGTGCAGCGGTAATTGGCCGTTGGCTACTGGCCACGACATGATGCCGTTTGTTTAAATAATTCGTCCGAATTTCGCGGCGGCGAGCACAATGCTCGCCGCCGCTTTTTTGTGCGCCGGAACGGAGTTCCTGTGTTCAATTTTGTACAGGTTAGGTTATTTTCATTAAAATGACGCGGAACAGCGTTCCGCTACACATGATACGGAACAGCGTTCCGCTACACATAAATGCCATGCACGAGAGTCCATTGGTTCGAACCTTGCAAATGCTTACCGAAGAGGAATTCGGCACACTGGAAATGTTTGTCGAATCGCCGATTTTCAATGAGGCCAACCGCTTCAACGACACGGTTAGGTTGTTCGAGTACTTGCAGGCACACTACCCGCAGTTCACCGATCCTTCGCTGGAAAAGTCTGCCGTCGGCAAAGCCCTGTTTGCCTCCCGCAGCAACCCCGAAAACGAGGTGGAGCGCACCATGACCCAATTGATGCACATCGTCAAGCAGTTTATCAATTTTCGCTACTCGGCGGTCAAGGGCGGACGGGTCGTGCGCAGCGGGCGCAAGTCCAATATCACCCAGGACCCCGTGGCGCTGCTCAACTTTGCCCGGCAGCAGTTGGCCCTCATGCGTTTTTACAGCGAACGCGTCAGGCAGCGCCCTACCGACGACCCACCGCTGATACCCACACCCTCCGAATCCGGCGGCAAAAAACGGCGGGTGAAACGCGCCGAGAATTTTTTCCAAAACCTGTACCAGGAACTGGAAGAAGTGTTTCAGGAACAGCAGCGTTTCGACAATTTTGAGGAGTACGAGTTCAGCGACTTTTTTTACTTCCTGTACCTGTCTGCCCAGGAAAAAGTGGTTTATGAAAGCCTGAGTGAATGGTCGGCACAAGACGGGTTCGTCAACCTGCTGGTGGCCTCCGAAAACCTCGACCGATTTTACTTGCTCAGCAAACTCGACCAGATGTGCAAACTTGTACACCTCCAGCAGATCGCCATGCCTTTTGCCGAAGACTCCGACGAGTTCCGCCGCTTGACGACCAACCAAAAATTGACCGTCCAGATGACCGAACTGCTGATGCAGCACGAGTACGACTACAACGACCCCAGCATCGCGTTGTACTTCACCCTTCTCCAGTTGCTCACGAAAAAAAAGCCGGAAAAAACGGACGCGCTCGCGGTGAAGTTTTTCCAACTGCTGCGCCGGCACCGCGACCTCGTGCCCGCCAAACGCTTCCGCGATTTCAATGTGATTGTACGTTCTTACTGGACGCGCCGGTACCGTCAAACCCGCGACCGGCAGTTTTTGGAACAGCTGTTCCTGTCGCATCAGGAAGACCTCGAACTTACGCGCCGAAAAGGAGAAGATATCCAGAGCACTCACTTCCAGAGCATTTTGTTCAACGCCATAAAACTCGGGCACCTGGACTGGGCTACTGCGTTTCTCGATGAGTTTTCACCCAAAATCATCGCCACTCCCGACCCCGACATCGTAGCCGATACCGGCCGGGCCATGCTTTTGTTCGCGCAACAGCGCTACAAAGAGGCCGCCCGTACGCTGCCGCACTATTTCAATTACGGCAGCACCGATGATCCAAATCTCTATTCCCTCGCCGCCACCCTCGACGTACGCATCCGCTACGAACTCGGCTCCCTGCTCGACGACGAGGGCGTGAATATGCGGCGCGCCACCCACAAGCGCATCAAGGAAAACAAAGCCCTGCGCCCCGAGCGCCGGGCCAGTATTCTCGGGTTTTACGAAGCCACCGTGCAATTGTTTCGGCAAAAGGAAAAACGCGAACTGCGTGGTGCGAATCTGGTTGCCATTCGGCAGGAAGTGGATCGCATTGCCAAAGCCATCGAGGAAAACCCTGTAGTGGATTCGGAGTGGCTGCGGGAAAAATGCCGGGAGTTGCTGAAGTGATTTTGCCGACGTTGCAGGATGGCTCACGGATGTCACAGATGAGACACGGATTTTACAAGTTCCTACGTGTGCCAATCAAAACACCGGTTCGATTTGGAACGAATAATATTTAATTAAATCTGTAAAAATCCGTGTCTCATCCGTGACATCCGTGAGCCATCCTGCCAAATTCCCGTAAGTTTGTAAAAAAATTCAAGCATGTTCGATACTATCGCTCCAAGCGCTTACGAAACAGAACGAAATAAGCCCATGCCTTCTCTCAATCACTCTGTTGTTCAACTCAACTTAGGCTCGGAATTGCGCAGCCGGTACAAAAACATGTACCGCGTCGCTTCCGAATTGAGCCTTGACCTGTCCGACTGGCCTTCCGTACCCGACATTTGCATTTTCCCAAAAATGCCGCTCGACCTGCAAAACGACGTGACGGCCATGACACAGCCCCCCCTCTGCACGGTAGAGATCATCTCGCCATCCCAGTCGCTCACCGAATTGGTGACCAAAGCCCGCGACTATTTCCGCCACGGTGTAAAATCATGCTGGATCGTGCTGCTGCCGCTGGGCAACATTTATGTTTTTCGCTCACCCGAGGAGTACGATATTTTCCGAACCAATGAAATTCTACACGACAGCGTGCTGGACATTTCGATTCCACTGAGTGAGGTGTTCGAGTAACATTTTCAAAACTGAAAATAAATAAACGGCTGCACGTCCGACGATTTTACCTGCATCACCAGTACGATGACGAGGGTAATCAGTACCGCCTTGGCAGGCAACGGCAGTCTTGTCACGCGGCGCTCGGCAGCCTGCTCCCAGGTTGCCGGCAACAGGTGCAACCCATAGCCCAGTGCCATCCAGAACACCACCGCGCCATACCCCTGGAGAAACGCCGGCAGCACCTGCGGGTTGAAGGCGTAGGCAATTTGCCCAAGCATGGCCTGCACGGCTGCCAGGTCAGGCGCCCGGAAAAATATCCAGCAGAAACATACGAAATGGAACGTCCACAAGCCGCCCAGGAAGCGGCGCCACCAGCCCGGGCGGCCAGGGAAAATTTCTTTCCAGGCGCGTTCAATCGTCAGCGCTACACCATGCAAACCACCCCAGACAATAAACCGAGTAGCGGCACCGTGCCACATACCACCGAGCAGCATAGTGAGCAGCAGGTTGAGGTAGGTGCGTGCACGCCCATAGCGGTTGCCACCGAGTGATATGTACAGGTAGTCGCGCAGCCAGGTGGACAACGAAATGTGCCAGCGTCGCCAAAACTCGGTGATGCTGAGCGACTGGTAGGGCGAGTTAAAATTGATTGGAAATGTGAACCCCAACAACAGCCCGATGCCGATAGCCATGTCGGAGTAGCCGCTGAAATCGCAGTAAATCTGCAATGCGTAGCCGTAAATACCGAACAGGTTTTCCAACCCGGTGTACTGCGCCGGAGATTCGAACACCCGATCCACGAAGTTCAGGCTGATGTAGTCCGAAATGACGGCTTTTTTGAACAGCCCGACGCAAATCAGGTACACGCCCCGCCCGAATTCTTCCCTCGAAACATGCAGCGGACGGTGGATTTGCGGCAGGAAATCCGCAGCACGCACAATCGGGCCGGCCACCATTTGCGGAAAAAACGTGACGAAAAAGGCGTAGTCCCAGATGTCGTCCAGTGCTTTCAGGTTGCCGCGGTACACGTCAATGGTATAGCTCAGCGACTGGAACGTGAAAAAAGAAATGCCGACTGGCAGAAAAATATCGAAGTGCAGCGGTTGGGCGCCCGAAACACCTGCCCACAATTCAAAAAAGTAGTTGGTGTACTTGAAATAAGCCAACATGCCGAGGTTGGCCACCAGGCTAAGGGCCAACAACCATCCCCTGGCTCGTTGCGTGGCCGCCGCCGCAATCCAGCGCGCGAGATGAAAATCTGCTATTACACTGACCACCAGCAGGAGGAAATAAATGCCGCTGCTTTTGTAGTAAAAATAGGTGGAAAACAAAACACACCAGAGGATTCGGGCGCGATCGAAGGGCTGCAGAGCCCGGTAAACCAGCAAAAACCCGAGGAATAAAAACAAAAAAAGCCCGCTGCTGAACAGAAGCGGGGACTCGGGGTGGTACAGGAACTGGTCGAGGATCCTGGCTGGATCAAATTGGAACATGATTATACTGCCGAATGGGCGGGCAAATGTAGGAAAACCGCGCTTACCATACGGTCTGCACCCGACAGGTCTTTTCGCAACTCGACCTCCATGAAGCCTTCCTGCACAAGCAGCCTGGCCACTTCCGCTGCGTTGAACTCATTGCACTCGAAAAACAGTCGCCCGCCGGGTTTGAGTTTTTGGCGCGAAAAGTGTGCAATGGCCCGGTAAAACAACAACGGATCCGCATCCTCGACGAACAGCGCCAACGCCGGCTCGTGGGCGAGAACGTGTTCCGGCATCCGGTCCCGTTCATGTGTAGGGATGTAGGGCGGATTGCTGAGGATCACATCAAGCGAAGGGAAAAGCGACATTGTTTCAGCCCAAAAGATGTCGCCCAAAAAAAAGGCAACTTCAGTGTCGGAAAGGATTCGACGAGCGTTTTCCTGCGCCACAGCCAAGGCTTCAGGGCTTTTTTCCAGCCCAAACAATCGGATATCGGGCCTTTTCTTTTTTAGCGTCACCGCGATACAGCCGCTGCCGAGGCCAATGTCCAGCACTGTCGGTGATTTGAGGCCTTCCATTTTTACCCAATCCAATGCCCAGGCGACCAGTTCTTCGGTTTCCTGCCGGGGGATGAGTACGGCAGGGGTTACCAGAAATTTCAGCCCGAAAAAGTCGGCTTCGCCGAGGATATATTGCATCGGTTCGCCTGCCAGCAAACGTTGTTGAATGTCTTCGAAGCGGGTTGTTTCTTCCGGCGAAAAAGTTGGGTTGGTTCGCATCCTCGAGTCGAACACGTCTTCGAAGACAATACGGGCAATACTGTGCGCTTCGCCCGTCCCGTAGCGAGGGACGAGTGATTGTACCAAATTTTCGAAAGCGGTCGCGACCGTTTGGGGTGTCATGGCTGTTTTTGTGGGCAAATGTACGTGCCGCAATATCAATCAGACGCACACGGCGTGTTCCTCCCAACCGCGCAGTTTTTTCAGCAGTTTGTACAGTTTCAGGTTGAGCGAGGGGTTTGCGGTAAAAAAATGGCTGTTGACGGTAATCCAGTCTTTGCCTTTTTCCACTGTTTTGAGTTCGCGATACGGCACACGACGGGACTTGTCGAACGGCGCGCGCCAGTAAATACCCTTGTCTGTCATGGCAAAACCTTCCTTACAGTTGCCTTTGAACGACAGGTCGCAGATGAAAAAAACTTTTTCACGGCGCTCGGCGGTCAGAAAATATTTGCAGGCATTGGACAGGCATGTCTCCGGCATGGCCAGAAAATCAAAATAAAACACCTCCTCTTCGAGGTCGAAATCGAGAAAGTCACGGATCATCTGCCCCAGATCAGCCTTGCCCGGCTCGGCATGTTCGTATTTGAGTATCGCACTCGGCAGCAGTACTCCGTTCAGGTCGGGACAGTATTGGATCGTGAAATAATCGAGAAGACCTTCGAATGCGCGTTCCATGTGCCTGTCTATGTCGGGCAACGCCTCGGTACCAAAACGCTCCCAACGCACCATGACATCCTCGGCAATCTGTTCGGACCGCACCGCGTAGATTTCCCGGAATCTGGATTCGTAAAACCGCTCTACATATAAACTGAACCGCTGCGGGTCGTGCTCGTCCTCTACCCGACCACGCAAACTGCGAAAAAACAGGGCTTTGACCTGTTCGGTCAGTGTTTGATGGTCAAAATCCAGCGGAAAATACGGTTCGTACAGCCTGGTTTTGTGTTGTTTGCCCTCAAAATGAAACCCGCAGTGGTGACAAAATACCGATGCCAATGGATTGGCTTCTGTGCACACAGGGCACGATTTGGTTTTTTCGAGCACATGATCGCCGCAACGGTGACAAAACTTCGCTCCGGGGATCAGTTCGGCGGCACAATTTGGACAGCGAGACATGATTCGATTGATTCGATTGATTCGATTGATTCGATTGATTCGATTGATTCGATTGATTCGATTGATTCGATTGATTCGATTGATTCGATTGATTCGATTGATTCGATTGA
>Ga0154020_10004769_pt1 | contig 16098 bp, 24 predicted proteins | sample Klosneuvirus_201_FD_109709 | JGI IMG/M metagenome (GOLD analysis project Ga0154020, IMG submission 109709) | Active sludge microbial communities from wastewater, Klosterneuburg, Austria - Klosneuvirus_20160825_MG | ecosystem: Engineered > WWTP > Aerobic digester > Activated sludge | place...
CTCCATCTAGCGTACTATTGCATCAAGCTCGGCTTCACCATTGGTTCGGAGAAGTCGGCAGTGCAGCTCAGTTCGCTCTTCAGCTCCAACGCCAAGATGAGCTGCGAGATCGTCCCCGGCGATGGTACTCTTCCTCCCCCTCCCCCTCCCCTCCCCTCCTCCCCTTCTCTTTCTTTTCTGCCTGAATGAGAAGGTTATGATGTTTTCTCTTATTTTGTTAGGATATTACCCTGACTGCGACAAGGTGGGCCCAGCCTACAAGGGCTGGATCAATACCATCTACTCCAGCCCCTCCCTCTTGACCCCCGAGATCCAACCCATCGCCAAGCTCGTTCGTTCCGCTTCCCTTTCCTCTTCATCATCTTCATCATCTTCATCTTCTTTCTCTTTCTCTTTCTCTTCACCCTCTATCTCTTTCCGTTTCTCTTGTTCTTCGTTTTCCTTTTCGTCTTCCTCTTTCTCTTCCTCTTCGGTGGCCTCTCTAGTCTGATTTCATTATTAGCTGGACACGCCCTCGCTGGCCATGCCTAATCAAGCGGCCGTCAAGAAGAACATCCTCACCGCCATTGCTGCTTACCCCACCACGTGCCCTCCATGATTCCTTCCATCGCCTTCGCGTGGCATGTTGTCTCAAGGGGTAACCAATTCTAGTGTGCTTAAACGTGACGTCGACTTCGAGGTTGCCCGTGAGGAGGCGGAGAAGGAGTTCGCCGAGTTCCAGTCCGAGCAGAAGCGTAAGCGCTCCATTGGTATCGCCATCTTTTCCTATCCGAGGTCGCCAATCTTCGTTGATATTCATCGGCGTTCTTCTAGCTTCTGCGGAGGATGTTGCGGCGTTGTCGTCGGCTTTGCCTGGCGCTCGCTTCATCGGAATGGCTTTCGACTTTGCCAAGGACGAGTACCGCGTGTTGCCCGTGATCTTCGTGAATGAGTCCACGAGCAATGGCGTCGATTGCGATTACCAGGGTTGCCAGGTCATCATCATTGCGTTGTCTTGACGAATATCTGATATTTGATTGTGCTTGTCTGATCTAGAGCAGTGCAATGACTTGCTGGAAGGACCCACTCCATCGCACCAACACCTATACCATGCCCAAGGGGTGCGTCTTACTAATCTAGTGATTGCACATTGGACGATCGCCGTGTGACTCGTTCATGTTCAGTGTTTGCCTCGCCTTGGTCGGCACTTCGGAGTCGCAGCTCGGCTCGTACGCCTACTCGAACCGTACGTCGTATGAGAACTACTTCCACAAGACCACCACTAAGAAGGTCATCTCTTGTCCTCATCTTGTCGACTGACAACTTGTTGATCTCCATCTCGCTGTGCAGGGCTTCCTTGGCATCAAGAAGAGTTCGTCGACGACGCACAACTATTTGAAGCGCTTCTACCAGCAAGACATGGCCCTCTCCGTGGCTCAGATCTGGAGCGAGCGGTATGTGCTCTTCATGGCGCGATTGATTGCATGTGATTGATGGCGGATGAATGTCTCCTTTTAGTTATACCTTGTCGCTTAATGCGCCCCTCGGTCTCCCTCAGCCCGACCTTCCTTTGCACCCTCGCTTCCTCGCCGGTGCGTTCATTTTTTCACATCTTCATCTCTAATTCCTATTGATCTGGTGGCATATTTTCTAGCGGTGAACGCGTTGGCCAAGACGTATGACGAGGCGGCCTACCGCAGCTTCATCCAGAGCTTTGGCACGCATTACATCTACGATGCCACCCTTGGTACTTTCCCTCCTCCTTTTGTTTTTTTCCTCGGTGATCGACCTTTCTGTCAGGCGCGAGTTTGACCTCGCAGGACTGGTACCACCGCTGCTTGTCGTACACCTACACGGATAACTACGCCCAGCACAGCTCCTCCTTTTCTATCGTCATTGTCACCAAGAAGAGCGGTATTCAATCGACTGCTACTTGACATGCTGTTGCCTCCTTGACCGCTCTGCATAGGCTCGTTCACCCAGACGGGTACGCTCGACGGCAAGTGGCTCGAGTACAGCACCTCGTTGGTGCAATACCAAGGCGGCGACCCTTTCACCTTTGCTCCCGACAAATATGACGACTGGCTCAAGACCACTGGCAACGTATGAACGTATCACAGTCTCTCAACATCTCTTTCTGATCGATTGCTGCATAGAACCCTATCCCAGTCGAAAAGACTGTCGAGTCGATCGCCGATCTCGTCCGCCGCGTCGATGCTGCCAAGGGCGCGAACCTCGACACGGCCATCAACAAGTACTACGCCGAGAAGCGCACTCAAGAGGACACGCTCGAGGCCACGCTCAAGAAGCTCGACCCCAAGGACAAGCCCGCTTGGTGCTCCGGCTATCCCGTCGTCTAAGAATCACCTTGTATACTATTCCCCTGAGTAAACACTATTCTCGATGATCGATGCATCGCTTCTCAATTATGAAGGCGACATTACTTTGCGGACTCTAGTCGCAGCTTGAGGTCAGGTCGAGCGCTGGCAATGGTCGAGGCTAGGCTCTGCTCCTCGCGTTGCCACCAATATGGGACGTCGATCAACGTGATCCCGCGCGCCTCACAAAGCGCTCGCTTCTGACGATCAAACTCTACCAAACGAGAATTCGTGTCAGGAGGAGAAGAGAGGAAGACCTTTGAAAACAACCGTATACCTTGGCGCAAAGAGACCTCTGTGGTGAACACAGGATCATCGAGGTTCATAAAGTGGTGCTCTCCTTGGTACTCGAAGCCGAGCTTGAGCCGCGGCATGTAGACGTCAAGCGAGCTCGCGATGAGGACCGGCTCGTCTTTGTTCTTCTGCGTTTTCCCTGATACAATGCTCTCGATATTGGTGGCATTGGAGCTCTTATTAAGGACGAGGTCGGTGGGCCGCCATTCTTCGAGTACCTCCTCTCCAGGAAAGAGGTTGGAGAGCGTGGTAACTAACCACTTCTGAGAGCTCTTGCTAAACCGGCCTAGAAACTTGCTCGCATCCCACCGCTGCTCCGGATAGCACTCGTGTAACAGCTACAACCAAACTATCAGATGGGCGCCCCTGTAAAGACATTTGACTGAGTCGACCTGTAGAAAAGCGGTGCGATTGCGAATGAGATACAGCGACTTCTGCGCATCCAGCTCGGTTCGATTCACTCGGTACCAGTCTTCCGGTGACTTGATGCCCCTAAACAAAATATCAGAAGTAATATATCGCTGAACGATCTCACTGAGATCCTTACAATTTCTCCTCGAGTTCTTTCACCAGACGAACGCGATTCTCCTTCTCACTCCAATATCCCGACGGTTTCCTTGCGAACTTTCCCTCATCCCATTCAGTATCCGGATATGCTTTTCGCAAAATTTGCGCCAGGTTGAAGTTATGCTTTTCCAATAAGGTGCCGCCATAGTATTTGTCTCGCAGCGTTGTCGAATAGATGCGATACCAATCGTCCGCCGATCGCATGGCGTGCTCTTTCTTGACCCATTCTAGATATGTTCGGATATGTTCGGGACTCTCCCAATATCCCTGTGGAACCTTTTCGAATCTCCAAAGCTGCCATTCGAAATCGGGGAAGTACTTTTGGAGCAATTGGGGCATGGAGTTCTTGTGCAAGTGGAGTAAGGTGCTGCCATAGCGGTCCTGCACATCGGTAAGCTTGATCTTGTACCAGTCCTCCATCTTGGTGATATCGAATTCCTTCATTAAGAAAGCTAAGTATTTGAAGACATTCTCGGCCTCGTTCCAGAACCCCGGCGGCACGCGCTCAAACCGCCAAACTTGCCAATCATAATTCGGATAGTGCTTCCCTAAGAGTTGCGCAAGAGAACCGTTGAAATTCGAAAGTAAAGTCGTTCCAAAATTATCTTTCAACTGATTCGGATTCACTCGGTACCAATCGTCCTGACGAGGAAGATTAGAAAGGACAGTGCAACATTACGTCAAAGTACAGTGAGGGTCCATACCATTGTCTCGACACCAATTTGTTTTTGAAGCCATTGTAAATATTTCATCACATTTTCATCATTTTGCCAAAACCCCTTGGGGACGCGTTCGAAGCGCCAGATTTGCCACTCATGCTCGGGGTAAGCGGCAACGATGGCACCGACGACGGACTTGTCGAACGCCTTGAGCAAGTTGAGGCCGCCGTGGGCCTCAATCTGCTTGCTCGTGATCTTGTAGTAATCGTTGGGGAAGGAAAGGTTGAACGCTTTGCCCAGCGAGTCAAAGAAACGGCGTAGAGTGGCGACATCCTTCCATGCAGCTCGAGGAATCTCAGCATAAGACGACTCGACCGCGCCTTTTGTCGTCACGCCCTTCAAGATAGCATTCAAAGTCCCTACGTAACACGGTTAAAAAAACTATCTTAGGGAAGGCCAAGCAGAACAAGCAAGCGCTCGACCCAGAGGTCGACGAGGTCGAGGAAAGAGGAGTCAACATCCCGCAGCAACCACATGAAAAAAATCAACACGAGTATCAAGCACAAAATATACATTAAATATTAATTATTTTCAGCAGAGCGTCGGCGCACGAGGGGAGGGAGAACTCACAAACGATCGACGCTCGAGCACGGGGCTCGACGGCGCCGCAAACGGCCCCCCCGAACCCAATCGCGATACCACTTTCGAAAGTAGATTTCTGTTCATTTACACAGATCGAATCTATTAGTAACGACCACGGGCTCGCCCGCGGCTCAGAAGGAAATAAGCGATACCGTCATCCCGTCTCTTCGGCGGTTCGCCATCAGACAGCTATCTTGTCTGGACCACTCAGGCCAGAGTGCAGCCATTCTCCTCGTTGTAAAAAAGATACAAGAGCATGTCGAATAAGCGCAAGGAGGCGCCCGATTCCGGAATCGTTCAGAAGGCGAAGAAGGCGCGCCTCGGCGAGGGCCACATTGGCGAGAATGTGCGCTCGCTCAGCTTCCTCCTTCTCCCTCGACTCGCCTTGTTCTCTCCCGAATATTAAGACAAATAGATATTATATATTATTCAGTCTCAATGAGGATGGACGTGTTCAGTCAACTCAGTTCCCCCTCATCCGATTTCCACGCGAAAGCCCATCGTCCCCGTTCTTCCCCTTCCATCCTCGTTTGGCTTGCAAAAATCATTAAGAATATATTATGATATGTCTAATATTCGTCTTCCCATCGCTTTTCAGTGCTCGCTTCATATTGATTCGCCGAGCTCTTCGTCGAGCCTCGAGCTTTCATGTCCTTGTCTAATCGCTCGGTTCGTTTAGGAGAAGAAGTTGATTGTCGTCCTCGAGGCGTGCACTTTGGAGACGGTGGCCATGAAGAAGGGCTACGAGCTGCTCAACTGCGACGACCACCAGCGCATCATGAAGAAGGCCAATCGCGATTTTTCATTGGCTAGGCCCGACATTACCCACCAGGTTCGTTTCCGCTCCCATTTCCCTCATTTTCATGATTCCGTGTATACCTTATTTGTGAAATATTGGTTTATTTCAAATTTTGATTCGTCCTGTCGCTTGCCGAATTGCAGGATCGAGTCAGCCTCCTGTTCACCTCTATTATTTATGTAGAGTTTGATGATGCTCCTCGACAGTCCATTGAACAAGTCCGGTCATCTCCAGGTCTACATGCGCACCAATAAGAATGTCTTGATTGAGATCAACCCGCAGACGCGCATCCCACGCACCTACAAGCGCTTCGCTGGTCTCATGGGTATCTCCCCTCCTCTCGACGGCAGAATGCGGGCATGGAGTATCGATGTAATACTATTTTTGTTTTAGTCAAATTGTTGAACGAAATGAAGATCTCCGCGGTTGAGAGTGAGGGCGGCCAGACGCTCATGAAGGTCATAAAGAACCCCGTTACTCAATACTTCCCTATTGGCGTCAAGAAGGCACTTCTTTCTTTCCCATTTTCTCATTGATGGAGGACTCTTTTTTTTGACTACTCTTCTTCCCGCTTGTTCTTGGAGGCTGCTCTTTTAATAATATTCTTCTAGATTTCCACATCGTCGAAGGGAACGGTGAAAGAGCTCGACTCTTATGTTGCGGCCCTCCCTAATGACCAGCCCACCGTCTTTGTCATCGGTGGCTTCAGCAAGGTTCGCCTCTTTCGAAGCAAATCTCCCCATTTTTTAATCTTCTTCTCATGATATCATGATTTTAGGGTGAAGTCGAAGTCGATTATGCTGACGAGTTGATCTCATTCTGCAATTACCCGCTGTCGGCCGCCCTGGCGTGCGCCAAGCTTACCTCGGCTTTTGAGAAGAAGTGGGGCGTCATTTAATTTGTGACTCGTATTTCTCTTTGGCGCTCGATTAAGTAAATTTGATTTGTTTTCAGCGATATTTTTATTGATGAGAAATCAAGAGCAACTGAATAACAGAGTCAAGATCAGTGCTGGAGAATGGAGCGCGCCGAGTCGCTGTCCCAGGTGAGGTGGAAGAAAGCGTAGCCCTTGGTGAGGTTCTGCGGAACGGTGACTCGACGCGTTTGCGACATCCAGTCGACATAGTCAATCGCATCTGTCCATTCTCCAATGAGCATGTAGCGCGCCGCATCCGTCGCGTTACCGTGCACCTTGAAGAAACGGCCATTGGAGACGAGGGCGAGCGTGCGCTGCTCATTCGGTCCCAGGTAACGCACGAACGAGTCGACTGTGCGATGCACTCCCGTTGCGTTGGAGACGACATGGGACCAAGCTGACATGGGCCACGCTGAACAGTTTGCAAGTGTGATGGTATCATACTTGCTTGGAGTCGAGCATAGGAAGCGACTAATCTGCAACAACCACACTTTAGTAAGATTTAAAAAGCACATCACTTGTGGGATCATTCGAGACCTGAGGGAAAGCCGCCGTCGGAACCTGGTCGGAGTGGAGTACGTGGTCGGCGAGGTTAACCGTCATGGGATGCTTCATGACGCGGATCATCACCACGGAGAGGAGGAGCACTCCAAGGGCAGAGAACAGCACCAACAAGAGGCCTTTGCGAATTTTCTACAAAGAGGCAATGAGTGGTACTTGGAGAAAAGTTAAGCTGTAATGCTGCACCTCCAACTTGAACAACTTGGGCTGAGGTGCTTTGGGTAAGTTGGGTACAGGCGCCAAAGAGGCAGTTTTACCAAGAGGACTCGGCATACTTTCTACGAAGAATTGATGGACAGCGGCAACTGAAAAAAGGCAAGCGAAGTGGTCGCACCTCCAACATGGGTTGGGGCAGAAGATTTGGAGAGCAGCCTCGCCGGCTCCATCACTCCCTGCTTGCCGCGAGCAATGGGAGTTCCCTCGTCGGTTCCACTGTCGCTGTCGGAGTCCGAGCTCGTAAACGAACCTGAGCCTGAGAAAGTCTCACTGCCACTGTAGGAGTCTGATTTCCTCCGCCTGTACTGCTTCTCGGATCGATCGGAATCGTACGAGTCAGAACCAGAGAAAGATGAGGAGTAGCTTCCACTGTAAGAGCCGCTCAAAGAATCCTCAGAATCCGAGTCGCTCGACATGTCGGGTTGCTGGGGCTTCTTACCGAGAGAAGGAGCAGTAACATCTTGCGATTGCAAATCACGAGAAAGTGTTTCAAGGATCCCAGATGTCTCCTCATGGTGGCCAATGATACATGAGCGCGCGTGGTCGTGCGCATCACATGCAAAATGCTTCTCTGAACAATTGGGACATCGTACTTTTCTCCTGGGGCACACTTCCAGGTGTTCCTACCCCAAAAAATTCAAAGGGGGAATCTCCATTACAGCACAAAGAACAAGGGGACCTTCATCAAGGCGATCTTGGTTTTGACACCGCAATGGAAGAGGCAGTCCATTTCATCTGGCGTGGGCGAGGACTTGTCGGCTCCGCTTCCGAAGCTCTCAGTTGCCTGCAATAAGAATATATGTCACTTACTAGAGGTGATGAAAGGGATGTCAAGGAACGGAGTCAATATTGGGCTCAGGAGGAATGTGACGTCGCTTTTCACCATCAAAAGTTCGAGAAAGAATGCCACTCCATTATTGAATCCGAGATACATGCTCCTCTTCACATCAAAGGCAGTGGGTAAGGCCGCAGCATTGTGGGGCGAAGGCGGGAGCGAGTTCTTCAGTCAACTGCCCTCACAAGTAAGTCGCGATTGTGAATGCGAACCATCAAAATGACTGATTATGCTGGACTTGAAGGGGATTCCGGTGATGTCAACCTCGTCAGGACTGAAACGAGAGATGACAATGACAAGGCCACTGGGACAAGGGAGGAGATGAGGCTCAAGCTCAGCAGGGAAATCGAGACTCCCTGTTATTCCTGAACGGACTCCACCGAATTTCCGCTCCTTGATGAACCCTCGTGCAGTGCGACTTAATGGCCAGTCAACCCACACTTTGAACTGCTGCTTCGCCCGTAGCCGCGATTTCATACTGTTTTGGATTATGAGAGAATCCGATTCCACAAATACAATGCTCTGGGCGGATCAAAATGCTCAGGCAAGACGATGCTGTTCCTTGAGTCAGCGACTTGATTGCGAGCTCGGATCGCGAATGTACCCCTTATGCCCAGTACACACTCATTTACACGTTGTGCAATGGGTCGTTGTTCGTGGTCCCTGGTTCCGATCGTGTTCGCTGTCGCCCTCGTCCTTCTGGCTGGCGAGCTCGCCGACTCGCGGCCCTCCCGCGACCGCCATGACAAGGATCCGCTCACGTGCATGGCCAAATGCGAGTCCAAGAACTATATGAATACCAGCGCGACGCAGCATTGGCAGCTATTTTGTGGAACCGATCGCGTCAACTACAACATGTCGTGGGTGCGCTGCGCCGTCGCTTCAGCTTCGTCTTGTCACTCCTCGCCCGGCCTCGACCACTGATCGTCCCTCTTTGTCTCAGACACCTCTCATTGAATTATACCAATTGGTTTTTAGTTTGGCTAATTCATATGATTGGGGATTTGGAGTTCCGTTTGAATGTAGAGGCGAAGGCCTTTCCCCTGGTCCAGATCGCCGTATGAGCTCGAGCTCGACGATTCCACGGACCTTTTCGACTGACTTTTCCACTTGGCGCTTGACCGTGACGTTTGGAAAAGGGAATATCATCATAAGATCTATTTTCGTATTTACTTACTTTAGACGTATGGTTTAGAGCTCCGTTCTGCCTGCGGACCCGGACCCAATGTGGCGCAACTATGACCATGTTCAAAACTGCGTCTTCGACAATTGCAACTTGGCACCTCTTTTCCCGAATACCTGCGGTCCGTCTTTTGCCCCTTCATTGTCTTGGTTTTTTTTTTGCTTCGATGATAAACTCTTCTGATCTCTTTGTCCTGTTTAGAATGCCCCAGCGCTTGCTTCGCCTCGTTTGGCCAGGGTCAGTGCACTCCTCAGGTTCGCTCTTTTTTGATCTTTTCATTTCATCTGCCATATCATTATCATTATGTGATCGTATAATTATAATAATTTGATGACAGGGCTGCTCGTGCGCTTCAGGCTGGCGCGGCCTTGACTGTTCTCTCCCCGATTGCCCTGCCAACCCTTGCAGCAACCACGGCATGTGCGCTAGCGTTTCAATCGCTTGCTTTATGGTCTCGGATTCGATGTTAATATTTCTTTTAGGTGCGATATTACCCAGAATGTCTGCGTTTGCAGTCCTGGATGGACCGATCATGTCTGCTCGGTTCCTGTCAGTACGCCGAATCCATTTGGACTCTTTTGTCTGATCGGACTATTACTCAATATCTCCTTCACCTCAAGCATCCTTACCCGTGTTGCCCTATGGCGAGCTCTTTCCGAAGCCTCCTTTCTGGACGGACCGCGATCCTTATGAAGACAATCACCCTGTGTTTAACATGTCGGTGTACGCTGCTGCTTTTCTCGCTCCGATGTTCGTTTCACGGTTAACGAGTTCTTCACATCCATAGTGTCGCCGTATTGAAGATGTACATGTCGGACAATGACCTCTTGTCGCTACTCTATCCCCCCAACAAGGACAACAAGACGAACTACAATACCACGATTCGATTCTCCAATGGATATATTGACAAGACCTTCAAAGTGCGCTTCCTCTGCGGAATGTTCTACGATGCCCCTGAGATCCGTTGCTGTTAGGAGGTGGGTGTGAGGCTTCGTGGTAACAAAGGTCGAACGACTTCCAAGCGTGGCTATCGTTTTGATTTGCAAGGTTCCTTTATTATGAAGCTAATTTCGTTGCCATTGTTGTATTGTAAAAAACCATCTGCAGATTTTGGCCACAAGAAGAGGACTTTCTATGGAATGAAGTCTTTTTCTTTCGACTCCGAGACGAACTGCCCTGCTCAAATGAATCAATTCATTGCAGGTCTGCATTTCAAAATCCCTTATCCTTCGCATTCCATGAATTTTGATGTTTTTGCAGTGGAGATGCATCGCATGATGGGTATACCTGGAAACCGCATGTCCTTTGGTCAGCTGTTTGTCAACGACGTGCGTGTTTGTATTTTTGGGACCGCTTTTCTTATTATTTCGCTCAGTAGCATTGGGTAGGTATTCTTTGGTATCTTTACCATGGCGGAAGAACAAGACGAGAACTGGGTTGGGGCTCAGTGCGCCTTTTTCAGTGGTTTGAAGACTTCTGCGTACCGCTTATGGTTTCTGATTGTCGATTTTAGTTGGGAGAAACACAAAGGCAACATGTATGATGTGGATGTCTATCAATGGCTGAGCGATCCGAGCAACTGTCAGCACGATGTGAAGCAGTCGCAGGGCGACGGCAACTGGACTGATTTTCTTCAACTGTGTCAAAACCTCAGCATGTATCGCACTCTCTCATTTTCTGAGTTCTATACGATGAAACTGATTCCTGTTGTGAAGGACAAATTTCACATCGGTGCAGTTGCTGCAATCATTCAATATGGACCGCTTCATTCGGGCCATGGTGGTCGAAGTGTTTGGTGTTTCGAACGACGGTTACATTAGCTTTGGAAATAATTACGAGCTTTACCACAACCCACGTACGGGTCCCCTTCTTTTCAGTCCTTTTTGCGATCGATCTTAGCTTTTATCTTATGTCTAGTCACGGGGCAGTTCGACTTTGCCAATAGGGACTACGAGAGCTACTTTTATATGAACGTCTCAGCGGACATCTTTGAGGACTATCACCCAGGTACTTGCCGTGCGCGATCCACTGACGCTGTATGATATGAATGATTGTCTTGTCGTAGTGACTCACGAGCCGCCAGTTTTATGGAATCGGCTCTTGCAAGACCCGAATTTCCGTCAGACCTATGTTACTTACTTCAAGTGCGTTTCATATCGATCACGGCTTACCGGGATTTCCAACTGCTGCTCACACTCTCTCTTTCGTTAGGCAATTCCTCCAGCGCCTCTTCTCGCCAGTCAATAGAGCACAGTTGTTGACGCGACTGGGCACGTATGGCGCGATCATGGCGCACGAACTTGAACATGATACCTTCTTCAATCTGGAGGCTGGACGGGACGCGAATCTCGCTCGACAATGGATCAGCACCATGCAGAACTGGCTCCTCCAGCGCGCGAAGACCACCGCTGCCTTGCTTAACATGACGTTACCACCTCTCTGACAGTCCCTAGAACTCTCGAAGGTTCGAATATTTTCTGATTACGGTGGGTCTCCGAATATATTTTATACAAATTTATATTAGGAGTATTATATTGCAATAATAAACTAACAGAGAGTGAGTATGAATCCGTTCAAATCAATTTTGCGAATTTGCGATCAGCACTTCTCTGAAGTCAAAGATACAGTCCGGAGTGTGACGTATTCACTGTCCTTGACACCGAGTCACCGACAAAAAGGGTCACCACATTGACAAAATCCCCTCTGAAGTTATTATTTCCATCTCTGCCTCTCAACTCGTGGTAATTAAAGCTGGCAATGAGCGAGGAAGAAGTCGAGTTCAAGCTCGCCGAAGAGAATCGCGGCATCCCCAAATGTACCGCCTCGTCCCCTCCCGCTCCGTCCTGCCCTCGATCAATCGATTTTTTTTTGCTTTTTCCCCTTTGTTAGTTTTTGTGTTGAGAATATTTTATGTGTTTAGCAAGCGTCGAGAAGCTGGTGAAGGAGCTGATGCCACCCAACGTCAAATGCGCGCCCGAGACGCGCCAGCTCATCGCCGAATGCTGTCTCGGTCCGGCCTGCGTTCCTCGCCCTCTCTGTCACTTATTCTACATTCCATCTAAATATTATTCTCAGAATTCCTACATATGGTGACATCAGAAGCGAATGACGTGCAGACGCAAGATAACAAGAAGCTCATGTCGGTCGACCATGTCGTCAAGGCCCTCGAGGTTCTCTCCTTATCCTTTTCTTCGATCTCGTAAGACTCAAGTGTTTCCCCCCTCCATCATGCACTTTCCGATCCATTTTGTTGATTTCTCGTTTGGTTGTCGGTATGCCTCAATTGACTCTCGACAGAACCTTGGCTTTGCGCACTATTTGGACGAGGCGAAAACGGTGCTGGAACAGAGCAAGGCGGTTGAGAAGGTTCGCTCTGCCTTTTCCCTCTTCATCACCGATATTTGACTGTTGTGTATTTTAGACTCGTCCCAATCTCGCGACGAAGCTCAAGAACTCGGGATTGACCCAGGCAGAACTCGCCGCTCAGCAAAAAGAGTTGCTTGCTAAAGCGAAGTTGGCTTACCAGGAGCGGATGCGCTTAGCGAAGGATCAAGAGAAGTCGACACAACAAGAGCAGCGAGGCGAGGATCTCATGAAGATGGAAGTCGATGAGAAGGAGGACAAAGGGAAGTGAGCCACGCCGTGTAGTCTCCATGATTGTGCGTTGCCTTTGAACTTGTTGATTGTTTCATATTAAATGATAGCGAACAAGGATTAGAAGGAAATGGATATAAGATTGTGACACATAAGGGAATCTCGGGCTCGGGGCTCCTTGTCGCCATCGATTGACGCTCGGTGATGAGTTCATGAAACCAAAATCCTTTCAAACATGGAATCTCAACTGTCGTCCGGCGCCCTGGTCACGCGACCCGAAATAAAAAACAGCAGCGGGCAGGAAGTTGGTGGATGAGACCGAGCAGATAATTTCCAGAATTCATGCATTTCTTCATTTGCCAGAGTCTTATGAGGGAGGGAAGGAGGGAGTTTCGCCGCCCTCGAGGCGAGCTTTCTTTCGGGCAAGGTAGCGCTCTTTGGCGGACGTGACCTCGTCCTCTGTCGTCTGCTTCTTGGCGTACTCGGCTTGGAGTTCCCTGAACAACAAAGATGGTTTAATTGCAAAATGTGGGAAAGAGTGCGTGATCCAAGGCGTACGCGGTCTTCTCAGCCCGCTTCTGTTCGCGCTCAGCTCGCAACCGCTCGGCCTCCGCGGCGTCGCGGGTGGCGCGTTCTCTCAAGCGCTCGACGCGATCGCGCTCTCGGCTCCCACTCCTTCGAACATCTATCAAATAATCAATGGGTTAAACGGCCATCGAATCGGACAACAGCATCTTGAAGAAGTGTACCCTCAGGGCTCGACGATCGGCTGCGCGAGCGCTTGCGACCACGCTCTTCCTTCTTAGCCTCTCCCTCGAGTGGTTTGATCTCCATGCCAGACGATTTTGACTCGAGCAAATTCTTTAGGAATTCATTGGTACTGCCTCGGCCCTCAATTGTATGGGCCTTGTCGCGCTCTTCTTTCTTCTTCTGCTCGTCCTCGTAGATCTTATTCATCTCCAGTTGCTTCTTGTAGGTCGCCGTGACAAACTTCTCTTGATTCTCTCCAAACCTGGCAACGGAAAGATCAGAAAAATGCCAAACCTTGAAAGGTTCGAACACCAAGAGGTACAGCTCTTTTTCAGTTTCAAGCTCTCGCTGAAGCGTCTTTTGTAAGACGAGCATGTCCTGCTTTTTCTTCTGCTCCGCGTTTTGGAGAAGATTGTTCATGTATTTTGGCTAAAAGGGAGAAAAGATGAAGATTAGCGAACTGAGAAAATCATTAACCAGCAAAAAAGGGTCGGCGACTCGAACCTTCTTGGGCCCAGTTTCTTTGTCGGCCATTTTGCGAGCAATCTCTTCTTTCTTCATGTCCCTATAAACTCCATCGTATTCGAACGCTGTCGGATCCGCTGCGAGGGCATCCTCCATCAATTTTTGTGTCTACAGGCAAGAAATTCGATTAGCAAACAGCGAATCCCGGCCACATCAACAGAATGCCCACAAACTGTCCGAGAACCTGATACACATCCTCGACGACGAAACCCTCGAGAATTGGAGGCAGACGGATACACCAAACAAGAATCGAGAAGGCGATGACTGCACCTTCTTATCTTGCGCTTTGGCGGCTTCTTCGATCTGCAGGCGCTTGTTGACATTCAGCTCGTCGTCGTCGTCGATCCTAAGGCAAGAGAATATCAGAAACCAATAGAAAAATAAATCTAAAAACTCATTAATGAAACAATTCTGAATCAGAGAAGGAGGAAGAGGAGGAGGGCGCACGTGAAGAGCGAGCCGGGTTTCTTGGGGGCCGAGGTCGACGAGCTCGGCGCTTGCAAACCATATTGGACGCCCGTCTGGCCAACCAGCGCCACGGGCTTCTTCGCCTCTATAAAATCTATTAGATAGATAATTCTTATGTAATTCAAATTCCGAAATCGAAGGAGAGAAAACTCGACGAGGGGCGAGGCAAGAACGAGCAGGCATACCGGCGGGCTTGAAAGATATCTGCATCACCAAACCAGAATAACGTAATTGAATAAAAATTGAAAGGCCCAAAGGAGCAGTGGCGGCGCAGGCGGTGGTGGAAGCCAATGGGGAACATACAGAGACCCAAAACAAGCAAGACTTGGCCATGAGGGAAAGAGAGAGGCGTGAGGCGTCGGCAACTTCATTTAGACGGTTTTCTTCCTTTTCTGCGAATGCGTGCGTGAAGAATCTTTCGTAGAGCTCTCTCTCCTCGGGCCTTTAGTCCTTTATCGTTCTCTCAAGATGGAGCTGGTGGACCGATTGACAAAAGAGGCGCCTAATTTGCGCCATGCTCTTTCTTTGTCCGTCTTGAAGTCTGCCTTCCTTGACGGCCCTGATGCACCCTTTGCGTCCGACGAAGCGTACATGAAATTTGTCTGTTCTGAACTCGCACTTAAGGAGCACCTCAAGGCGGACCGAGAGCTCCTGAGGCAACTCTCGACGCAACCCAAGTCGAAGGTCTTTCCCTTTCTCCATGCTGGTCTCATTCGGACAGGTTTTGTTTGCGGTTGTAATATGTTTTGTAGCCCCTTGATTTTGCGCCTGCTGAGAAGGTGATCAAGGCCTTCGAGACGCTCTTGGAGCATTTGTCAAAGACTCGCGTCCAACGCCTGGAGCTGACTAAGCCGGTCCCTCGTGTTCTTCGTCTTGCCAGTGCGCTTTGCTTATGTTGTGATCTTCGAAATGATGTTCAAGAATATTTTTCTTTTTTTCTAGAAAAGTTCGACTTCAGCGAGAAGGAGACGCGCCTTTTCGAGGCGATCCTAGCGAAAGAGATGCTGTCGTCTTTCTCTGGCGTTTATGCTCCCAGCGACATCGTCTCCCTCGGCCGCATGGTCGACATGACCTGGCAAGAGATGTTCAACTTCCTCGACCGCTCTCGTCTGCACATTAAGCAGAACCTCTTTGAGTATTTTGATCTCGAGAGGCCTCTCCAATCCTCCATCAGCTTGCTGGCGACGATCACGTCCTCTCTTTTCGGCCACAAGCTGAAGGACGAGGACCTGTTGCGCATCGACGGCACAGTACACTGCTTTCCTTGCATTCTTTGTCAGAGTTGATGGCTCATCATATACTGTTAGATGCTTGCTGAGGTTTTGAGCGAGGAGGAGGGGAGTGCGCCCGCTGCCAAGAAGAAAGAGGCTGAACCCAAAGTCGATGAGGAGCCCAAGGAGAGCTCCGATGCCGACGACAAAAAAGAACCGGCGGAGGCGGCAGAGGAGGAAGTGAAGGATATTGCGAGCGTTCTCAAGTCTCTTGCCTCATCCAACGACGCCCTTCCGCCCCCGAAGCCGAGCGAGCTTGGCGACGATGGCGAGCCTGTCGAGGAAGACGACAGCAAGCTCACGCCTTATCACGGCGACTTGGACTACCTCGGTAAACATTACGTTATTTGTTGTTGTTGTTGTTGTTGTTGTTGTTGTCTCATTTCTGGATCGTTTACAGAAGCCCAGATTGACTACATCTTCGCTGTGGTCCAGCTTTCCGAGTTGAAAAGGGAGGAGGA
>Ga0154020_10004770_pt1 | contig 16096 bp, 15 predicted proteins | sample Klosneuvirus_201_FD_109709 | JGI IMG/M metagenome (GOLD analysis project Ga0154020, IMG submission 109709) | Active sludge microbial communities from wastewater, Klosterneuburg, Austria - Klosneuvirus_20160825_MG | ecosystem: Engineered > WWTP > Aerobic digester > Activated sludge | place...
AAAGCTCCGTAAGATGGACAACGCTCCGTCTTCAAGAGTGAATTTCTCAAGAAATATACGGCCGAGTATCTTGTAAGTGTAGTAGGACGTTGGATCGCGGTTGAGGTCGATGCAATAGATCCGCTTTCTCGCCACACGTGCCATTTCCCTAAGAAGTTGTACGGCATTCTCATCGCTCAAATGATGCAAGAACAGCGTGCAGAAGGAGTGGTCGAAACTACTGTCCCCAAACGGCAGCATCAATGCGTCGGCTTGAACGGCATCGATCGAACGCGCTTTTATCGACTTCGCGGCCATTCCGTCTATTTCAAGGCCTACGAAATAGGTTTCAATATCTAGCGTCGTCTTGGCGAGCTGACTTAACAGCTCACCCGAGCCGGCACCGACATCGAGAACCGAACCGCGTTTGGAGCCGCTGTCGCAAATGTCTTGAGCAAGCGAATGCCGCAAAGCACGGATCTCCCCGAAGAAGCGATGAATGAAGAACATCTCCTTCTCCCAACGTCGATACTCGGCCGGCGTGTAGTCTCCGGTATCAAGCCGTTCAAGCTCATAACTTCGCGTTTTGAATTGCTCGAACATCTATCCTGTGTACCGCTGAAGCACGATCGCACTGTTTTTGGAGCCAAAGCCGATACAATTACAAAGGGCCGTATCTACTCGGGCATTTCTCGCAACATTCGGGACGTAATCGAGGTCGCATTCAGGATCGGGTTCATCAAGGTTGATCGTCGGTGGGATCACGCCCGTCGTCATGGCACATAACGCCGCACAGATCCCGGCCGCACCACTTGCACCTTGCGGGTGTCCGATCTGAGACTTCGTAGCAGACATCGGGATCTTGTAGGCATGATCGCCAAGTGCGAGTTTAACTGCCGTTGTCTCGATCTTGTCGTTCAGAACGGTCGAGGTTCCGTGAAGGTTGACGTAATCGACCTGTTCAGCCCCGATATTCGCGTCTTCTAAGGCAATCGTCATCGCTCGGGCCGGCTCGATGCCGGAATCATCCAAACGGACCCGATGATACGCATCGCAAGTCGAGCCATATCCGGTGATCTCGGCATAAATGCGGGCATTTCGCTTTCTTGCGCTTTCGAGAGATTCGAGTACGAATAAAAAGGAACCTTCCGCTAGGACAATGCCGGAGCGATCCCTTGAGAAAGGCCTTGATGCCCGCTGAGGCTCATCGTTCCATTCGCGCGTGAGAACGGTCATCAGGTTAAAGCCGGCAAGTATTCCCGGAGCCAACGGTGCATCAATGCCGCCGGCGATCATCATATCCTGCCGACCGAGAGCAATATGCTGCGCCGCATAGAAGATGGCATCGGTTGAACTCGTGCAGCCCGTAGAAACGACGTGCGAGAGTCCGCGCAAACCAAGAGTCATCGATATCTCGGACGAAAGTCCGCCGTGCGTGGAAGCTGGAATAATGTACACGCTTGCCTGTGTTTTTGGCCCAAGATACCAATATTCGTAATGTTTTTCGGCAAACGCGAGGCCGCCGCCGCCAGTGCCGATCTCAACACCGATCTTTCGACGTTCGTCGATAGACATATCTGCCGTATCTATACCAGCATCAGAAATAGCCTCTCGAGTTGCGGCAAGAGCAAGGGGAACGGTTCTAGGAACGTGCTTTCGATCTTTCGGATCAAGCGATGCCTTCCAATCGAAATCCCGAACCTCGGCGGCGATCTTGACTGGCAAATCTTGAACATCAAAACTCTCGATCGTTCGAACGCCGCTCTCGCCGTTACGCAGCGACGCCCAAAACGCGTCCCTTCCAACCCCGATCGGCGTGACGCACCCAATGCCGGTTATGACAACACGATGCCCAGGTGAATCGTTTTTCATATATCGCAAATGACCTTCGGGGTGTCCTTTGAGAATAGCATGTGTCCCAGAAATAACGATGTGTAGCGTTTTCAGGCCGATTTTGTTAATTTAAAGACAATAACTTGATGAGTTACACTGGACCATTGTGTCCCGGACGATAGCTTCCTCACGTCGGTGCGGCGACAGAAGTCAGCGGCAACTGACATAGCAACGCGTCGCATACGATAGTACTTACGCCTTTCATTGTTAGATATTTACAGGTTAGCTCTTAGTAACTGATGCACGAACTGCCTCTTCTCATAAATATCGCTGTCGCACTCGCCGCGGCTCTTGTCGGCGGTACTATCGCACGCCTTTTGCGTATGCCGTCGATCGTCGGCTATATGCTCGCTGGCATCGCGATCGGGCCGTTCACGCCCGGATATTCGGGTGATATTGGTACGATCAGCCAGTTGGCTGAGCTTGGCGTCATTTTCTTAATGTTCGGCGTCGGGCTGCATTTTTCTATCGCGGATCTATGGAAAGTGAGGAATATTGCTATCCCTGGTGCGATCGGCCAAATGGCTCTCACGACGATCCTAGGATATTGCTTTGCGATATATTTGGGGTGGTCGCCCTCGGCAAGTCTGGTTTTGGGACTTGCTATCTCCATCGCGAGTACCGTTGTTCTGCTGCGAGGCCTAATGGATTACGGCCTCCTCAATACTCAACACGGTCAAGCAGCCGTTGGCTGGTTGATCCTAGAGGACATTGCTACGGTTCTGATCCTTCTGCTGATGCCTACGCTTGCTTCTAGCGATGGTTCGGTGGACTGGAGCGGCCTCGGTTTAACTCTCCTAAAGGCGGCGGCGTTCATTGCGACATTGGTCTTTATCGGCCGCAAACTAGTACCTTGGATGCTTTTGGGCACCGCTCGTTCAGGTTCTCGCGAACTTTTTATTCTTGCCGTACTGGCTGCTTCGGTTGGGATCGCCCTGGCCGCAACAATGATCTTCGGTGTTTCGATCGCCCTCGGAGCGTTTGCGGCAGGTGTCGTTGTACACGAATCGAAACTCAGTCATCAGGTGAGTGCTGATGTTCTTCCTTTTCGAGATGCATTCTCGGTCTTATTCTTCGTTTCGATCGGGATGATGGTCGATCTTAGGTATGTCGGCGGAAACGTGATGGCATTGATCGTTTTGGTTTTGATCATCACAGTCGGCAAATATCTTGTTACGCTGTTGATGGGCCTTTTCATCAAGCACCCTGCCCGCACGTTTTTGGTTGTTGCGGCTGGGCTGAGTCAGATCGGCGAATTCTCATTTATTTTGGGTCAAGCTGGGCTGGCGCTAGGATTACTCGGACAGGATCAGTATTCAATGATCCTGGCAGGAGCCTTACTCTCCATCTCCGTCAATCCGTTGATGTACAAGACCACGCAGCCGTTTGAGAAGTTCTTACGGAGCATCCCGACCGTCTGGCGTCTGCTGGAGCGGCACAAAGACTCACTAGAACTAGCCGAAGAGATCAAAGATCATGTCGTTGTGGTCGGATACGGTCGCGTCGGACGCCATATCGTTGACGTTCTAAGCAAGCTCGATGTCAAAATGGTCGTCGTCGATTCTGATGTCCGGCGCGTTGAGAAATTGGCTGAAGACGGTATCCCGTCCTTGTACGGTGACGCTGGAAATTCCGAGGTGATCACGCATGCTCACTTGTCGGCGGCACGACTGCTTGTCGTAACGACCCCGGATGATGCGGCGACAAGTATCATAGTTGCTGCCGCAAAGGCTGAGGCTCCTGATCTGCATATCGTTGCCCGTGCGTCTTCAGATAAGAGCATATCGCAGCTATATTCTTTAGGCGCATTTCACGTCATTCACCCCGAACTGGAAGGCGGCTTGGAGATCGTCCGACAAACGCTTTTGGAGCTTGACTTCTCGTTTAGCAAGGTTCAGGAATATACCGATGCCGTCCGCAGCGACCGGTACAATCTGTCTATCAGCACGGACAAAGAGCTCACATTTTTGAATGAGCTGTTGAGCGCTAGCGATAACGTCGGATTGAGTTGGCTAGCGCTTAGCAAAGAAAGTAAATTGATCGGCAAATCCCTCCTGGATGCCAAGCTGCGGGAACTCTCCGGTGCGTCGATCGTCGCTATATCGCGCAACGACCATCTGATCACCAACCCGCAACCTAGCTCGCTCTTTCTCAAGGGCGACCTCATCGGTATGATCGGCTCTAACGAGCAGATAGAGAAAGCACGGGCCATCCTCGAGACAGATCGACGACCCTCTGATGAGTAGGGCTATCGGGCGCGTTAAAATTCTTTACATTTACCACGTCATGGCTTTTTGGCATGGAGCAGGATAGACTTTTTGGTTATGAGAAAGCCCATAATTGCCGGTAACTGGAAAATGTACAAGCTTCTTGGCGACGCGGTCGATACCGCACTTGCCTTGAAGCCGCTTGTCGCTAACGCGAATCATTGCGAGGTCGTGATCGCTCCCGTATTCACTGCACTCAAGACCGTCGCAGACCGTCTCGAAGGCTCAAATATCGGCGTTGCGTCTCAGGATTGTGCGACGCAAAATACGTTTGGTGCGTGCACAGGCGAGGTCGCTCCCGAGATGCTGAAGGACGTCGGGTGCAAGTACGCGATAATCGGCCATTCGGAGCGCCGGCAGTTCTTCGGCGAGACGGACAGTTCAGTGAACTCCAAAACAAAAGCCGCTCTCGAAGCAGGTCTTAAGGCGATCGTTTGCGTCGGCGAATCTTTGGCCGAAAGGGAATCAGGAAATGCGGAGAATGTAGTTGCCGGACAGCTTTCAACAGGACTTTCGGGTTTGACAGTCGGCGAGATGAACCGTATTATTATCGCTTACGAGCCTGTCTGGGCGATCGGAACGGGTAAAACCGCGACGCCTGCACAGGCTCAAGAAATGCACGGCCACATACGCAATGTTGTCGAGAAAGATCACGGCAAAGATGTTGCGGCCTCAGTACGGATCCTCTACGGCGGTTCGGTGAAACCTGAGAACATTGGCGAATTGATGGGTCAGCCCGATGTTGACGGTGCGTTGGTCGGCGGTGCGAGTCTCGACGCTGAGAGTTTTGCGAAGATCGTGAACTACAAGTGATCGGGACGGGAGTTGAAGAGAAAGTTGCTATACGTACTTTACATACTGTTTTTTGCATCCTGCATCGTGCTCGTGGGTTCGGTGCTCCTGCAGCCGGGTAAGACCGATGCCGGAGCATTGTTCACAAGCAATATTTCGAGCTCTGCGTTGACGCCGCGAGGCACGACAACGATCCTGTCGAAGATCACGATCGTTGCCGCGGTGGTCTTTATGATCTCGGCATTGCTGATCTCGATGCCCGCATTCAACGGAAATGTTTCCGTGCTCTCGGCGAATCCGGAAACCCCTGCGGAAGCACCTGCTTCAACGGCAGGGAATTCGAACGCTAACGCAGAACCGGCGGCACCTGCGGCGAATACTGCTGCTCCTGAGTCTGCGGCACCGGCCGCGAACACGAATGCATCGGCACCTGCAGCCAATGCGAACGCAGCACCGGCAGCGAATAAGTAGTTACGGAAGGTTTGAAAATTCAAGCTCAGGTGGCGTAATTGGTAGCCGCGCACGTTTGAGGGGCGTGTGGAGCGATCCGTGCGAGTTCGAGTCTCGCCCTGAGCACCATATCAAAGAAGAAAGCAGACCGCGTCAACGGCCTGCTTTTTTTCATTTCACGACCATCGTTCCGGTCCCTTCGTCAGTGAAGATCTCCGCGAGCACCGCATTGGCCTTTCGGCCGTCGATGACGTGCGCGGTATGCACGCCGCGTTCGATCAGCGAGATCAGGCTTTCGAGCTTCGGGATCATCCCGCCGGTCGCTTTGCCGGATTCGATCAGTTCACGGGCTTCGGAGATCGGAAGCCGCGATATCTTTGAGTCAGGATCGGCCGCATCAAGATAGATACCATTCACGTCCGATAGCAGGATCAGTTTCTCTGCCTTGAGAGCGACGGCGATCTCCGCGGCGATCGTGTCGGCATTAATGTTGAAGACCTGGCCGTGATCGTCCGCACCAAGCGAAGAAAGTACGGGTAAGTACCCGTTATTGAGCATCACTTCGATGAGCGATGCGTCGATCTTCACAACGTCTCCGACGTGTCCGTAATCGACTATATCCGTAACGCCCGTAGCGCGGTCGAGGACATTTTTCGGCGGCCGCTTTTCTGCGGTCAGAACGCCCCCGTCAATGCCCGAAAGTCCGACTGCCTTTATGCCGCGGCGGCGGAACTGGGCGAGGATCTCGGTGTTTATCTTCCCGCGAAAGACCATCTTTGCAAGCTCGAGGGTGTCGTCATCGGTAACTCTTCTTCCGCCTATGACCTTTTGGATGACGCCGAGCTTCTCCGCCATCTCCGTCAACTGTTTGCCGCCGCCGTGAACGACGCAAACGCGGATACCGACCTCGTGCAGAAGCCCGATCTCTTCAGAGATAGATGCGAGATTCGCCGCATCCTCCGTTATCTTGCCGGAGAATTTAATGACGAACGTCTTGCCTGCAAACCGCTGTATATACGGCAAGGCCTCACGAAGCAGATCTAGTGATTCGATTTCCATAACGGTCTATTTCACCAGCGAGGCAAGGATCGCCTTCTGGACGTGCAGCCGATTCTCTGCCTCGTCGATGACAACTGAGTTTGACGAATCGAGTACTTCGTCAGTAACGATCACGTTCCGTCGTACGGGAAGACAGTGCATAAAGATGCCGTCATTTGTCCGCGACATTTTATCGGAATTGACGATCCACGCGTCCCGAAGTGCCGGATCGTGAGCTTCATCGGATCGTCCGTAGAACGATGAAGGCGCCCAGCTCTTCGCATATACGACATCAGCTCCGTCGAAGCCTTCGTGCGGGCCGTTAATGAAGCGAACGCTGCCGCCCGCCGAAGCAGACCGTTCTTTGACCTGCTCGATCAACTGCGGGTCGAGGTCATAGCCCTCTGGATGCGCGATCGTCAACTCGTGGCCGAATTGAGCCGCGGCGAGTGCAAAGCTGTTCGGCACCGCCATAGGGAGAGCTTTCGGATGCCAGGCCCAAGTTAAAAGCACACGTTTCCTTTCGCCGCCGAACCGCTCGCGGATCGTCAGCATATCTGCAAGGGCCTGGCACGGGTGATGCATTGCGGATTCGAGGTTTATCACCGGGACGCTCGAGTATTTTGCGAAGGCATTGAGGACGGGATCGGTTCGCTCATATTCCCAGTCCTTCAATTCTGCAAAGGTGCGCACGCCGATCGCCGAAACGTATCGGCTAAGCACTCGTACAAATTCCGCCAGATGTTCGGTCTTGCTGCCGTCCATCACTGTGTTCTCGCGGTATTCGATAGACCACGACGTTGTGCCGGGTTCGATCAGGACGGGATTTCCGCCGAGTTCATAAACCGCGATCTGCATCGAAGCACGTGTTCGAAGCGATGGATTCAGGAATACAAGTGCGACGGAGCGGCCTGCTAATTCGTTCGTCACGCGGCGTTCGGCCTTGTAGGCCGCCGCTGATCGGAGAAGTTCGTCGAGATGATCGGCCGAGAGGCCGTGTGTTGATAGAAGATCGCTCATCCGTGCAAAACCTCCGCAAAGAGTCCGATCTCGCTTTCGGTAACATTGAGCGGCGGCAGCAGACGAAGGACATTCGGATCACTGCTCATACCGGTAATGATGTTCGCATCGAGCAGCTTTTGGTAGTGGTTCCGCGCACCGCCATCAAATTCGATCCCGAGCAAACAGCCTTTTCCGTGAACCGTCTTTACGGCACCGCTTTGCGAGCATGCATTCCTCACCCAGCCCTCGATCTGTTTTGCATTCGCAAGGAGGTCTTCACGCTCAATGACATCGAGCGTCGCTTTCACCGCCGCCATTGCGATCATCCCGCCGCCGAATGTCGTACCAAGATCATTCTCTTTGATCGACCCGGCGAGTTCGCTCGAAACTAGACACGCACCGACGGGAACGCCGCTGCCGAGTGATTTAGCTAGTGAGACGATGTCGGGAACGACGCTGCCCGCCGGTTCGCTTCCGGCAAAGAACCATTCGCCCGTGCGGCCAACTCCGGTCTGCACTTCATCGAATATGAGCACTGCGCCGACTTCCGAGCACTTCGCCCGCAGCTTTCGAAAAAAGTCAGGCGATGCCTCGCGGACACCTGCCATTGACTGGATCGGCTCGATGAGTACACCGGCGGTTTCCGCATCGATCACGGCGTCTAACGAGTCGAGATCGCCAAATTCAGCTTCCAAATGGCCGGGAACATTAGGTTCACCGAGAGTTCGATATTTGCCCAAGAATGTCGCCGATATCGAGTCGGCCGTGCGTCCGTGAAAACCCTTTGCAAAGGACACGATCTTGCTTCGCCCCGTTGCAAGGCGGGCGATACGCATCGCATTCTCGTTCGCTTCAGTTCCCGAGTTGCAAAAGAATGCCTTTGACAACGGATCCGGCGCTATCTCCACAAGCTTCTCGGCGGCCGCCCCTCTGATGTCTGAATAGACTACGTTCGAATAGAACATCAGCCGCTGAGCTTGGTCCGAGATAGCTTTTACAACATCAGGGTGCGAATGTCCGACCGCACAGACCGCGTGTCCGCCATAAAGATCGAGATACTTCTCGTTATCGGAGGTCCAGACCCACGGCCCGCGGCCGCGAACGATCGCAAGCGCAAGTTTTGAATAGGTTGCGAGCTGGAATTCCTGCTCGGTGGTAAATATTTCTGCGGTTGTCATTAGGGATTTGTTCCGGGGAATAGCAATCCGGTCGTTTCATCAATGCCGAACATCAGATTCATATTCTGCACTGCCTGTCCTGCGGCACCTTTTACCAGATTATCGAGAGCCGAAAAGACAGCGATCGTCTTGCCGGCTGAATGCACGGCAATGTCGCAAAAGTTCGTCATCTTCACCCAATTTATGTCGGGAGACGTCTCGACGATCCGCACGAACCGGCTGTCATTGTAGTAATGCTCAAAGAGATGCCGAACGTCGTTGTTCGTTAGATTCGCCGTCGTCTCGAGATAGCAGGACGCGAAGATGCCGCGTGAAACCGGCATGCTATGCGTCATAAAGATCAGCTGCGATGGAATTTCGCCGACACGTTCCAGGCATTGCTCGATCTCCGGTAAATGCTGATGCGTAAATGGTTTATATGCGTAGAATGAATTTGAACGCTGCGGATGGTGCGTGTTTGCGGCCGCTTTTGCCCCAGAACCGGACGAACCGGTCTTTGCATCAACAATTATCTTTCCGGTCGTGAGGCCGCTCTTTATCATCGGAGCCAGGGCAAGGATCGTCGCGGTCGCAAAGCATCCGGGATTTGCAACGTATTTCGCCTTCGCGATCTCGTCGCGAAAGAGTTCAGGAATTCCGTAAGTGAAATCTTTCTGCAGTTTGCCGGCGGTTTGCTCCCGTCCGTACGCTTTGGCAAATAGATCGGCGTCGTCGATACGAAAGTCGCCCGAAAGGTCGATTGCCTTCGTTTTCGTCGGAAGTGTGCCGACAAGGGACATCGCGGCTCCGTGAGGCATCGCGAATAAAGCGACATCGACCTCCGGAAGCTCTGATAGATCCTGCGGCGTCGGCAAGAAGCTCAGGTCGGTAAATCCGAGTAGATTCTTGTGAACAGCGGATACGGGCTTTCCTGCGTGCTCGTTAGCGGTAACATATTCGATCTTTGCATTCGGATGAAAGAGCAGCAGCCTAAGAAGTTCGCTGCCGCCGTAACCCGAACCGCCAAGAATGCCGATCCTGATCTTCTTCAGCATACTGCCGCCTCCAACGCCTGCCCCGGCATGCCTGTCGTGAGCGAGAAAAGTCTCGCGCTATCGCTTCGGGCGTTAGCCGCTTCGATGCTGAAACGCTCGCGGATCGCGTTCTCGCCCATCGAGGAGTCTGTTACGGATCCCGAGATCACATCCGGGTGCAGGCCGAATTCCTTTAAGACCGTAATGCCGCCAACTATGCCGACAAAATCCGAAGCGCAAAAGACGATCTTATTCACCGCACCCATCACTTTCGACGAACCGAGCAGGCGCTCGACAGAATATCCGCCAAGTACGCCGTCGCCAAGTTCGGCAACGATAAGATCGGGTGCGAGGGAGTTAAGATGATTGAACGCTCCGATCGCGACCTTTTCAAGATCCGCGCAGCCGACCGTCGATGGAAGCCCGAAATCCAGGAAACTGACAGTGGCAAATGCACCGTTATCCTGCATTTCGAGTGTGTCGCGAAGGCACGCGACGCCGGTAAGTTTTACACCTGCGACCTTCAACCCTTTGAGAGCCGCTTCGCGAATGATCTCGGCGACAGCAACTGTCTTCCCGGAATTCATACATGTTCCGGCAACAAGGATCACCGGTGCAGTCGGAGCCAGCTCATCGGCTGTCGGCAAGGCATTGTCCGCAAGACTCAGTATCTTTCCTGCCGAATCACACACGCTGCCGAGCACCTCGACATCGATGACGGTCCCGAGCGACGAACTGACGCCGGTCCTTTGACCGATCACGCCGCCGAGATTCAAGATCGAAAGCTGATCGCCTTCAGCGATGAATGGAGGTACTACGCCTACGATTCCCTTGAGGGCGCGCCGTTCACCGAGCACGCCGCAAATTACACCGCCCGTTTTGATCCGCGTGAGACGGCCGCTCGGTGTTTCGAGCATTCCGTACGAGCGGCTGTCATTCAAGGCGCGAACGGCGACGAGGTCGCCGACCTTGGCGACCCGCGGTTTCGGATCGATCCAGCCGTTGCTGCCGATCTCGAGCTTGCTCGTGACGGACGCTAAGAGGTCAAATTTTACATGTCGGACGGTCATGCTTCTTCAAGTCCTCCGAATAATATTCGAAACTTTGCTGCAATCGTCGAACGGTCGGCCGCGGTACCGGCTGCAATGAAGATCGTGTCATCGCCGGCCAATGTGCCTGCGATCTCCGGAATATCGGCTTTGTCGATCGCAACCGCGATCGCGGAGGCGACACCCGGAAGACATCGAACGATCAGCAGCGAATCGCCTGAGGTCCGCAAACTTAGAGGACCGTAGTTCGCCGCTGAACTGCGCGGAAGTGCGTAACGTCCGTCGCGTTTGGCAACGCCAAGCTCGTGCAGGTCGCGAGAAATGCTTGCTTGAGTCACTGAAAATCCCGCAGCAGTCAGATTCTCGACCAATTCAGCCTGATTTACGATCGACTTCTCGCTGATCGCGTCCAAAATATAGTTATGTCGTGCCTCTTTCGAAACCATGTCGCATAATATACAGGACACGGTGTATATTATGCAAGCGAAAAGTCACGAATGCCGACATTTAATTGCATACCACACAAGGAACGGTTCAGGAAATATTAAAAAATGGCGAGTTTTATGCGGAGATATTTCTTTGGATTTGCTCGAAAATCTTTAAGAAGCTGCGTTCCTTCGCCGGTGAATGTCGCAACGTTATTGGCCGTCTGATTGACGCTGTTATAGAGCGTTTCGTCGGTGATCAGCTTACCGAGCGTGCCTTTGCCGGCCTGCGCGTCGCTGAGGATCGCGTCGATCCGCGATGCAGTGGAATTGAATCGATCGAGCGCAACACGGGTGTCGTCGTACATCTTGTCGTCGGTCAAAAGCTTGCCCAATGTGCCTTTTCCGCTGCGAAGATCGGCGGTGATAGCGCGAAAATCCTCGGTTATCTTCCGCAGATCGGCAACCGCGGCACGCGTTTCGTTGTATAGCGCGTCGTCGTTAATGATCTTGCCCGCAGAGCCTTTTCCGGCGCGAATATCGCCGGATATCGACTCTAGGCTCGCGGCCGTCTTTGCGAGACTATCGTAGAGCTTCGGGTCATTCATCAGTTTTCCGGCGCTCCCTTGGCCGGAATTGACCTTGTCGATCGTAGCCTGGAGACGCTTCATCGTTTCTTTGGTCTCTGCGACGGCTCCGTCAAGGTTGTCGTATAGAGCATCATCGTTTACGACCTTACCGAGAGTTCCTTCGCCCGTATTTGCCTTGTTCAGGATCTCATTGGCAGGGATCGCCAACTTATTTATCTGCTTCAGGAGGTCGTTGCCTGTCGCCGTCAGCTGATTCATCGAGATCGCAGTTGACGATTCGAGGACAAAGTTCTCGCTCACGGATTGGCCTTTTTCTGTGCCGGGCGTGATGTTGATCATCTTGTCGTTGCCGAGGACGGACGTGGCGATCAATTGAGCGGTAGAATCCGTACGGATCATCTCGCCGATCGGCTGGCCTTGGATCAAACGTGCTACCGAAAGAGTTGCTTCGATGCGATTGCCATCCGGAGTGTCGGCGGGCAGGAACTTCACATCAACGACCTTGCCGATCGACACACCGGCAAGCTGAACGTCGGCGGCAGTGTGGAGGCCGTCGGCCGAGACGAACCTTGCCTTGAGCGTGAATTTCTTCTCGAAAGGGTTGAAGTCACCGCTTGAGTTGATAACAAGGTATCCGAGAACCAGGAGAGCCAACAGCATAAAGATGCCGACGCGAAGTTCGCTCAATCCAACTCTATTTCGTGTTCTTGGCATACGAATCGATATAAGGCCTATCTGCCTTTGATAAACCTATGAATGTACGGGTCTCCGGTCAACTGCAGTTCCTCGTCCGTTCCGTCAAAAATGATCGCACCTTGCTTGATCATCATCACTTTTGTGTTGATGAGGCAAAGTTTATCACCCTCTTCCTCAAAATGTACGCGGCCTTCGCTGTCAACGATAGCATACTCCGACGAGAGGTATTTTAGGTTATTCATCTCGTGAGTGACAAAGATGGATGAAACTCCTTCGAGATCGCGGAGCTTGATCGCAAGCTCGCAGATCGTTCGCGCTGTCGGCGGATCGAGCCCGGCCGTCGGCTCATCAAAGAGGACGATCGGCGGGCTGCCTACAAGAGCACGTGCGATACCGACACGCCGGCGCATACCGCCCGAAAGCTCGATCGGCATCTTGTCGATCGCATCTTCGAGGTCAACGAACCGCAGCATTCGGACGACCTCGTGTTCGATCTCGTCCTCGTCGATGCCTTCCTCGGCGAGCCGATACGCAACGTTATCGTAAACCGACAGCGAGTCGAAAAGTGCCCCTTCCTGGAAGACCATTCCGATCTTTTTGCGTATTTCGGTCAATTCCTGCTCATCGCATTGAGTGATGTCCTCGCCGTCAACGAGGATCGTGCCCGCATCGGGACGCAACAGCCCGAGGACGAGCTTTATGATGGTTGACTTACCGCTCCCAGAGCCGCCGAGGACGATCTTTGTCTCGCCGCGGCGGATCGTGAAGCTGATCTTATCGAGGATCACGCGGTCGTCGAACGCCAGTTCGACATCGCGAAACTCGATCGCCGGAACTAACGGCGAGATCGCGTTCGTGCTCTCGATTTGTGTCTCAACCTCGAACATTAAAAAAGAGTGCTTGAGAAAAATCCCTGCAAAACCTTGGATAAGAAAAAGTCCGCAATAATGACGGTTATCGACGATAGAACGACCGCGTCGGTCGTCGATCTGCCGACGCCGACCGTGCCGCCTTGCGTCGTCAGTCCCTTGTGACACGAGATCAGCCCGATTATGAATCCGAAGACGATCGGCTTGACGATGCCGCCGAGAATATCCTGGATCGTGATGCCGGTGCGAAGGCTCGTGATGTAAGAGTTCGCGTCAAGAGCGTAAAGATATCGTGCAATGATCCCGCCGCCGATAAGGCCGAAGATGTCGGCGGCGACCGTCAGGAGCGGCAGGGTGACAACAAGCGCAACGACACGCGGCGTCACGAGTTTCCTCGCAGGCGACGTTCCAAGAGCCCGCATCGCGTCGATCTGCTGCGAGACGACCATCGACCCGAGTTCCGCAGAGATCGCCGAGCCGACACGGCCTGCGACCATCAAAGCGCAGAGGACGGGGCCGAGTTCGCGGATCAATGTGATCGCAACGCTTTGCCCGGCACTGCTCTGCGCACCGTAGTATTCGAGCGTCGGATAGGCCTGCAGGATCAGTACGCATCCCGTGAAAAAGCCCGTCAGGCTCACGATCGCGAGTGACCCCACGCCGATCGAGTCCATCTGCCGGATCATCTCGTCGAAGTATCGCGGCTGCTTGCGCAGGCCCCGCAGCATACGCCAGAACAGGAGTGTTATATCCTGCAGTTCGACAAGAAAGCGTGAAAATGGATTCATCTATTGAGCTGATGCCGCGCGTCCTTTGATCCTCGACGCTGACTTTCTGTGCATTATAGCTTGTCAGAACCGAGAGCGGTAGCGAACTGCGGCTAAATCAATCTGTCGGAACCTCAAAACGAATGTAAAAAAAGAGGCCGCCCGAACCCGGAAGTTCGGACAGCCGAAAGTCTCTTGGATGAGAACTAGATCACTGCACCTTTGCGGGACGGCCTATCGGCCGCTGAAGCGGCTGTCCAATTTTCCGATTCAGCCTCTTCTGTAAAGGCCGGCCGATGACCGGTTGTTCATTTGCATCCTGCATTTTCCTTTCAGCGGCGAATCTTCTGCGAAGGCTGCGAAAACTGTCGAGCTGAGACGGCGTAAGGATCTTGCGGATGTTCACCTCATTTTCAAAACGAAGCCGCTGCATATCGGCCTGCGCCTTCTGCAGGTCCGAAAGCCGCACATTATATGCATATTCATCAAAAACATCTGCGTAGATGGCCGCATCAAGAGCTTTCATCGCGTCGCGAAAGGCCTTTTGGGCAGCCTGCATTTGCGGTTTACGCACTTTATTCAGATCGCGGAGCTGTACCTTTTGCTCGTCGGTCAGGCCAAGCTCACGCATTATCGCTTCGCTCTTGTCCACGGCCTTTGTCTGAGCAGGCTGGGCGGCAGCAGGCTGAGGAATCTGTTGGCTCTTCGCCTGCTGGGTTAAGCAGAGAAGGGAAAACGCACCGAGTAAGATATACGCTGAGATCTTTAGTTTCATAACTTTGGTCCAAATTCAGTCTTCGTCGCCCTCGGCGAAAAGATCGGTCAAACGAAGCGAGCGATCGCGAGTTTCGGAAACCTCGCCGAAAAGGTCTTCCGGAATGGGCTTAACGGCCGTGCCGTTGCTCGCAACCGCATGATCCTGCGAACGATCATTCTGATTCCGGATCGGCCGAACTTGCTTTGCGACCTGCGGGCGAGGTCTGCGAACCGTCTGCGGAAGGTCTTGCTTGGCCGCGACGACCGGTGCTTCAACATCGGTTTGAGTTCGCTGCTCAGACGGCTCAACTGCAGGCAGCGGCGTTGCCGGCTGCTTTTCGGAAGCTGCCGGAGCATTAACAACAGCCCTTTCAACCTGCGGCGCCAGCCTTCCGCCGTTCGCCAAGAAATAGATCCCTGCCGCGGCGGCAATGAGTAAGGTCGCAGCAGATGCCGCATATAAAGGCTGTCTGAAAAAGGCGAGAATGCTCGTGACGACACTCACTGCAGGCTGCGATGCCGCCGCGACCACAAATTTCGGAGTTGCAAGCGGTTCGAACGCCTCGGCACGCCATTCTCGAACTGCTAGCCTCGAAGACGAAAGGTCCGCGACGTCCGCGGTGCAAGATGAGCACATCGAAAGGTGGCCTTCGAACGCGGTTTTAGCAGACGCCGTCAACTCGTCATAGACAAAGTCCAGGATCTGTCCCGCATATCCGCAATCTCGCATTTTGGTCTTGTCATGAGCCATTTCACTCACATCCTTCCACTAAACTATCTCGACCGGAACGCGTTCGAGCTTCATCTTGAGTTGTTTCAGCGCCGTGTAAAGTCGGCTTTTTACCGTGCTCAACGGCAACTCGAGCGTTTCGGCGATCTGCTGAAAGGTCATCTCCTCAAATTCTTTGAGAACGATCACTTCACGCAACTCCTGCGGCAGTGCTCCGACCGCCTGCCTTACAAGTTTCAAACGTTCGCCTTTCTCGGCGATATTCTTAGGCGATCCGGCGGGAGAAGCGACAAATGTCCTCGACTCTGCCTCGTCATCGTCATTCAGATATTCTTCCGAACGCGATCTCTGACGCCTTTTGACTGTCAAACACTGATTCACGGCGATCCGATGAAGCCACGACGAGACCTTTGCATCGCCGCGGAACCGCGAAATACTGCGGTATGCGTTGATGAACGCCTCTTGGGCGGCATCTCGCGCCTCGTCCTCGCGGCCGAGCATACCGAAGCACAGAGCGAAGATCTTCCGCTCCCAACGCCGCACGATCTCCCCGAATGCATCCGGGTCATCTCGTACCGCCAATTCAACAAGCTGCTCATCCG
>Ga0154020_10004772_pt1 | contig 16096 bp, 12 predicted proteins | sample Klosneuvirus_201_FD_109709 | JGI IMG/M metagenome (GOLD analysis project Ga0154020, IMG submission 109709) | Active sludge microbial communities from wastewater, Klosterneuburg, Austria - Klosneuvirus_20160825_MG | ecosystem: Engineered > WWTP > Aerobic digester > Activated sludge | place...
CCGCTTCACCCAGATCTCGCTCGAGACTCCGGTCGGCGCCTTCTTCGAGGCGATGTACCAGACCGGCGGCTACTGGCAGTTCCTTGGCGCGGCGCAGGTCGTGGCGGGACTCCTCATGCTGGTGCCGCGCGCCGCGACGCTCGGGGCGGTGATCTTTTTTCCGGTGGCGCTCAACATCTTCGTCATCACGGTGGCGCTCGACTTCCGGGGCACGCCGTTCGTCACCGGCCCGATGCTCTTCGCCGCCGCGGCGCTGCTCGCCTGGGACTGGGATCGGCTGCGTGGCGTTCTGACCTCGTCTCCCGCGATGCTCACCGCGACGGAGCTCGCGGGCCAGCCGCGGATCGCCCGGCTCGGGCCGGCGTGGGAGCGCGCCGCCTACGTCGCCGGCACCTCCTCGGGACTGCTCATCTTCGGCTCGGTTCGCGGTCTGGTGGGCGAGGGCGCGGCGCGGGCCGGCCTGGCGGTCGGCCTGGTGGCCGCTCTCGTGGCGCTCACAGGTGCGGTCCGGGCGGTGCGTTCCGGACGCGTCGCGCGTGTCTCGGGGAACGGGATCGCGTACGATCGGTCTTCACGAACCTGAGATCCGGGTCGGGGAGAACACGATGAGCGCTGATGCATCGACGGCCGCGGTGAAGCGGGCCGAACAGGTCGAGAAGAAAGTCGTCGCCGCCGGCACGGCGACCGAGGTGCAGGTGCTGGTCGGCCCCGGGGACGGCGCGCCCAACTTCGCGCTGCGGCGCTTCATCATGGGCGCGGGCGGCGGCATGCCGCTGCACACCAACCTGGTCGAGCACGAGCAGTACGTGCTCGCCGGCCGGGCGCGGATGACGGTCGGCGACGCGGTGCACGAGGTCACGGCCGGCAACACGCTCTACATTCCGGCCGGAATGCCGCACTCCTACACCGTCCTCGAGGCGCCGTTCGAGTTCCTGTGCGTCGTGCCGAACAGCCCGGACAAGATCGAGATCCTCGAAACGACTTGCTGAAGCCCGCCGCGTTCGTCCCGCTTCTGGCGGTCGCCGCCTGGACCGTCGCCTGCCGTCCGCCGGCACCGGTGCCGGCGGAGCGCATCGAGCTGGCGGCCTTCGCCGCCGCCCTCCGGACGACGGTCGAGTACGGCGTCGTCGACCCCGGCGAAGCCGCCGCGCGCGAGGCGCTCGGCGAGGGGTGGGGCGCGGCCGAGGGGGGTGGAGGCAGGCGCTTCGCCTGGGGGATGGGACCGCAGTCGCGATTCGCCTTCGAGCTCGTCGCCGCGCGCGACCTGGAGCTGCGCCTGCGCGGCTGGTCGTTCCCGTTCGACGGCGGAGGCGACCAGAGCGTGGCGGTCTCGGTGAACGGTGCGCCCGCCGGCGAGGCGGTCATCGGACCGACCCCCACCGACCTGCGCTTCGCCGTCCCCGCCGCCCTCGCGCAGGCGGGAGAGAACGTCGTCGAGCTGCGCTACGCCCGCTGGGACCTCCAGGCCGGCCGACAACCCCTGGCGGTCGCCTGGGATCGCCTGCGGGTCGTCGCCTCGGACAGGGGCGGTCGCCGCACTGAGGAGACGCCAGCGAACCCCCGCATCGACGCCGCCGCTGGGACGATCGAGCTGCCGGCCGGCACAGCGCTCGAAGGAGCCCTCGAGCTCCCGGCCGGGAGCCGCCTCGCCTGGGAGAGACTCGAGCGCACCGGCGACGCCCGGCTGACGCTCGCCGTCGCGACCGGCGACGAGGCGGAGCGGGAGAGCGCCTGGACCGGCGGCGCCGGCGAGGCGCTGCTCGTCGAGCCGGCCCGCGCGGCGGGTGTCGCGTCGTTCGCGCTGCGTGTCGCAGGGACGAACGGCGCCGTCGTGCTGCGCGGAGTGCACCTGCTCCGGCCGGAAGCGGCTCCGGCCCCGCCGCCCGCTGCCGCAGTCGCGCCGGCCGCGCTTCCGCCGCCGCCGGCAGCGGCCGTCGGAGAACGTCCGAACCTCATCATCTACCTCGTCGACACCCTGCGCGCCGACCATCTCGGTTGCTACGGCTACGCACGGCCGACGTCGCCGCGCATCGACCGCTTCGCGGCCGATGCGGTCCTGTTCGAGAACGGCCGGGCGCAGAGCTCATGGACGAAGCCGGCGGTCGCCGCGGTGCTGACCGGGCTCTATCCGGTCGCCCACGGCGCCGAGCTGCGAGCGGAGCGTATCCACGAGAGCGTCGAGACGCTCGCCGAGCGCCTGCAGGCAGCGGGGTACGAAACCGCGCTCTTCACCACCAACGGCAACGTCAGCGCGCGCTTTGGCTTCGACCAGGGCTGGGACAGCTTCCGCTTCATGACGCGCCGCGAGGGGCGCAAGCGCAAGCACTACGCCGCCGCCGAGATGAACGGCGAGATCTTCGCCTGGCTCGCGGAGCGCGAGCGCCGGCATCCGGCGCGGCCGCTGTTCCTCTTCGTCCACACGCTCGATCCGCACGATCCTTACCGCCCGCGCGAGGAGTTCCGCCGGCGCTTCGCGCCTGGAGTCGATGTCGATGCCGCCTGCTGCCGGCGCTCGAACGAGCTCGCGGAACTCACCGGCGCTCCCGCCGTGAAACAGGCGGCCGACGCCATGGCGCTCTACGACGCTGAGATCGCGCAGAACGACGCCGCCTTCGGCGATTTCCTCGACGAGCTCGAACGCCGCGGTCTGGCGGCGACGAGCGCGGTGCTGCTCACCGCCGATCATGGCGAGGAGTTCCTCGACCACGGCGGCTGGAAGCACGGCTTCACGCTCTACGAGGAGATGCTGCACATTCCGTTCGTCCTGCGGCTGCCGGCGGGGCGCGGCGCCGGGCGGACGATCGCGACGGCGGTCGACCAGGTGGACATCGCGCCGACCCTGCTCGCGCTCGCCGGCGCCGGCGCGGGGCCCGACCTCCCCGGCCGGGATCTCCGCGCCCTGCTCGACGAGGCCGCCGAGCGATCGGAGCGATCGGAGCGAGCGGACCGGGCGCCGGCGTTGCCGACGAGAGTCTCTTTCGCCTGGCTGGCGCGCCCGGGCGCGCGCACGGTCTCCGAGGTCGCGGGGGCGTGGAAGCTCGTGCGACAGAACGGTCCGGGGCTGCTCCAGGAGCCGCGCCGCGCGCTGTTCGACCTCGGCGCGGATCCGCGTGAACAGCGCAATCTCTACGATCCGGCGCGCCGGCCGCCGTTGCGCGTGCGCTGGTTCGAAGGCGCCCTCGCCGCGGCGCTCGCGCGGCACGGCGGCGGCCTCGCGGCGGAAGAGGTCGAGATCGATCCCGAGCTCGAGAAGAGCCTGCGCGCGCTCGGCTACTTCTGAGCGCCCGAGCGCGGCGGCCGGCTCAGCCCTTGACGGTGAAGCCGCGCGCCGCGAGCAGCGGGCGCAGCACCTCGCGACGGTCGCCCTGGATCTCGACGCAGCCGTCGCCGGCAGTGCCTCCCGTGCCGCAGGCGCGTTTGAGCTCGGTGGCGAGCTCGCGCAGGAAGTCGCGGTTCTTGGGCAGGCCGTCGACGACGGTCACGCTCTTGCCGCCGCGGCCCGACTTCTCGAGCCGGAGGCGGGCGACGATCCTCTCCGGCACGGGCTGTTCGAGGTTCGCCGCGCAGCGGCAGCCGGCCTTCGGCCAGCCGCAGCGCGCGCAGACCGTGCCGGAGTCGGTCGAGTAGACGAGCCTGGCCGGCGGTGGGCGACTCACGCTGCGCCTGTTCCGCTGGGTGACCGGAAGAGGATCAGTTCTTGAGATGCTGGGCGAAAAAGGCCGTCGTCTTCGCCCATGCGTCGGTCGCGGGGCCGGCGAGGTAGCGGTTGCCGGTCGGGTTGGCGAAGGCGTGGTCGGCCTCCGGATAGATGACGATGGTGGCGTTCTTGCCCAGCTTGACGAGCTCGTGCTCCATCTGGCGCACGCCGTCCACCGGAATGCCCTGGTCCTTGCCGCCGAACAGGCCGAGGAGCGGCGCCCTGAGGGCGGCCAGCACCTTCGGCTCGCTCTGGGTGCGGCCGTAGTACATCACCGCCGCAGCGATGCCATCGGGAATGCCGAGGGCGGTCTCGAGCGCCCAGCCGCCGCCGAAGCACCAGCCGACGACGCCGATCTTCGTCGCGCCGCCCTGGGTCGCGAGGTAGCCTCTCGCCTGGCGGAGGTTCTCCATCAGCCGCGCCGGCCTCTCCATGGCGCCCTGCATCGCCGCCATCGCCGCCTCGGGTGTCGTCGCCACCTTGCCTTCGTAGAGATCGACCGCCAGGACGAGGTAGCCCTCGCCGGCGAAGCGCCGCGCCATGGCGCGGATGTTGTCGTTCAAGCCCCACCACTCCTGGATGACGATCAGCGCCGGCAGCGGCTTCCCGGTGGGGGCGGTCTGCACCGGCCGGGTGAGGTAGCCCTTGACCGCGACGCCATCGAGGGTCGCGTAGACGACCTCCTCGGCGGCGACCGTCTGGGCCGGTGCGGGGACCGTTGCCGGACTGGCGGTCGCAGTGTCGTGCTGGTGCTCCTTGGCCATCTTGGCGGCATGATCGGCCGTGGCGGTCGCTGCGGTCGCGGCGTCGGGGGCTTGGGCAACGGCCGGCGCCGTAGCGCACAAGGTGGCGAGGGCGAGTGCGGCGAACGGAGCGATGAGTGGGTTCGGGCGCATGCGGGATCTCCTTCGTTGGGAAAGCTGAAGACTATCGAAAGCCGTAGAATCGTGTACCTTGAAAGTTCGAACCGCGCTGCTTGCCATGCTCCTGCTGGACGTCGCCGCCGGCGCGACCTGGTTCGCCGGGCGCTACGGCGACGGCCGGCCCGACGCGCTCCGCCTCTTTCTGGTCTGGGCGCTGCCGGGCCTCGTCTTCCTCTGCGGCCTGCTGACGCGGGAGAAGAGGAAGCGGCCGGCGGCTCCGGGCCAGCTGCCCCCCCGCTTCCGGCTACCGGGGATCCCGCTGGCGGCCCTGCCGCCGGCCAAGCCGGTTCTTCCGCAGCCGGCGCCCGCCAGCGGCGCCGCCGTGCTCCCGCCGGCCCCCGGCCCGCGCTGGTCGCGCCTCCTGCTCTGGATCGGAGTGGCGATTGCGGTGGATCTCGCGCCGTTCGGCATCGCCGACCGCTGCGGTTGGCTGACCTTCACTTTCGGTGACTCGCAGCCGCTTGCCAACCGCCTGACGACGGCGCTGTGGGCTTTGCCGCTGCTGGTGATGGTGGCGATCCGGTTCTACGAACGGACGCTGCGTGGACAGCTCTATCGCGGCGCCGTCGAGAGTTGGGGGATGCTCGCCGCCTGGACGCTCACCCTGCTGTGTGGCACGGCGCTCGCCCTGCCCGCGATCGCTCCCGGCTTCGTCTTCGGCGCGCCGGGAGCAGTCGTCGCGGCCCTCGTCACCGCGCTGGCGCGCGAGATCGGCGCGATCGTCCTCTACCGCGCCTCCGGCCTGGTCGCGGCCGGTCTCTTCCGCGGCACGCTGATCTTCCTCGATTTCTACCTCATCGCCGATTGGCTGCGCCCGGTGCTTCCTAGCGCCGACCTTGCCTCCAGCAGCGGCAGCTTCTACCTGCTGCGCGCTGCGTCGCCACTGGTGGCAGCGCTGCTGCTGGTCCGCTTCCTGCCGGCCCGCGCCCCGGCGAGCCCCGCCCTTCCTGCCGCCGCACCGGCCGCATGAACCGGCAGGAGCGGCCGCGCTGGCCGCGAAAGGGCTACGCGGTCGTCTCGGTCGGACTTCGGCCGAGAATCTGGAGGTAGAGCGCGTCGAGGCGGTCCGCCATCCGCGCTGCCGACCACTCGGCGGCGACCAGCGGCCCTTCTGCGGCGAGGCGGGAGCGCAGGACCGGATCGCGCAGCAGATTCAGACAGTTGGCGGCGAAGTCGTCGACGTCGTCTTCGGCGACCAGGGCGCCGCGCCGCCCGAGGAGGAGATCGCGGGTGCCCATTTCGGCGAGCGCCACGACCGCAATGCCCAACGCCATGGCTTCGAGCAGGACCAACCCCTGGGTCTCGGTCTTCGAGGTGAAGACGAAAGCGTCGCCGGCGCGATAGCAGTCGGCGAGCTCGCGCTCGCGGTCGAGATAGCCCAGCCAGAGGATCTGGCTGTCGAGACCGAGGGCCACCGCCACCCGCTGCAGCTCGGCGCGCGCCGGCCCGAGGCCGGCCACGACCAGGAGCGCCGAAGGCAGCTCACGCACGACGCGCGCGAACGCGCGCAAGAGGAAGTTCAGGTTCTTCTCGTGCCCGATCCGCCCGACGTGGACGAGCACGGAGCGGTCGGCGGCGATGCCGTGGCGGGCGCGGAAGCGCGCGCCGTCACCGACGCCCATGCTGCCCGGGCGAATGCCCGTCGGAATGACGGTCAGCGGTGTCGCCACCCCGTACTCGACGAGCGCCGCGCGCATCGCCGTCGACGGCACGACCATCCGGTCGAGCTCGCGCGCGGCCTTCCGCGTCAGGCGGCGCGCGATCCGGCGACAGAAGCCGGCAGGCAGGAACGGCAGATAGTGCTCGAAGTAGTGCTCGAAGTAGGTGTGGTAGGTCTCGAGGACCGGCACCCCCCGCCGGCGGGCGAGATCGACGCCGGCGCGATGCGCGGCGAAGGGGGTCTGGATGTGGACCAGGTCGAATGCCGGCAGACGGGCTTCGGCGGCGAGGAAGCGGCGCGCCGGCACCCAGCGGTCCTCCGGGTCGAACGGGACCCGGAAGCCCTCGAGCCTGACGACCCGACCTTCTGCGGGGCGCGCGATTCCGGCCTCGCGTTGTCGAGAGTAGCCCGGACAGAGCAGCGGAGCGGCAACGCCGCGCAGCTCGAGCTCGTGGCGGAACGTCGCGATCGAGGTCGAAACCCCGTTGACGCGCGGAAAGTAGACGTCCGAGAGGTAGAGAACGGAAAGGCGGGATCGCTCCGCGGCGCTCCCGACGGAAGCTGCGGGCGGCGCGGAAACGATCGGCGGGGCGGGGGGCGAGTCGAGGATCAGAAGGAGGACTCAGAGGAATGCGAGGGTGAAGACGGCGAGGAGCGTGCCGACGGCGGCGCCGGCCGCGACGTCGGTCGGATAGTGCAGGCCGAGCACGACCCGCGACAGCGCCACCGCCAGCGTGAAGGGCACGAGGAGCCAGGCGAGAAGGCTGTAGCTGGCGAGCACGACGATCGAGAAGGCGACCGCATGCAGCGTATGGCCGGAGGGGAAGCTGTAGCGGTCGAGCGGTGCCGCGCCGAGCAGGACGCCGGAGTGGGCGCGAAACGGGCGCGACCTGCCGGTGAGCGCCTTCAGCGCCTTCGAGACCAGTGCCGCAGCGATGCCGACAGCGGCCATCCGTCGGACCGTCGGCAGCGCGCTGGCGCCGAGCAGGAGCGGCAGCAGTCCCGCCAGCGCGAACCAGAAGAGGCCGTCGCCCGCCTTCGAGACGGCGCGAAAGAAGCGCAGCGCGCTTTGCTGCCGCTGCGCCTGCGAGAGGCGCAGACAGAGCCCGAGCTCGAGCTCCTGCAGACGGACGAGAGACGGGGCGAGGCGCATCGCGATCGGCGCTCCTATGACGGCTAGGAGAGGATCGCCCACCGGGGTGTCCAGGGCGTTGCGGCGGCGTGACGAAGCGCCGACTTCTCGGCCGTCCTACTCTTTCTCGAGCAGCGGCTCGAAGCGGCTCTTGTCCTGCGACTTCATGTAGGCGTCGCGCGGGGTGATGATCTTCCGGGTGACGAGGTCGAAGAGGGCGTCGTCGAGGAGTTGCATACCCTCACTGCGTCCCGACTGCATGAGGTTGACCAGCATCGAGATGCTGCTCTCGCGAATCAGGTTGGGCAGCGCCTGGGTGCGCAGGAGGATCTCGAGCACCGGGACCCGGCCGTCACCGCTGGCGTTCGGCAGGAGGAGCTGCGCGACGATCGCCGCCAACGAGTCGGCGAGCGACAGGCGGGCCTGCGGCTGCTCGTCGGCCGGAAAGACGTCGATCAGGCGGTCGATCGTCTTCGAGGCACTGTTGGTGTGCAATGTTCCGAAGACCAGCGCCCCCATCTCGGCCGCCTTGAGGGCCAGTGAGATCGTCTCGAGATCGCGCAACTCACCCACCAGGATGACGTCCGCATCCTGCCGGATGGCCGAGCGCAAGGCCGATGCGAAGCTCTCCGTATCGACTCCGACCTCGCGCTGTGAGAAGACCGAGAGCCGGTTCTGATGCACGAACTCGACCGGCTCCTCGATCGTGATGATGTGGCGTGAGGAGCTGCGGTTGATGCGATCGATGATCGCGGCGAGGGTGGTCGACTTGCCCGAACCGGTCGGACCGGTGACGAGTACCAGGCCGTTGCGCAGTTCGGCGAGCTTGGCAAGCACCGGCGGCAGGCCGAGCTCCTCGATAGTCGCGATCTTCTCCGGAATGGTCCGGAAGACCGCGGCGGGTCCGCGCTCCTGGCGCAGGTAGTTGCAGCGGAAGCGCGCCACGCCGGGCACCGCGAGCGCGAAGTCGAGATCGCCGCAGGCGAGATACTCCTTCCACTGCGCCGCGCTCACCCCTTCGGCAAGAACCGTCGCGAGCGCTTCGGCGGAGTACTCGGTTCGACCCGCGAGGGGCACCAGGGAGCCGTGGAGGCGCACGCGGGGCGCCAACCCCGAGACCAGATGGAGGTCAGAGCTTCCGCCCTCCCGGGTAGCGCGCAGCAGATCGTGAAGGTGTTCCATCCGTTCTCCGGTCAGTTCCCGCTCGTGGCGGGAGTCGCCGCCCCCGCAGCCGGCGTGGCGCCGGCAGCGGGCATGAGCTTCGGATCTTCGGCATGAAGGAGAGCCTCTTCGCGGGTCACGAGACCGTCGCGAATCAACTGCGCCAGCGAGACGTCGAGCAGGCACATACCCTGGGCGGCGCCGGTCTGGAGGATCGAACGAATCTGAAAGCTCTTCGACTCGCGGATGAGGTTCGACACCGCGCGGGTGCCGAGGAGCACCTCGAGCGCCGGCACGCGGCCCTGGCCGTCGGCACGACGGACGAGCCGCTGCGAGACCACCGCGCGCAGCGACTCCGAGAGCATCGTCCGGATCTGCGCCTGGTGATTGGACGGGAACGATCCGACCACGCGGTCCACCGTCCGGATGGCGCTGCCGGTGTGCAGCGTCGCGAGCACCAGATGTCCGGTCTCGGCAGCGGTCAGCGCCAGCGAGATTGTCTCGAGGTCGCGCAGCTCGCCGATCGCGATCACGTCCGGATCCTCGCGCAGCGCGGCCCTGAGGGCGCGTGCGAAGCTGCCGGTGTCACGGCCGACCTGGCGTTGATTGACGACACACTTGATTGGTGCGTGCAGGTATTCGATCGGGTCCTCGACGGTGACGATGTGGTCCTGGCGCTCCTCGTTGATCAACCGGAGGAAGGCCGCGAGCGTGGACGATTTGCCGCAGCCGGCCGGACCGGTGAGCAGTACCAGCCCCTGGCTGTGGTTGGTGAGCTTGGCGAGTGTATTGGGCAGGCCGAGGCTCGCCAGGGTGGGGATCTCGAGGGCGATCGCGCGCAGCACGAGTCCCAGGCCGCGCTGGTGACGGTAGACGTTGCCCCGGAAGCGTGCCCGGCCGGCGATCGTCCACGAGAAGTCGGCCTGACCTTCGCGATCGAGCAGATCCCGCAGGCGTGGGTCGAGCACCTCGGCCACCAGCCGTTCGATCTGGCCGTGCTCGAGCGGAGCGTCGCCGGCGAAGGTCAGCTGGCCGTCGCGACGCATGAGGACGCGTTCGCCGGTCACGATATGGATGTCGCTGGCGCGCTGCGAGACGGCGTATTCGAGAATGCGATCGATGCGCTTGCCGGCGCGGGTCGAGATCTCGCCGGTCGCCGTCTGCTCGAGGTCGACGGCGGAGCTCGCAGCCTTGGGTGCGATGAGCGGTGCCGCGGCCTGGCCGCTCTGCCTGGCGAGCACCTCGCGCTGCACCGCCAGGAGCTTGTCGAGCTGCGCCCGCGTCATCCAGCCGGCGTCGATCCAGAGCTCGCCCAGGGGGCGCGGGTCGGAAGTCCGCGCCTGCGAACGTGTGGTTTCGGCGAGCTGCTCGGCGGTGAGCAGCTTGTAGTGGACCGCCAGGCGGCCGAGCAGATGCAGGTCTTCGCTCATCGCGGCTTCGTCGGCAGGCGATGTTATCGAAGAAAGAGGTCGGTGGCGGTCGCCGCAAGGAGCCAGAGGGCGAGCAGGCCGTTGGCGGTGAAGAAGGCGGCGTTCAGACGCGAGAGGTCGCCCGGGCGGACGATGGCGTGCTGGTAGGCGAGGAGCAGCGCGCAGCCGGCGACGCCCACCCAGTAGATCCAGCCAAGCCCCGGCGGATAGACGAACGGCAGCGCCGCGAGCAGCGCGAGGGTCGCGACATGGAGCGCCGCGGAGATGGCGAGCGCCGCGACGGTGCCGAAGCGCGCTGGGATCGAAGCCAGCCCGCGCGCGCGGTCGAACACTTCGTCCTGCAGGGCGTAGAGCACGTCGAAGCCGGCGACCCAGCTGACGACGACGCCGGCGAGCACGAACGGGGTCGGGGTGAAACTCCCGGTCACCGCGATCCACGCGCCGAGCGGCGCCCCGGCGAGGGCGAGGCCGAGGGCAAGGTGCGCCGCCCAGGTGAAGCGCTTGGTGTAGCTGTAGCCGAGCAGCACGACGATCGCGACCGGCGCGAGCGCCAGACAGAGCGGGTTCAACCGCCAGGCGGCGAGGAGCAGCAGCGCCAGGCTCGCGACGACGAAGAGAGCGACGAAGCCGGGCGTGACCAGCCCCGCCGGTAGCGCCCGCCGGTCGGTACGCGGATTGGCGGCGTCGATCTCACGATCCACCAGCCGGTTCCACCCCATCGCGGCCGATCGCGCCCCGACCATCGCGACCACGATCCAGAGCACGATCCGACCCTCGGGCACACCCCCCGCGGCGAGCAGCATCCCCATCAACGCAAACGGCAGCGCGAAGAGCGTGTGCTCGAACTTGATCATCTCGAGGACGACGCCGAGATGGCGGAGGGCCTGCATGGGAAAAACTCTACCCGAGTGGGTGCGGCTCCCGCGCGGCGATCGAGCGCGCACTGACTACCAGCAGGCGTTCGAGGCGAGGAGCTCCTCAGCCGCTTCCGGGGCGAGCGGTTGCGCGAACCAGAAGCCCTGGCCGTGCGGACAGCCGAGATTCCTGAGATGGGCGAGCTGTTCCGCGGTCTCGATACCCTCGGCGACGACGCCGATGCCCAGGTGGCTGGCGAGCGACAGAATGGTCTCCACGATGGCCAGGGAGTCGCCGCCGTCGATGTCGCGCACGAAGGAGCGGTCGATCTTGAGCTCGTCGTAGCGAAAGCGTTGCAGGTAGGAGAGCGACGAATAGCCGGTGCCGAAGTCGTCGATCGACAGCTGCACGCCGAAGTCGCGCAGCAGGCGCAGGCGGCGCATGACCTCCTCGCCGTGGTGCAGGACGACGCTCTCGGTGACCTCTAGACGCAGGCTTTCCGGTGGCAGCCGCGAGGCCTCGAGTATCTTCAGCAACTGCTCGACCGCGCCGTCCTGGGCGAAGAGCTTGCCCGAGACGTTGACGCTCATGAAGTAGGGCGGGTCGGTCGGGAAGCGCTCCTGCCAGAGACAGGCCTGGCGGCAGGCGCGTTCGAGCACCAGCCAGCCGAGCTGGACGATGAGTCCGGTCTCCTCGGCGAGGGCGATGAAGTGCGTCGGGGAAACCAGGCCGCGCTCGGGATGCTGCCAGCGGGTGAGCGCCTCGAAGCCGGCGATGCGGCCGCTCGCGAGCGAGATGATCGGTTGGTAGTGCATGACGAAGTCGCCCGCCGCCACGCCCCTGCGGAGCTCGTTTTCGAGCTTCAGCAGCTGCACCGTGGCACGGTGCAGCTCGAGATCGAAGACCTCGTAGCGTCCCGGACCGGTGGCCTTGGCGCGATACATGGCGAGGTCGGCGTCGCGCAGCAGTCCGTCGGCGCTCGCGCCGTTGAGCTCGGGGAGCGCGATGCCGATCGAGGCCGTGATGTGAACCTGCTGCCCGGCGACGTCGAACGGCGCCACCAGGCTTCGGTGCACGCGTTCCGCGATGTGGACGGCGTCGGATCCTTCGCGCACGCCGAAGGCGAGCACGGCGAATTCGTCCCCGCCGAGCCGGGCGACCGTGTCCGACGGCCGCATGAGCTTCTCGAGCCGTCTGGCGATCGCCACCAGCAGGAGGTCGCCGACCGAATGGCCGAGGCTGTCGTTGACGGTCTTGAAGCGGTCGAGATCCAGGAACAGCACGGCGAAGGTCCCCTGATGCTCGCGCGGCAGCGCCTGAAGCGCCATGCCGACCCGGTCGAGGAAGAGACTGCGGTTGGCGAGGCCGGTCAGCCCATCGTGGAAGGCGTCGTGCACGAGCTGCTCCTCGGCGCGCTTGCGAGCCGAGATGTCGGTCATCGAACCGGCCATGCGGATCACCGTTCCCTGGCGGTCGCGCACCAGCGCGCCGCGGGTGACGACCCACAGTGGCGCGCCGTCGCGGCAGCGCATGCGGTGCTCCAGGACCACATGGGAGTCGCCGGTGGTGGCGGCGGCGGCGAAGGCGCTGCGGAGTCTCTCCCGGTCGACGTCGAGGACGCAGTCGAACCAGCTCTCGGGGCGGTCGTCGAGCTCGAATTCGCCGAGCCCCACGATCGCTTTCCAGCGCGGCGAGAGAAAGACCTGGTCCCGCACCAGGTCCCAGTCCCAGATACCGTCGTTGGCGCCCTGCATCGCGAGGGCATAGCGCTGCTCGCTCTCGCGCAGCGCCAGCTCGCTCCTGTGGCGCTCGATGGCGTAGCGGATGGCGCGCGCCAGCAGCGGCGCATCGACCTTGCGCTTGACGAGGTAGTCCTGTGCCCCTTCTGCCACCGCCCGAAGGGCCAGGGTTTCGTCATCGAGGCTGGTGAGGATGATCACCGGAACCTCGGGGTGCCGGTCGCGCAACTCCCAGTAGGAGTCGAGTCCGATGCTGTCGGGTAGCGAGAAGTCGAGCAGCACCACATCGACCCCGCCCCTTTCCAGCCGCTCGAGGGCGAGCGCCAGCCGGTCGCGCAGTTCGACGCGGCAGGCGAGCCCGGAGCGCGAGAGGAGCAGGCGGATGAGCCCCGCGTCGGCGGCATCGTCCTCGATCATGAGAACGGTCGGGCGGCGATCGTCGATCATCGATGGAAACCTTTCGACACGTCGGGGCCCGATGCCGGGAGATGCGGGAGGTGCGGGCGGCGGGCGAGAGTGAAGTGGAAGATGGAGCCGCCGCCGGGGCGCGACTCGACCCAGATCCGGCCACCGTGGCGCGCGACCACGCGGCGGCAGAGGGCCAGGCCGATGCCGGTGCCGGGCGACTCGCTGGCGGTGTGAAGGCGCTGGAACAGGGCGAAGATCCGCTCGGCGTCCTTTTCCGGTATGCCGACGCCGTTGTCTTCGACGCGGATGTGCCAGACACCCTCGTCGTCCGCGGCGTCGCTGCGCTCGATGCGCTCGATCCGGTCGATCCGGACCACGGGCGGCTCGGCGGCGTGGAACTTGAGAGCGTTGTCGAGCAGGTTCTGGAAGAGCAGCTCGAGCTGCGCCTCGTCGCCGCGCACCACGGGAAGCGGGCCGTGCTCGATCCGGCCGTCCTGCGCGGCGCGTTCGGGCTCCAGCCGGGCGACGACGCGCCCGACCAGGGCCTCGAGGTCCACCTCGCCGAAGCCCTCCTCCCGGCTCTCGATCCGCGCCAGGCGCAGGACGGCGTCCACCATTTCCTCGAGCCGGCACGCACTCGCGCGCGCCTGATCGAGCAGCTGGGTGTCCCGCTTGCCGGAAAGCCCCGCGGACTCCTCGGCGAACAGGTCGAGATAGCGCACAACCTGGGTGAGCGGCTGCCGCAGGTCGTGCGACACGGCGTACGCCATCTCCTCGAGCTCCGCCTGCGAACGGGCCAGCGCAGCGGTGCGCTCGGCTAGGGTCGACTCCACCGCTCCCCCGGAGGAGCGTGGCGCGACCATCCCTTGGATGGCGCCGGCGCCCGCCGGCGCCCCGGGCGCGCGCCAGAGCGAGATCTCCGCCGGAACGAGGGTGCCGTCGAAGCGCCGCAGACGGACCGCGACTGCATCGACCCTCTCCTCTTTGGCTACGCTGGCGAGCAGAGCCTCGCCTTGCGCCTCGCCCTCTGATACCGCGGCAAAGAGCGCGGCAAACGAACGCTGGACGCAGTCCGCGGCGCTCTCGCCGCCGAGCAGGCGGGCGAGCGCGGGATTGGCGTCTTCGACCGTTCCCTGCGCCGAGAGCGTGAAGACACCGGCGGGCAGGGCGTCGAGGAGGCGGCGCGCTGCGGGCGCCGCGCCCGTATCCTCGCAGCGGCGGCGGGCAGTGAGCAGGGCGGAGCGCAGCGCGCGCGGCAGCGCGACGAGTCCGCTGGCGCTCTTGGGAATGAGACCGTCGGGGGCGAGGTGGACGATCTCGGCGGCGACGCGCTCGATCGGACGACTGGTCACCACCAGCACCGGGCAGTGGGGCCGGAGGTCGTGGATCAGGCGCAGGAGATCGCCCGACCGGATCCAGGGCAGCTCGTGTTCGGTGAGAACGGCGCCGAAGCGCCCCGTCGAAAGGGCCCGCGCCAGCGCCGCAGCATCGGCGGCTTCCTCGATCAGGACCTCACCGAACGCCCCGCGCAGCAGGAGAGAGAGGAGCTCGCGATCGTCCGCGCTGTCGTCGACGAGGAGGATCGGTGGCAGGTGGCTCATCGCTCCCGGCCACCCGGCAGAGACGCCGACTCCGACGGCCTCCGGGCCGTCAGGGGGCGCGACGTGAGGCCAGCGCGGACGCACAAAACACCGGGAGAGTAGCACAAGATGTTGTGCAGTTCACCCCGCACCTATCCCATCTGTTGCTACCCTCCGGGCGCACGGAGAGGGTTGTCGAAACCCGATCGTTCCCCGGCGCCGCTCAGTTCCAGCGGCTGATGTCTCCGAGCTCGAAATCGTCGGCGAAGATCAGGCCGGGAGATTCGGAATAGAGGACGATGACTGCGCCCTGGCGTTGGCCGGCGAGCGGCTCGTTCGGAACGCCGATCGCCAGGTCCGGCCGTCCGTCGCCGTTGAAGTCGCCGACCGCGAGCGCCTGGCCGAAGTTGTCGTCGGCCTCCGGAACATCGGGTACGCCGGGCACGTTCTGGTGCCAGAGTTGGGAGCCGCTCGAGGTCATGCCTCCCTGAGTGCCGCGCAGGATGTGGACCACGCCGTCGCGGGCCGCCGAATAGGTCTCCATCGGCACGCCCACGGCGACGTCGGCGCGGCCGTCGCCATCGAAGTCACCCGCGGCGAGCGACGAGGCGAAACCGTCCTCGATCTCCGCAACCCCCGCTACGCCGGTGAAGTCCTGGTCCATCCAGCCGCAGCCGTGGAAGTCGCCGTCGTAGATCTGGCAGAACTCCATCCGCCCGGCGCCGGCGAAGGTGTTGACCTCGGCGCCGGGGGCGCCGATCGCCACCTCCGGCGGATTGGCGCCTCCGGTGGAGGCGATGTTGCCCACCGCCAGCGACGAGCCCAGGTGATCGAAGATGCCGGGCCCGTACTGCAGCAGGGCGCCCGTCCCGGTGAGGCCTCCCGCCGAGCCGAAGGCGACGTGCACCGAGCCGCAGTCGTTGAATCCGGTCGGCGGACACCCACTGTTCGGAGCGCCGACGACCAGTTCGTCCCGGCCGTCGAGATCGAAGTCGATCGCGGCCAGAGCGGTGCCGAACGCACCGATGCTGACGCTGGCCGGGAGGCCGAGATCCTGGGTCGGATCGAGGTAGTCGTTGCCGTTGACGGGCGTGGCGAGGCCGATCGCGCCTCCTTCGAAGATCAGCACGCCGCCCGTGACGAGGGCTCCCGTGCCGCCGTTGTTCGTTCCGCCGGGGACTCCGGCCGCCAGTTCGTCGTAGCCGTCGCCGTCGAAGTCGCCGGTGGCGAGAGCATGCCCGGTGTTGAATCCGGTGGTGGAGTGGGCCACCGAGAAGTAGAACGTTTCCCACAGGTCGTTGCCGGTCGCGACCAGCCCGGAGGCGGAGCCGTAGATCACCTGCACTTCTCCGGAGTCCGTCTGGTTGCTGTAGTCGTGCAGGGGCGCCCCGATCGCGAGATCGTCGCGTCCGTCGCCGTTGAAGTCGCCGGCGGCGAGCGCCCGGCCGAAAAAGTCGCCCTCCTCCGGCGTGCCGAGAAGGCCGGAGCCGCCCTGCCGCCAGGTCTGGGCG
>Ga0154020_10004773_pt1 | contig 16093 bp, 16 predicted proteins | sample Klosneuvirus_201_FD_109709 | JGI IMG/M metagenome (GOLD analysis project Ga0154020, IMG submission 109709) | Active sludge microbial communities from wastewater, Klosterneuburg, Austria - Klosneuvirus_20160825_MG | ecosystem: Engineered > WWTP > Aerobic digester > Activated sludge | place...
ACGAATGCCGTGACCGCCAGTTTTGGTTTCTTTGTGTGGGATTTGGTCAAGATTTCGGTGAGTGTCGCCATGCTTTTTCTGGCGCCACGGATGGTGATGGATCTGGACTGGTTGGCGTTGCTGATTGGCTTGGTGGTCACCATGAAAGTGTATTGGTTGGCGCTCCTGGTGAGCCCGAAACGTCGAATAGTTTGAAACAAATTTAGTTCAATTTATGGCCGCAGACGCACATGCCCCCACAGCGAGTGAATACATTGTTCACCACCTGACGCACTGGCAAAACAAGCCGCAAACCGAGATCGTCGACTTCTCGGTCTTCAATATTGACTCCCTGTTCTTCTCGGTCGTACTGGGCCTGCTGGGCTGCTTCCTGCTGTGGAAGGGAGCGCGTCGGGCTACTTCCGGCGTTCCCGGGCGCTTCCAGGCGGCGATCGAGATCCTGCTGGAAATGGTCGATGGCCAGGCCAAATCGATCGTGCACAACGCCACCAGTCGCAAGCTGGTGGCGCCGCTGGCCTTGACGGTTTTCGTGTGGATCTTCCTGCTCAACGCCATGGATCTGTTGCCGCTGGACTTCCTGCCGGTGGTCTGGGGTTGGATCTACGGCGCGGCCGGTCACGATCCGCATCACGCCTACCTGCGCGTGGTTCCGACTGCCGATCTGTCCATCACCATGGGGTTGTCGGTTTCCGTGCTGTTCATCTGCCTGTTCTACAACATGAAGATCAAGGGCCTGGGCGGCTGGGCGCACGAGTTGGTGTCGGCGCCGTTCGGTACCAGCAAGAACCCCGTGTTCGCGGTCATCCTGGCGGTGGTCAATGTCTCCGAGCAGATCATCTCCTTCGTTGCCAAGACGGTCTCGCATGGCATGCGGCTGTTTGGCAACATGTATGCGGGTGAGCTGGTATTCATGCTGATCGCCCTGCTGGGCGGTTCCTGGGCGTTTTCGTTCGACCCGGGCAGCCTGATGCTGTTGTTGCTGCACGTGGTGGCTGGATGGGCGTGGGCGGTGTTCCACATCATCATCATCTTGTTGCAGGCCTTCGTGTTCATGATGTTGACCCTGGTCTACATCGGGCAGGCGCATGACGCGCATTAATTTCGTTTTCGTTTTCTTCACTTAGTTATTTAAGGAGTCATCATGGAAGTCATTAGTTTTGCTGCTCTGGCTGCTGGCCTGATCATCGGTCTGGGCGCATTGGGTGCTTGTATCGGTATTGGCGTCATGGGTAGCAAGTACCTCGAAGCCGCTGCACGCCAGCCTGAACTGATGGGCGAACTGCAAACCAAGATGTTCGTGTTGGCCGGTCTGATCGACGCGGCCTTCATTATCGGTACCGGTATCGCCTTGTGGTTTGCCACTGCCAACCCGTTCCTGGCTCAAATCGGTCGTCTGGTCAAGTAAGCCTTTCCGTAACACCTCGCTGGAGGGAGACTTACTGTGAACATTAACGGAACCCTGATGGCGCAAGCCATCGTCTTCGCGTTGTTGGTGCTGTTTACGATGAAATTCGTGTGGCCGCCGATCGCGACGGCCCTGGACGAGCGCATCAAGAAGGTCGCTGACGGGCTGGCCGCGGCTGACAAGGCCAAGGCGGAGCTTTCCAATGCGAACAAGCGCGTCGAAGACGAGCTGGCCAAATCACGCAACGAAACCGCGGCACGCCTGGCTGACGCCGAGCGCCGTGCCCAGGCTATCGTCGAAGAAGCCAAGACCAAAGCGCTGGAAGAAGGCAACAAGATCATTGTTGCCGCCAAGGCTGAAGCCGAGCAACAGAGCATCAAGGCCCGCGAGGCACTGCGTGAGCAGGTTGCCGTGCTGGCGGTCAAGGGCGCCGAGCAGATCCTCCGCAAGGAAGTCAATGCTGGCGTGCATGCCGAGTTGCTGGGTCGCTTGAAGACTGAGCTGTAGGAGAGGGCAATCATGGCTGAACTCGCCACTATCGCCCGGCCCTACGCGGAAGCGCTGTTCAAGGCTTCGACTTCTGACTTGTCGTCTGTGGCGATCTGGGTGGAAGAGCTGGCAAGCATTGCGGCCAACCCTCAGTTGCTGCAATTCGCGGACAGCCCCAAGGTCACCTCGACCCAGGTCTTTGATCTGATGGTGGGTGTTGCCAAGTCAACCCTGACCGATGCCGCGCGCAATTTCCTGCGCACCGTGATCGACAACGGACGCTTGGGTGTATTGCCCGAGATTGCGTCGCAGTTCCGCGCGCTGAAGAATGCGCAGAGCGGATCGTCGGACGCCGTCGTGTACAGCGCCTTCGCGATTGACGCGGCGGCCCTGGCTCAGGTGGCCCAGACGCTCGAGAGGCGCTTTGGCCGCAAGCTCAACGTCTCGGTCGAACTGCAGCCGGAGCTGATTGGCGGCATTCGTGTGGTGGTGGGTGACGAGGTTCTTGACACGTCCGTCAAAGCCCGTCTGGAACAAATGAAAGTGGCCCTGACAGCTTGAGGCCCTTGCCGCAGGTTTTTGGCCCAACTAATGAAAGAAGGAAAGAGTCATGCAACTCAATCCCGCAGAAATCTCTGAACTGATCAAGAGCCGCATTGAAGGCCTGGCTGCCAGCGCCAACATTCGCAATCAGGGCACCGTGGTCTCGGTGACCGACGGCATCTGCCGCATTCACGGCCTGTCCGACGTGATGCAGGGCGAAATGCTGGAGTTCCCGGCTGGTAGCGATGGACTGCCCACCTTTGGTCTGGCGCTCAACCTCGAGCGCGACTCGGTCGGCGCCGTGGTGCTGGGCGAGTACGAGCACATTTCCGAGGGCGACACCGTCAAGTGCACGGGCCGCATTCTGGAAGTGCCCGTGGGCCCCGAGCTCAAGGGCCGCGTAGTCAATGCGCTGGGTCAGCCGATCGACGGCAAGGGCCCGATCAACGCCAAGATGACCGACGTGATCGAGAAGGTTGCGCCGGGCGTGATTGCGCGTCAATCCGTCAGCCAACCGATGCAGTCCGGCCTGAAGTCGATCGACGCCATGGTGCCAGTCGGCCGCGGCCAGCGCGAGTTGATCATTGGCGACCGCCAGACCGGCAAGACGGCCGTGGCCATCGACGCCATCATCAACCAGAAGGGTCAGAACATGACCTGCGTTTACGTCGCCATCGGCCAGAAGGCCTCCAGCGTCAAGAACGTGGTGCGTGCCCTGGAGCAGGCTGGCGCGATGGAGTACACCATCGTCGTGGCCGCAACCGCCTCTGAGTCTGCCGCCATGCAGTATGTGTCGGCCTACTCCGGCTGCACCATGGGTGAGTATTTCCGTGATCGCGGTGAAGACGCGCTGATCGTTTACGACGACCTGTCCAAGCAGGCCGTTGCCTACCGTCAGGTGTCCCTGCTGCTGCGTCGCCCACCGGGTCGCGAAGCCTATCCCGGCGACGTGTTCTATCTCCACAGCCGTTTGCTGGAGCGCGCCGCGCGCGTCAATGCCGACTACGTCGAAGCCTTTACCAAGGGCGCCATCAAGGGCAAGACCGGTTCGCTGACCGCGCTGCCCATCATCGAAACGCAGGCCGGTGACGTGTCCGCTTTCGTGCCAACCAATGTGATCTCGATCACCGACGGTCAGATCTTCCTTGAAACCAGCCTGTTCAACGCCGGTATCCGCCCCGCGATCAACGCCGGTATCTCGGTGTCGCGCGTCGGTGGCGCCGCCCAGACCAACTGGATCAAGGGCTTGTCTGGTGGTATCCGTACCGACTTGGCCCAGTATCGCGAGTTGGCCGCCTTCGCGCAGTTTGCCTCCGACCTGGACGAGGCCACCCGCAAGCAACTCGACCGCGGTGCCCGCGTGACCGAACTGCTCAAACAAGCCCAGTACAGCCCGCTGCCGATCTCCCTGATGGGGGTCACGCTGTTCGCAGTGAACAAGGGTTTCCTGGACGACGTGCCCGTCGCCAAGGTGTTGGCCTTCGAACATGGTCTGCACGCGTACCTGAAGGACAAGAACGCTGCCCTGCTCGCGACGATTGAGAAGAACGGCGCCAAGTGGGACAACAAGCCTGCCAAGGATTCCGACAGCGACGAGAAGAAGTCCTTCAAGAAGGTCTGCATTGACGGCGAGGCTGAGCTGAACACCGCCATTGGCGCGTTCAAGAAGACCTTCGCCTGATTTGTCTGAACTGACTTTTTAGGAGCCAAGATGGCAACAGGCAAGGAAATACGCGGCAAGATCAAGAACTTCGAAAGCACGAAGAAGATCACCAAGGCCATGGAAATGATTTCCGTGTCCAAGATGCGTAAGGCACAAGACCGCATGCGCGCCGCCCGGCCATATGCCGAGAAGGTGCGCAACATCGCTGCCAACCTCGGTCAAGCCAACCCCGAGTACGTGCATGCCTTCATGAAGCCCAACGACGCCAAGTCGGTCGGCATCATCGTGGTCTCCACCGACAAGGGCTTGTGCGGCGGGCTCAACACCAACATGTTGCGCGGTGTCACCAACAAGCTGCGCGAAGTGCAGGCGGCTGGCATGACCACGCAGGCGGTGGCGATCGGCAACAAGGGCTTCGGCTTCCTTAATCGGATTGGCGCCAAGGTGGTGTCGCATGTCACGCAGCTAGGCGACAAGCCCCATCTGGATCGTCTGATCGGACCAGTCAAGGTGCTGCTCGACGCCTATGCCAAGGGTGAAGTCAACGCGGTCTACCTCACCTACACCAAGTTCATCAATACGATGAAGCAGGAAGTGGTGATGGACCAGTTGCTGCCCCTGTCGGCGGACAGGATGCAGGCCGAAACCCGTGCCAGCGAGCAGTCCTCCGGTGGCAAGCACGGCTGGGACTACATTTACGAGCCCGATCCGCAGGCCGTGATTGACGATCTGCTGGTGCGCTATGTCGAGGCGCTGGTCTATCAGGCCGTGGCCGAGAACATGGCGTCTGAACACGCCGCCCGCATGGTGGCCATGAAGGCCGCCACCGACAACGCCGGCAATGTGATCGGCGAGCTGAAACTGGTCTACAACAAGACCCGTCAGGCCGCGATCACCAAGGAACTGTCCGAAATCGTCTCCGGCGCCGCGGCGATCGGAGCTTAGGCCCAACGTTCAGACGACGCCAGCCTCGCAAGATTCAAATTTATTGGAGCAAACAACATGGCTCAAGCCCAAGGAAAGATAGTTCAGTGTATTGGCGCGGTGGTTGACGTGGAGTTTCCGCGTGACCAGATGCCCAGGATCTACGACGCCCTCAAACTCGAAGGCACGGCGTTGACGCTGGAAGTGCAGCAGCAGCTCGGTGATGGCATCGTGCGGACCATTGCGCTGGGTTCCAGCGATGGATTGCGCCGTGGCCTGATGGTGTCCAACACCGGCAACCCGATTATGGTGCCGGTTGGCAAAGCCACGCTGGGACGCATCATGGACGTGCTGGGTTCGCCGATCGACGAGCGTGGCCCGGTCAACGCCGAACTGCATGCCTCGATTCACCGCAAGGCGCCGACCTATGACGAACTCAGCCCGTCCCAGGAATTGCTGGAGACCGGCATCAAGGTGATCGACCTGGTCTGCCCGTTTGCCAAGGGCGGCAAGGTGGGTCTGTTCGGCGGCGCCGGTGTGGGCAAGACGGTGAACATGATGGAACTCATCAACAACATCGCCAAGGCGCACAGCGGTCTGTCCGTGTTTGCCGGTGTGGGTGAACGTACCCGTGAGGGCAACGACTTCTATCACGAAATGATGGAGTCGGGCGTGGTCAATTCGGAGAACCTGTCCGAATCCAAGGTCGCCATGGTGTACGGCCAGATGAACGAACCCCCGGGCAACCGTCTGCGCGTGGCGCTGACCGGTCTGACCATTGCCGAGTCGTTCCGCGACGAAGGCAAGGACGTGCTGTTCTTCGTGGACAACATTTACCGCTACACGCTGGCCGGTACCGAAGTGTCCGCGCTGTTGGGCCGCATGCCGTCCGCCGTGGGCTATCAGCCTACGCTGGCCGAAGAAATGGGCCGCCTGCAGGAGCGCATCACCTCGACCAAGGTCGGCTCGATTACCTCGATTCAGGCCGTGTACGTGCCTGCGGACGACTTGACCGACCCGTCGCCCGCCACCACCTTCGCGCACTTGGATTCCACCGTGGTGTTGTCGCGTGACATTGCCGCGCTGGGTATCTACCCCGCCGTGGACCCGCTGGACTCCACCAGCCGCCAGCTCGACCCCAACGTCGTGGGCGAAGACCACTACAACACCGCCCGCGGTGTGCAGGGCACGCTGCAGCGTTACAAGGAACTGCGCGACATCATTGCGATTCTCGGCATGGACGAACTGGCGCCCGAGGACAAGTTGACCGTGGCACGCGCCCGCAAGATCCAGCGTTTCCTGAGCCAACCCTTCCATGTGGCCGAAGTGTTCACCGGCACCGCCGGCAAGTACGTCAGCCTGGCCGAGACGATTCGCGGTTTCAAGATGATCGTCGGTGGCGAGTGCGACCATTTGCCCGAACAGGCTTTCTACATGGTTGGCACGATCGACGAGGCGTTCGAAAAAGCCAAGAAGATCTAAGTACTCGGATCGACGCCCAAAGATCTAAGGAAAGGTCAACATGAATACCATCCACGTCGACGTGGTCAGTGCCGAGGAGTCCATCTTCTCCGGCGAGGCGCGCTTTGTCGCCTTGCCGGGTGAAGCCGGAGAACTGGGCATCTACCCGCGCCACACACCGCTGATCACCCGCATCAAGGCGGGCTCGGTGCGCATCGAGATGGCCGACGGACGCGAAGAGTTTGTTTTCGTGGCCGGCGGCATTCTCGAAGTGCAGCCCAACTGCGTGACCGTGTTGTCCGACACCGCCATCCGTGGCAAGGATCTTGACGACGAGAAGGCCAACGAAGCCAAGGCGGCCGCCGAGGAGGCGCTCAAGAACGCCAAGAGCGATATCGACTTCGCCAAGGCGAGTTCCGAGCTGGCCGTCATGGCTGCCCAGATCGCCGCCCTGCGCAAGTACCGTCAGAAGAAATAAGCGGCGCCCCGACTCCGCTGCGAAAGCCCTGACTGGTGACGGTCAGGGCTTTTCTGTTTGCCGATGCCCGCTGGCACTCAGCGCAGCACCGGGGCGTCGGGCAACTGGTTGTCCAGGCGTTCACCTTGAGCGGCCGGAAAATGCAGCACCAGAATGGCAGACACTTCCTCCAGCGCCTGGGTCAGACCGGTCTCGAAGTCGCCTGCCGCGAACGCGGCCCCCATGCGCTGCACCATGGCCTGCCACTGCTCCGGCGTGACATGTTGATTCAGGCCGCGGTCGGCCACCAACTCGATGGCCCGCTCGGCCAGCAAGAGGTAGATCAGCACGCCGTTGTTGTGTTCGGTGTCCCATACTCGCAGCTTGCCGAACATGGTCAGCGCACGCTGGCGCGTGATCTGGCTCAAGGTGCCGCTTCGCAACAGATAGCTGTTCGGCAGCGAAGCCTCGATGCACAGCCGAATCTCGCCGGTGTGGCGCTGTTCACTGGCGCGCACACGGCGAGTCAATTGTTGTACCAGCTCAGGGTCGATGGCGCGCCGCGTGTCCCGCTCGTCGAGCCACCGATGCCGCCACAGTCGCCGGATGGTCTCGAACATCACCAGTCTCCCGAGGCGCCGCCGCCCCCAAAGTCGCCGCCACCTCCGGAACTGAAACCACCACCATCGGAGGAGCCACCGCCGGAGCTGAAGATGCCTGCATCCGAACCGCCCCCGGAACTCCAGCCGCCGCGATGCCTGCCGGAGGAGCCGGCCTGCGTCGGCCCGATGCCACCCGGCGCTCCCGAGAGCAGGGTCACGAGGGCCGCGGCAAAGGCCGCAATCACGGCGACAAGCATGCTGGAGGTGACAAGCAAGACAAGCCAGCCGATGCCGCAGCCCATTGCCAGGGCGCCAAGCCTTGCGCCGAGAACTCGGCGAACAATGGCACCCCCGATGGGCACGACGAAGAACAGGGGGATTGCCAAGTCCATCCAGTCGAATCCCTGCAGCAGCGCTTTGCCCTTGTTGGACTTCGTTGTGCTCGGCGCCGGCAGGCTTTCGCCCGCGATGCGTGCGGCGATCTGCTGCACCGCGTCGCGCAGGCCCTGCGCATACTGACCCTGACGGAAGGCGGGTGTGATGGCGGTGTCGATGATCTGCTGGGCGGCCAGGTCGGGGATGGCGCCCTCAAGCGATTTGGCCACTTCCAGGCGCACCTTGCGGTCGCTCTTGGCCACCACGATCAACAGCCCGTCGCCCACCCCCTTGCGGCCAATCTTCCATGCATTGCCCACCCGGTTGGCATAACTGGTCACATCCTCGGGTTGCGTGCTGGCCACCATCAGGATCACGACCTGGCTGCCGCGCGCAGTCTCCAGTTGAGACAGGCTGGCTTCAAGGCCGCGCTGATCTTCCGTCGACAGCGTGCTGGTCTGATCGATCACATGCCCGGTCAGCGCCGGTATCGCCTGCAGACCCTGTGCACCGGCGCCGGGGGCGTGTCCCAGCATCACGCCCAACAGCAGTGCCAACAACCAGTGCAAGAGCCGCATCACGAAACCCGATCGACGTCCAGCCGGATGAAGGGCTTACTTCTTGTCGAAACTGACGGTCGGCGGCACCGAGATGGTCGCCTCGTTCTGCACCGAGAAGCTGGCTTTCGGCTGGTAGCCAAATACCATCGCCGTCAGATTGCTCGGGAAGCTTCTGGCCAGCACGTTGTACTCCTGCACCGACTGAATGTAGCGGTTGCGGGCCACCGTAATGCGGTTTTCGGTGCCTTCGAGCTGCACGCGCAAATCGCGAAACCCCTGATTGGCCTTGAGGCTGGGGTATTGCTCGGAGACCACCAGCAGGCGGCTCAGCGCACTTCCCAGCTCGCCTTGGGCGGCCTGGAACTTCTGCATGGCCTGGGGGTTGTTCAGCGTCTCGGGTGTCACCTGGATGGCGGTGGCCCTGGCCCGCGCCTCGATCACCTTGGTCAGGGTTTCCTGCTCGAAAGCCGCCTCCCCCTTGACGGTGGCGACAATATTGGGAACCAGGTCGGCGCGCCGCTGATACTGGTTTAGCACTTCGCTCCAGGCGGATTTGGACTGTTCGTCCAGTCTTTGAAAGTCGTTGTAGCCGCAGCCACCAAGCGTCACGGCCGTGAGAAGAGCAAGCATCCAGCGCATCATGGAGAACCTCCAACATCAAGGTCCAGACGGTAGCACAAATGGCGTCGCCGACCTGCGGTCGGAGCTCGGCCGAAGAAAGGCGGCAAAATCCGCTTACCCAACCCGTTGCCACACCATGCCCAAAGCCACAACCCGAGCCGCTGTCCTCGGCGCAACTGCCGACGAAGTCGAGGCCGCCCCTGATGAGACGCTGCGCAGCGGGCGCATCAAACGCTTGGCGCCGAGCTGGCCGCGCCTGTCGCTCACAAGGCGACGCCAGCATTGCACCGAACTCCCGGGTGCGCGGCATGGATGACCTTGTCAAACAAGCCATGGCCAAGTGGCCCAGCGTGCCACATTGCTATGGCTGGCTGGGCCTGGACACGCGCGGCAACTGGTACATGCGCGACGAGCGTGCGCAGGCGACGGGGCCGTTTTGCGGTGGCGGCGCGCAAGCCAGGGGCAGCCTGCTCAAGCATGAGAAACTGATCGAGTTCATCGCCCGCAATTACGAGCCTGATGCGCAGGGGCGCTGGTACTTTCAGAACGGCCCGCAACGGGTCTACGTCGAGCTGGAACTCACGCCATGGGTCTGGCGCGTGGCTCAGGACTTCACCGTGCGCGCCCACACCGGGGCGGTGGCGACGCCGCGCCTGTGCCTGCTTGACGAATTGGGGCGCGTCTACCTGGACACCGATCTGGGCATTGGCCTGATCCACACAATGGACGTGGCGATTGCCGCCGAGGCGGTCTTGCAGGGCTTGTGGCTGCCGCTCGATGTGGCCAGCGCGGCGATGCCGGCACGCTTTGGCTACGTCATCAGCCCGGACCTGCAACGCGCCGGCTAGCGGCAGGCACGTTGGGTCTTCGGGACGGCCCGGGTGATGGAGCTACTTGGCCGCGACCGGAGCCTCGACCTTGGGTTCGGCCAGACTGCCGCCAGAATTGTTGGCCATGTAGACCAGGGCGCGGCCGATCTCCAGCGGCTCGAAATTGCCGCCACCCTGGGCGCCCATCGCCCCCTTACCCTTCAGTGCCGAATTCAGCAGTGCCTCATAGCCGGTCTTGATGCGGGGCGCCCACGCAGCGGTATCGCCCACTTTGGGTGAACCCGCCGCACCGGTGGCATGGCAGGCGGAACACTGGGCCTTGAAGACCTCTTCACCACCCTTCATCGCGCGGTTGGCGTCACGGATCTCGACCGATCCGATCTTCTGGATGCGAGCGGCTACCGCCTTTTCCGGATTGACCGCGCCCGCGGCTGGCTTCTGGGCGGAGGATACGTAGTAGACCAGCCCGATGATGGCGAAGACCGGGACGACAAAGGAAAAGAAAACCGCATTGAGCAACTGCTTGGGGGTCTTGATCGGCCCGGTGTGTGCTTCATCGTGACTGTGGTCGCTCATGGTGTCCTTGGTGAATGGTGGCGCTTCGAAAGCAGGCCGCGATTATAGGAGCGCCGGCCAGTTTGCGCCTACAATGCACGGTTATCCCGAGTGCGGCTGTAGCTCAGTGGATAGAGTATTGGCCTCCGAAGCTTATGGTCAGTTGGGGAACGCGCGAGAATTTGAGTATTGGTCTTTTTTAGAGTTGCGGCTGTAGCTCAGTGGATAGAGTATTGGCCTCCGAAGCCAAGGGTCGTGGGTTCGATCCCCGCCAGCCGCACCAATCATGAATTTCCTCAGCATAGAGCACTCACTCCCCGTTGCCTCGGGGTAAGTCGCAAAGGGCGATGCTCAGCCGAACCCAATAGCTTGGGCGTCAAGACAACTACGGGCTGCAGTTGGAACCTGAGTCAGCTCCAACGCACAATTCGACGACTGGAGAATGTGGTCAACGCCGACGCCGGAACCGTGTAACCGCGTCGGGCCCCTGTCGTGAGTGATACTCGCGTGACATTGCGAGACAACCCAATCCCGTTAGGTCGACTGGAATCCTTTGTTGGCGAGCTCCCATAACTGAAGGCGGGCAGACCTGGCCGCCTGGGGTGTTCCGGCAATCTGGAAGATATCGGCGTGAGAAGAATCGCCTTCCTTCGCGGTATCGAATACTCCAAATGCGCGGGTTTCTTCGGCCACAACTAAACCGCGCACTTCATGGACGGAAAGTTTCACTGTGCCACATATGCTGCGTATCGCCCCACCAGGAGTGGCGACATTCTTGGCGTCGGCTAGGGCGCGGCCGAATGCAATGATCTCCTCGCGCGAAGTATGCGCGAGGCGCTGCACAGAACCGCCTTTATCTTTCACGTCCGACATAATGGTCGGTTTGATACTGCCATCCTCAGCATCAACATGAACCGGACTGATCACTAGCCGAAGAACGCTCTCTTCCTTTGATACTGGCCCTGGCGAAAAACGCGATGCAGTAAGGGTCTCCCATGCGATTGCATGCCCAGCTCGCTGCAGTAACTCGGCTTTGTTCGTCTCGTGAGCGTGCCGCTCAAAGAATTCTTGGCAAGGATTTGTGTTTCCAGTCATTGCCCAATATTAAGCAGCCTGGAATGCCGCATTGATCGCATCAGGTGCGTCAGGGCCAATGGCAATCGAGGAAATAAACACTTCTCTATTGCCATCCCCAAGTGAGCGGATAAACAGCGAAAAATGCGCGTCGTCCTCGATAACCGCATCAGCAAGGAAATTGCTATTCTTCCAATACAAGCCGACTTCGCCATCAGACGAGAGCATAGGCTTAGGAAGTGGGATGCCGGCGGGGAGCCAGTCCAGGATGGCTGCGGCCGCGTCAATGTGCGCGAGGTGGGGGGGGGCGCTGTCCTCACCATCCCATCCAGCCTGCAGTGACTTGTAGGTCAGCAATTCAGATCGCAGCCAGTCGATTCTATTGATCGCGTTATCCGTGGATGCGTAGCTTGGCGATGCGGTGGCCGCTTCTAAGCAAGTCTTGCCAACGATTGGCTGGTCCGTAGCAGTCCGATGGCCCATGTGAACAACGGGGACGCGCGAATTGAGACGCCAACCATCCTCCTTGCTGGTAGGAGGTCGAGTAACGGCATGGGCAAGTGCGATCACTGCCACGGTTGTGATGGCGCTAAGCATCATTTTCCCCCTTTGTACAGGGAAATCATACTAGCGGCCTCTTCGGACAGCAAGTTGCCCAGTGTGGCCTTGTTTCGCTTGTGCAGATCATCCATGAGTGAATCGATAAAACCCGCAAGTTGATCCCAAGACCAGATGTCAGGGACTTCGGCTTTATGCACGGTTGAAATGAGGATAGACCGTTGGCCAAGCTCTTCGAGCATGTTGATATTCACGTTTTCCAACAGCCGGTGCTTCACTGGTTCAGTTTGATGAACGAAATAGCCGTGATGGGAGTGCCAGAGGTCGCGCAACTCGAAAATATGCGCAGGCACTAGCGACGACCCTACGCGAAAGACTCGCTTCAAGTCCAGGCTTTCCGGGGAGTCTCGCCAATGAAACACATCGTTGTATTGCAGACCAACGCTAGAGATCAACCGCCTGCCAATGCATGGGGTCACAGCAGCGAACCAGCTTCTGACCTCTTTCCAAACAGGTTCCCAACGGGTGTAGTCGTTGACTTGGCCGACTATTCGATTCCGCTGAACCTCAAGAACTCTGCCGGGCCCAGCAGTTCCGGGTCGGCTAAACTGGTATCCACCCGGCGCTGAGTTTGTAGTGCCTGGCTGTCCTCCAACCATTTGAAACGTGAGGGTCTGCAGTGCCGTCATTACAGGTAACGAGGACTTGAGGGTTTCGTGTGTCCCAGCGACTGCAGAAATTTCTGCCTCGGAAATCTCACCCACCCACTCCAACGCAAACGCTGCACTCTGGACAGCGTGGGCACCGGCAAAAGGATAGAGACTCATTTCTATTTGGGAGTGAAAAAATGTTCAAACTAGACGACCGAGTTGACTTTAACACGGGGCGGCAATTACCAGTTCTGGCATTATGATGGGGGGAGAACTCGCCAGCTCTAGTCGCCGTTACCGCCCGATGCTACTGAACCTTGCTCCACTGTTAGGACCTTCGTTGACGATGTGCAGCGACGGAAGACGGGTGTTCGATCCCTGCCAGCCGCACTAATTCCCTGTACATCGTCTCTTGAGACCGATCACCGCGGTCGCGCACGGTCCCTGCTACGCGCGTCAGGTGCGGTCATGGCGTGCACAAGTCCCACATGTTGCCACTGGACTCACCCTGCCAGTAGCGCCGCGTTGCCCCCGGCCGCGGTGGTGTTCACGGTCACCGTCTGCTCGGCGCAGAAACGATACAGGTAGTGCGGTCCGCCGGCCTTGGGGCCGGTTCCGGAGAGGCCTTCTCCGCCAAAGGGCTGCACTCCCACCACGGCGCCGATCTGGTTGCGGTTGATGTAGACGTTGCCCACGTGGGCGCGGTGCGCCATGGCCTGCGCGCGGCTGTCAATGCGGGTCTGGATCCCGATCGTCAGGCCATAGCCCAGCGCGTTGATCTCATCGATGACGTTCATCGGATCGCCGCTCCAGCGCACGATGTGCAGCACCGGGCCGAAGATCTCCTGCGTCATGTCGGCGATGCGGTCAACTTCAAAGGCCTGCGGTGCAATCAGGTTGGCAACGCTGCCCTTTGACGATGGCGCGCCGGGCGGCAGCGTAACCAGGGGTCTGGCCTGCGCGCGCAGGCGCGCCAGGTGGGCCTGGATGCCATCGAAGGCCTCGCGGTCTATCACCGGCCCGAGGTCGGTGGTCAGATCGCAGGGGTCGCCGGCGACCAGCTCCCTGGCAGCGCCCTGGATCATCTCGATCACGTGGTCGGCGATCTCCGCGTGCACGCACAACAAGCGCAGGGCCGAGCAGCGCTGACCGGCACTTCTGAACGCCGACTGCATCACCGCATCACTCACTTGCTCGGGCAGCGCGGTGGAGTCGACCACCATGGCATTGATGCCACCGGTCTCGGCGATCAGTGGCACGATGGGTCCGTCCTTGGCCGCCAGCGCGCGGTTGATGATCTTGGCCACCTGGGTCGAGCCGGTAAATACCACGCCCGCCACACCGGGCGCGGCGACCAGTGCCGCGCCGACGGTGTCACCCGGTCCGTGCAACAGCTGCAGAGCGCCCTGGGGTACGCCGGCCTCGATCAGCAACCTGACTGCTTCCAGGGCCACGCCGGGGGTCTGTTCGGCGGGCTTGGCCAGCACCGTGTTGCCGGTGGCCAGCGCGGCCGCTACCTGACCGAGAAAGATCGCCAGGGGAAAGTTCCACGGACTGATGCAGACCCAGGGGCCGCGCGCGACCAGTCGCAACTCGTTGCTCTCGCCGGTGGGGCCGGGCATGGCGATCGGGGTCATGATGCGCGGCGCCTCATTGGCGTAGTAGCGCAGGAAATCCACTGCTTCGCGTACCTCGGAGACGGCATCACCCCAGGTCTTGAAAGCCTCCTTGACCAGCAAGGCGCAGAAACGCGGGGTCTGGGCCTCCAGCGCGTCCGCCGCGCGACGCAGGATGGCGGCGCGTTCGGCGGCCTCAGTCTTGCTCCAGGTCCGGTAGCAGGCCACACTCGCTGCCATCACATTGGGGGTCAGCTTGACGTCGTGCTCCGGCACGGTTGGGACCTGTGTGGTAGCCAGCGCCGCCAGCAGCGGCTCGCGCATGGACCGCACGGTCAGGTCCAGGCCGGCGCTGTTCTGGCGCGTGTCACCGAACAACTTCGCTGGCAGCGGCAGCGAACCTTGCGGCTCCAGACGCAGTGGCGAGATCAGCAGTTCGTCCATGCCCACCGATTCGTTGGCGAGTTGGTGCACAAAGGAGGAGTTGGCGCCGTTTTCCAGCAAGCGCCGTACCAGGTAGGCCAGCAAGTCCTTGTGGGCGCCCACCGGCGCGTAGACGCGGCAGGCGATCAGAGGATTCTTCAGCACCTCACGGTACACCCCTTCGCCCATGCCATGCAGCCGCTGCAACTCAAACGGCGCCGCGCTGCGGGCACCCATTTGCAGGATGGCCGCAATGGTGGCGGCATTGTGGGTGGCAAATTGGGGGTAGATCGCGTCGCTGGCATCCAGCATGGCCTTGGCGCATGCCAGGTAGGAGATGTCGGTGTGGTGTTTGTGGGTGAACACCGGGTAAGCCGGTAGCCCCATTTCCTGGGCCCGCTTGATCTCGGCGTCCCAATAGGCGCCTTTGACCAGGCGGCACATCAGCTTGATCCCGTGGCGCCGGGCCACGCCGGCAATGTGCTCAATCAGCTCCAGCGCTCGGGTCTGGTAGCTCTGCATGGCCAGACCAAAGCCGCTCCAGTGGGGATAGTGTTGCGCGACCTGTGCGGCCAGCGCCTCGAACACTTCCAGCGACAACTCAAGGCGGTCAACCTCTTCGGCGTCTATCGTCAGGTTGATGTTGGCCAGTGCGGCGCGTTCGCACAGACCCCATACGCGGGGCATCAGCTCGTTCATGACACGCGCGCGCTGCGCATCTTCGTAGCGTGGATGCAGCGCGCTGAGCTTGATCGAGATGCCGTCGTTGCGCTCGCATGCGCCGTCAAGGCGGGCGCCCTTGGCAATGGCGGCAATGGCGTTCTGGTAGCTTGACAGGTAGCGCAGGGCATCCGCGTCGGTGCGGGCCCCTTCGCCCAGCATGTCATAGCTGTAGCGCAGGTTGTCGGTCTTGCGCTTGGCGCTGGCGGCCTCGTCCATGGCGGCATCGATGGTCTGGCCCAGAACGAATTGGCGCCCCAGCAATTGCACCGCCCGCAGGGTCGCGGCCACCACCGAGCGCGCGCCGAGTTTGGCGAAGATGCCACCTTCGCCCTCGTGCTCCGGCAGAAATTTCTTGCTCATGGCAATGGCCGTGCTCGACAAACGTGCCAGGGTCTTGTCGCCGGCGTTGTCGAAATCGGCGCGCCCCAACTGGTCGGCGGTCAGGGCAATGGCGGTCTGGGCGTCGTGTACGCGCAACAGTGCTTCTGCCAGGCGCATGAGGGCCAAGCCCTCGGCACTGGAGATCGGGTATTCCTTGAGCAGGCTCTCCATGGCCCAGAACGG
>Ga0154020_10004774_pt1 | contig 16092 bp, 16 predicted proteins | sample Klosneuvirus_201_FD_109709 | JGI IMG/M metagenome (GOLD analysis project Ga0154020, IMG submission 109709) | Active sludge microbial communities from wastewater, Klosterneuburg, Austria - Klosneuvirus_20160825_MG | ecosystem: Engineered > WWTP > Aerobic digester > Activated sludge | place...
GCATCGCGGGTTACGGGCTCATACTTCTGGCGGCTATACTGAGTAGCTGCCAGAGTCCGTCGAAAAAAGAACCAACCTCCTCGGGTCATGATGCTCTATCCCATGAGGCTCTCAAGACGGTGCCTGCAGAGGTTTTGCCATCAGAAAAACAAAACCCCCATTTCATAGCGCTTGGTCCCATTGGCCAAAGTCGAACTTTTAAGTCGCTCATCACACTTTTCAAACACCGGTCTGATACTCAACCGCCTTGTGTGGGGTGCTCCCGGCTCAGGCTGGTCATCGATGACAAGGCAAAGCCGGCAGATGGTGCAACGGGACCTGCGCCTGACCTTCCCCTGGCCCATAGCGCCGCATGGAATGTGACGGCCCAATGTCCGGGTGCGAAGCCACCCAGGCGCGAACCACTCAGCTCAATCTGGCGAAAATCCTGGTCGCCTCGGGAAGTCCAGCTGACATTGGCGTTTGATCCCGGCAAATGTAATGGCCAGGTCGCGACCTTAGAACTTTATGCCGACACTTGTAACTCCCCCAATGCGGAATGTTCCAAGCCGGCTGTGCGCCATTCTTTTGCCATTTCATTAACAGCCATCAATGCTCTGACCATATGGTTGGACGATGCCTACCCAAACCTGACGGTTGCAACAGAGGGGTCGGCACCATGACGCAAAATAATCCCTATGCCCGAGGCCCCGGGGCTCTGCCCATTTTCGTAAGATTGGTGACAGGCTCGATCCAGCATTACCAGACCTTCAATGCTGAAAAAATTGTGAAGATACTCGAAGAGATTCAGCATTTTTTTGATTGCAAAACCGTCAGCATGTTTCGCTATGGAATGGACGAAGCAGGCTCAGCATGCTTTGATCTGCTTTGCCAGACCGGCATGACGCCCGCCCAAAAAAAATCTGCAGGTTCTGTTCCCGCTGGCTTCATGCTGAACCAAGGTGCAAACACTCTGACCCCAGAACAAGGAGAGACCAAAATTCCGCTGTATGCGGCCGGTGGCGACGAAACGGTTTTGGTCGGCTTGCTTTACCTCAGCAGCAAATCAGACGGGACACCTTGGACTAAGGAAGAAGCAGAAGCGTTACATGACATTGCACAGGCGCTGGCAACATGCCTCTCCCGTTTGGTGCATGATTCCCGCTCGTAAAAAAACAAACGGCACCCTTTTTGGGGGTGCCGTCTGAAGCCTTGGTTAAGTCTTTGAATCTTACTTCTTCAAGAGCCCGGTCGCAATGCGAACTAATTCAGCGGTCTGATGCTCCCCAGGCTTAAACCCCCGTTGTATATGGGATATTTTGCCGTTTTTATCAATCAACACAGTCATCGGAAACGCATCGACTCCGACGACATCCGCCGCCTTAAAATCAGGGTCCGCAAATAAACGGTCAAACATTTCCGAACCGGCAGTCAGGTTAGCCTTAAACCATTGGGTCGCTTTACCCGGCTCCTTGTCCAGAGATACAAACTTGACTTGAAAATCCTGATCATCAAACAGCGGCTTAAACTCCGACTCCATTTCCTTGAGCTCCACTTTGCATGACTCGCACCATGTTGCCCAAAAATTAATCAGTGTAACTTTTCCAGCTACTTCAACAGGTCCCGTCTTGCTGGTGCTCACATGGGTTGTCTCGATGGACGGGAAGGACTCGCCGACCCCGACCGCCATGGCTGGTTTGCCTTCGCCCAGTGCCAAAAACCCAAGAGAAAACAAAGTACCGGCAGCGAATATCATGTTCTTAGATCTTATCAACATGCTTGGCCCCTCTCCTAAGCAAGTTATTTCACACCTAACAGTTCCTTCAGTCGCGACATAACCGGATCCACGTGTGGAGCCGGCGGATTGGGATCGTCAGGAGCTGGCTCCTTGACCCCCTCAGTCACAAACATCCCAACAATGCGACCCTCGCGATCATAAATAACCGTCCGGGGATCACCCCTCTTTTCGACGGGCAACTGATAGAAAAACTCTGCCATCAGGTACCCACTGAAAAATCTCTTCAGATAGCCGTTGTCCTGGTTCGGGTTTATGGGATCCATCGCCAACGGCAAATTTATACCTGACGTAGCCAATACATCTGCAGCTTCTGTTAGAAATTGATCGAATGTCTGACCGTCACCTGGGTAATCGGAATTTACCATCTGAACTTGACAGTCTTCAGGACGTGCTGCGCAAAAATCCTTGAGTTCACCCGGCTTGCTCCAAAACTTCATCTCTTCGATACAGCTGCCACAAAATGTCCCGTAGGCAGAAACGACCGTGTACTTCGACTTCTCACGAAGGTCCGCGAGCTTAAAATCACCTTTTTCTTTTCCAAAAAATTGAAAATCGGGACCACGCGGGCGCTTATTGAAATCACCAGTTGCTACGAAATTGGACAGCTCTCCATCAACTAAAGCGCCTTCTTTCGAAAAGGCCAATTTTCCGTCCTTTGAAAATACAAAAGTGAGCGGTCCGTCGACGGGCGATAGTGTCATCGACCACTCAGGTTCATATGACTCAGAGACGGCATGGTTCCAGGAAAAATGAGTGTGGAAGCTGGAGAAAAACTCCCCGCCCCCCCGAGCCGCCATGCCTGTTCCACATGCCTGAGGATCAAGCGGCAGATCGGCTGCTGCCTGGGACAACGACATCACGCCGCAGCCGGTACCGTCTTCACCCTGACACCCGGCTTTCAATGCTGCTAACTGCTCGCGGTTTGCAAGGCACGCGGCACCACATGCTTTTCCCTCGGCCTGGATCACGTAGTAGTCACGCACACTCATGACCTGGGCCAGATCCTTAACCTCCCCATCGCAGGTGGTGACCGAGACACTTCGCAGGCGGCCAGGCGCTTCCGCGTCAAGACCTGAAATCGGCGGCAAAACCACCGGCGGTTTGGATGGGGATGGAGAGGGTGAGGGAGTCGGGGTCGGACGTGGCCGGCTATTGCCAATATTGAGTGTCTCCTCCACCTTCGCCATGATCTCATCCACATGCAGTCCCTGGTCGTTAGTGATGGACCACTTAATGCCCTGGCGCGTCAGCATCACAGTAAGCGGCACGCCGAAAGCGCGGCCTTCGGGCATAAAGAATTCGATCATCGCTTTCCCCTTGGGGTCGTTCCAGCGAAGGAAGGACTGGAACTGGTAGGTAAGCACAAATTGCTTGACCCGCGGCAGTGGATCCGGATCCGTATTGATTCCCATGATTTCGAAGTGTTTGCCTTCTTCGGTCTGATAGAGCGGATGCTGTCCGATCACAGAATCCCGCAGGACGAACCCTTTTTCATTGCATGCCGTGCATCCCCGACTTCCAAAGGTCAACAGCATATAGTCGCGGTTGTTGGCTTCCATGTATGCCTTGAGGTTGACGGTCTCGCCGGTCTCGATATTCAGAAAATTTACGAGACTCAAATCGACGACCTGAACGCCACCTTCTGGACGATTGATTTTCTTTTCCGCTGGCAATCTGGAAGCACAACCGCCTGCAGAGACCATAAAAGCAGTGACGATCAACAACCCCAGAGTGGACGTGGCAAACCGCTGCAAAGATTTCTTCATTGTTAAGGCCTTCATCAAAGGTGATCGAACACGCTAGATTCCGCAGGTCGGGCAGGCGGAGGCTCCACCACCACCACCAAGACCCGCAAGCTTCTCAAAAGACCCGCAAGCTTCGCGCCCGAACTTATTTTCCGTCCGCGCGATCGCCCCATCATCCATCAGGGGGCTCAGGAGATACTCTTTTTCGTATGGTTTGATCGTCTTGCAACCTGCGAGGCCCGAAAGAACAACCAAGGCCGCGAGAAATACCCATGAATGATCTCTAACCTGCATAGACCTACCTCCTAAAAACGATCAGAACTTCCCCGACAGTCCAAATTCCAACGAGCCGGCATTGACGTTTGAATTGGTGGCATAGCGCGTTCCGGACATTTCGACCGTCAACGGCACCTCACGCGAGCCCACACCGACTTTTGGCAATTCCTGAGCGAGCCCGAGGTGAACCATATCCGACCCGAAGACCAATTCATCTGCGTAGGCACGGGTGGTTTCATCTTCGCGATACCAGCGATAAGCGATACGCCCGCTCGCTCCCCGCCATAAAGTTTGCAACCAGGCAACGTCAGCCTGCCATGCATCAACCTCACCGTAGGTATTTTCCGTTGTGAGCTTGCCGCGATTATAAGCGCGGGTACCGGTAAGGTGCAGGGCTCCATTTGCGGGAATCACAAACTGGCGGACCCCCAGTGACCCGATCCTCGTGACAGGACGATCTGAAGACCTGATCTCGGTGACGTTTGCGATGGTAATAGTGGTAGGGGTAGAAAGATTTCGCACTCCAAAAGACGTCCCGGTTGAAGTAGCATCCGTTGGTGCTGCAACGATTTCAGAATCGTAGTCAACAATTTCAAACTCCGGTCGCTCAGACTTTGTGCGGGATACATCGAAGCTTAACTGCCAGGTCTCGCCAGCGATCCAGCGGCTCGCGCCAACTCCCAGAGTCCGAGACCGGGACCTTGCGTCGGCAGTGTATGCGCCAACGACTCTGGTGTCGGTAATTTTTTTCCAGGTTTGCGTCGCCGCAACCGACGCAGCATCCTGAGTCCTCGTATCGCTCTCATAGACTGAACTTTGATATTTATTGGAGGCCAGGTCGTCGTACTTAAAGGTGTCCCTGCTCACTCCCAGGGTATAGGAGGTGTTAGTGAGCTGCTCGCCACCAAGTGAAAAGTCCAAACTGCCATCGAGACCAACACGGCTTCTCTCGAGGCCATTGTTGTCGCGATAAACTCCCGCCTTTTGTCTTATGGTATGGGCGCCAGCGGACATTGGTGACAGCAGCCCCACTGCTATAATCAGTCCGGGCACAAACCGCAGATGTTGAAGGCATAGTCCTGGTTTCAAAGCCCCTCCCAAATCAAATCCAAGAAAATCCTGATGCTGGCGCAATGCGCAGCATTACTTTGGTAAACTTTCGGGGGGTAAGTTCATTATGCCCCGATCCTCAGCACCATGCAACGCAAAATAAAGTAATTTTTCAATAAAGACTGGGATTTTTTCTTTGCTTTTCAGCATGTTGCTACATTGACCGGCCGGCCAATTTCAGGACTTACCCCCATTGACACGGAAAGTTGCGGCGTTTAACCTTTCCACTCATCTCTCTATTCCACGTTGCCAAAACGGGGCAGGAGCTTTAGCGTGACGCCGGAATTTGTCATCAACTCCACCGCCAGACCTCGACTGCATCGCGTCGAAGGCCCCTCATTGCTGGTGGCAACACTAGAAATTCAGGAAACATCGTTCCGCCGGTCGGTCGTGCTGGTTGCGGAACACACTTCAGCGGGGGCGATCGGATTTGTCGTCAATCGCCCAAGCCCCCAAAGCCTGCGCCAGATTTTTACAGACAAGGATAGTTTAAATATCCCTGCACCATTGCCCGCTTGGTATGGTGGTCCCGTGGAGTCCAACGAAGGCGTCATTCTGCACAATCGGGATCCGAAAACCGGCGACACCCGCATCTGTGAAGGCATCTCGCTCTCTTCGGTGGAGTCGTCGTTAAGCACTTTAGTCGCGGAAGAAACCCGCCGACTGGAAGCGTTGGAAGCGTTGCGCGCGAAATCACCGGCCCATAGCGCTTCTTCCGCATTGCCGGTGCCGGGATTCGATTGCCTCTATCCCTATCGCTACCTTACTGGTTACGCAGGTTGGGGGCCTGGTCAGCTGGACAGGGAAATACAGGCGGGAGCCTGGATCGAGCTTCCCATGGACCGGGGCTTGATCTTTAATACCCCCTGGCACCAGGTGTGGGACCGTGCGCTTGCCGGTTTGGGTATCAACCCCTCTACCATCGCACCGCCGCAGCCACAAAACACCTGGCTTAATTGACAACAGCCAGCTTGCTGGCGATGGCTGTTGGCCCCTGCGGAATGAGGGCAACAAGGCCAAGCCGGGCCGTATTCTCCTGAATAAACTGCTTGGACTCGGGAGACAGACTGATGAATTCTATGCCGACTCCGGGCGCAAGTCCCGCCATTCGGGACGCACGCGCCCATCTCACAATACCGACACCAGCCACTTCGGTGTGCCCGGTGACCTGTGGCATTCTGAGGTGAAAAGTGACGGTTTTTCCCCGCGCGAGATCTGGTCTGACGATACCGACGAACATGCCTCCGCGCCCAAATTCAACTCCCGTAGCGAGTTTGGTCGCACCAGAACTGTCGAGCTCCAGAGTAAGCACGGCATCGGAAATTCCGGCATCAGCACGCGGCAACCATTTCTCATCAGGGCCCGCTAATAACTGGGGAAGCAAAGACTCCAGAGTTTGCAATGGGAATGGCTTCCCAAGAAAGGCATCCGCCCCCCAGTCAAGAATCTGCCAGACCGGAAAGTCGGTATAACCGCTGGTTAATACGACCGGGGGAAGACAACCATGCAACCGCCGAATCTGTTGAAGCATAGCGACGCCATCGCACACCGGCATCTGCACATCCGACACAACCAGGTCCACCCCACCCTTGCTCACGATTTTCAGAGCATCCTCACCGTTTTCCGCCTGCAAAGGACTGTGACCTAGCGTTCGTATTTTCAGAGTGAGAATTTCACGCAGACCCGCATCGTCATCGACTACGAGAATTTTTTTTGAACTCTTTGTCACGGCGATCTCTCCGCTGTTGGAAGAAGGCATGCGTTTGCTTTCCAAGTTATCATGATGGATTGAAATCCGCACGTTGCGACTGCAATGCGCCAAGAGTTCGCTCCACCCCGTCATAATATTTTAGTAATTTTGCGAACAGCCGCTGGTTTCTGCGGGAAAACCCTTTAGAGAGCTCATCCTCCAGCATGGATTCTGGTACTGCTGCAAAAAGCTCTTTGAAACTTTTTTGTCCTGCTAGCTGGTAAGTAAAACGTTTGTCCATGGCCGCAATGACTTTAGCGCAGGGGACGCCTTTACCCAGTTCTGCGGCAACGAAATGGGTGATTTCGTCGCTTTCTTCGATGCGCACGGCAAGATCGCGTCGAATGGAATGCACCAGTTCAATCTGACGAGACACGGCCCGATCAGGGTCTATCAGATTTAGAATCTCCTGCTTTCTAGTTTTATTATGAAAACGCCCTTCCGGAATCAGGCGAAGGCTCAGCAGTTCGTGATATTCCTGCAACAGGTACGTAAGAAAAACCAGTTCATCTGCTTTCAAAAGCCGCTCAAACCCGACAAGCGTTTCTATCAGCTTTAAAAATCCGGTGTCCGTAAAACGGTACGCCGGCTTGGCCAAGACTTTCAACAACGTGACCTCCCGCCGCTTCACCGCCGCCGCGAGATACCGCTGAAGCTGCACGATCTGCACCGAAAAGCCGACTTTTTGTTTGCCAAACTCCAACCAATTGGCAAACAGATCGACGTAGAACCGGACGTCGCGAGCCCGAAACCCACCGGACCCAGCTAGCAGATCTGAGGCTGCCAAGGCTGCTAAAACCAAAGTCCCATGCGTTTCAAATACCGAATCGCGTCGAGCCATCTCTCCTCCAACTCCATCATACCCGATTCCATTAACGGTTTACCCGCATGAATGCCTGTGCTACCAGTCACACCATGCTACACAAAAACCTCCGCCTTTTTTACGTTCTGATCCTGGCCCTCGCCGCCGGACCAATGCTCGCGGGAGCGGCGCATATAAGAGGCGACCGTTTGATCATTTCTACGGCGTCGCGACCGCAGGGAAAACAAATTTACCTTGCCTCCGATCTGCAGCGATGGAGCGCAACCCGCACGCTGATGACTGAGGCGCGGCCGGGTGCCTACGAAATCAATCTGCCAATCCCCTGGGCACCGCAGATACAGTATAAGTTTGTCGAGAACGAAGAGTGGCATCAGGACATCGAAAACCCCCATACAACAGCCGATGGCCATGGAGGACTCAACTCAATCGTGTTACTGCCCCCACCGCCTGACCCACCTGAGCTGCACCCCTCCGGGCATAACGCAAACTGGGCCATCAATAGATTTTTTTTGGCTGGCCCCGCATCCGGATCACTGGAAATAATGGTCCTCTCACCACCAGAGCGTCCTGATCGTACCGGCCACACCCTAAAAACCATCTACGTAAACGACGGCGGTGATTTCGCCGACCAGACCGGGTTGCGAAATCTCGTGGCCCACAGGACTACACAGGTCCGGCCGGCTTTCTACCGGATAGTTCTGATTCATCCGCGCAATCGACTGCATGAGTATTTTTTTTCTGGTGCCTATGCCGATTGGTTCCACGATCGACTGATCCCCGCGGTTGAAGCGCGCACCGGAGTCGCTGATTCTCCAGCTGACCGCGTCTATCTCGGGGCATCGCTTGGGGGTCTTGCCGCTCTTTTCCATGCTGCCCGATGGCCCGCGGACTTTAGCCGTATTATCGCTCAATCCCCTTCATTGCAGCTTGCTTCCCCGGAGCAACTAAACTGGCTTTTGAACGAACTCGCTGGATCCACAACGGGAATCCAGATTGACATCTCCGCTGGCATTTACGAGTCAGCGGAGCTCTACGACGCCGCCTCCCTCGCGACGGCAGCCCTGAAAACCCATTCGCCTCCGGCAACCTTTACCGCGTTTCCATGTATGCATCACTGGACCGGATGGAATCTTCAATTGCCGACCTACCTGCCCTAGGACCCCAAGCGGGCATTATTTTAAATTACATTGTAATTTTTATTAAATTTTATTTTATTCTTTTTTTTCGCCATTTTACAATATTCATTTACATTGTAATTTTTTAATCCCACACATCAGAGCCGTTTTGTCCGATCATGAGTCGTCAGTCACCATCAGGGCATTAAGCCCACTGACCAATCGGAGAAAAAACATGAACACGTCGGCAAAAACAAGAAGCAAAAGAATTTCTGCTCACCTTTTTAAATTGAACCTGAACATCGCTGCAATGTGGACGATGAACGCCTGGGCGTTGCCGACCGCAGCAGCCCAACCAGCCCCACCCGCAACGACACGGGCAGATGAAACCTCTGAAGAACCTGAAGTCGGCTATAGGGCTCCTATCAGCGGGTGGCGTTTGGGATTCGGGCTCGGCCACAGTCCGGCCTGCTTCGGTAGCAAAAGAGAATTCGGGCACTATCGCTGTGGCGGTTATTCAGAGATTTTTATCAGCCCTCCTGGCGACCAAAGCATTACCATCAAGGGCATAGCCCATGACTTAAAGGCCGCGCGCATCGTCGGGGAAAATCCGCAAACAAAACAACGTATCTATGAAATGGAACGGCTGAATTTATCGGGATTGCAACTCGGCAAATCATGGAACGTTAAGTCCATTCATTACGGATTTGGCGCGGGTATTTTCGGAGGGTCGATAGAGCGAACCATTGAAGCAGAAGACCAATTCGGCGACCTCAAGCCAGATGAACACGGGCGTTCTGTGGCAATTTCCGGGTATGTATTCAGTGCTGCTGCCGGCACAACTTTGGCGAGGACTGAAGCGGGTGATTTTTTGATGGACTTGAACCAAACCTGGTATGTGACGACGGAGGCGGACAATCCCCGTGACGAACGCCGGGTTTGGGCAAGCATGCCGACTCTGGCTTTTGGCTGGAGTCACCAGTTCAAATAGAAATTAGCTCAATTTGGGCACCTACCTGACAATGTGATCCAGCAAGTCGCTGAATTTTTGCAGCACAATGTCAGGTCTGGGTGCTTCCGCGCTGCCTTTATCAACACTGGCGTGTTTGTGAATATTCTGCTCCGGGCTGAATGTATGAAGACGTCGGTAAAGGTCCTGATCGGTCACAACCCCGTACTGGGCCCACGCCGTACAAACACCCAGTCTCGCCCCCAACCCTACATCTTTTTTTAAATTATCACCGGCCCAGAGAACCTGGCGACGAAGGGCAGGATCGTCTTCCAATTCGTAGTCCATCAAAACAGTTTTGAGACCACGGGTCCCCGGCTTCTCGTACTCATCCGGAAGAATGCGGATTTTTCCGCCAAAACCGAAATTGCTTTGCTGCAGATGCTTCAGTAGAATCCGTGGGTCTACTTTAACCCGATTATTTTCATCACAGGTTGGAATGCGCGGATCCGCAAGACCGTAAACCGCATCGAAATTGGCAAGAATTCCCAATTTGTTGAGCTTCCACATCGCGACATAACGGGGAGCATCAGTTAACGCCACCAACGGTAACCCGGAAAACTCCTTTTTATAGCGCGCAAAAGCATCCCGGACATCGGGATAGGGAACAAGGCACGATCCCGCAGCGTCGAGAAATGCTTTACGACCAGGCTCAACCGCCTGTTCCAGCATTTTGTCGATATTGTTGTTATAGAACGCTAATACAGATGGCATCTCCTGAATCAGAAAAGGATATTCGATCGAAGAATATCGGGTAAAAACCTGGCGGGCATCGCTGGCCAGCACCTCCTGCGAAATTCCCGTTACTTCCTCGACCTTGGAAAAAAGCGCAGAAATCGCCGTCACATAATACCGCACCCAGTCGAACACAGTATTGTCGATATCGATAACCACCAATTTATGTTTTTGTGACGACATACCTATTCTTTCCAGCGATCATGCATCCAAAAATATTGCTCGGGCCGGCGCCGGATCATGCCTGCAACCGCCTCGTTAAACATGGCAGTATTCACCTTAACATCGTCGTCGTCGTTGCCGGTGTCTGTCATGCTCAATGGCGGCAAAAACTCAAGCGTGTGCACGGCAGCGCTCTGTCGCGTAATAAACGCCGGGACGATAGGAGCACGGTTGCGGGGCCAAATCCCTGCCAGACTCGTATTTGTCTTCGCCAGTTTACCAAAAAACGGGAACTTCGGCTCCCCGGGTCTAGCCTGATCCATAACGAAACCGACAATCTCTCCCCGCCCTAAGGCGTCCTTGATAGCCCGGTAACCGGCACCCTTTCCGGCACGTTTTACGCCTAAAAAACCAGCATTTTCCCGCAATTCTTCTACAAAACGATTCACGCTGGCTGATCCCACTTTCTTAACCAACACATGGGAGGGAGTCAGCAGCCGCGTGCAGGCCGCGCCCATCGTTTCCCAATTCCCCAGATGACAGCACAGAATGAACGCCCCCTTACCAGGCTTCAAAGCGTCACGGATGATTTGGTCGTTTTTTAAAGCCACCTGGCGAACGACATCATTACGACCACTCCAGAAAAGCTCGAGGATCGTCAGCGCAAAATTGCGCACCGATTCCCGGCCTATGGCCGCTTTTTCGCCAGCAGTTTTTGATGACCCAAAGGCAATGTCGAGATTCTTTAAGACGAGCCTGCGCCGGACACGCAAAAAATCCCAGAAAACCCAGGTGAAAGCTGCGGCAAGCCGTTCCAGTCCTTGTTCATTCAGCCGACCTATGCCGGCAGCAAAAAGCTTCAAAACAAAATACAACCGTTCAACTCCAGCTAAAGTAAATGTAACGCCGGCTCACCAATGCTGCGCAATAAATTTAGACGGCAGATCGAGTCCCACTGCATACTCGCGGTCAAGGCCGATCAGCCGGACACCGAGAAAATGACGAACCCACTCCGACCCTGTAACAATCAGGTCTCGCCATGGCCCATCGGCTACCACACGCCCCTCGTTTACCAGCACAACACGATCGGCAAAGCGAATCGCAATCTCAACATTTGATGTCGCGATGAGCAAGGCATGATCGGCAGACACGCCACCAAGTTCTTTTATCATGTTGAGAATAATCGTGGATGTCACCGGATCAAGGCCTGAGGTCGGCTCGTCAAAAATGGCAACGACCGGATTGGTCGCTAAGGCCCGGGCAATGCCGACACGTCGCTGCATCCCCCCGGAGAGCTCGTAAGGGTACATATGTTCCGTACGGCCTAGCTTAACGCCATTCAGAAGGCTTTTAATGCGTTCGTCCATGGCAGCAGCAGACAGACTGGTCATATTCTCCATGGCAAACAGAAGATTTTCGCGCACGGTCATGAAGTCAAAAAGAGCACCCTGCTGAAAGGCCATGCCAACGGATTTCAATACTTCGCGACGGACCGCATCCCGGGACTGGATCATATCAACGCCACGGATCGAGGCATTTCCGGCATCGGGCTTGAGTAGGCCCAGCAACACCTTCAAAATGGTCGATTTGCCGCACCCCCCGGGGCCTAAAAGACTAACTCTTTCACCCTCTTGCACCTCAAAGCTTACATCGGATAAAAGCGGTGTCCCGGCAAATGATTTTTTAATGGATTTTAATGAAATCAATGTTGACGACCCCGGGACCGAAGGACTACTTTCAGGCCCGCTCTATTAGTGAATGATCCCGGGCGCCCTGGCTCCTGCGACTTGCCTTTGGCGCACCCGAATATTGTAACCATTTCAGCCGGATATTGCATCGTGTTCTCTAGCACCAGAATCGACCATGTCAGCATTCGCCCTCCGATGGCGGCCCTGATTCGGCCTTTACGGGGTGAGACGAGTGATGTCGAGATCATTGGACTCGACAGCGACCGGTTTGTCCTTCGCTGTCCTTCGCCCCTCACTGAAGGTGAACACCTGCGCCTCGATATTCCGGGGGGAATGCTGCAGGACAGCCCTCATGCCAGCCTCGACGTTGAAATCTCCTCAAATCACCATGACCGTGCGCACTCTGCATCGGGGTGGATTGTGTCAGCTTGTGCTCAGGGCGAACAGGGAAAGCACTTTGTCGCTAAAATGCTGACGCACCTTCGCAAAAGCCAGCATATCGAACTATGCGCTACCGGTGCTGTGGAAGGTGCGCAGGCTAATCCCGCTTTCGCGGAAGTCGGACTGCTGCCCTGCGCGCTTCCTGAATGCGACTGGCAGGATCTGGATACTTCCGTCACGTTTCTTGGTCAGCGCTTCTCTGCTCCGATCATGATTACGGGAATGACTGGTGGCGTCGCCCGCGGAACTGAGATCAACCTCAGACTCGCCCGCGCGGCGGCCTCCCATGGAATTCCCATGGGTGTCGGATCCCAGCGTATCGCCATCGAGCACCCTGAGTTCGCCGATATCTTTGCCGTAAAAAAACAAGTCCCGGAAGTGTTCCTCATCGCCAATATTGGTGCCGGGCAGCTTGCCCAATTGGGTCGTGACGGATGCCTCAGAGCTGTAGACATGATCGACGCGGACGCCCTTGCCATCCACGTCAATGTCCTTCAGGAAATTGTCCAGGTTGAAGGAGACCGCCGATTTTCCGGAATCTTTGCGGCGATTGAATCAATCGTCAGACAATTCCCCGTTCCTGTTATGGTCAAAGAGGTTGGCGCAGGACTCGACCCCCTTACCGCCCGCCGCCTCGTTGAACTCGGCGTCGCGGCTCTCGATACCGGAGGCTCTGGTGGGACATCTTGGAGCGGCATTGAAGGCATGCGCGCCGGCTCTCCCTCCGGTCAGCGGCTGGGAGAAATGTTCCGGGACTGGGGCCTGCCTACTGCTCATTGCATCAGGCTGTTGCGCAACGCCCTGCCGCAGACCGACATCAGCGCGACCGGGGGTATCAGAGACGGGCATATGATCGCTAAAGCGGTCGGACTCGGCGCAACAATGGCGGGGATTGGGTTGCCATTGTTTCGATCGGCTTTACTTGCGGAAGATGCACCTAAAGATCTTCTTGATACGTTCCTGCGCGAACTTAAAACCGCGATGATTTGTAGCGGATCGCGCACGATTCGGGAGCTCCGCGCCCGGACCTTCACTTCGGAAGCATTCGACAGGACCACTGCAATGCTTGCAAACGCTTATGCCCAGATACCGCGGGCGAACACTGCGAAAACGGAGACAGCAGAATCATGATGGAACATACGCCTGCCATTCATGGGAAAAACCAGCCACTTCCCACATCGTCTTCACGGTTGCCTGGTTTTTACGAGCTCGCTATTTCTGAGCGGTTAAATATTTTGAGGGACTTTTCGGGGCTCGGCCAGCTCGAGACTTCCCAACTCGGACATTTCGGTACATTGTCCGGTGAACTCGTGGACGTTTTCATTGAAAACGGAGTCGGCACCTTTGGACTGCCTTTGGGAATCGCCACCAACTTCCTGATTAATGGAAGGGACGTCCTGGTTCCTATGGCGGTGGAGGAAACCAGCGTGCTCGCCGCGGCGAGCCACGGCGCCAAACTGACCCGCAGCGGCGGCGGGTTTTCCACGACCAGCACCGAATCCATCATGTCCGGACAGATCCAGTTATTTGTTGAAGCCTCGGTACCCTTCCGGGAGATTCTTGAAGAACGCAGAGAGGATCTGCTCGCTTTTGCAAACCGCGGACAGGACAGCCTCGTCTCCCGGGGAGGCGGTGCTTGTGACCTTACCTGGCATTACATTCAGGAGATTCGCAGTCTGGTAGTGATGCTTCATGTTGATACCCGCGACGCGATGGGTGCCAATATAGTCAATACCATGTGCGAGAAACTATCGGCGGTGATGCCCGATCTGTTCCCCTGTGAAATCGGCCTGAGAATCCTGACCAACCTCTGTGACCGACGCCTGGCACGGGCAGAGTGCCGCATTCCGGCCCAGGTATTCGACACACCAAAATTTAAGGGCAGTCAGGTCGTCGACAGAATTTATAAGGCCTGGCAGTTTGCCTGGCATGACATTCACCGCGCCACCACCAACAATAAAGGCGTTATGAATGGCATTGACCCCGTGCTTATTGCCACAGGAAACGACTGGCGTGCGGTTGAGGCCGGAGCTCACGCCTGGACCGCGCGCACGGGGGTCTATCGACCTCTGGCGGATTGGTCCGTGAACGGCAATGGCGACCTTGTGGGGGTTCTTGAAATGCCTATGGCTGTAGGGACTGTAGGTGGTGTGACGAAACTTCATCCCACAGCTCAGGCAGCACTCAAACTTCTTGGCATGCCCACCGCACGACAACTCGCCGAAGTGGTCGTGTCCGTTGGCCTTGCACAAAACTTATCGGCATTAAGGGCTTTGGCCTCTGAAGGCATCCAAAGAGGCCATATGTCACTGCATCAGAAAAACCTTGAACTCATGCAGATCAAGCAACGCCATGACCTTCTGGCGACCACGGAGACAAGAGAGATAAATATGTCGGGCGAAGGAAATCGTTCGACGGGCCGCCAGGGGGCTACGCGGCAATGAGTCGGACCCCCGCACAACGCGTCACGGTTTCGGTTCCGGGAAAGCTTATTCTGGCCGGTGAGTATGACGTTTTAAAAGGTGGCACCGCGCTGGCGGCTACGGTTGCCCCGCGCTTGACGGTCACCCTCGCCTTAGCAGACGGGCACCAAGGCGCAACCCACATTTCTTCAGATCTTTGGACTGCGCCCCGGTATCTGCGACGTGATGATCCGGTGAGCTTTTATGGACATGACGAAATGCTGACCGCGGCCGTGGCAGTCGCCCTGAAGACCTGGAATCTGCCCGACCTCAATGTTTCAGTCCAATCAGGATTCGATGTCAGCTCCGGATTTGGCTCTTCCTCCGCGCTGAGGCTTGCCGTGCTGGCTGCAGGAAAATTACTGGCCCACCCCGACCTGAATCCATCGAACACCAGGGAGTCAATGAAGGAGTCAATGCTGGATTGTGCCCGACTTGCCTACTCTTTACAAAAAGCGGCCCAATCGGGTGCTAGCGGATACGATATTGCCACCCAATGGCTGGGCGGGGCCGTTGAGTTCAGATGCGACACGCACGCGTCATCCGACCGATGGCCTCTGCAAGCGGACACTCTTCCCCTAAGTGCATTGAATCAGTTGAATGAGAATATCCATGTGTTTGTCGGCGGAGCAGGCGCTCCGACGGGAAAAATGATGCAGAGTACCATGAGATGGCTGGATGAAGCCGGATCACCTGATCCTCTTGCGACATGCGGCCTCCCCGCGGATAGTTCGATTCAGCGCTGGGATATTCTGCGCGTGCTTTCCAGAAATCTGGTGGACGCCATGCGCACTTTGATGGCGAGTGACGACCACGGGAATGGACAAGCCATCGCAGCCGCTGCGCAGCTGCGCCGCTTTTTTTCATATTCTCCATCGTTTCCCCAGAAAGTCGCTGACACTCTGGCAGGGGTTTCCGGACTCGACAGAGTATGGAGCTGGAAAACCACCGGCGCCGGTGGGGAAGACGCAATCTTCCTGATCGGAACAAAAACGAACA
>Ga0154020_10004775_pt1 | contig 16087 bp, 14 predicted proteins | sample Klosneuvirus_201_FD_109709 | JGI IMG/M metagenome (GOLD analysis project Ga0154020, IMG submission 109709) | Active sludge microbial communities from wastewater, Klosterneuburg, Austria - Klosneuvirus_20160825_MG | ecosystem: Engineered > WWTP > Aerobic digester > Activated sludge | place...
GTGCGTAGCGTTCGCTCGAAGCCAGGCGATAGTTCAGGCCGCGAAAGATCCAGTCGAATCGGAAGCGTTTGCCGGCGTCGGTAAGGTGGATGGTCAAGGTTAGGTGAGCGGGTGAGCGGGTGAGTGGTGAGCCGTGAGGGAACGTTCACGATTAATCCTGCGTATGATCGGCAGAGCGAGACCCGTTATGGTTGTGTGTGCGGAATCCTTTCATCAGGCCGCGTTTGGCTTCGCGCACGAAACCGACGATTTCGTTGCGGAAAGGGGAGGTATCTATTTCGTTTTCAATGGCCTCAATGGCTTTAGGGGTTGCCATCCCGCGGACAAACAGGATGCGGTAAATATCTTCGATATGGTGGGTGTCTTCTCGGGAAAATCTGGCTCGATGCAGCCCTACGCGGTTGATCCCGATGTACGAGAGTGGTTCGCGTGCGGCCATCACGTAAGGCGGCACATCCTTGCGTACGAGTGATCCGCCGCCGATCATGACGTGGCCGCCGATGCGCACAAACTGGTGCACGGCTACCAATCCGCCGAGGCGGGCATAGTCGCCGATGTCAATGTGCCCGGCCAAAGTGGCGTTGTTGGCGAGGATGCAGCCTTTGCCGATGAAACAATCGTGCGCCACGTGTACATACGCCATGAGCAGGCAGTTGTCGCCGACCACGGTTTTCCATTTATCGGTGGTACCTCTGTTGAGGGTACAGAATTCCCGGACGATCACGTTGTTGCCCAGTTCGAGGGTGGTTGCTTCGCCTTTGTACTTCAGATCCTGGGGGATACTGCTGACGACAGCGCCGGGGAATATCTTGCAGTTGTCGCCGATTCGGGCGCCGTTCAGGACCGTGACATTGTTGGCAATCCAGCAGTTGTCGCCGATGACCACATCGCCTTCGATGATGGAAAAGGGACCTATGGTAACATTGTTGCCGATAGTTGCCTTGGGATCAATGACTGCCAGGTTGCTTATATCGCTCATGGATAAGGCGTATTTGAGAAACAGGCACTTGATATATGGTTAGGAATGCCTTGTGAAATACCAAAAAAAATTCAAACCCCATTGGGGGTGGAGTCCTTGTTGCGCCGTACGATCTGTGCCGTCAGTTCGCCCTCTGACACGAGTTTGCTGCCCACGTAAGCCGTTCCCAACATATGGACAATGCCGCGGCGGACGGGTTCCATCAGTTCCATTTTCAGGATCAGGGTATCGCCTGGGATGACCTTGGCCTTGAACTTGGTGTTTTCGATTTTCAAAAAATAAGTGTCCCAGTTGCCGGGGTCCTGTACGGTGTTGAGGGCCAGTATGCCGCCGGTTTGGGCCATTGCTTCGATTTGGAGCACCCCCGGAAAGATGGGGTTGTTGGGGAAGTGCCCTTGAAAAAACGGTTCGTTTATCGTCACGTTTTTGATGCCCACGACGTGTGTATCGCTCAGTTCGATGATCTTGTCCACCAACAAAAACGGGTAGCGGTGGGGCAGCATGCGGCTGATGCCGTTGATGTCGTACAGGGGTTCCTTGTCGGGATCATACCGGGGGACACCAAGCAGGCGGCGTTTTTCGAGCAGGTGTTTTTTAAGGATTTTGGCAAATTCCACATTGGCGGTATGGCCAGGTTTCGTGGCCACAATCTTGCCGCGAATAGGCTTGCCGATCAGGGCCAGGTCGCCGATCACGTCGAGCAGTTTGTGCCGGGCCGGTTCGTTTTGGAAATGCAACTTCACGGTGTTCACCACGCCTTCGGAATCCACCTTGATGGATTGTTTGCCCATTTTTTGGGCCAGTGCATCCAGCTCGTCCTGATCCATTTTCCGGTCGGCAATGACAATGGCATTGTCGAGGTCGCCGCCCTTGATGAGGCCCATGTCGAGCAGTTTTTCCAGTTCGTGCACGAATACGAATGTGCGGCAGGGAGCGATTTCGCGCGTGTAGTCCTCAATGTTGTTCAAGGCGGCAAACTGCTGGCCGAGCACCTTGGAATTGAAGTCAATCATCACGGTTGCTTCGAAGGACTCGGCGGGAAGGGCCATCAGTTCGATGCCGGTGACCTCGTCTTTGTACGAAATCGGTTCGGTGATGATGAAATACTCGCGTTCTGCATCGAGTTCGACGCGGCCGGCTTCGTTCAAGGCTATCACGAAAGGCATGGAGGTGCCGTCCATGATGGGCATTTCCGGACCGTCAATTTCCATGTGTACGTTGTCAAAGCCAAGCCCAGTGAGGGCAGACAGGACGTGTTCCACAGTAGCTACCTGGGCATCGCCGCTGCGCAGCGTAGTGCCCCGGTTGGTGGAAACCACCAACTTGACATCGGCGGGCAGAACGGGCTGCTCAGGCAGGTCTACCCGCTGAAAACGGTAGCCGTAGTTGGCGGGCGCCGGCTTGAATGTGAGCTTGACAGATTTGCCCGTATGTAAACCAACTCCCTCGACAGAAACGGGAGCGACGATGGTGGTTTGCTTCATGTTGCGGGAATACGCTGGTTAGAATGGGGGCGAAGGTACGGTGCTCTTGTCAGAACTCGAACTTTGCCCGCATCCGAATGCCGGTTTTGGAAATTGCCGGGTTATCCGTGTAGGTGAACCGGCGAACCAGATCAATGCGGAAAAACTTGAGGATGTTGGCTACCCCGACACTGGCTTCGATATAGGGCGTCCGCTCCAGGGTGTGCGTCACCGGCGTGCCGTCGGCGTTTGTGGGAAAGAGCAACAGTTTGTTTTGATCGTTGGGGCGGTTCTTATCGTCGAGGCCTCCCCACAAGGCTTTGAACGTGATGACCTCCCGGAGCTGCAGTTTTCGGAGCAAGGGAATACGCCCCAGAAACACGCCGCCAAAATTGTGAAATGCGTTGATGGACACGTATTTGTCACTCACAAACTCCAGGTTGTTCATCAGGTTGTACGATTCCATTTGGTAGGAAAAAGTTTGGTTGGCCGCGTGCATCACGAGCAAAGGATAAGGAACCTGGCCAAAAAGGCGGCCTGCCTCCAGAACACAGGTCGTGCGGCCAAATGGGCCGAGATAAAACATTTTGTACGCCCGAAAGCGCAGGTTGTGGTAAGCATACTCGCCATCGGCCAGGCCGGCTACCCCGGCGTCGTACCACAGATCGAAGATGGGGTACTTGTTGGGGATCGGCCTGCGGAAGTTGGCGCCGTCGTGGAATTTTTCGTTGGGACCGTAGTGCAACGACAGCCCGGCTTCGATGGTAGTCAGGTCTTTTTTGTACCGTACCTCGCCCTGATCCAGGTAATCGAACTGCAACGAGCCACCGCCGTTTTGATTGATGTGCCGCAATTCGATGCCATACCAAAAACCGGAGCGGGACTCCTTCGTATAGCCGACGGTCACGGCTTCTTTGTAAAACATCCGGGAGTTATCGCCGCGTTTGTACGACAGCAGGAAGTTGTCCTCGTTGATAAGTTGAAGCCGTTGTCCGGGGATTTCGGTGTCGTTCTGGTAGGTAAACTGGATTTCATGGAGCGGGAAAAGGCGCACTTTCTGTTCTCCAAACGAATACCGGGCGGTGCCGAAGCCTTTCCAGCGCCGGTCTTTGGTACCGTACGTGACGTACCCCTCGAACATGAGGCGGTTGCTAAAATTGTAGTTGGTGCGCCCGCCGATACGGGGCCGGAAGCCCTCCACTTCGTTGAAACTGTAGAACGTGTTCACCGGACCGATGTCGAAACTGCCGATGGTGGTGTACCCTTCGAACAGGAACTTGAGACCCCAGATAATTTGCCGGAACGTGCGGTTTTTGTTCAGGCTATCGAGGGTTACTTCCAGGTTTTGTTCGGAGCGGCTCAGGCTTACGTGCCGTTTTTTTTGCCAAAACGACGTATCCCTGCCGACCGCATCGGCAAGTTGGACGGTAGCCAGGGTAGTGCGGAACAGGCTGTCCGGAACAGGCTGGTTGATCTGATAGTTGCGGTAGGTGGTAGTTTTGTTTCCGAGGATGGACTTGGTGCTGTCGCCCTGGGTAATCCCGAAATCCATGAACACCTCGTCCTTGGTGAGCATCAGGCCGCGTTCATTGCGCTCCGTACCAACCCAGCCAAACTCCTGGCTGATCTGCATTTCGTTCACCCAGTTGATGTTGATTTCCTTGGGGATGCCGGCCTCGATTTTCCGAAGGGCATAGGTGGAATCGCGTGCAATCCAGAGGTGTCCGATAAACGCCCGGTCGGTTTTTTGCCGTGGAGCAAAATACATGTGGATACAGGTGTCGCCGTTGATCGGAACGGTGTCCTGGATGTAAAACCGGTACATATCCGGGGCGATGGGATTGAGGGGGCTGGTGAAGGGCAGGTTCAGCAGCGTAATGTCGCCATCGTAAAAATCCACCTGCCCGTACTGGTTGTCTACGAGATAGGTAAAGCCCGACAAGTCGAAAAGCGTTTTGGGGATCACGATGCGCTCGCCCGTTACATATTCTTTTTGCGACTGGGGCGACTTTCGGTAGTACACGTCGGCGATCTTTTCCCGCATGTACAGCAGCAGGCTGACCTTGTCGTTGACCTTATTCGTGTCAGCGTTGTCAAACACGAACTTGAAGTTGCGCCAAATGAAGTTGTTCCGGGTTTTTTCGGTGATGTTGTTCAAGGCGAGACCGAGTTTCTCGTACTTCTCGTACTGAAAATACGCAAAACCCTCCTTCCGGTTTTTGTCCTTGTTTTCGATCACCTTTCGAATCAGTTCCACCGCAGGGTTTCCCTTGTTCCGGTACCGTTCCACCTTGACGGTCACTTCTTTGAGGCTTACGTTGGTCTCTTCAAGCAGTACGGTCACTTTGTTCGCTTCGCCTTCTTTGATCGGAAGCGACTGTGTGGTGTAGCCCACATACGAAACGCTGATTGCGGTGAGCCCTTTTTGGGATGTTTCAATAAAAAAGTTGCCTTCTATATCGGCTCTGGTGCCGAGCGTGGTGCCCTCCAGCCGCACGCTCACGTATGGGAGTGGTTCCTGGCCGGCAGCATCAAGCACCTGGCCGCGCACGGAAGTGGTGCGCTGCCCGAAGGTCTGGGTCATCGGCAAACAGGCAAGTATTATGGCGACAAGAGCCCATGACACCGAGGCGACGACGGTGTTCTTTTCAAATAAGTCTTTTGCAATAAGCATGTTGTACAGCAAGGTGGTTGACAGGTGTCGGTCGGCGACTGGGAAGGGAGTGCGCTATTCGGATTATTTAAAAAGGACAGATACGTCCAGCGTGCAAAAGTCGTGCAAGAACCGCATTCTGCCAATACCAATGTCAGATGCACGAACGGCATGCCGGGTTGCACTTCAGGATGTGGGCATAGCCAAAAAAACCTGCACCACCACATTCGCGTACACCCCAGCCAGCACATCGTCCAGCGCCACGCCCCAGCCGCCGCCTATTTTTTCCAAACGGCGGATACCGAGGGGTTTGAAAATGTCGAAAAAGCGAAAAAGAAAAAACGCCGCCAGCCAGTAGTGCCAGTGGAACGGCAGTGCGAGCAAGGCGATCCACATGCCTGCTATCTCGTCAAGCACAGTTTGGCTCGGGTCATCGCCCCATTCCTCGCGCAGCATGGCGGAGCCTTTGGCGCAAATCCACACCGATGCGCCGATGAGCAGGCAGAGTTCGAGGTGAAAGTAGTCGGGCGTCCAGCGTGCCAGGGGCCAGGCGAGCAGGATTGCAACCGCCGAACCCCAGGTGCCGGGGGCGATGGGAAGCAGTCCGGCTCCGAAGCCGCGCAGCAAAAACTTGAAAATGGGGCGGGACCTCATAACCATCCGTTGTCGCGGTACCAGCGCACGGTTTCCTGCATGCCGGTGTACAAGTCGTATTGGGGTGTCAACTGCAATTCGCCGTAGGTTTGAGTCGTGTCGCACCACCAGTTGGCGCCGCCGAGTTCGTTCAGTTTTTCGCGGTTGAGGGGCGGCATTTGGCCCCGCCATTTTCCGATTGTTTCCAACACTGTAGCCACAACGCGCACCACCCCGAGCGGCAATCGCAGCCGCAGGGTGCGTTTTTGCAGGGCGGCCCGGGTAGCGGCGCCGAGGTCGTCGGTGGTGTAGTCCCGGCTGTTGTCGGCGGCGATATACTTTCGGCGGGGAGGAGCCGATTCAAGTGCGGCAAGCATGATCGCGACGAGGTCGTCCACATAAATGAAACTTCCCCGTTGGGGCGTGCGCCCGATGTAAAGTTCGAGGCCCTTGTTGACGAGGCTAACGAACTCGAGGATGTCGCGGTCGCGCGGGCCGAATACGGCAGTGGGTTGTATGACTGTCCAGGGGAAATCGGGCAGGCTTTCCAGATATTTTTCAGCAGCTAATTTGCTGGCGCCGTAGCTGGTTACCGGTGCCGGGGGCTGTTGGGGATGAACGCGCTCGGCGCCATTGGCATGTCCCAAGGCAGCCAGGCTGCTCAGGAACAGGAAGCGTTCGGGGCGCAGGGAATCCTCCCGAAGGATGTCCACAAACCGTTTGGTGTACTCGGTATTGATCCGAAAATATTCGGCCGGACTGAGTGCCTTGGTTGTGCCTGCGATGTGTGCCACGTAGTCGAACCGGCCGGCGTGTTCCAGCTCGTGGCGCAAAGCAGGCTCGTTGTCGAAATGCAGGTTTATAAACCGGATGCGTGGATCGGTCAGGTAACTGCGGTCGCTCGTAGGGCGTACGGCAGCCGTCACCTCCCAGCCCCTGGCAAGTGCATGATCGGCAAGGGTACTGCCAATAAAACCACTCGCGCCGGTGATCAGGATTCGTTTCACACGTCAGATATTTTTTTCGTAAAGTCTGTATTTGCGATACACCCGTCCATGGATGTGTTCCAGCGCACGGTTCATGGAGTCATTGTTTTCCAAAATCCAGGATGCTTCGCCGTGGATGATGCCTTTCCGCCGGGCTGTTTTCATGTTTCGCACATAAAAACAGACGTCAATGCCCAACCGGCGGTACTCCTTCAGGGTGCCGAGCGCGATGATGCGTACGGTTTTGATTTTGCGCAGGCCAAGCAGCAGTTTGAAAATGCCGAAGGGGAACAAGCGCCCGCGTTTCAGGTTGATCTGTGCTTCGTTCACATTGGGCACCGTGAGCGACACGCCGATGGTTTTGCCGTCTTTCTCGGCAAAATACACGAAATCGGGATCAATGACCGGACGCATGTCTTTGGCGATTTGGTTGATCTCGTCGTCGGTCATCGGCACAAACCCGGTATTTTCGGACCAGGATGCATTGTACACCGGGAGGAAATGCTGGAGTTCGCGTTTGAAGTGCTTCATGTCAATCTGCCGGATGGTGATCCCGCGTTTTGCCAGGCGTTCTTCAAGACTTTCGCCCATAGCAATCACCTTTTCCGGCATTTCCATAGTGGGCAAAAGGTAGCAAAGCAGGTCCACCTGTTTGGCGAAGCCGTAATTTTCGAGTAGCTCGATGTAGTACGGCTTGTTGTAGGTCATCATGATGGTCGGCGGCACGTCGAAGTTTTCCACCAGCAACCCACAGGTTTCGTTTGTGGAAAAATTGGTCGGGCCGCATACCTTGGTGATTCTGTGGTTGCGCAGCCACCCGGCGGCGGTATCAAGCAGGGCGTTGGCCACCGCCTGATCATTGACCACATCGAAAAACCCGAAGAAGCCCTCTTGCCGACCGGTGAAGGCGATGTGGTTGCGGTTCAGGATGGCCGCAATACGCCCCACCACCTTGTCCCCTTGTTTCGCAAGGAAATAGGCGGCGGTGGAATGCCGGAAAAACGGCGACTTGGCCGGGTTGAGCAAGGCTTCCTGTTCCATGTTGAGCATGGGCACATAGATAGGGTCCCCGGCGTAGAGGTCGTGTGGAAAATCTATGAACTGGCGCAGCTGGCGTTTGTTCCGGGCATCTACTTCGACGATTTCCGTCATACAGTGACCAGGTCAACTTGGTGATCAAGAATGCCGAGTTTCTTGGCATTTCGGTACAGGATATCTACGGCACGGTCAATCTGCGCGATGGTGTGGGTAGCCATGAGCGAGAAGCGGATGAGCGACTCCTCACTGGGTACTGCCGGCGACACAACGGGGTTGATAAACACGCCCTCGTTGAATGCCCAGGTAGCCAGAGCGAACGTCTTTTGGTTGTCGCGCACATAGAGCGGGATGATCGGCGAAGCGGTGTGGCCGATCTCGAAACCGAGGTCGCGGAAACGATTTATAGCGTAGTTGGTATTTTCCCAGAGCATGTCAATGCGTTCCGGTTCGGCTTTTATGATCTCCAGGGCGGCAAGCACGCTGGCAGCGGAGGCGGGTGTCATGCTGGCGCTGAAAATGAGCGAACGGGAAGTGTGTTTCAGGTATTCGATGACCGATTTGGACGAGGCAATAAAGCCACCCAACGAAGCAAGCGATTTGCTGAATGTGCCGATCTGAATGTCCACAGCCTCGTTGATGCCGTAGTGCGAGCCGGTTCCGATGCCCAGTTCGCCGATCACGCCGATGGAGTGGGCATCGTCACACACGACCACGCAATTGTGGCGCTGAGCCACCTGCACGATTTCCGGCAGCGGCGCAAGGTCGCCTTCCATACTGAATATGCCGTCCACAACAATAAACTTGAGCACGTCGGCCGGCAACCGAGCGGCGAGGCGCTCGAGATCGTCCATGTCGTTGTGGGCAAATTTTTGAATTTTGCCGAAGGAAAGCCGGCAAGCGTCAATGATAGATGCGTGCACGCGCTCGTCAATCAGGAGATAGTCGTGGCGGCTGACCAGGGGCGCCAGGGCGCCCAGATTGGCCTGGAATCCTGTGCTGTACAGGATTACGGATTCGCGCTGGAGGTAGTCGGCAAGGGCTTCTTCCAGTTCGATGTGGATGCTCAGGGTGCCGTTAAGGAACCGGGAGCCGGCGCAGCCGGTCCCGTAGCGGTCGGTGGCGGCTTTGGCGGCTTCCTTGATCTTGGGATGGTTGGTTAGCCCGAGGTACGAGTTGGAGCCAAACATCAGCACCGGTTTTCCGTCAATTTGCACCTCGGTGTCCTGTTCCGATTGGATGACGCGGAAGTACGGATAAACGCCTGCCTTGCGGGTTTTTTCCGGCTCGGTAAAGCTGTCGGTGCGCGCGAGTAGATTTTTATTCATCCCAGTAATTTTTTCGTTGAGTTAGGAAGTTGCGCCAATTTGGCACATGTGTGCAGGTCTACTTTTTGAATCGAAATGTCGTGTTGAAAATATAGTCCCAAAGCGGGTTGCTCACCCCAAAGCCTCGTTCGGGCTGCTGGTAGTGGTGCAACATGTGGTGTTGTTTGATGCGCTGCCACAACGAGTTTTTCCAGTTGAGGTGGTGTAAGGAGTAGTGCATCATGTCATAAAAAAGGTACCCCATGATGAATCCGGCATAAAACGGGAACACGGTCGGTTTGCTCAGCAACAGGCTGAACAAGATGAAAAACAAGGTGGCAAGCGGAATGCTTATCGCGGGGGGCATTACAAGGCGCAGGCGGTCGTTGGGATAATCATGATGTACTCCGTGGAAAATGAAATGCAGCCGCGCACCGATTTTACCCGGCGGCATCCAGTGGAAAAAAAAGCGGTGCAAGGTGTATTCCACGAATGTCCAGCTAAACAATCCGCCCAAAAACAGCCCGAATGAGGCCCAGTCGGCCGGGGCCAGCCACAGGCACCAGGCAATAATCGGGAGGTAGAGTACCAAGGGTATGGTGAAATGTACCTTGGAAAGCACCTCTTTCCAAGGTGCCCGAAACATCCGGGAGGACTCCTGGCTGTTGGACACGAAAGGCTTTTTGATACTTGTATCGGACATGGTTAGGAAAAATTATTAGTAGCGTTAGGGCTGTTTTGCATCCCACTCGTCCAACAAGCGTTCGATCCCGTCGGCGAGGTAGTTTTGAAAAACAGCAATTTTGTTCAAATCGCGATTAAAGGAAGGAGACGCAGGGTCGTTGGCGGGTTCTTCCAGCACGTCGTCCAGTACATCGTTGAACGTGGTGGTCCGACGCAACCTGTTTTTCAGGTTATTCATCCAGCCGCTCGCACTGATCCTGAAGTACCTCCGGCGGCGGCCGGCGAGGGTCATGTCGTCTACCAGGCCTTCGCCTTTCAGGGTGGTCAAGGCATTGCTAACCGTACTTTTACTGGTACGCAAAAATGCCTGAATTGAAAAAAAATCGCTTTGTGCAGGTGCACTGACTAAAAGGTAGGCGAATACTCTGCCCGTCACAGGTGCGAATCCATATCGTTCGAAAAACGCACCTATTCGCTCGACTTTTGCGCGAATACGATCCCCCTTGTCCACATCTGCCATTACCATGGTAACTGGAATTTGGCTGCAAATGTACGGCGCATGTTTTGGTTCTGGTATGGCCGAACCAAATTTACAGTTTTATGGCACTCATCGGATGTATGGGAGTCGCGCCGCAATGGAGCGGCCCAGGGTGAGTTCGTCTGCGTATTCCAGATCTCCACCAAATGATACGCCCCGGGCGATCACGCTCACCTGTACGCCCAGAGGTTGCAGTTTTTTGGACAGGTAATATACCGTGGTTTCGCCCTCAATGGTCGGGCTGATAGCCATGACCACTTCCTTGATGCTGCCCTCCTGCACGCGCTGAAGCAGCGAGTCTATATTCAAGTCGGCAGGTCCTATGCCCTCAATGGGCGATATGATGCCGCCCAGCAGGTGGTATTGCCCCCTGTACTGCCCGGTGTCTTCGATGGCCATCAGATCACGAACACTCTCTACTACGCATACAATCGAGCGGTCGCGGCGGGCATCGGCACAAATCTGACAAACATCCTCATCGGAAAGGTTGTGACAAATGCGGCACTCGCGAAGTCCTTCCCGCATGGCCACCAATGCAGCTGCGAATTGTTCGGTCACGGTCTTGTCCTGTTTCAGCAAGTGCAATACCAGGCGCAACGCTGTTTTGCGCCCGATGCCCGGCAAGGTCGCAAATGCCTCGACCGCTTTTTCAATGAGTTTGGAGGAAAAGGTCATGTCGGGGCAAAGGTACGGTATGTGTCCCGGAACTCTACCGCCGCGCCTCGGTCGTGCATAATCCTGCCGCTTGTGAGTTGGGCGGGGACAAGCCCCGCCCCTACCTGACTGTGTCGAATGCATTCGTGCATTAGCCTTTTTCTCGTAGGGGCGGGGCTTGTCCCCGCCCAACTCACAAGCGGAATTTTATGCGTAGCCGAGGCGCACCAGTACCGTTCCGGGCCTCTTTAAACGCAATCAATCAAATAGGCACACTAAAAATCGCGGCGGCAGGCCTTTACAGGTTGCTGCCGCCGCATGGAAAACTACCCTGTCATGTCATTGAGTCATTGAGTGATTGAGTGATTGAGTGATTTAATACGCTCAGAAAAAATAATCACTCAATCACTCAATCACTCAATCACTCAATCACTCAATGAATAGGTACAGAAAGCACCGGAATATCCGAGTGGTTGGCGGTGTCTTCCGTCAGGCTGCCGAAAAGCAGGTGCGAAAGTCCCTGCCGTTGGTGGGTGCCCATTGCGATCAGGTCGGCATTGCGCTCCCGGGCGAATTGCAGGATGCTGACCTCCTCGTTGAAGGTGTTACCGCTGATGTAGGGCGTTGTCTTTTTCAACCCCGCTGATTCAGAAAAATTATGAATTGCCGCCTCGATTTCCGCATTGGAATCGAAACCGGCCGGATTGTTCAGATACAAGACGAACAGCTCAAAATGAAAGTGCTTCTGCCATTCTGCCAGTGCCTGAAAAACTACTGCCTGATCTTTGCGCAAGGTGGTCGGGAACACCACCACCTTCGGGTCAAACTCGCCCGATTTTTCCGGAACGGCCAGCACCGGACACGGCGACGTCCGAATCACTTTTTCTGTGTTGGAGCCAACGAAAAACTCCGTAGCGCCCGTAGCGCCTTTGGTGCCCATCACGATCAGATCGGCGCGATCCTCCTGGGCAATGCGCCGCACGGTTGTATACAAAAACCCCTCCTCTACGACCGTTTCGATCTTCGTACCATTGTATTTTCCGCTGTCTGTTACTTCTTTTTTCAAGTTGTACAGCGCTTCGGCGGCGTTCTCGTAGTACTCGGTCATGTCGTAGGCTTCGGGAACGTAATAATCCGGCAGCGGGGGAGCGTACGCAACAGCTGTATTCGTATGAAGAATCTCCACGCTGCCTTTTGTTTTTTTGGCTATAGCAGCAGCCACACCCAAGGCATGCTTTGAATTGGAGGAAAAGTCGGTTGGAACTAATATCTTTTTCATGGAACAGGTAGTTGGACGACACAAAACTACCCGTGGCATGCACCCGTGTTGAATGATTGGAATCAGATCAGCAGGTGAGTGTCATCAGGGGCGACCCGAAAAGTACGGATAACAAACTTTCGTGAGCGCCAGCCCCTGCGGGGGTACGCTCAGGCTTTTGGGCAGTGGGCCTTGTGTCTCCAGGGCCGAACGAATATCGTCCAGTTGGAGCTGCCCCTGTCCTGCCAGTACAGAGGCGCCCACGATGAGCCGTACCATGCCGCGCAAAAACCGGTTGGCCGACACGTGGAACACCAACCGGGCATGTTCGGGCTGGTGCTCCCACCGGGCGTCGATGATCCGGCACCGGTAATGGTCAACCCCGCTGTCCGATTTACAAAACGGAAAAAATGCCTCGTATTTTGGCAGCAACGCAGCCACCGCATGCAGGGCTTCCAGGTTCAAGCGCCGGCCTTGCGGATAAAACCAGGCCGTGTCAACCGCAAACGGATCCTTGCGCAACACAATTTGGTATTCGTAGCTCCGCTCGACGGCATCGTATCTGGCATGTGCCTCGGGGTGTACCGCCTCCACGGCGATCACCGCGATGTCGTCGGGCAACAGGCTGTTCAGGCCGTTTTCAAAGGTAACAGGGAGGTCGGCCTGCACGTCCACATGCGCCACATAGAACCGGGCATGGACGCCGGCATCCGTCCGCCCGCACCCGACTACTTCCACCGGCTGCTGCAGGATGGTTGCCAGGGCGGTTTCCAGCGTTTCCTGTACGCTCATCGCATTTGGCTGGCGTTGCCAACCGGCATAGCGGGTGCCCCTGTAAGCCAGAGAAAGAAAATAGCGCATTATTCTTTTACGACCGGTATGCGCTCCTTGTTCGGATCGGGAAGTTGCATCCGCTGGGCGGGCAATACCTGCGTGTCCCGGCCTTGCAACCGATTTTTCACATCGGGCAACTGCCGGTTTTTGGCATCCGAGCCGGGCGTTATTTCCAAAGGCCGGGATGAGCCGGGTTCGCTTTTTTGCATACCGAACTCCAGGCCCATTTGCTGGCGAACGTCGGGGGGCAGCGCGTTTTTGTGTACGGTAAACGAGATGGTGTTCAGGCGCATGTACGCATCCGACACGTACACGTAGCCCTTGCGGTCGGACACCTCACCCCACGAGTTTTTCACGGCATAATAAAGGCCGCCCTGGGTTTCGTTGAGGATACCTGTGATGTGCATCAGGTGGTCATCCTGGGTTTCCAGCCGGTCGAAGGCTTGCTGGCGCTGTTCCTGGGTCACTAATTTTTCCGGCTCCCAATATTGAAAGGTGCCGGCAATTTGTTCTTTCGATTTGGTCGCCCAGTCGGCTTCCGGCGCCACCGCCAGGCCATTGCGGGCAGAAAAACCGGGATTGCTTACATCGGCATCCCACTCCACGGTATAGCCTTTTTGCAGGGAAAAGTTCAGGCAGCGCATCAGGTCGTTGAGCGGCAAGTTGAAATACTGCCCGTTTGCGAAGTTGTCCGGCAATTCGAGCACGAAGTTGGACCAAAAAGGGTGGTGCGAGAACGACGTGATGTGGATGTAGTCATCGGGATTGAGGCCGAGATATTCGCGAAAAGAGGCGGGCGTAAACTGGATATCCTTGTACACAAACTTGACGGGCACCGGGCCGAACTCGGCATCCAGCACCTCCTCCACCTTGCTCTGCCAGTCGGCCCGGAGTTCCCCCCGTTTTGCTTCGGCTACGAACGTGTCGCATAATGTTCTGAGCGTTTGTTCGATCTGTTTGTGGTTGTAGGGTTTGGACGGGTCCTTCCTTCCGGGGTAGACACTCTCCGGCACGACACCGAATGTGCGCACGGTGTTCAGGTTGTCGTGCGCCAATCCGCCCTCCTCAAGTTGATCTTTCCCCATGCGGCGCACATAGTTATCGCATTTCAGGCGGTAGGTGTTTCGTACGGAAAACATCTCCGACAGGTTATGTTCGCCCTTGCCCATGCGCAGCAGATCGCTCTCCAGAAACGATGTGGTGGAGAAACTCCAGCATGTGCCGGTTTTTTCCTGGTTTTTCACCGACGTGGCGGCCAGCATTTTTATTTCCTTGAATGCGTACGGATCGGGCGTTTGGGCGACCAGCCCAAGGCAAAATACTGTGCCGAATACGAGAAGCAGTAGTTTTTTCATGGTTGAAAAAAAAGTGTTTTAGTGTTTTGGTGTTTTAGTGTTTTGGTGCCGCATACTAAAACACCAAAACACCAAAACACCAAAACACTCTAATTGAAATTAATATAATCGCTTGGGTTCACGGCGCGGCCTTTGTACCAGAGTTCAAAGTGCAGGTGTGGGCCGGAGGTGTTTTCGCCGGTGTTGCCGATGATCGCGATCGCTTCGCCGGCTTTGACCATGCTGCCGGCTTTTTTGAACAACACCGAGTTGTGCTTGTACATCGTGATCACGTTATTGGGGTGCTGAATGGCGATACTATACCCGGTTTCGACCGTAAAGCCGGAGGAAATCACGACCCCGTCGGCGGCGGCTTTTACAGCGGTGTTTTTGGGGGCTGCTACATCCAGGCCGAAGTGGTCTTTTTGAAGATCGAACGGGGACATGATTTCCCCGGACACCGGCGGCATGAAAAACAACTGTTCCAGGGATTGTTCCCGGGAAAGAACGGGATTTAGTCCAATGGTTGCGTCGGCGCGGTTTCCGCCCGAAAATGTGCCCTCGTCCACGGCCTGGCGCAACTCCTCGTCCGCAGGGATGCGATCCACTTTTGCCGTGGATGCGGCGGTATCGGGGGTGCTCGACGTCTGGCTTTTTTTCTTGGTGGCTTCCTGACTGAAGTCCTCCAGATCGCCTGTTAAAATTTTTCGAAAATTCTCGTTGTAGGCGCGGTGTGCCTTGATCTCGTCTTCCAGGTCGGCCACCTTGCCGGTCAGCAGGGCGATCTCGTCGTCGCGCTGAAAGTCGCCGTAGCCGGGAATATATCGTTTGAGTGGGGTGTACACGATCAGCAGCGTCATCAGGATGGCCGTACCCACGACCAGGGAACTCAAAAACACGTACACACTGAGTGGCGACAGTTGCAGGGAGGTCACCTCCTCGAACGTCTCGTCGTTCATGATGACTAACCGGTACTTGTCGCGCAACTTCTCCAACAGCCCGCGGTCATCGTCGCCACGCCGCCAGAAAAAGCCCACTGCCCGTTTCGCCAACGCTAAATATCTTTGCATACCGTTGAAGTTGTGCCTTGTTTTTTGGTTTGGGAGTCCAAATTGGTACCGACTTTGCCGGGAAAGGCCCGCAAAGTTCGCTCAAAATGTGTTCCTCCCCGCGGAAATATCACCATGCTCACCGACATTTTTTTATTCTAACCCATCGGACAACCGTTTTGCCCCGGAAAGCACCATAGATTACCGTTAGAGCCTATCCAAAAACCTCCTTTGGCCTAAAAAAGCCATTAGACGCTAAAAGTCGGGCCTTGCTGCCCTTCCAATTTTTATCGCATGAGAAATACAAAGACCATAACAACAGGCCTGCTGACAGTGTTGCTGCTTGCAGCCGGCTGCGTGGCCACCAAAAAGAAAAACGAAGAGGCCGGTTGGCTCAAACGCAATTACCACAACCTCACCTCCAAGTACAACTACTGGTTCAACGCCGACGAACTGCTCGACCTGACCGTTGCCGGTTTGGAAAAACAACACACCGACAACTACGGCCAACTGCTTGACCTGTACCCGTACGCCGTCCCAAACCCTCAAGGGGCGTTAGGCGATCTGGACAACGTGATCAAAAAATCGTCCATGGCCATCTCCCTGCACCGTGTCAGCGATTTTACCGACGACTGCTACACGATGATCGGACAGGCGCAGTACCTCAAACGCGATTTTGA
>Ga0154020_10004776_pt1 | contig 16087 bp, 17 predicted proteins | sample Klosneuvirus_201_FD_109709 | JGI IMG/M metagenome (GOLD analysis project Ga0154020, IMG submission 109709) | Active sludge microbial communities from wastewater, Klosterneuburg, Austria - Klosneuvirus_20160825_MG | ecosystem: Engineered > WWTP > Aerobic digester > Activated sludge | place...
TGTGATTGAATTTAAAGTAGCAAGTCTATCACGTAAAGAATCACTGCCAAGCGCCCTTGAATCTGCCATGGCTCAAATTAAATCACGTGGTTACGCAGACGCACTTAAATCAGAAGGCATTACACACGTACGCCTGATTGCCCTTGCCTTTTCTAACAAACAAGTCCTTGCTCAGTTGCAATCACACTTTTTTACATAAAGCGGTTTTAATTCACTTCGGATCCTGTTTATGCTACCAAAAAAGCATGTGTGTCAGGGATTGGATAAACTAAAAACGCCCATCAAGCGATCGGGCATTTTTAGCTTATCGCCACGGCTCGCAGACACAACTGCTTTGTGCTTGAGAATGAACCTTAACTGAAGATCCGTATGGGTAAATTGTGCACGTACGATTCCAAAAGGAGCGTCAGCCAGCAATGGCTTGCGTTTATTTAATGTCTACCCTTATGTCACCTTCTTTGTCTGCCAAAGAAAGCGTTTCGCGTTGCCTGTATTGCGGCGAATCGTCTGTTATGCCGGAGCAATCTTATTGTTGCACTGGTTGTCAAACCATGGATCTGTGGCAGCGCACACAACGATCGCAATTACGACCGTCTATTGTAACGGCAGATAAAAAAGAAACACAGCCCCATGCAGACACATTAAGTACTTGGTCTTTAGATTTGCAGGGAATTCACTGTTCTGCGTGTTTGGGGATTATCAAGCAGTTATTTGGTGAACAACCAGGCGCTCATTCTATTGATATAAACCCAGCACTAGGGCAGGTGCGCATCGTGTGTGAAACGTTGGTTTTTGATTTGCCTGCTTTTCAGAAAATTTTACTTAAAGTGGGCTACCGTTTAGGTCCGCAAAAAAAAGAAACTTCGCTTGCGCATCGGAATTTGTTGATTCAAATTGGCATTTGTGCCGCGTTAACCATGAACAGCATGGTTTTTTCTTTTGCGTTTTATTTTGGGCTTGATGCATCAATGGGGCGGTTTTATACATGGCTAGTTTGGTTGAATGCACTTATGGCTTTTTTGTGCGTGTGGATAGGTGGCCGTTATTTTTTTAAGCGTGCTTGGTTTGCTTTGCAAAAACATTTGTTTCATGTGGATATTCCCATTACGCTTGGGATTATATTTTCATTTTTAGGCTCTGTATTTTTTTTAATATATCGCGGTCCGCAAGCGGCTTATTTCGACACCGTTTGCGGATTTATAACGCTGATGTTGATTGGGCAATATTTACCGCGCCGGATACTTGAAAAAAATCGTTCTGTCTTGCTCAAAGACGAAGGCGTAGACACTTTAATGCAAAAGGTACTTAATGCGCAGGGCGTGGTGGTACAGGTGCCTTATTCTCGTATTCAAACAGGTGACACATTATTGTTTGCACCAGGTGATTTGGTGTGTGTGGATATATTGTTAATGTCGCATCAGGCTGCTTGTCGATTGGATTTTTTAAACGGTGAGCCTTTTGTTCAAACATTTTCGCCAGGTCATGTGATTCCATCAGGTGCTATGAATGCAAGTGGGCGTGCTTTTATTGGTCAGGCGCAGCAAACTTTTCTATGTTCGCGGTTAAGAACGTTATTGCTGGCACAGCCTGGCGATAAACCAGAATCAGACATGCCTCATTATCGTCATATTGCACGATTTAGCCAGATATATGTGGTGGTGGTATTGGGTTTGGCTTTATTGACGTTTATGGGTTGGTTTTTTTTTGATTTTGAACGTGCATTGTTTTCTGCTATTTCTGTGCTTGTGGTGAGTTGTCCTTGTGCCATTGGTTTAGCCACGCCTTTGGCTTATGAGTTAGCACTATTTGCTTTGCGTCAAAAAGGTGTTTTTATGCGCAAAGAGGATGCTTTGTTTAAAATACCCTTATTGCGCAGTGTGGTGTTTGATAAAACAGGAACGTTGACAGACGGTGCTTTGACTTGTGTGAATAAAGAAGTAATTCATTCTCTTGATCCTTCTGTTCGCGCCATACTTAAAAACATGGTACAAAATAGCAACCATCCTGTAAGCGTTAGCCTTAATCAGGTTTTTTCTGAAAAAATTGGAAATCTTCCTTTGATTCCAATGCTCGAAACACGAGAGTTTTTTGGTCAAGGTATTGAATTGTCTCATCCCGATGGTTGTGTTTACCGGTTAGGTCACACCGCATTTGCCTTGGGACATTCCGCAGATTCAGGCAGAGACCATTCTTTATTGCATAGCGATTTTAGTTGTAATGGGCGTTTGTTAGCGCGGTTTTTGTTGTCTGAATCAGTCAGGCAAGAGGCCCAAAAACAAATTCAATATTTAATCCAACAGGGGTTTGATCTATATGTGCTGAGTGGAGATCAATCACAAAGAACACGTCAAGTGGGTGTGCATCTTGGTTTTGATGAATCTCATTGCCTGGGGCATTTATCTCCCGAACAAAAAGCAGAATTCATAAAAGAATATCAAACCCAACATCCTGTACTAATGATAGGGGACGGCATGAACGACAGTTTGGCTTTTGCGCAGGCGTTTTGTTCCGCTGTGCCGCTTGAATCTCATTTAAGCTTGCCATACAAGGTTGATTTTTTTTATCGCAGTCAGAATGGGCTGTGTCCTATAGATTTTATTTTTGCAGTGTCTCGTCACTTACAACAGGCAGAACGTTTTAATTATACATTCGCGTTGTTATATAATTTGCTTGTATTGTCTTTGGCCATGTCTGGCTATATGACACCTTTGTTCGCCGCCTTTGCCATGCCTTTGAGTTCTATTTTTATTGTGAGTTATACTTTTTATAGAATGCGGGTGACTGTATGAGTATTTTATTGTTACTTGTATTTATCAGTATGCTATTTCTTGCTTTATCAGTGTATGGTTTTATTTATAGTATTGGAATGGGCGATCATGATCACGCTGATCGTTTGGCATTGTTGCCGATGGAACATGATGTTCAAAAATCTGTAAAAAAACAAGCTTGAACAATAAGCTTGGGTAAAAGAGGAAAGGAAAAGAATGAAAAACGTGCAGATTGTTTATAATGATAAGGTCACGCGTCAGTTTATTGGTGCTTCTGTTGTGTTTGGCTTAATCGGCCTGCTTGTGGGCTTGCTTGTGGCTTCGCAACTCATGTTTCATCAACTTAATTTTGGAATTAGTTTTTTGAGCTTTGGGCGCTTGCGGCCGTTACACACCAACGCTGTTATTTTTGCCTTTGTGGGCAATATGATTTTTGCTGGCATGTACTATTCTACTCAGCGTTTGTTAAAAGCGCGCATGGCCTCTGATTTTTTATCTGCGTTTCATTTTTATGGTTGGCAAGCCATTATTTTAGCAGCCGCCATCACTTTGCCGCTTGGAATAACACAAGGAAAAGAATACGCAGAATTAGAATGGCCTATTGATTTGGCAATTGCGGTGGTATGGGTGGCGTTTGCCATTAATTTTTTCTGGACCATCGCTAAACGCAGAGAAAAGCATTTGTATGTGGCCATTTGGTTTTACATTGCCACCATTGTGACCGTGGCTGTGTTGCACATTGTTAATAATATTTCATTGCCTATTTCTTTATTTAAAAGTTTTTCTGTGTATGCAGGTGTTCAAGATGCGCTTGTCCAGTGGTGGTACGGACATAATGCAGTGGCATTTTTTTTAACGACACCTGTGCTTGGTATTATGTATTATTTTTTACCCAAAGCGGCAGACAAACCCGTTTATTCTTATCGTTTATCGCTCGTTCATTTTTGGGCTTTGGTGTTTGTTTATATTTGGGCCGGACCGCATCATCTGTTGTATACGGCACTACCTGATTGGGCGCAATCTTTGGGTATGTTATTTAGTGTCATGTTGTGGGCACCAAGTTGGGGTGGCATGCTCAATGGGCTACTTACACTAAAAGGCTCTTGGTCTAAATTAAAAGAAGATCCGGTGCTTAAATTTTTAATTGCAGGAGTCACTTTTTATGGCATGGCGACCTTTGAAGGTCCGCTGTTATCTATTAAAAGTGTGAATGCCTTAGCGCATTATACAGACTGGATTGTTGGACACGTACATGCCGGAGCATTGGGTTGGAATGGTTTTATGGCGGCAGGTATGTTTTATTGGCTGGTGCCTAGATTATACCGCACAGATTTGTATTCTAAACGTCTAGCCGACACTCATTTTTGGTTGGGCACGTTTGGTATTATTTTATATGTCGTATCGATGTGGGCGAGTGGTATTACACAAGGCCTTATGTTGCGTGGAGTGACCGAAGAAGGCACCTTGTTGTATCCTAATTTCTTAGAAACATTAAATACTATTAAACCATTTTATTTAATGCGCATGGTGGGTGGTCTTTTGTATTTTGTGGGCTATTTGCTCATGATGTGGAATTTAATTCAAACAATGCGCTCTGGACAAGCCACTGATGGCGTGGCTGATGTTGTAGAATCTGTTCCTCTTAAAGATGGTTCATCTTGGACTGTTTTGGTTTTGTCTCGTCCTATTTTAATTTTCTTTGTTCTTCTATTGTTGGTCATTGGCGTTGGTATTGGATCGCTTGTTCCTTCGTTGATTTGTTTGGCTTTGGCCGCAATTGTTTGTTTTTATGCATACAAGGTTGCGCCTGCAGAAGGTGATTACACCTGGCATCGATTATTAGAAGGCCGTGCGGTTATTTTTACTACATTTACTTTGGTGGCTATTTTGATTGGCGGTGTTGCCGAATTATTACCTGCTTTAGTTTTAAAACAGGCGGTGCCATTGTTGGGGCACGTGCAAAAACCATACACACCACTGCAGTTGGTTGGTCGTAGTATTTATGTCCGAGAAGGTTGTTATAATTGCCATTCGCAAATGGTACGTTCTTTGGTTGCTGATACACAACGTTATGGTGCCGTATCTGAGCCCGGAGAATTTATTTATGACCATCCTTTTCAATGGGGTTCTAAACGCACAGGCCCAGATTTACACCGTTTGGGTGGCAAGTATCCTCATTTGTGGCATTATCAACACATGATGGATCCAAGATCCACGTCTCCTGGTTCGAATATGCCAGACTATGCGTTTTTGAAAACATCTTCTGTTGAGCGTGCAGAGATTCAGACAGCCGTAATAGCCATGAAACAACTAGGTGTGCCTTACACTGATGCGGATGTGCAAAATTCGGATAATATGGCAAGAGAAGAAGCACAAAAAATTGTTCAGGATTTGAAGGCACAGAATGTGGTGATTGATGCTGAAAGTGAACTGGTGGCGTTAATTGCTTATTTGCAATCGCTTGGACAAACACAAGTGGTGCCTACAGCGCTGCTTCCGCAATAGTTTATAAGGAGAATTGCTTTGAATTCTTGGTTGGCGTTTAGTCTTTTAAATAAAATCAAGCAACGCCGTTTAAGTTTTGGTGTGTCTGCTTTGATTCAGCAAACCTTTAGCACACAAGAAGGTCAAATTATGCGTTGGCCATTGTGGGCGCTTATATTGTTTATTTTAGCGTTTGCAATCCAACTTATTTTAATTTTAAAAAAATCTAAAAAAGAGATGCAGTGTTTAGCGCAAATACCACTGCAAGAAGACAAAGGAACATAGGTATGAGCTTAGAGAAATCGTCTCAAAAACAGGGTGACTCTGCACATCACGATGGTATCGAAGAACACGACAACCATTTACCTAATTGGTGGTTATCGGTGTTGTTTGGTTCTATTATTTTTTCGTTCGGCTATTGGTATTACTATCACACCACTTCTACGGGATTATTGCAACGCCAAGAATTGGCTGCCGATGAATCTCTTGTAAAAAGCAAAATACTACAAAAAAAAGATGCGATCAAATCAGCACCTGATGAGTTGCTTGCACTTGCGCGTGATGAAGTAAGAAAAAACCAAGGTAAAGAAATATTTTTGGCAAACTGTGTGGCATGTCATGGGCAAAAAGGAGAAGGCGGCATTGGGCCAAATTTAACCGATACCTATTCTATTCATGGTTCAAAACCAGAACAAATTTATAAAATCATCACACAAGGGGTGACTGAAAAAGGGATGTTGGCTTGGGGACCTGTGCTTGGTGACGAAAAAGTAAAAAGCGTGCTTGCGTTTGTGTTGTCGATTAAAAATACGAACGTACCAGGCAAGGCACCACAAGGAAACAAAGACGAATAGGAATATTTAAAAATGTCCCCAAAGCGACCACAAATTGATACGCTGACGTCTGTGAATCAAGATGGATCGCGCTATTTTCTTCGTCCCGCAAGTGTGGATGGTAGATTTACAAGACTTAGACAAAAAATTTTTATAGCGCTAATTGCCCTATTAGCTACTTTGCCACTGATTGAGATCCGTGGTTATCCTGCTATTTTTATAGATATTCCAAAACGCAGTTTTCATTTTTTTGGTGTTTCATTAGGCCCCACCGACAGCTATTTATTATTTTTTTTACTGACAGGACTTGGTTTTTTTTTAGTCGTAGTAAGTGCCATGTTCGGACGTGTGTGGTGTGGTTATGCATGCCCACAAACGGTATTTTTAGAGGGCGTGTTCAGGCGTTTGGAACGCATGATAGAAGGTTCTAGAGAAGCACAAATAAAGCTTGATGCAGCACCTTTTACAATTAAAAAAATCGCCAAAAGAATAACTAAGAATATCGTTTTTATTGCGTTTTCTGCTGCAATTGCGCATTTGTTATTGTTTTATTTTGTCTCTTTTAAAGAAACCGTTCATTTGGTTTTAGCGGGTCCTAGTAGCGATCCTACCATTTTTATTTGGGCGATTTGTTTAACACTCATTGTGTATTTTAATTTTGCTTGGTTTAGAGAACAATTATGTATTATTATTTGCCCTTATGGTCGTCTGCAATCTGTATTAAGCGACCAAGACACCATTGTGGTGGGTTATGATAAAACACGTGGAGAACCAAGAGGATCTTTAAAATCACTAGATCGTGGTGATTGCATTGATTGCAAAAGATGTGTGGTGGTGTGTCCAACCGGTATTGATATTCGTCATGGTATGCAATTGGAATGTGTGGGATGTGCTAATTGCGTGGATGCCTGTGACGAAGTGATGCTTAAAATTGGGCAAAAGCCAGGGCTTATTCGCTACGATAGTGAGCGTGGTTTTTTAGGGCAAAAAAAACGACTCATCACCCCACGTTTTTATTTGTATGTGTTTTTAGGTTTGTTGGGTCTTACTTTTTTGACTGTAACAGTTGTTTTACATCCTCGCATTCCTGCTACTTTAATTAGGCAAAAGGGTGCGCCTTATGTATTTGTGGATAATGGGCAGCGTATTCAAAACGCGTTTTTGTTGAGTATTCACAACAAAACACAAGACTTAGAAGAGATAGAGATTGAGTTTATAACTGACCATCCACAATTAAAAGCAGTTCTTGCTCAAAACTACATCCAAATGATGCCTTATCAGAAATTAGATCTCCCATTTTTTATGAGCATGTTGCGCAAAGATTATAATAATAAGGTGTCTTATGTGGTTAAATTAAAGCATAAAAAAACAAAACAAGAAACAGTGCTTAAAGGCTTATTTTTAGGCCCCTGATGTTTTAATTAATCCTGGCATGTTAATTAAAATGATAAAATGTTCATCTTCTGTAATTAATTCGTCACGTTTAAATTCTGTTACTAATCTAATCACCGATTCTTGGCTAGAACCAATAAACTCAGCTAGCGTTTGCCTGCTTAAATGTAGTTGAATAATAGTGCCTTGGGCGGTTTTTAATCCATGTTTTTCCCCAAGCCGTAAAAGCACTTCTGCAAAACGCTCCCTTACATTTTTATGTGCCATTTGTGTGAGCCTGTGCTGTGCTTCGCTTAATTCACGCGCAATTTGTTGTGTGATTTTAAAATGTGTGGGTGCATGTTCTGAAATAAGCTGTAAAAACGTAGATTTAGGAATAAAACAAACCTTACTGGCTTCTATCACTTCTGCAGTGTTTGGGTGTGGTGTGTTGGATAACAACGCATCATAGCCTACCATGTCGCCTTCGCCCGAAATTTTGATGATTTGTTGATTACCTTCGTTATCGGTTTCGTAAATTTTAATTTTTCCTGCTTGAATATAATACAAACCGTAAGCATCGTTGCCTTGATGAAAAAGAGTCTGGCCAGTTTCGTATTGGTGTGCCGATTTGCTCGCATCAAGGTGCGACAGTGTGTTCTCCGGTAAAGTGCAAAAAACGCCGTCACCGCGTTTGTTGCACTGAGCGCATGGCATCGATGATTTTCTCATGGCCGCACTTCTTACTGTGACTTGAATGACTCGGCAAGACTTAAGTTTTTTTAAAATGCAATGGGGAGATCAAATTGCATAATGTCATAATTTTGTGTGCTCATAAGCCCTGTAAGGCCTCTGCTGTATGAAAACCCTGGTCGAATCCATACTTTGTCTTTGATTTGAAAATGGAATCTAAACCCCAAGGCGAGTGAAAGTGTATCTCGTTTAAGTGGATCAGCTTGGACAGCCACAGGTGTGCTGAGCCATCGTTGATAACGAATTTCAGCACCCAAAGAAAAAGAAGAACCAATGAAATAGCCTACAAACAAACCACTCGTCATATTGGCTTTAAAGGTGTCTTTTTGAACTGCAGCGCCTCTTGTTCTACTTAAAAATAAAAATGATGTTTCTAATTGAACAGTCCATCTGTGCGCTACAAATGCAAAATCAAGCCCAGCCATGGTTGTAAAATCATTTACGGCATACATGGCTCCATCCATCGCTGAACGGGCATAATTACCTGATTGTATCGTATTAAAAATATTGTTGTCTCGTTTGTCTCCACCACCCATGCCTACAGGTATAACAAAGGCGAGGGCAGTCGTAAGCCTTAAATGTTTAGGTAAGAAAAATGTATATGCAGCACCTAGCGCGGGATTTGTAATGGCAGCATAATCATGACCATTTTTAGTGGATATATTTTCGACCAATCCTAGACGCACAAAAGGAGACAAATTTTTCCACACTTTGTAACTACCAAGCACAAACATGGCATAGGTCATTGAGCTTTTATTCATGGCCAAACTAGAGTCAATGCGCACAACAGAAACTGGTGCTGCGGGTCTTAATTGCCAAGGTAGTATATATGGCTGAGGCGCCGGCGCTTTGTTGCCTGCATAAGCAAAATAAGGATTAACAGTAAAGCCAAAAACAAAAATGCTTAAAACAAATAAAACGTATCTCATCACACAAAAAATATAGGCGCATTTGAATGGGACTGCCATTATTTCTGTGTGTGGTCTTAAAAATTAGGGTTTTTCGTGGTTATCTCTAATGCGTTGGACCATTGTGCGCATAAGCGTTTTAAGTTGTTTGGGTGCATGGTTATGCGGTTCACACGTTTCTATAATAGCGGCTACTGTTTCTAATGTAGATAAACAATACTTTTGTGGCTCTTTTCTTAGTTTTCCATAAATGGAGGGTTGTTGGGTATTGATTCTTACACGTCCTAGTTTAAGCAACCAAGGATTGCGCCACCATAATGTTTTAGCTTGAGACCAAGTACCATCTAAAAGAATGATACCTTTTACATGGTGAGACTCAACAGGCTGATATTGCTTATCAAAAAAACAAACATTAGAAAATTGTGTGTCTAAAAGCGAGAGTTGTTGTTTGTCTTCTGCGGTTATAAAACAAACAAACCATTCTTTAGGATTTACCTCTTGACCTAAAAGATGTTTGAAAGAAGGCCAAGATAGCCCCACACAAACCTTTATTTCTTGCGGCATGCTTTGTGTCAGTAATGGGAGTGTTCCTAATAGGTGATCGTTTTCCTGCGGATGCTGTAATACCAACCATTTAAGTTGAGTTTGCAATATTTGCACGCGATCACAGACACAGACCGTACGGGGTTTATTACATTGACAATAAAACGTGTTCTTTTGTTCCATATTTTATGTTACAGCTTGTGCTACAAGCAAAAACACACAAACTAAAGGAGATAGTCGATGAAAGTCAATCATATCTTAGAAACGATTGGGCGAACACCACATATTAGGCTCCATCGCTTGTTTGATTCGCGCTTAGAAGTATGGATGAAAGCAGAGCGTGCCAATCCGGGTGGCAGCATTAAAGATCGCATTGCACTTGCGATGATAGAAGAGGCAGAAAAACGTGGTGTACTGACTTCTGGTACTGTGATTGTTGAACCTACTTCTGGCAATACGGGGATTGGGCTTTCGATGGTCTGTGCCGTGAAAGGTTACCGTTTAATTTTAGTCATGCCAGAATCGATGTCGATTGAACGTCGTAAAATCATGCAAGCTTATGGGGCACAACTGGTGCTTACACCCAAAGAAAAAGGCATGCGTGGAGCGATTGAGTGTGCACAAGAAATCTTAGCGGAACAAACACAGGGATTCATGCCCATGCAGTTTGATAATCAGGCTAATGTGAATGCCCATAAGACCACAACTGCGCTTGAAATTCTAGAAGACTTTAAAGATACAGGCTTGGATTATTTAATTACAGGTGTTGGTACTGGTGGCCATATCACGGGTTGTGCTGCAATTTTAAAACAACATTGGCCACAATTAAAGGTATTTGCTGTGGAACCAGAAAAATCACCTGTATTGAGTGGTGGGGTGCATAGCCCTCACCGTATTCAGGGTATTGGTGCTGGGTTCATTCCTAGCATTATGCGTATGGATTTGTTAGATGGCGTGATTCAAGTAAGCGAAACAGATGCATTTTTGTTTACACAGCGCGCAGCCAAAGAAGAAGGTATTTTTCTGGGTGGCTCTTCGGGTGCATCTTTGGCGGCTGTGGCCAAACAACAAAATACATTTAAAGCAGGATCACGTATATTGACATTTTGTTACGATACAGGTGAACGCTACCTTTCAATAGATGGATTATTTGCGTGAGTCGTTCACATGTTATTTTCCCTGCGCCCGCAGAATTAATTCCGCAAAGCGGATCCATGGTTTTGATCGATGCGATTGAAAGTTCAAACGAGCAAACAACCACTGCCTTGGTTAGCATCCACAAAGAATCACTGTTTTTAACGCCCTTCAATCAGGTGCCTTCTTGGGTGGGTATTGAATACATGCTGCAAACTGTGGCCGCACATGTATTTTTACATACCCCTGTATCGTCCGTTTCTATGGAAGATAAACGTTTAAAAATTGGGCTTTTTTTAGGTGCCAGACGGATCGAATTAATGGCTGATGGTTTTGCGATAGGCCAAACATTGCGTGTATTGGCTTCTGTGGTGTGGCAAGATCAAGGCATGGCAGTATTTGATTCGAGCATCGAATTATTAAATGAAAAAACCACACTTGCCAAGGCGAGCCTAAATGTCTATCAGCCCAAAAGTTTAAAAGAATTGTTAGAGGCCAAATGAGTCAACATCAAAAAACAGTTTTAATTACAGGCGCTAGTCGTGGAATTGGTCGTGCGATTGCAGTTGAGTTAGCACGTTTGGGATATCATTTAGTTTTGCATTATCATCAAAATGAATCTGCGATGCAGCAAACTTGTGCACTGGTTGCTCCTTATCAAGCGATGGTGCGTGTTTTAAAGTTTGATATTGCACAACAGGCTGAATGTGAACGCCTCTTAACAGAGGATGTCGCTACTTATGGTGTTTATGATGCCGTGGTGCTCAATGCCGGTATATGTAAGGATGCACCTTTTCCTGCCTTAACCGAAGCGGATTGGCATATGGTGCTAAACACTAATTTAAATAGTTTTTTTTATTTGTTAAAACCTATTGTGATGCCTATGATTTCTGCCAGAAAACACGGACGTATTGTCACACTTTCTTCTGTGTCTGGAGTGTGTGGTAATCGTGGACAAGTCAATTATAGTGCAGCTAAAGCGGGCATTATTGGTGCAACCAAGGCCTTGTCTTTGGAGCTTGCCAAGCGCCATATTACAGTTAATTGTGTAGCGCCAGGCCTTATTGAAACTGATATGTTGCAGTCAGCGCCAGTCGAAGACTTGCAAAAAATGATTCCCATGAAGCGTCTTGGCAAGCCAGAAGAAGTGGCTGCTGTGGTATCGTTTTTATTATCTGATTCCGCTTCTTATGTGACAGGGCAGGTGATTGGTGTAAACGGGGGGCTTGTATGAATCGTGTGGTGGTCACTGGCATGAACGGATTATGTTCGCTTGGACAAGATTGGACCTCTATTTATAATGCATTTAAAAATAAAAAATCAGGTGTTCGTAGGATGCATGAATGGCAAACTTACGAAGGATTAAATTCAAGAATTGCGTCTGCCATTGATGATTTTGTGTTGCCCGAACATTACGATCGTAAAAAAATAAGAACCATGGGACGTGTGTCTTTGTTGGCAACAGTGGCGACTGAGCGTGCTTTAATTCAGGCAGGGTTACTTGGTTCTGATATTTTAAAATCAGGTCAAACGGGTGTGGCTTATGGGTCTTCTTCTGGGAGTACACCTGCCATTGAGCATTTTGCTGGCATGCGAATTTATAAAACAATTAAAGGTCTTACACCTGTGTCTTATACCCAAATGATGAGCCATACATGTGTGGCTAATTTGGAACTTTTTTTTGGAATAAAGGGGCGTTTAATTCCTAGTTCCAGTGCGTGTGTATCTGGTAGTTTAGGGATTGGCTATGCTTATGAATCGATTAAACACGGTTATCAAACTGTCATGATAGCAGGTGGAGGCGAAGAACTTTGCCCCACACAAGTGGCAGTATTTGATATTATGTTTGCAGCAAGTACCAAAAATGATACACCGACGCTTACTCCTAGACCTTTTGATAAAAACCGTGATGGATTAGTGGTTGGCGAAGGTGCATGCACGCTGATTTTAGAAGAGCGATCACATGCACTCGCACGTGGCGCCCATATTTATGCAGAAATAATAGGATTTGGGACCAATTCTGACGGCCTGCACATGACAAGTCCTTCGCCTCAAGGCATGCAAACTGCGATGCATTTGGCGCTGCAAGATGCAGGATTATCTGCACAAGACATGGGTTATGTAAACGCGCATGCCACAGCCACAGAGCGTGGTGATATTGCTGAATCAGAAGCCACTTATGCTGTTTTTAAACATCAAGTACCTGTGAGCTCATTAAAAGGTTACATGGGACATACTTTGGGAGCCAGTGGGGCATTAGAATCTTGGTTAAGTATAGAAATGATGAACCATAACTATTTTGCACCCACGCTTAATTTAGAACAAATAGATGAACGGTGCGCGCCTTTGGATTATATTATGCATGATGGGCGTATTTTGAATACAGAATTTGTAATGAACAATAATTTTGCTTTTGGCGGTATGAATACATCGCTTATATTTAAACGCGTTTAAATAGAATAGGCTTTGCCGCAGTAAGGGCAATACAGATATTGTTTAATTTCTTTGGCTTGTGCATTAAGTTTGCAGCGTGTGCATGTTTTAATCTCTTTAGGTGTAGTTTTTTGCACACGGGTTAAAAAATAAAAAAACACACCACCCATGCCCACCGCAAGTAGCATAACAATGGGGTACTGCCAGGTAAAATCTGCTAACATTTGAGTATGCCTCTTGTTGATTTATTTATCCGACCAAATCGCCAGTTCATGTCCAAATGGATCTCTAAAATGAAAACGTCGACCACCTGGGAACGAAAAAATATCACGCGTAATAGTGCCACCCGCTGTTAAGACTTGTTGTTTTGCATCTTCCAAATGATCCTTGTAAATTACGGTTAACGGTTGCACAGAACGATGTTCTTTATCTGCATTAAATCCAATAGGCAATCCACTTGCGTGCGTATCTATGTAATCGTCTCCCCAATCATTAAATGTCCAGCCAAATATCTGTTGATAAAACGCTTTTACTTGTTTGATTTCTTTTAGGTTTTTTATTGGAAATTCAATTAAGCTAACATGGTTATTTTTTGACATTTAACACATCGTCCTTTCTTGTTTGTTTCGTTTGTTTTATTCCAAACGACCAATACGTTTAATATCTGCATTTTTAGCAAGATCTTTAACGTATGCTTGTGTACGTTGATTAAAGGCTTCTTGTTTTAGTTGTGCTTTGATTTCTTCATCAAATAATTTAGGATGTTGGGTTTTATAATGCGCAATATCTTCTTGTGTAATTTCAATTCTAAACCGAATGCGATTTTCTAAAAACAACGCGACTTGTTGCATGCGTTTAATAAGATCTTTTAATTCTTGCATAGACAAATGGGCACGTGCCATCCATTGATTAAAAGCATCGGGTGAGCTTAGTTTGGATTGCAAGAATGCAATACGTTCATTAATTTGCAGGTCCACAATCGGTTCATATGCATGTGAAGCAGCATTGATAATCAGTTGTTCATAAATGGCATGTTGCCTTGCATTTTCTAAAATGTCGGCATTAAGTGGTAATGTTAAGCACGCATCACCTTGAATATCTAAACACTTAATAAGTGCGATTTGCTGAATTTCACTTAAGGTGATAAGTTTTTTATCTACGCTCGCAACAATGCGATCAACAAGCACTTGCGGGCTAGACCAAGTGATAAATAATAAGGAGATAAGCCACATCTGAAAAATGTAACAAAGCCTAATGAGACAATAAAGAGGTAATTTTGTCTTTATTTTGTTCTTTGGGTCTATAAACACAAAGCCTAGGTGGTGTTTGAGGAACTAAGGCATGAGCAATCATCTGCTCTGGATCTACAAAACGTCCATGGACGCGTATTCCAAAATGTAAATGAGGCCCTGTAACTCTTCCTGTTCTTCCTACTTTTCCAATTAATTCACCCTGTTCAACCACGTGCCCTTTGTTTTTTAACTTCACACTTAAATGGTGATAATAGCTTTGAATCCCTGCACCGTGATCGATAATAATGGTTTGCCCACCGCCTCTTTGAGTGCCAGAAAATGTAACAATACCGCGTTGTGTCGCAAGTACTGGATCACCCACATTGCCATCAATATCCCAACCCAAATGTCTTCTTTTAAGTTTTGCATTATAGGTTCTGTAAGAACCAAAAGGCGCATTGGTAACACCTTCAGATGGTTTTATAAAGGTGGATGTAAATAAAGGTGCGTCGGTTGATTCTGAGCGTTCCTCTTGTTCTGACAAATAAGATTCTTCTTGGTCAAGAGGTCCTCGTCCATGTTTTGAACCCCGTTTAGTTTTTTTGCTCCGTGCCAAGTATTTGCGTGACACGCGAATTTTTTCGCTTCTAAAATGATGTTCAACAAATTCAGACGTTTGGCAGTCAAATAACAGTTCTGTCGCGAGTGCCAAAGCTTGCGTATCTTTTTCTTTGGCATAGACTGTAAACGTGTAATGCTCAGGGGCCACATCTAATGGGATCCCTGCATACGCATATAACCGTTCATCTAAAGAAGGCATCAACTTTAAGCGTTGTTCAAAAAAATGAACAAAAACAGGCTGCGCGCTTTGGTTTTGTTTATCAAAACTAAGCAATACAAAATCACCCGGCTTTGGATTTTTTGGCGTCATAGAGAACGATAACGTTTTAATGTTGTTTAGTATTTTCTTTTCTTCACTTAAATCAGACAGCTTGTCGTCTGTGCTTAGATAATAAGGCGACGAAATTTCGGACAAAGCTTCAAACACAGAAAAAATAGGCGACTTATCTATGGGTGATAAGCTAAAACGGTTGAGCGGCATGGCAGACAGTGCGGGGGGTTCTGTGGGTATGGAAACTACGGGCAACATATCCCCAGGCGAAGGAAGTATGGTCGAAGACTGATTTAAGGGTGCGCAGCGAGATGCCAAAAAAAGACAAACAAAAATGCTAGCCCTTAACCAGCGTAAGTTAGAAATCAACAACAAACGCCTTTGAAAACTTACGGTGCAACAGTTTTTAAAGAGCGCTAATCGTGAACCACTATTTTTTTTATTTAAAACTACCCCATGATAAAACAACTCCAATAAATAAGTTAGAAACGTCCCCATGCCACAATGTATTAGCTTTTGCCAAGACTTATTTTCTAATCCAAAATTCAACCTGCCTGAGCGCGTCAATATCTAACATAAAAATAACAAGGCGCAAATTTTTCTTATCATGTGTATCAGGGCAAGCGCATCTAAAAGTGATTGAAATAGGCTTGACATAGGAATAAAAATAGTTGGTTTGGAGTGATGTCAACAACCCAAAACGAATCGATTATCAGCATCAGTGATTTTTTTAGAA
>Ga0154020_10004778_pt1 | contig 16082 bp, 18 predicted proteins | sample Klosneuvirus_201_FD_109709 | JGI IMG/M metagenome (GOLD analysis project Ga0154020, IMG submission 109709) | Active sludge microbial communities from wastewater, Klosterneuburg, Austria - Klosneuvirus_20160825_MG | ecosystem: Engineered > WWTP > Aerobic digester > Activated sludge | place...
CACCGCGACCTCTACGGCGTGCGCTGCCGCGACTGCGGCGCCGCGCGCGACAGCGTCGCTGATCGCATCGAGCGCGACCGAGCCGCCCACGCCGGTGGGCCGAGGATCGTCCATGGATGCTGACCGCCGCTGCAAGCGCTGCCAGTGGGCGCGCTGGTCCACGATCGTGCTCAGCGACGGGCACGAGAACAGCGACGCGCTCGCGCGCGTGCCAGCCCTCTACTGCCACGTCGAGAAGCCGCGGATCCGAGTGGCTTCCGACTCGTTCTGCCCCGACTTCAAATCCGGCGAGGAGCCGGACACCGACGCCCCATGAACGCCATCGCCGAACCGCTCCGCGCCCTCTCTGTCCCGATCGATTCCCTCAACCTCGACCCGGCGAACGCGCGCGTGCACGGCGAGAAGAACCTCGCCGCCATCAAGGCGAGCCTCGCCCAGTTCGGCCAGCGGAAGCCGATCGTCGTGCAGCGCAAGGGCATGGTGGTGCGCGCCGGCAACGGCACCGTCCAGGCGGCCAAGGCGCTTGGCTGGACGGAGATCGCCGCCGTCGTGATCGACGACGACAACGCCACGGCCGCGCAGTTCGCCATCGCCGACAACCGAACGGCCGAGCTCGCCGAGTGGGATCCCGACGTGCTGACGACGTTGCTCGACGGCATGGACGCGACGACGCGATCGGCGCTCGGATTCGACCAGGCAGACTTCGACGCGCTGCTGAAGGACCTGTCGCCGGACGCCGCCGGTGCCGCGGTGAACGACGATGGCCCGGAGCCGCCGCCCGAGGTCGCCGTCGCGCGCCGCGGCGACGTGTGGTTGCTCGGCGACCATCGTCTGATGTGCGGCGACTCGACCAACCTCGAGGACGTGCGGCGCCTGATGGCCGGCGAGAAGGCCGCGCTGGTCGCCACCGACCCGCCGTATCTCGTCGACTACACCGGCGAGCGGCCGAACGACACGGGCAAGGACTGGTCGGACAAGTACCGCGAGATCGACATCAAGGACGCCGACGGTTTCTTCCGGTCGGTGTTCGCCAACGTGCTCGACGTGCTCGGGCCCAAGGCCGCCATCTACTGCTGGCACGCCCACAAGCGCTGCGGCGACATCCAGCGCATCTGGCGCGAGCTCGGCATCCTCGACCACCAGCAGATCGTGTGGGTCAAGCCGTCGCCGGTGTTCGGCCGCGTCTACTGGCACTTCCAGCACGAGCCGTGCGTGATGGGCTGGCGGCAGGGCGACAAGCCGGAGCACAACGGCGTGCACGAGCACACCAGCGTCTGGACGATCGACTGGGAGGGCAAGGCCCGCGTCGTTGGGAACGAGCACCCTACCCAGAAGCCGATCGAGATCTTCGCCAGGCCGATGCGGAAGCACACCGCCCCGCGAGCAGTGGTCTTCGAACCGTTCAGCGGCAGCGGCTCGCAGCTGATCGCCGCCGAGAAGGAGGGGAGGCGCTGCAGGGCGATGGAGATCAGCCCGCCGTTCGTCGACGTCGCCATCCGCCGGTGGGAGAAGGCGACAGGGCGCGAGGCCGTGCTCGATGGTGACGGCCGGGCGTTCGCCGCGGTGGCCGAGGAGAGGATCGCGACGGCCTGATGGCCAGCCGCAGGGGCAAGCCGAACATGACCGCAGCGCAGGAGCAGACGTTCCTGCAGCTGGTGACCCTCACCCTGTACCCTGCGGAAGCGGCGCGCCACGTCGACCTGTCGCCACAGGCGATCAGCATGCGCCGGAAGCGCGACAAGGCGTTTGACGACCGCGTGAAGGGGGCTGAGTCCAAGGCGATGTTCGCCCTCATCGCGCGAGTCCAAGAGGGTGCGAAGCGCGACTGGCGCGCGGCCTTGGCCTTGCTCGAGCGACGGTGGCCTGAACTATGGGCACGGCCGGAGACGCGCGCCGACATGGATAAGCGCATGCGAGATTTGCGCAAGGCAGACCTCGAAGCATCAACGGCTGAGAAAGTGGCCCGCACGAGGGCAATCGAGCAGCGCATCGACCCCGACACGGCGCCCGACCCTGACCCGAGGTTCGAGTGAGCTCCGCCATCGCATTGCCTCCGCGGCCGCGGCTCGCCTTCTGGCGCGAGGATCCTCCGCAGATCGACGCCAGCGGTCTCGTCGGAGTCGGCGGCATGTGGGACCACCAGCGCGAGTGGTGGCACCTGCCGAACTTCGTGCGCGGGCTCGTCACCGGATACGGCGGCGGAAAGACCAGCATCCTCGCAAAGCGGATGATCTACCTGGCGCTGCGCAACGCGCCGGTGCCGGTCATCACGGTGTCGCCGAGCTACCCGATGGCGCTGACGACGATCGTGCAGAGCATCGACGAGCTGCTGGACGGCAAGTCGCGGCACGAGCGGTCGCAGGGGCGGCCGATGCGCTACCACCTCTACAAGTCGCAGCCATACCGGTTCACGATCACGCTGCCTGACCGCACCGGCACGATCCTGTGCATGAGCGGCGAGCGGCCCGACCGCCTCAAGGGATCGAACGTCGCTGCCGCAGGCATCGACGAGCCGTTCATTCAGCCCCGCGCCGTGTTCGAGCAGGTGCTGGCGCGCGTCCGTCACCCGATGGCGCGGCTGCGCGAGATCGACGTGACCGGAACGCCCGAAGGCGTGGTCGGCTGGGGCTACGACCTGTTCGAGGGCGAGATGCGCAGCCGATTCGATGTCGGGCTCGTGCAGGCATCGAGCCTCGCGAACCAAGCCCTGCCGCCGCAGTACGTCGAGCGCATGATGAGCGCCTTCGACGAAGCGACGCGAGCGGCCTACGTCGATGGCAAGTTCGTGAACCTGTCGCAGGGCCGCGTGTACCACAGCTTCGACCCGACGGTGCACGTCAGCAGCGACCCGATGCCGAGCGAAGCCGAGCTCGGAGTCGGCATGGACTTCAACGTCGACCCGATGGCCTACGTGTTCTTCTGGCGCAAGGGCAATCGCATGCACGTCTTCGCCGAGCACGAAGACCCGAACAGCGATGCCGAGCAGGTAGCGCAGAAGATCCGCGCCACGTGGCCGGAGTTCCGCGTGGTCTACCCGGACGCGAGCGGGTCGCAGCGCAGCCACGGCGGCAACAAGCAGCAGAGCGCGCACGGATACCTGCGGACGAACGGGTTCGAGGTCCGCGCACGCGGCGCGAACCCGCTCCTGATCGACCGCCGCAACGCAGTGAACGGAGGCCTCCGGCACGGCCGCGTCACCATCGGCCCCGACTGCCGCAAGCTGCGCACCTACCTGATGGCCTACACGCACGCCGAATCGAACAAGGCCAGCCAGAAGAAGATGAGCCACCTTCTCGACGCATTCTCGTACCCGATCGCATACCTGTTCCCGGTCGACCGCACCGAGGTGCGCTTCGCCGGCTGGAGGCACCAATGAAGCTGACGCACGCACAGTTCGACGCAACGCTACCGCTCTGGCAGAAGGTCCGTGACGTGATGTCGGAGGAGGCGGTGAAGGACCGCGGCGACGTCTACCTTCCTCGCCTCGCCTCGATGTCCGTCGGGACGCCGGAGGCGAACGCCGACTACAACAACTACCGGCTGCGCGCCAACGTCTACATGGCGGCGCCGCGCACGCTGGAAGGGCTCAAGGGGTCCGTGCTGCGCAAGGATCCGACCATCGACGGCGTGCCGGACATCGACCTGCCGGCGCTGCGCGATCAGGTGGGGCAGGCGTTCCAGCCGCTGCTGCAGATCGGGCAGCAAGTGCTGCACGACCTCGTGAGCGTCGGGCGCGTTGGCCTGCTGGTCGACAGCGGCCGGGAACCGGAGAGCCTGCCGTACATCACCACCGTTCCCCCGGAGCGCATCGCATACTGGAGCTCGACCACGGTCGGCGGGCGCGAGGTGCCGACGCTCTACGTGCTGCTGGAGTCGTGGACGAAGGCCAAGGACGGCGACATGACCGGAGCCGAGGCCGAGGAGAAGCCGCAGTGGCGGTTCCTGCGCCTCGGCGACCCGTCCCAGTTCCCGCACCTGTCGGACAAGCTGGGGCTGTTCTCCGGTGCGCCGCTCCCCGTCTACTGGCAGGAGGTGTGGCGCGAGCCAGAGACGAAGGGGCCGACCGCGGGATCCATGGAACTGGCCGACGTCATCGTGCCGCGCAAGGCCGGTGGCCGGTTCTGGTCTGAGATCCCGTTCGACATCGCCAACGCTTCCTGCGGCATCGGGCTCGCTGTCGAGAACCCGCCGATGCTGGGGCTGGCCAACGTCGTGCTGGCCCACTACCGGAACAGCGCCGACCTCGAGTGGGGGCGCCACATGTGCGCGATCCCGCAGCCGTGGGCGTCCGGATTCCACACGAAGGAGGGCGAGGAGCTGATCGTCGGCAGCGGTCGCGCGTGGGTGACCGACGTGCCTGGTGGATCGGTCAACTACCTGGAGTTCAGCGGCGCAGGTCTCGGCAACATCCAGCAGGGCATGGCCGACAAGGAGCAGCAGATGGCCGTGCTCGGCGCTCGTATGCTCGAGCAGCCGAAGGCCGGCACCGAGGCGATGGGCACGGTCAAGCTGCGGCAGGCGGGCGAGCGCAGCGTGCTCGGGACGATCGCCGGGAGCGCGGGAACGGCGATGACGCGCGCGATCCAGCGCTGGCTGTCGTGGCGGTCCCCCGCGTTCGAGACGGACGAGGCGCAGGCGGCAGTGTCGTTCTGCTACTCGTCGGACTTCGACGCCATGCCGCTGGACCCGGCGGAGCAGCAGGCGCTGATGGCGCAGCTGCAGGCCGGGCTGATCTCGTGGGACACCTACGCATGGAACATGCAGCGCGGGGAGGTGCTACCTCCCGGAGTGACGGTGGACCAGGAGCGCGAGCTGATTCAGGCCGGGGCCCCAGGGCGCAGCCGCAAGGACGAGCTGCAGATGTTGCAGAACGACGTCGCCGCCGGCCGGATCTCGACGGAGACCTACCTGCAGCAGGCGCAGGCCCTCGGCTACTACGGCGGGGTCGACGTCGCCGCCGAGCTGGCCAAGGTCGAGGAGCAGCGCATGCAGAGCGTCATCAGGCAGGCCGAGGCGTTCGCCGCCCGCGGCGGGTTCGGCGGTGATCCATCGGGGGCAGCGCCGTGACGACGCTTGGCGGGCTCACCGACCCGGCGCGTGCCGACCTGCTGCGAAAGCTCCGCCGGGCAGCCGGGGAGTGGCTGCAGCGGTTCTACCGGCGCGACATCCTCGTGGCGCGGGCGACGCGCGGCATCCAGCTCAGCGCCGTCGACGCCTTCGAGCGCGAGGTGGTCCGCCCGCTGCTCCGGTCAGTCGGCGCGGGGTTGGCCGGGATTGATGCGCGCGGGCTCGACGTGACGCCGGACACGAGCCCGGCGCTGGCCGCTGTGGTCCGCGAGGCCGAGACCATCATCGAGCGCGGGGCTGCCGCGGTGCGATCGCTTACGCAGCATGGACTGCGCATGCTGGCGCAGGACGAGGCCAAATGGGTGGCGACCGGAATCGAGCGCACCACTGGTGTATCGGTCCTGCCGGCAAACGCGGCGCCATCGGCTGACCGGCCATGGCTTGGCGACAGCACGGAGCGGTGGTTCCGCAAGATGCTGGAGACGCCGACGGCCGACCGGGTGCGCCAGACCATCGTGCAGGGCGTGCAGCAGGGCCAGACGACCGACCAGATCGTCAAGGCCATTCGCGGCAGCGGCGACCAGGTAGGGCTGCTGGACGCGCCGCGGAGAGCCGTGCAGGTGCTAGTGAGGACAGCCGCGACATCGACGGCGGCAAACGCTTCGATGGACTCGTTCGCGGCCATCGGGGTCACGAAGTGGCGGTTCCTCGCCACCCTGGACCAGAAGACCTCGGTGCAGTGCGCGGCAGCCGACGGCAAGGTGTTCCCGATCGGCCGCGGGCCGCTGCCTCCGCTGCACCCGAACTGCCGGAGCCGTCCGGTGCCTTACTTCGGAGAGCCGATTGGGACTAGGGCGAGCATCGACGGGCAAGTCCCGGCGGACAAGACGTTCGAGGAGTGGCTGCAGGAGCGCCCGATCGCCGAGCAGGACGACATCCTGGGCCGGGCCAAGGCCAAGGCGTGGCGGGCAGGAGCGCTCAGCCTCGACGACATGCTCGGCCGCGATCTGCAGCCGCTCACGCTGGCGGAGCTTCGCGACATGGGTAGGCTGTAGGGATCAGTGGCCAAGTCCGACCCCGAAGCCTACGCCGCCAGCCTCGCGCAGTCCGACCACCTGCGCGTGCTCGCCGGCATGATGGCGCAGGACGGAATCCCGATCGCCAGCGCGACCGGCCGCACACATTCCGGCCACGGGTTCGCCGTGATTCTGGTGCAGGGTGCATGGTGTGAGTCTCTGACCGACCTCGCCGAGCGCGTCGCGCGACTGATCGCGGACGAGAACGCCAAGCGGGCGGCCGATTCCATCACCAACTGACACCGGGAGCGGTGCTCCCGTTTTGCCCCATGGCACTCAAGAAGCGGTACGCGAAGCAGGACGACATCCCGGAGGCGCTGCGGAGCCTCTACAAGCAGGCTGGCAGCGAGTTCGTGCTGGACCTGGACGGCGGCGACGACGACGACGGCGACAGCGCATCGGGCGACGTGGCCAAGAAGCTGGCCGAGTTCCGGGAGTCAAACCGGAAGCTGATGGCCTCGCAGAAGGCCAAGGACGACGAACTGGCCGCGCTCAAGAAGCGCGTCGGCGAGTTCGGCGACGCCGATCCGGCTCAGGTGCAGGCGGTCCTGGCTGCGCTCCAGGGCAGCGACGAGGCAGCCATGATCAAGGCCGGCCGGCTCGACGACGTCGTCTCGAAGCGCATGAAGGGCCGCGAGGCCGAGTGGCAGAAGCGAATGGAGGAGGCGACCAAGGCGGCTTCCGAGCGTGAGGCCGAGGGCGCCAAGCTCCGTGCCGTGCTCGCGCAGAAGGTGCTGCGCGAGAAGATGATCGACGCCGCCGCGGCCAAGAAGGTCCGTCTGCGCCAGTCCGCGATCGAGGACTTCATCGGTCGGGCCGAACGCGACTGGAAGGTCTCCGACCCGATCGCCGGAGACCTCGCTCCGGCCCGCGATGGCGCTCCGTGGGACAAGCCCGAGGCGTACATCGACGACATCGTCCGGCAGGCGCCGCACCTGTTCGAGGAGTCCGGCGGCGGCGGCGCCGGCGGCGGCGGCGGGCGCACCGGCCAGGGCGGCGTGAAGGTCTACCGTCGCTCCGAGCTCACCGACAAGCAGTACGCGGCCGTGCTCGTCGACGTCGCAGCCGGAAAGGCAGCCGTGGAGATGGGCAAGTGAAGCTCTACATCGCCAAGATCGAGCCATCGAGCAAGCGCGGCGTGTTCGATGTGCTGGCGCCGGCCGGGGCCACGGCCATCGTCGCGCGCATGAACCGCATGGGCGAAGGCGAGATCGTGTTCGCCTACCCGGACACCGCGGGCACGCTCGCGGGCACGCTCGAGTCGACGCCGCTCCTCAGCCTGTGGGAGGACGACGCGCCGAAGCCGGCGGAGCCGATCGCCGACTGGCGGCTGATCGGCTCGCTCAACTACTCGTCCGGTGGCTGGCAGCACCTGTTCGCGCGTGCTGCCGCTCCGCAGAAACAGAAGCGGGCGGTTGACACGCCTGCCACGGCTGTGTAGTGATGATCGGCGTCGGCATGTAGTCCCGTGCGGGGCTGTGCCGACATCGCAGCGGCGGTCTAAAGCCGAGCCCCCGAGGGGCGGAGCGTAGGACCGTTGCAGAGCCGGTGAGCCCCCGAGGGGTTCCCGACGCCGCCCGAGGCGGAAGCGACAAGAGCTTCCGCTTTGAGGCTGGCCAGCGCCCAAGAGCGCCCGCCAGACGCTGATTTGGCGAACACCTACTCGGACGTCGTCCCCAAGATCCTCGGTCGCGCCATCGCCTACCTGCGCGCCAACTCCCTGATGCCTCGTCTCGCGAATCGCGACTACGACGGCGCCGCCGCACAGCGCGGCGACACGATCAACGTGCCGGTCCCGCCGACCATCACCACGGTCGACGTCACCCCCGGCTACGCGACCACGTCGACCACCGACATCACGCTCTCGACCACGCCGGTCACGCTCTCCTACCACAAGGAGGCTCCGTTCTACCTGACCGACAAGCAGCGGCGCGAGATCATGGAAAACGGTGAGGAGATGGCCGTCATGTCCTCGCTAGCGAGCCTGTGCGACGCCATCGACCTGACGATCCTGACCGCGATGGACGTCGGCGCCAGCAACGCGCACGGCACCGCCGGCACGACCCCGTTCGCCACGCTCGCGCTGGCCACCGCCCCGCTCGTCACGCTCGACGTCAACAAGGCCGCGAAGGGCCAGCGTCGCGTGATCATGGATCCGCTCGCCAACGGCAACCTACTCGGACTCGCCGGCTTCACCTCGCGCGACTACGTCGGCGACGTGACCGCGATGACGCAGGGCGGCTACAACGGCAACGTCAACATCGGCGCGAGCTGGTGGATGTCGCAGCAGTGCCCGAGCCACACGGCCGGCACCGGCGCCAGCTACCTCGTGAACAACGGCTCCGGCATCGCCGTTGGCGGCACCACGATCGCCTGCGACACTGGCTCTGGCACGATCCTGGCCGGCGACGTCGTGAGCTTCGCGGCCGACACGACCAACAAGTACGTGGTCGCGACCGCTCTGTCGGGCGGCTCGTTCACGATCGCGAGCCCGGGCGTCAAGGTCGCGATCCCGGACAACAACGCGATCACGGTCAGCGCGACGCACCGCGCCAACTTCGCCTTCGACCGCAACGCGATCGTGTTCGCGTCGCGTCCGTTCCTGCCGAGCGCGGCCAACGTGATGATGGATCAGGTCACCGACCCCGTCACCGGGCTCACGGTGCGCCTGGAGATCACGCGCGAGAAGAAGCAGGACCGATGGTCGCTCGACGCGCTGTGGGGCACGAAGGTCGTCCGCCCCGAGGGCGTCGTCAAGATCATGGGCTAGTCGCCCGTCTTCGGTGCGCCGGTTGCGAGCCGGCAGCCTCGCCGATGGCCATGCATGGGGGCGTCGGCGAGGCCTTTTGCGATGGCAGCGTGAGGCGACGACATGGCCGCGATCCCGACCTACCTATACCTCGGCGACGAGCACATCAACGGCGGCGAGGGCGCGCGACCGAGCACGGCAACGCCGGTGTTTTGGGGCGCCGGCCGGCTCTACCCGACCTTCAACCGCGTGGTGCCGAGCGGCGCCGACGGTGCGACGGGTGGCGTCTACAACCCCTACTGGGACGGATTCAGCGGAGCCCAGTACACCGCGACGAGTGCGACCTCGACGACCGTCAGCGTCTCGACGGCGACGTGGACCACCAACGAGTTCGCCACCTACACGATCGAGATCGACAGCGGCACCGGCGCTGGACAGACGCGCACCGTCTCTTCGAACACCGGCACGCAGATCACCGTCTCATCGGCGTGGACGACGACCCCGGACACCACGTCGGTGTTCCACGTGCGCAAGGGCCGGTTCGTCACCTACCACTACATCAGCAAGCTGTTCCTCGGCGCCACGGCGCGCGGCGACAACTGGTACGAGTTCGGCGGCGGCATCACTCCATGCACCATGCTGATGCAGGGCCTGTTCGGCTTGCACGGCAACACGGCGCCAGGGTTCCGCATGTTCAAGCTCGCGAACGCCGGCGGATTCGGCGGCGGAGCTAACCCGTGGAAGCAGAGCGGAGCCGGGTGGACGTCCTTCGTCGCACAGTGGAGCCTTGCTGTTGCGGCGGCGGCTGCCGACGGCGACACGCTCGACGTGCGCGCGGTGGTCGTCGACTGCAGCAAGACGGACATCGCCAACGTCAACCTGACCTACCAGGCCGACGCACAGGACTTCATCGACGGCATTCGCGACCTCGTCGGGACCGACGCGCTGATCCTGCTGATCAACCACAGCGCCTACCTCTACCGCACGTCACTGCCGCCGATCGCGACGGCAGTCAGGACCGCGAACCGCGCGCTGGTAGAGGCCAACGATAACGTGCGCCTGCTCGACATGAGCTGGGGCAAGTTCTCCGGCAACACCGGCTTCGACTTCACGGACCCGGCGGACCCGGTCTACTACGACACCGAAACCTACATCCAGGCCGGCGTCAGGATCTTCAACGCGATCCAGTCCTTCTACGCCGAGGCCCCCGCAACGGACGATCTGGCTCCGCTCGCCGGCTACTTCATCGTCGCCGACAGCCAGGGCAAGACGGTGCAGAACGGCATCGCGGTGCTCGGCGACCAGGAGAGCATCATCGGGTCCAACCCGCTGTCGACGGTCCGCAACAACGTGTGGATCTACGACGCGCAGAACGACACGGTTTCGCCGCACGACGTCACCACGAACTCGTGCACCTATGGCACCGTGACGACGACGTTCATGGGGCCCGACGTCACGCTGCCGGTCAAGCTGCTTCGCGAGCACCCGAACGGCGTCGTGCTGTTCAAGTTCGCGCAGGATGGCGTGGCGATCACCGCCGAGGCAGAGACCGCCGGAGCCAGCGGCGCGCTGGAGCCGGGTCGCCTGCTCTACGAAGACCTGCGCGCGAAGTTCGCGCTGTTCCGCGCGGCGTGCCTGCGCGACCTCGGACGCTCGGTCGACATGATGGGCGGGCTGGTTCTGCTCGGCGACAACGAGCACTGGGAGGGTGCGCCGGAGGCGTTCGCTACCAAGGGGCCGCAGTTCGTCGACGACCTGCGCGCCATCTTCAGCACGCGCGTCACCGGCACGCTGCCGATCGTCTGGATGCAGCCGCCTCCTCCCGGCGACACAGTGTCGGGCGGGTCCATCCTCGGCGACTTCGACCGGCGCCGGCAGGTCCGCGCCACGGTCGCCGCGCTCGCCACCAGCAAGACGAAGCTCACGGTCCTGACCAACGACGGGCCGGAGGACTACGAGCTGCAGCGCAGCGACTACAGCCACTACAGCGGAGAGGCAACCTACAGCATCGGGCACGACGCAGCCACGGCGCTGCTCGCGCTCGAGTCCGACGAAGGCGGGACATCGACGGCGACGACGTCGACGGTGTCCGAGTCCGCCGCCTTCACCGTGGAGGACGGCAGCGGGCTCACGTCAGCGAACAGCTACGCCTCGGTCGCGACGGCGGACACCTACTGGCAACTTCGCGGCAACCCGTCGACGTGGACCGGCGCCACGACCTACGAGAAGCAGGACGCGCTGCGGCAGGCGACCGCCTACCTGGACGACATGTATGCGCACCGCTACCGGGGCGCCCTCAGCTCGTCCGAGCAGGCCCTTGCGTGGCCGCGCGCGAACGTCGTCGACGCCGACAACGGGCTGATCTACGACGACGACGTGATCCCGACGCGGCTGCAGGAGGCCACCGCGGAGGTCGCCTATCGCGTGCTCGCCGGCACCGCTCTGCGCAACGACGTCGACGGTGGAGACGGGGGCGTCGGGTCCGAGTCGATCAGCCTCGGCGGCCTGAGCATCTCGCAGACGTTCACCGGTGCGCGCGACAGCCAGCCCGAGTTCCCGGTGGTCACGCAGAAGCTGCGGAGCGTCCTGGCGTGGATCGGGCGCACGCAGGTGAGGGTGATGCGATGAGCCTCGCCGCGAAGGCCCAGGCTGCGGCGGCCAAAGCGATCGGCAAGCTCGGCGCCATCGGGACGCTGACCTACCCAGTCCGCACCTACGACGAGGGCACGAGTTCCGCCGGATCTGCGACGACGACGGTGGCCGTCCGCATCGCCGGGCCGGTGCAGGAGACCAAGCGCTACATCGACGCGGGGATGGCGACGGTGGTTGCTGCCACGTTCTACGTCGAGGCCCGCGATCTGGCTCAAGAGCCGTCCGCCGGCGACCGGATCAGCCTCTCTGGCCGCACGTGGTCCGTCGTGGCGGTCGAGACCATCGGCACCCAGGGGGTTGCTGCGGTCTACCGATGCGACGTCGGCGAGGTGGTCGATGGCTGACGCGCGCAGGTTCAACCTCGAGCTCGACCAGTTCGCGCGCACGGTCGGCGTCGAGGCGGCGCAGTTCGCGCGCACGGTCGCCGCGGAGGTCTTCACGACGATCGTGCAGGCCACACCGGTCGGCAACAACACGCGCTGGGCGGTCAACCTCAAGCGCGCAACGAAGGGCCTGCCTCCGGTGCCTCCCGGCTACGTCGGCGGCCAGGCGCGACGCAACTGGCGCATCTCGATCGGGTCGCCGAGCAGCACCGTGCTGTCCGGCACCGACCCAAGCGGCCAGTCCGCCATGACCGACGGGTTCGGCGTGCTCGCGCAGTATCGCGACCTGCTGCCGATCTGGATCAGCAACCCGCTGCCCTACATGGATCCGCTGGAGAACGGATGGTCGAAGCAGGCGCCGACCGGCATGGTCGCCAACGCCGTCGCGGCCGTCTCCGCCAAGTATCGGAGGGTGTCGTGAGCACCTTCGCCGACGTCGCAGGCGCCATCCGCACGCGGTTCGCGCTGCTCGGAATCGCCACCGTCCACGACAACGCGCCGGAGCCAGCCAAGGCCGCTACGTGGTGTCGCCTGCGCGTCGACTTCACCGGCACCGAACAACGCAGCACTGGCAACGAAGGCGCCCGTCAGTGGCGCGCGTTCGGCGTGGTGACCGCGGAACTCTACTGCCATGCCGAGAAGGGCGACGGCGGTCTGCTGACGACGGCCGGCGAGATCGCGGAAGCCTTCCGCGGCCTGCGGCTGGTCGACCCGCACGTCCGGTTCTTCCCGCCGGCGCCGATCGGCACGTCGCAGCTGGTGGGCGCCTGGTACCGGCGCGACCTGCGCTTCCTCTTCGAGCACGACTTCATCGGGTGACCACATGACCGAATCCAACTCCGTCCGCGTCTCGCTGGTGCAGCGCACCGACTTCGACACCGCAGCGACGCTCGACATGCTCGTGCTCCGCGGCACCGGCCAGACCATGCGCAACCGCGTGCAGTACTTGCAGAGCCAGACGCTGCGCACCGATGCCGACGTGGATGACATCGCGCGGGTGGGCGCCGGCGTGAGCGGGTCGCTGCCGTCGGAGCTGGTGTTCCCGGTCGCGAACGAGGCACTGTGGTTCCTGATCCGCGCCGCTCTGCGCGCCACCGAGACGGCCGCGGCAACGCAGGTGACCGGCGTCACGTGCACGTCGAGCGTGCTGAGCGGCGGCAGCGGCAACGTCGAGACCGGCGTCGAGGTCGGCGACATCGTGCGCGTGCTGACGTCTGCCGACGCGAAGCACGGCGTCGGCTACTACAAGGTGTCCGCAGTCGACACCGGCGCGCACACGGTCACCCTGGAGGGCAGCCCGGCCAACGGGACGTCGCTCAAGGTGCTGCGCGGCGCGCGCATGAAGGGCGGAACCGAGCGCTACTACTACGACGTCGAGGTGGGCCGTCTCGACGCCGACCTCTACGAGCTGTTCGAGCAGTGCTCGGTCGACACCATGGAGATCACCGTCGCCGACCAGGCCATCACGACGTGCAGCTTCGGCCTGCTCGGGGTCACGTCGCAGCGTGATGCCTCGGCGACGATGTGCGACAGCCACACCAACCCGACGGCGGGCACCGTCTTGGACTGCCTCGGCGTGCCGGTGTTCCACGTCGGCGGGACGGCTTTCTCGGCGCGCAGCTTCGGGGTGACGCTGCGGAACAACATCCGATCGCGGACCGAGGTCGGAACGCTCGGCACCACCGGCTTCTCGTTCGGGCAGCGCCAGATCGAGGCGCGCATCAGCACCTACCTGGACAACTGGACGCAGGTCGAGAACTACGCCGACAACCAGGAGACGGACCTTTGGTTCGTCCTGGAGGACGCCGCCGGCAAGGCCGTGGCGCTCTCGATCCCGGCCATGAAGTGGACCGAGCTCGGCGCCGACACGCGAGGGCTCAACCAGGACGACTACCTGGAGGGCACCGGGCAGGCCAAGTCGGACAGCACCGAGGGCTGCAGCATCCGCATGCTGAGGTGGGCGTGATGTTCGACCTGAACAGCATCGCGGTCGACCCGGCGAAGGTCGCGGGCGGAGTCTGGTGGCGCATCTGGCGCAGCGACGACGGCTACCTGCTCGGCGAGCCTTGCGCGGCGGACAGCACGGAACCACGGCTGCTCATCGTGCCGATCGGCGTCGCGTTCGAGCGCGCGCGGGAAGAGGCGCTGCGCCCGGTCCTGGAGCGCGTGCGCTCCAAGACGATCACCGACGACGAGCTGCGCGAGATCGACGGGCGCGTGCTCGCGCAGACCGTGTGGCGTGGGTCGGCCAACCTCGGCAACCAGAAGCAGGGACCGTGGACGTGGACCGAGGACGGCGCCGCGGCCTTGCTGAACGATCCCGGCATGATCCCGCTGCGGCGCTTCGTCGAGCGCGCGGCCGGCAACCTCGCGGCTGCTGCCGCCGAGGAGGAGGCGAAGGCCCAGGGAAACTGACGGCTCGGCTGCAGTGGGAACTCCGCTACCCAGCAGCCGAGAGACGGCGACGACAGAAGGAAGCGGAGCTGCGAGCGATGCAGGGACGGCCACCGCTCGAAGGCATGGAGGAGCCGCCCGACATCGACCGAGACCTCATCCCGATATGGACCTGCTGGCACCAACTGAACGGCTCGCGCGCGGTCGGCATGGCCGCGTCCGGCATCCCGTGGTCGGAGGTGTCGGCGTGGTGCGTGGATCACGGCGTGATCGGCGACTCGAAGCGGCGATGGTGCCGGCTGGTGCTGGCGATGGACGCCGTGGCGCTGGCATGGTGGCACAGGCCGAAGGGGGGCGCTGATGCCGACCCTGGAACTGCTACTTGACGCCAGCGGCCTGCAGCGGGGCGCGCAGCAGGCGCAGACCGCCCTCCGCTCCGTGCAGGCCGCCTCGACCGCAACCGAGACCAGCGTCGTCGGCGCGTCGAAGCAGCTCGGCGCCGGCATGCTCTCGGCCGCGACCAGCATCGCCGGCGCCGCCACCGCGTTCGGCGGCTTCAACACGGCGGCCGGGCTGTTCGCTAGCTCGCACGCGCTGGCATCCATCGGCGAGGTCGCGCGCCAGATGACCGCCCTTGGCCGTGCAGCCGGTGGCGCAAGCACCGCGTTCGGCGCGATCGGCCTGGCGATCCGCGCCAACCCGCTCGGCGCGATTGCCGGCACGCTGTCGCTGGTCGCCAGCGGCATGGCGGTGTTCGCGTCGAACACGCGCGACGCCGCGAACGACTTCGAGCGCCTGGGCGCTGCGATGACGCGCGCGCAGTTCGATCGCCGCGCGGCGCTGTTGCTCGGGGCGCCCACGTCGGGGCCGATCGGATCGCAGCTCAGCGGGCTGCTCGACCTCTACAGCCAGCGACTCGAAGGCCGGAACGGCTTCACCGTCGGCGACGTGTCCAGGGATACCGGCATCGACGCGCAGGACATCGTGCAGCGCGTTCGCGACTCGAACCGCGGCGCCGGCTTCTACGCGACCTTCCCCGAGGTGCGCTTCGAGCCCGGCAGTTCGCGGCCGATCTTGCCAAGCGACCCGATGTACAGCTTCGTGCGCCCGTTCGATCCTGGCTCCCTTCGGCTGTCCGACGAGGAAGCGCGCGGCCTCTACCGCACGAGGTACGACACCTTGCGCGGCGACCTCGACCGTGCCCGCGGCGACGAGCGCAGCACGGGCGGCGGAATCGACGAACGGGTGCAGCAGCAGCAGGCGCAGGCCCGCGAGAACATGCGCGCCTTGGTCGCCGAAGCGAGGCAGTTCGGTGCCGAGCTCGGCGACGCGTTCTTCAACGTTGCGTCGGGTGCGCAGACCGCGCGCCAGGCCGTCGCGGCGATGGTCGCGGACATCGCGCGCCAGGCTTCGCGCGGCCTGTTCGCGAACCTCTTCGGCACGGCATTCGGCGCCACCGCTCCGCAGCAGCAGCAGCAGCCGGGGGGCTGGTTCAGCGGGTAACCCATGGCATTCCACGACGTCTCCCTGCCCGAGGGCATCGACTACGGCTCTGTGTCCGGCGTCGGGTTCGGCACCATCATTCAGGAATCGGCGACCGGCCACGAAGTGCGCGTCACGCGACAGAGCCAGCCACGACACCGCCTCACGCTGCAGAAGTCGATGCTGGAGGACGCCGACGTCGCCGCGCTCAAGACGTTCGTCATCGCGCGACGAGGGTCGCTGCACAGCTTCCGCGTCGAGGACGTGCGCGACTGCACG
>Ga0154020_10004779_pt1 | contig 16081 bp, 13 predicted proteins | sample Klosneuvirus_201_FD_109709 | JGI IMG/M metagenome (GOLD analysis project Ga0154020, IMG submission 109709) | Active sludge microbial communities from wastewater, Klosterneuburg, Austria - Klosneuvirus_20160825_MG | ecosystem: Engineered > WWTP > Aerobic digester > Activated sludge | place...
CCTTTGCCTTTGTAGAAGAACAGGTCGAGATCGCCGGGGATCAGCATCAGCTCGCCACCGGCGACCGGCAATTCCCATCCACGCATCTCGGCCCACGCACCGATGCGTGCCTTCGAACCGAGCGGCAGCGACACGCCGATACCGAACGCACCGGCGAAGCGACGATCGGCTTCGCGCGTCGGTGCGGTCGTCGTGCGCGCGATCGTCGACGTCGGGGCTTCGCCATGCGCGATCGCCACACCGAACCGGACCCACGTACTCCACTCGATCAACGTCGGCTTCGCCGGTGCGATCTCGTACTCCTCGGGTGGCGGCGGCGGACGACCGAACGCAGTTCCCGCGAACACGCACAAGGACACCAGACTCGCGCCAAGCTTTGCCATCGTCGTCGAGATGGAACGCCTCATCGCGATCCGCGATCTAATCGACCGTAAGTAGGCGCCGCCACTCGCGATGGCGTGGCGATCGTCGAGAACGTTCGTTCACACCCACCGAGACATTCGGCGCGGTCGCGAGCTCAGTCGGTCGGATCACGACGCAGCTCGGGATCGTCGGGATCGGCATCGCGATGCACGCACGGATCGTTGTCCGGATCGTGACCGCACGCGAGCACGCCGGGCGAATCGTCGTCGGGATCGACGCCCTTGTGCGGACCGATCTCGTCGTCGGGGCCGTGCAGATCACCGCCCGCTGCGATGATCGCGTCGCGCTTCTCGGGCGAGACATCCGGCACGAGATCGCGGCGCGCGATGTACGCGACGTAGTAGGCGCCTTCGCGACGCGCTTCGATCTCGCCGTTCGCGATCGCCTTCTCGAGCTCGCGCATGAGCTCACCGATCAGGCGCGACGGACGGATCTCGAACGCATCCATGATCGCGTTGCCGACACCGCCGGGCAGTGGCGGCAGCTTCGCGTCCTGTTCGGCGAGACGGTCGACGCGATCGGCGAGCGCGCTGATCTGCTCGAGCAGCGCCTTGCGCCGACCGGGACGCTTCGACGTGATATCCGCGCGCGACAGATCGAGGAGGTCTGTCATGTGCGCGGCCATCTCGCGATGGAAGCGGCGCACGGCGGAGTCGGTCCAGTGATCGCTGTACTGGTTCGTGCGCAGGTGATGCCGCACGAGGAAGCGGATCGTCTGTCGCTCGTCGCGCGCGAAGTTGAACCGCTTGCTCACCGATTCGAACATGCGTGCGTTGACCTCGGCGTGACCGTGGAAGTGCACGCCGTCGTCGGTGTACGTGCGCGTCGGCACCTTGCCGATGTCGTGCAGCAGCGCGGCCCATCGCACGAGCGGGCGGCGCACCGTCTGCCGCACGACCTGCTTCGTGTGCGCCCACACGTCCTTGTGCTGGCGACCGGTCTCCTGCACGAGATCCACCGTCGCCGCGAGCTCGGGGAACAGCACGGGCAGGATGCCTACTTCACGAACCCATTCGAGCGCAGCGTCGACGTCGCGACCCATGAGCATCTGCTCGATCGCGGCGCGCGCACGCTGCTTGTCGGCGTCCGCGAGGCGTGGCGCGTGCTCGTGCGCGACGTCGGTAATCCCCTCGCTGGGCCACCGACCTTCGCCTTCGTTCGCGATCGCGGCTGCGATCTCGAGCACGATGATCGGGTCCGCCTCGACGAGGCCGCGCACGCGATCAGCGGCAGTCTGCTCGCCGGACATGGGTCGCGATAGCTACCACAAATGGGTAGGTTCGGCCTAAGCCAGCGCCCGAGCACTGCGTATTGGTACGGATGGTGCTCCTGGCGGCGCGCGTGGTTGGCCGTATTACCGAGCGACAGTTGCCGCAGGCCGAGAGGTGCTTCCCCGGCATTTCTCGCTTCTACAAGTCGCTCGACGCCAAGCCCATGACATTCTTGCAGCTCGTATGGGCCTTCGAGGCCAAGCAGCTCGCTCGTCCGACTCGTCGGAAGCAACGCTAACTCTCCGGCGTTTTCCTCGCGACGTGGCGTTAGGTCTGGCAAGTTGATCTGCCAGCTGTGACAGCCCGTCGCAATCCGGACGCTTATATGGGGCAAGATCGAACATCGTCGAGACGTCATCCAATCGGCGTCTTCGACTCAGGTGTCGGTGGACTGACCGTGGTTCGGGCGTTGCGCCAGGCGCTCCCCGGCGAGGACATCGTCTATCTCGGCGACACGGCGCGCGTGCCGTACGGCAACAAGAGCCCACGCACCGTCGAGCGCTACTCGCTCGCGTGTCAGCAATTCCTGCTCGATCGGGGCGTGAAGCTCGTGTTGATCGCGTGCAACACCGCATCCGCCACAGCGCTGCCTGCGCTCGTTGCAGCGAGCCCGGTCCCGGTCATCGGTGCTGTCGAGCCCGGCGCGCAGAGTGCGCTGGCTGCGACGAAGAACGGCCACATCGGGGTGATCGGAACCCTCGGGACGATTCGCTCCGGTGCGTACGCCGCGGCGATCGCTGCACGCGATCCGAGCGCGAAGCTCGCCGCGCTCGCGTGCCCGCTGTTCGTGCCGCTCGCCGAAGAAGGCTGGACCGACGACGAGATCGCCGCGCTCACGGCGAGGCGCTATCTGACCGAGCTGTTCGCACAGGACCCGGAGATCGACACGCTCGTGCTCGGCTGCACGCACTACCCGCTGCTCCGCGGCACGATCACCCGCGTCGCGACGGAGATCGCCGGCCGGCCGATCGCCGTCGTCGATAGCGCGAGCGCGATGGCAGAAGCGGCGCGCGAGCAGCTCGGCTCGGGCCCGACGGGAAACGCGCTCGCGAATCGCCGCGCGGAGCCCGGCCGCCTCGATGCCTTCGCGACCGATGCCTCGCGCCTCGCCGAGATCGCACCGCGCTTCCTCGGCGAATCCCTGAGCGGCTTCGAGCTCGTCGATCTCTGATGATCCTCGTCTCGATCAAAGACGCGACGACGAACTACATCCTGACCGCCGAGATCCAGCCGAGCGGCGACCTCGTCGTGTCAGCGAGTGACTTCTCGCCGTCCATCAAAGAGTCGTTCGAGACCGACGAGTACGAATACTTCTACGTCGTGAAGGCGGCGGACGTCGCGCGCGTCCACACGGCGCTCGGCATCACGGACGCCACGCTACCTGACGAGCTTCTGCTACGGCTTCGAGCGCTTCTCGAACCGCAGGGCTACACCGCGAGCACGCACTGGAAGGCGTGGCTCGTCGCGAACAACATCCCGTACGACTTCAGCGTCTGGCGCTGAGGTCGCGCAAACCGCTCGCTAGGCGCGAACGATCTTGCTGGTGTTGTTGCCCTTCGCGCGGGCTTCTTCGTCCTTGCGGCGCTTCATGACCTCGGTGACCGTGGTCGCCTTCTTGAGCTTGTCCGCGATGGTCTTCTCGTCGACGGGATAGTCCGTCCGGAACACCAGACCGTCGTCGAACAGCTGCTCGCGCAGCTCCTCGTCGTCGAGGTACTTCGTGGCCTTCTTGCCCTTGTACTCGATGGTCGCGAGGTTTGGCACCTTGCCCTCGAGCCACGTCATGAGGTCACCCATGACGGACTTGCAGAGCGTGAGGTTGTCGTCGAGGTTCTCGAAGAGCTCCGGGAATCGATCCCGGAACGCCACTTCGTCCTCACCGACACCTAGGGCTTTTGTGAGCGCGAGACGCAGTAGCAACGCGTCGTCCGCGAAGCTCACTACTGCGTCATTGCGATCGGCGATGAAGTCGTTAGGTGACACGACATAGGCGACCACGCCGGCAGCGACTTCGCGTACCGGGCGGGGCAGGTTCTCGTCATCCATCGCGTCGAACGCGATCTTGAGGTCATGGGGAAGAGAGACCAACCAATTGCGCACCAACTCGACGAACTTCGACTCCGCTGCAGCTGCACTCACGGTCATTGCGTACCCCGCGTTGGCAGGGCCTCCAAGTGCTTCGAGATTGAAGCTTGAACGGTGTGAGTACCAACCCCGCGACAGATTTACAAGCTGCGTGCTACCCTCGTCGGGCGGTGGCCAAGCGTTCACCCATCCTGGGGTACAACCACAACGTCAAGTACCGTGGTCTGATCTTCCACGTTCAGACCGAGGACTCGGGGTTGTTAAGCCCGCACCTCTTCACCCACCTCTTCTACGGTGGCGTGATCATTTCGACGCGCAAGTTGGTCTATGACGCCGGCTCGGCCGAGGACGCGATCAAGGGACTCATGCAGTCCCAACACAAGATCGTGCTGAAGGACCTCAAGGGCGGGAAGTTCGACGACAAGATCGACGTCTACCTGGCTGGAACCGAAGGGCTCGAGCCGCGTACGACCCCCGCCGGGCCGCCGTTGCCGTTCGACGACGGCCCGCGGCCCAGCGATCCGGAGATCGTCCTCTCGCGGCCCGAAACCGATAACGACATCGAGCCGATCGACATCCAGCCGATCGCCGTCGCGCGAACGGCCACACCGCCACCGATTCCGACGCGTCCCACGCCGCCGACCGGCCATCGCACGGTCACGCCGAGCTCGGCCGGTGTCCCGACCCCGCGCACGCAGACGGCCGAGCGCAAGAGCGCCCCGACCAGCGTGCGCAGCTCGCTACCACCGCCGCCGCCGGACATGAGCGAGTTGGATCCGCCGACGGATCCCGACGCGTCGGACGCGATGCATGCTGCGATGCAGAACGCGACCGTTCGCACGCCGATGCCGGACTTCGATTCGGCGCCCGAGATCCAGATCCTCCCGAACGATGACTCCGCCGTCGCGCGCGCTCGCAACAAGCACGACACCGAAGTGAGCGACGGAATCCCCGGCTCGAACGTGCAACACGACAAGCGCCCGAACGCGCTCGCCGCAGGCGCGCTCCCGCCGGCACGTCCGATCTCGCGGCCGCCGTCTCGCCAAGCGATGACACCGCCGACCGTGATGTCGCGCCCGCTCACGAACAGCGACGGCGAACGCAGCCGTCCCGAGAGCGATGCGATCGAGGTCTACGCACCGGCTCCTCCGTCTGCCGACGCTCCCCCCGGCATGCAGGAGCGCCCGGGCCAATACGCGCAGCACAAACGCGTCAGCCAGAAAATGTCCATCGACGTTCTCAAAGCCGAGCGCGAACGCACCGGCTCCGTTCCGATTCCCGCCGGCCTCGCGCGTCCCGGTCGCTCTGCCGCACCGAGCTCACCTCCGTCGGGCGGTGTCCCCCAGCGCGTGACCCGCGAGCCCACGCCGGGCAGCGGTCCTCGCGCCGCTTCGTCCCCCGAGATCCGCGTGCCGACCGCCGCCGAGCGTCCGGTCGAGCGACCGCGGACACCGACACCCGCGCGTATCTCGCCTCCGTCGAACAACGTGCGCGCGCCCTCGTCGAGCGGCTCGGGTGGCGTGGTGATGACGCGTCCGGCGGTGATCGTCGGTGCACCCGCGAAGACCGCATCGCCTCCGCGCGTTCGCAAGGCACGCGAAGAGGAAGGCCGTGGTTTTGGCCAAGGCCTCATCTCGGAGAAGTCCCTCGACGAAGTGATCCTCGCGTATCTCTCCGAAGACGCGGACGAGAAGTAAGGCCTCTCGTTCGTGCGCACGGTGCGTTCCACAGCGCACGCTTGTCCGATCGAACTTCGCCGCTAGGTTGTGCACATGAGCGCCAAGGTAAAGATCTACACGCGCGAGTGGTGCGGGTACTGCACCGCCGCGCTGGAGCTCCTCGAGAAGAAGGGCATCGAGTTCGAGCATATCGATGCGAGCGGAAACCCCGAGCTACGCCAATGGCTCGCGAAGGTGTCCGGTCAGCGGACGGTTCCGCAGATCTTCATCGACGAGAAGCCGATCGGTGGGTTCAGCGAGCTGCGCGCGTTGGACCGCGAAGGAAAGCTCGACAAGATGCTGTGGGATAAGTCGGCGACGAACGACTAGCGTTGGGGCTCACCGCCGCGACGGTGCTCGACCGCCGAGACGCCGGTGGATCGACCGCCGAGACGCCAGCAGAGTTACCGCCATGACGCTATGGCGCCAAGGATCTCTTAGATCCCGTCGCGAACCACGGAGCGAGGCACGACCCGTCGGATGCCTTCTTTGAGGACCGCCGCATGAAAGTTGAGGATCAGACCCAGCTCCATTTCAGTCGCGCGCAGGTACGAGAGCATTTGCGCGAGATGTTGGTTGCTGATGGCATCGACGGCCTTCAGCTCTACGAGCAGTCGCCCACCGACGATCAAATCGACTCGATGTTCGCCGACGATCTCTTGTCGATAGAAGATCTGTTGAACGGCCTGCTGTGAAAACGGGATCTGACGATGCGTGAGCTCGATAGCGAGAGCGCGCTCGTAGATCGACTCGACGAAGCCTGGGCCTAGTTCGCGATGAACGGCGATGGCTGCTCCGATCAGTTGATGGGCGAGCGCGTCGACTTCCTGCGATGGTTCGATCAGCATGGCCGGCGCTCTCGTCGACCGCGCGTTCGGGTTGCGAACTCTTCCCGAAAAGATCCTTGGCGCCATGGCGTCATGGCGGTAACTCCGCTGGCGTCTCGGGGGTACCCTTCTGTGCCATAGCGTCATGGCGGTAACTCCGCTGGCGTCTCGGAAATACCCTTCTGCGCGGTAACTCCGCTGGCGTCATAACAATAACCCCGCGTGAACCCAGCAGCACTTTGGCGGCGGGCTACTCCTCGGGATCCGGATCATCCAGCGTCGGATGCTCCGCCAAATACGTCTTCATCCACTCCGCCAACTTCGGCATCGCGACCTCGAGTCGCTGCGAACCTTCGCGGTCCTTCGCCTGCTTCCAGGCGAACGATGCTTCGTCGTGCTCGCCGCGCTGCGCGTAGACCCACGCGCAGAGGAGCAGCAAGTCGCGACCCGCGGTCATCGACAGACCTTTGCGCATCCGATCGTAGAGCTCGGTGTCCTCGAGCGCATGGGGACCGGTGGTCGGTGCATTGCCCTCGGCGACGAAGAGGTGCATTTGCGCGATCCAGTACGACAGCTTGAGAACTTCGCCGGTCGGGATCGGGCCGCGTGCATCGAGGACGACGCGCGCTTCCTTGGTGCGGCCCAGCGCGGTGAGGAGATTGATCTCCGTGTAGTAGGAGAACTGGTGTTGGATCAGGCGCGGCGAGAGTCGGCTGCGTGCTTTGCGAACACGCTCGAGGGCGGCTTCTCCTTTGCCCTCGAGAGCGTCGGCGATCGCGACGCGGAGCTCGGCGAGCGCGCGGACGCGACCGGGAGCCCACCACGCTTTGGCGACAGGCTCGGCGAGCGCACGGCCCTCGAGGGAGTCGCCGTTGGACAGGGCGACCGACGCTTCGTTGACCTTTTGCACGGCGCGGACGGTGCCGATGAAGCGACCGCCGAGTGCGAGGTAGAACGGGATGAGCAGCGGGAACGCCGAAGCGGCGAGAGCGACACCAGCGACGGTGATGCCACCGAAGGCGAGGTAGGCAGCGACCTGGCGATTGCGGACACCTTTGGGGTCTTTGACCTCGCCGTCGCGTCCGACGTAGACGAGTTGGCCCTTACCCGCTTTGTCGAGATCGCGCGCGATCATCGGACGCGCGAGCGCGGTGGTTCCGTCTTTGCCGGGCTTGTCGGCCATTAGCGAGTGCCTACTTGCATGCCGATAATGGTGCCACTCGCGGAGTCGAGGACTCGCCAGTCGGTGCCTTGCGGCGTGTCGAGGAGCTCGACGCCGAGGGCCGTGAGCTCTGCGCGAATGGCGTCGCTGCGCGTGAAGTCTTTGGCAGCACGAGCGGCGGTGCGCTCGGCGAGGAGCTGCTCGACGCGCGACAGGTCGACGTTGCTGCGCTTGACGAGGCGCTCGCGGCGTTCGCGGAGGTAGTGCTGAGGATCGCTTTCGAGGAGCCCGATGGTCTTGCCTGCGGTGCGAAGATCCTTCGCGATGCGAGCGATCGTGCGGCGGCGCAGCGCTTTGTCGATGCCTTTGCCTTCCGCGACGAGCTTGTTGCCGATAGTGGCGGCGTCGTGCATCGCGGCGAGGACGCGCGGAGCGTTGAAGTCGTCGAGCAGCGCTTCGCGAACGGCGGGGAGCACGCGCTCGATGTCGGGCAGCACCGGCCCGTCGCCGCCGTCGCCGCCGGTGGCGACGAACGCGTCGAGCTTGACGAGCGTCTCGTAGAAGTACGAGAGATCGCGGTCGGCGGCGTACAGCGAGTGGAACCGCAGCTCCGTCGGGTGCTCGGGATTGGGAATCGCCTCGACCTCGAACTCGACCGGAGAGCGATAGTGGTGCTTGACGCAGAAGAAGCGCAGCGCTTCTCCGCCGGCGTGATCGGCGAGGGGTTCGCAGTTGAAGACGTTGCCCAACGACTTGGACATCTTCACGCCGTTGAGGTTGAGGAAGCCGTTGTGCATCCAGTAGCGCGCGAACGATTCCTCGCCGTACGCGCCTTGTGACTGCGCGATCTCGTTCTCGTGGTGCGGGAAGATCAGATCCTTGCCGCCGCCGTGGATGTCGAACGTCTCGCCGAGATGCGAGCACGTCATCGCGGAGCACTCGATGTGCCAGCCCGGACGACCCTTGCCCCACGGCGAATCCCAGGATGGCTCGCCCGGCTTCGCGGCTTTCCACAGCGCGAAGTCGTTGAACGCGCGCTTGTTCTTTTCGATCAGCTCGCGACCGCTCGCGTCCTTCTGGAGGTCATCGATCGATTGCTTGCTCAGCTTGCCGTACGACGGGAACGCCGCGACGGAGAAGTAGACATCGCCCTCGGCGGCGTATGCCTTGCCGTTCGTGATCAGCCGCTCGGTGAGCGCGATGATCTCCGCGATGTGCGTCGACACGAGTGGCTCGACGCTCGGCGAGCGCACGCCGAACCGAGTCATGTCGCGGTTGTAGTCCGCGGCGAAGCGCGCAGCGAGTGCCATCGGATCTTCGCCGATCGCGTTCGCGGCATTGATGATCTTGTCCTCGACGTCCGTGATGTTGCGGACGTACTTCACGTCGAACCCGAGGAACTCGAGGCCCCGGCGGATCGTGTCGAACGAGATCGCGGAGAACGCGTGTCCGAGGTGCGCCGGTGCGTACGGCGTCGGGCCACAGACGTACATCCCGACCTTGCCCGGCTGGAGGGGCTCGAACGGGACCTTCTGCTGGCGCATCGAGTCGTAGAGGCGGAGCTGCGTCACTCTTCGGGTTTTAGCATTGTATCGGCTCGGGGCTCAGGGCCAGCCGAGGCTCTTCGCGCCGCTTCCGGTAACGGCGTTGGTCATCTCGTCGAGCCAGGTGCGGGTGGCCGCTGCATTGGTGGGCAGGACGAGGTCCCAGACCACGAGCGTGCTCCCGACCTTGGCGAGGACGCGTTTGCCGTCGTTCGAGATCTGGAGGTCGGCATAGGTGGCCCCCGCGGCGAGGTGCCAGCGCGCGGGCTTGATCAGCGGATCGATCATGTCGACCGCGCCGCGGTTCAGGACGGCGATGAGCCCGGTCGCGACGGACATCGAGGCGCTCGTACGTCCGAGGGTCTCTTCGAGGTCGGTGACGGTGTCCGGCTTCGCGAGCGCGACGAGAAACGCGGCGCCGCCGTCGGCGAACGCGATCAAGTAGTCCGAGCCGATCGTGCCGAGCGTGGTGATCTTCAGCGGCAGCTTCGCGTGATGCACCAGGTCGCGTGCTCGCGGAGTCCACCGCACGATCTCGTCACCGATCGCGACGAACGCCTCACCGCTCGGAGTGACGCGCAGGTTGCTCGTCGGCGTGCGCGGAACGGTCGCGGACTCCGTCGTGCGATCCTTGACGTTCGTGCGCCACAGCGTGCCGTCGACGAAGTGGGCCGCGACGAACGCGGGATCCGTGCCTCCCCACGCGATGCTGACGAGCGGTGCGCCGCTGGGCGGATGAACGCGCGTGCGCTTCGCGGAGGCCACATCGTAGAGGTCGATCGCGCCGTCGTCGGTGGCGAGAACGAGCTGCGAATCGGTCGCGAAGCCAGCGCGATCGGCCGTGCCGCTGATCGCGATCGGATCCTTGCCGGCTTCGATCAGGTGCGCCGCATGCGCCATATCGACCGCGGCGGCGAACCGTCCGCTCGGTGACGCCACGACGTCGAGGATTGCCGGCCACTGGCCGAGCTCGCGCACGTTGCCCGTGACGAGGTTGATCCACTGCGCGGGACCGTCGAGGGTGGTCGCCACGAGGTCATCCCCGGTGACGAACTTCGCGGTCGCGATCTGCGTGCCCGCGACCCGCGGCTCGACCTCGTCGAGGTTCCAGACCAGGAAGCGATCGTCCGCGAGCGCCACCACGTACGGCGACGCGGGTGACGCACGCACCATCGAGAACCGTCCGCTCGGAGCAGCGAGCGTGTGGTCGCCGTGTTCCGTCAGCACGACGAGCTGATCTTCGCCGCCGGCGATGATGATGTCGTCGCGCGATTCCTCGAGACCGATCGGCTTGGACAGCTGTTTGCGCGGGCGCGACAGTGCAGCGGATAGCATGCCGACTCCCGTCGGTCCGATCGTGAACACGCGCTTGTTGCTCGCAACGACATGCGAGCGCTCGCCGACGGTCAACCGGTGCACCACGAACGGCGCCGGCTCCATCGCGATCTCGACGGCTTGATCGTCGTGGAGGATCGCGAGCCGCGAGCCATCCTTCGCCCAATCGAGTGCGTGCGCCGAACCGATGACGATGGAGCGCACCGGTTCAGAGGGCGCCGTCCGATCGTAGAGCAGCACGTGATCGAAGCCTGCGAGCGCGATCCATCGCCCGTCGGGAGACACGGCGAGCATCGACGCTTTCTCGTCGAGCGGAATCTGCATCGGCGCGACGGCCGACAGCTCCATCTGCCACATCGCGCCGTAGGCATCGATCCAGTACGCGGTGGTTCCGGTGACATCGAGCGATACGATCGGAATGTCGATTTCGACGTCGCGCCGGCCTGCGCCGGCGAGGTCCATCACCGAGATCCGCGTGCCGATCCACAGGAGCACCTTCTTCTCGTCGTCGACGAACTTCGCGGTCACGGGCGAGCCCGCCTCCGCGATCACCTTCGTCACGCGCGTCTCGAGATCGTAGAGGCGCACCACGCCGTCCTCGCCGGCGGCGAGCACCTTGCGACCGTCGCGCGAGAACTGCATCGACTGCATGCTCGACGATGCCGGCATGCTCCACGCGACACCGGCGGCGCGCGCTTCGGCGGCGATCGCGCGGACCTCGCGCCAGCGCTTCTCGACGAGCGGCTTGACCAGGGCGATCGCGAACGTGGGGTTCGTGCTCGCGACGCTGCGCGCGCTGCTCAGCGAGAGATCCTCGGTGCGCCGCTCCGCGACGAGCTTCTCTTGCTCGGCCGTCTTCTGTGCTCTGCGTGCCTCGACGGCATTGTGATCCGCGCGATTTCGCTCGTTGACGATGCGCACGAAGGCGATCGCGCCGCCGATCATCAGCGTCGCCGCGGCGACCGCTCCGACGATGAACGCGTAGCGATGCTGCAGCACGTAGCGCGAGATCTTTTCGCGCGGCGTGTAGTGATGGGACGCGACGAGCTGTCCGCCGAGGAAGCGCTGGAGATCCGCGGCGAGCTCGCGCGCGTCCTGGTAGCGCTGCTCGGGATCGAACGCGAGCGCCTTGTCGATGATCGTCGACAGCTCGGGCGGCACACCCGCGACGAGCTCGCCGATCGGCATGGGCGGCGCGTTGACCGCGGCGCGCATCATCTCGTCGGCGGTCTTCGCGTAGTGCGGCGGCTTCTTCGACAGCAGGTGATACAGCGTCGCGCCGAGCGCGTAGACGTCCCATCGCGGATCGACCGCCCCGCCGCGGAGCTGCTCGGGCGCCATGAACCCGGGCGTCCCGAACACGATGCCGGCGCGGGTCTTGATCGTGTCGCCGTCGGCCACGGGCTGCAGCGGCACCCCGAGGATCTCGCTCGGTTCGTCCGTCTCGCCGATGACCTTCGCGAGTCCCCAATCGATCACGATCGTCTCGCCGAGCTCGCCGACGAGGATGTTCGACGGCTTGATGTCGCGGTGCACGATGCCGCGCTCGTGGGCGTGGGCGATCGCTTCGGCGCTCGCCACCATGTGGCGGATCAGCATCAGGCGCTCGTTCAAGTTGTCGCTCTGCGCGACGAGTCGTTCGAGCGGACGGCCATCGATCTTGCGCATCACGTAGAACGGCATCCCGTTCGGGCCCTTGCCGCCGTCGTGCACCGGGACGATCGACGGATGCTCCAAGCGTGCGGTGATCCGCGTCTCGCGAGCGAAGCGCTCGAGCGATTCAGCGTCGGTGGCGAGCGCTTCTTTGAGCGCGACCACGCGACCGAGCAGGGTGTCCGTCGCCTCGACGACACGGCCCATGCCACCGCGCGCGATCTCGGCGCCGAGCACGTAGCGCGACGGCGGCATCGACGGCGGTGCGAGCACGCGGCCCTTGCTGTCGTGGCGCGAGTCGCCGACGTTCGTCGGCATCACGCTGCTCTCGCCGGGCATCGCTGGAGGACCGAGGTCGCGATCCGTGGGTAGTGACGCCGCGCCGGTCGGCATCGAAGGCGCATCGATCGACATCGATCCCGTCGGCGCGTCGGTCGACATCGCACCCGTCGGCATCGCAGGCGGACCCTCCGACGACGATGGCGCGCGGCCCTTCACCGTCTTCGCGTCGTCCGCCACGCCGCGAGTATGCAGCACTTTTGCTGCGCGGTCGCGCGAGCTACGCGGCGCTCGGAGCGGCCTTGTCGTCGATCTTCGGCGAGAGGAAATCGCGCTTCACCGCGCGAACGAACACCCACGCGAAGATGAGGCCGATCAAGATCAACACGATCGTGATCGGCAAGACGTACCAGTACTGCTGCGGACGATCGCCCGTGATCAACGCGTACGCGCCATCGGGGATTCCACGCGCGACGTAGAAGCCGACGAGGTCGAGCTCGGCGTCCGGCACCGTCGTGTTCGCAGCAACCGTGAAGCCCGTCGCGGGCGAGGTCTTGAGCGCACCCCACGTGGTCTCGTAGTGACGCGTGATCGGCTCGACGCGCGCGGCCCACAGCTCACCCGTCTCGAGCTTCTTCGTGGTCTCGGCAACGGCGTTCGGTCCTTTGACCTCGAAGCGAACTTGATCCGCCGACGCGCCTGGCTGCGGTACGAGCGGTGCACCGGCGGTGACTCCCGCCGTGGCGAGCGCGGACGACCACGCGCCCGCGTTGGGAAAGCGCTCGTTCAAGGCGGCGACGATCGTGGCGGTGTTCGGATCGAGGATGTCGATCGCGACCTTGTCCTGATCCGTGATCACGAGCGTGTCGCCGGTGACCATCGCGACCTTGCCCGCGGCCAGGCCGGCGCGAACCGAGGCCGGCTTGGCGAACACGGGACGCGGATGCGCGATCGCGTGCTCGGTGACAGCGTCGGCAAACGGGAGATCCGAGAGGCGCTCGAGGCGCCCCTGATACGCATCCGTCGTCGGCTGATCCCAGCCGTCGCCGTTCATCACGAGCCACAACTTGTCGCTCGCACCGCGAACGGGGACCACGCGCAGCCCGACGCCGGTCTTGTTTCGCGCAGCACGGATCGCGTGAGACATCAGCGGCTCGAGATCGACCGCGACGAAGTGATCCGCCGCGACCTTGCCCTCGACGATCGACGCGACGCTGACCTTCTCGGCGGTGTCGTCTCCGCTGAACTTGCGATCGCCGTTGAGGCGCAGCACGAACACCGTGCACAACACCACGATGCCGAGGCCGGTGATGACGCCGATTTTCGGCCGCGCACGCGCGAGCTTGATCAGGTCTTCATCGGGTTCGGTGTTACGAGCACCGATCTTCTCCTTGGACGTAGGCGCACCCGTGTCGACAAGTGAGGTCGTTTTGGGGGAGCCAGACGCAGATTCAGCCATGGCAGAAGCGATCGGCATCCTATCGTGGGGATCGACAACGCGCCACCGCACCGGGTTGCGCCTATTCCTGCAGTTTGGCAGGGCTTGGCGATCGTGTTCTCGACGAGTTACGGTGGGTCGTGGGTGAGCGGCTAGAGAGCAGCCGGCAGCAGCCGCTGGGCGTTGCCGAGGTCGTGCGCCACGCAGGCCGCACGATCGACGCACTTGGCATCCTCTGGCTCGAGGGGGAAGTCACCCAAGTCACGCGCGCAGCGTCGGGCCACATCTATTTTGCCCTCCGCGATCGCGACTGCGTGCTGTCCGCCATCATGTGGGGGCGGGACGCGATCCGCGTGAAGTTCCAGATGGAACCCGGGCAGCGCCTGCGGGTCCGCGGCCGCCTGGGGGTCTACGACCGCGACGGCAAGATGCAGCTCTACGCGGACTTCGCAGAGCCCGCCGGAGCCGGCGCGGAGGCCCTCGCCCTCGAGAACTGAAGGCCAAGCTCGCGGCCGAAGGGATCTTCGCCGCGGACAAGAAGCGCCCGTTGCCCCGATTTCCGCGCCGCATCGGCGTGGTCACGTCGCGGACCGGCGCCGCCATTCACGACATCATCCGCACGATCCAGCGCCGCTTCCCCACCCCCATCCTCATCGCGGACTGCGCGGTCCAAGGGCCGACCGCACCCGCGCAGATCGTCAATGGCATGGCAATGGTCGTTCGCGCTGGTGTCGATGTCGTCATCGTCGGTCGCGGCGGTGGCGCGGTCACCGACCTCACCGCGTTCAACCACGAGCGTGTCGTTCGCACGATCTCGCGCTGCCCGGTCCCGGTGATCAGCGCCGTCGGCCACGAAGTCGATCTCTCCCTCGCCGACCTCGCTGCCGACGCGCGCGCGTCGACGCCCACCGCCGCCGCCGAGCTCGCCGTCGCCGACGGCAACGCGATCGCCGACGTGCTGACCAAAGAGCGCCGCCGCCTCGATCGCGAGATCCACCATCGCCTCGATCGCGCACGCCAGGATCTCGATCGCGTCACGTTCGCTCTTCACGGCCGCGGCGAACGAGCCCTCGCGAGTACGCGTCATCAGCTCCACGACATGCAGCGCCGCCTCGCGAGCCTGCATCCTCGCGCGCGCATCCTCGCTCGGGGTGCCGAGCTCGCCGAATTGACGGCGCGCCTCGTCGCCGCGCAACCCGGCGCTCGCATCGCGCGGGGGCGCCGCGATCACGAAGCGCTCACGGCTCGCGCCCATCGCGCGATCCAACGCATCCTCGAGGCACGCCGCGCCACGCTCGGCCGCCTCGGCGCGCAGATGGCCGCGCTCTCGCCGCTCGCGGTCCTCGATCGCGGCTACGCCATGGTCCAACGCGGCGACGAGCTCGTGCGCGATGCCACGCAGGTCCACGCTGGCGATCGCCTGCACGTGCGCCTCGCGCGCGGCTCCCTCGACGTCACCGTCGACAAGACCGAGGAGCCGACGTGAGCCGAGCGAAGACCCAGAACCCCGCAAAGCCGAATCGCAAGCGCCTCGCGACGCCGCCGCAGCTCACGCCGATCGACGACGCTGACGTCGACGCGGCGTTCGATGTCATCCGCATGGAGAGCGAGCCGGCGGCTACCTCGGCGTCGACAGACGTCCTCGTCGATGTCGATGCGGATGCTGCCGCGGCTGCCGCAGCGATCGCTGATCTCTCGATCGACATGCCGATCGAGGTCGAGAGTGGTTCCGACTTCGCGCCCGATCTTTCGAACCTCGCGGAGATCAAGAAGGCTGATTCGCCCACGCGCCGCGCGCGCACCCAACCAGTCGCCGTCGAGGAGGCTCGGCCTGTTCCGAAGCGCGGTCCCCCGAAACCGCCGCCGAAGAAGACCGACGCATCGAAAGAGCCCGCAAACCGCGAGCCGGCTGCCGCTCCGAAGATCCCCTCGATCTTGTCGAAGGTGAAGGCATCGGAAGCCGCGACCGGAGCGCCCGAGTCGAAGCCTCTCATCGCGCCATCGACGGGCGGCGCGTCGATCGGACGCATCTCCGTCAAGCCGCCGCCGCCACCCGGCGCGAAGCCGAAGCCCGCGCTGCCCAAGCCGAACACGAGCGGTCCTGCCACGCGCGCGGAGACCGTCGGTGGAACACCGGTCAGCGGGGTGCCATCGCGAGCCCCCGCGGCGACGATCCCCGACGCGCCACCGACGATCGTGACGCCCAAGCCACTCGCCGCGCTCGACGCCGCGGGGCCGTTGCCACCCGCGCCGGGCGCGATCGATCGTCCCCCCGAGCGACGGCCGACAGGCGCTGGCCCCGTCGACAGCGCGAACGATCCGCCGCCACTCGCGCCGCCGCCTCGC
>Ga0154020_10004780_pt1 | contig 16080 bp, 8 predicted proteins | sample Klosneuvirus_201_FD_109709 | JGI IMG/M metagenome (GOLD analysis project Ga0154020, IMG submission 109709) | Active sludge microbial communities from wastewater, Klosterneuburg, Austria - Klosneuvirus_20160825_MG | ecosystem: Engineered > WWTP > Aerobic digester > Activated sludge | place...
GCTCAGCGGAAAGAAAATCCTTTTAGGGGTCACCGGTAGTATTGCCGCATATAAATCCGCCGAATTAACTCGTCTGCTAATTAAAGAAGGGGCTGAAATTCAGGTTGTTATGACCAATGCTGCCCATGATTTTGTGACGCCACTCACCCTGGGAACGCTATCCAAAAAACCTGTTTTTACCGAATTCAGCTCCCCCTCATCAGGAACCTGGAATAACCATGTGGAACTGGGAATCTGGGCTGATGCCATGCTCATTGCACCCGCTTCTGCCAATACCATTGCCAAAATAGCAGCCGGATATTGCGATAACTTATTGTTAGCCACATATTTATCTGCCAGATGCCCGGTTTTTATTGCTCCGGCAATGGATCTCGATATGTTCGCTCACCCAACCACAACCCAAAATATTTCCAGAATTCTATCGTTCGGTAATTGCATTTTAGGACCCGAATCCGGTGAACTTGCCAGCGGCCTGAAAGGGGCTGGAAGAATGGTTGAACCTGAAAATATTGTTGAATACCTTATTAAAGCATTGTCTCCAGATAAAGCCTTGCAAGGTAAAAATGTACTCATTTCTGCGGGTCCTACCCGTGAAGCAATCGATCCAGTGCGATTTATATCCAACCATTCATCGGGAAAAATGGGTGTTGCTCTGGCCGAAGAAATGCAATTGAGAGGAGCACAGGTTACTCTGGTAATGGGACCAGGTGTGAAAAAGCCATCCAATGGTGCTATTAAATTAATTTCAGTGATCTCTGCTGCTGACATGCTTGAAGCCTGCATAAAGTTATTTCCGGAAACTGATATCGCAATCATGGCGGCTGCTGTTGCTGATTTTACTCCCGGAAATCCTGCTGATTCTAAAATGAAAAAAACAGGAAATACGCTGCAACTCGATTTGATCCCTACCACCGATATTCTTGCTACTATGGGGAAGGCTAAAAAAGATTCACAATTCCTGGTCGGTTTTGCACTTGAAACCGATAATGAATTGCAAAATGCTATTTCCAAACTGGAGAAGAAAAATCTGAATATGATTGTCCTGAATTCCATGAAAGATTCCGGAGCCGGTTTTAATTCTGATACCAATAAAATTACTATTATTGAGAAAAATAATAAGACTACCACTCCATACGATTTGAAATCTAAAAAGGAAGTAGCTACAGATATAGTTGATCACCTCATCTCTTGCCTCTCAAAATCATGAAAAAAATATCACTCCTTATTATAGTATCCCTTATGATTCATTTCACAGCTATTGCTCAGGAATTGAATTGTACGGTTACCGTTCTCACTCCGCAAATCCAAAGCAGCGATAAGAAAATTTATACCACCTTACAAACTGCCATTTACGAGTTCATGAATAATACACGATGGACCGGAGATGAATTTTTGAATCAGGAACGCATTGAATGTACTATGCAAATTACCATTAATGAAAGAGTATCAAATGATGAATTTAAAGGTACTATCCAGATCTCTGCACGCCGTCCGGTTTATAAAACTTCCTATTATTCGCCCTTACTGAATTATAATGATGAGAATTTTCAATTCCGCTATATAGAATTTCAAACTATCGAATTCAATCAAACAGCAACTAATCCAAATCTCGCTTCTATACTGGCATTTTATGCATATATAATAATAGGTATGGATTATGATTCCTTTTCTCCCATGGGAGGAAGCGCGTACTTTCAGCAGGCACAAACAATTGTTGCCAACATGCAAAATAGCCCTGACCGAGGCTGGCGTGCCTTTGAAAGTACCCGAAACCGTTACTGGCTTTCCGAAAACTTAAACAATCCTGTTTTTAAACCTTTGCGTTCTTTCAATTATGAATTCCATCGTCAGGGACTCGATATCATGTCTGAAAAAAAGGATGATGCAGTAACTAACATAGCTACTTCCATTGAAGCACTGAAGCCTTTACACGATGATAAGCCTGGTAGTTTTTTAATGCAAACTGTCTTGTATTCGAAATCAGACGAAATAGTTAATATCTTCACAGGAGCCTTCCCTGAAGTCAAAACCAGAATGCTGAATGTGCTCAATGAAATCGATCCTGCCAATGGTACCAAGTATCAGGCTATCATGAATAAATAAGGTAAAATGAGTCTTCTTTATTCCTGAATATTTCAATATATTTACATTATCAGGCTTTTATTTTAATATGCTTCAACGATTATCTATCCGAAATTATGCGCTGATTGAAGAGCTGGATATCACTTTTTCAAAAGGCATGACTACAATTACCGGTGAAACAGGTGCCGGAAAATCCATTTTACTGGGAGCCCTGGCTTTGTTGATTGGAAGCAGAGCCGATTCATCCTCCTTATTGAAAAAAAATGTAAAATGTGTTGTTGAAGGAACCTTCCATATCGATAATTATCAGCTGCAGGAATTCTTTAAAATTAACGATCTCGATTACGAAAAAGAAACTTTATTACGGCGCGAGATTAATCCTGAAGGAAAATCCCGGGCTTTTGTAAATGATACACCAGTTAATCTTTCTGTCATGAAAGAACTGGGAAACCGGTTGATTGAGATCCATTCTCAACATGAAACGCTTACACTTAATGATTCAGGTTTTCAGATGCTGGTTGCCGATAGCTATGCCGGAAATCAAAGCCTTTTAAAAAAATACCTCACCAATTTTAAAAGCTATACTTCCGCAATTGAGCAGTTGAAACAACTTCGTGCTGAAGAAGAAAAAGCAAAGCAGGATTCCGATTATTATCAATTCCTGTTTAACGAACTCGATGAAGCAGGACTTAAAAGCGGTGAACAACAAACCCTCGAACAAGAACTTGAAATTCTCAATAACAGTGAGGAAATAAAAACGGCCTTGTCAAAGGCTGGTACTATCATAAATGGGGACGAGGAGAATTTATTATCTGCATTGGCATCGGTACAACAAACAATACAATCAGTCACCAAAGTGTTTCCAAAAGCAACTGAAATTCTGGAGCGCATCAAATCTGCGCAAATTGAATTAAAAGATATCGGTAATGAGCTGGAATCTCTGGAACGCGATGTGATAATTGATCCTAAAGCAGCCGAAATTATCGCCGATCGCCTGGATGTAATCTACAAGCTACAGCAAAAACATAAAGTCAATACAGTTGATGAACTTATTGCTGTTCATGAGGGATTAAGCAACAAGCTCATGAACATGACTTCACTGGAAGATCAGATTCGTGCACTCGAAAAATCATCAGATGAATTTCGGACTTCCCTGAAATTGCTGGCTCAGGAATTACACGACAAAAGAAAAAAAGCTATTCCTGAAATTGAAAAAAATGTTGCCACTCTCCTCAGGGATCTGGGAATGAAACATGCCGTTTTGAAAATTGAATTGAACGGGTTACCTGCTGATCAGTTTAGAACTAATGGTACCGATACCATTAAATTCCTTTTCAGTGCCAACAAAGGAGTAGAGTACCGGGAACTGCATAAGGTTGCTTCCGGTGGTGAATTGTCCCGTGTTATGCTTGCAGTGAAATCTATTATTGCCAGATTAAGCGGTCTGCCAACCATTATATTCGACGAAATCGACACCGGTATATCCGGAGAAGTAGCTCATAAGGTTGGTAATATTCTCGTAGATATGGCACGCGAACGACAGGTGATAGCAATTACCCACCTCCCTCAAATGGCAGTGAAAGGAGAAGAACATTTCTTTGTCTATAAAATTACCGGTAAGGAACTGACAACCACTGCAATAAAGAAGTTAACCAAAGCTGAAAGGGTAGAGGAGATTGCAAAAATGCTGAGTGGTGAACAACCCACTAAAGCGGCACTTGCCAATGCCCGTGAATTACTTGGTGTTTGAGGCGAAAATAAAAAAACCTACATTTGAAGCTTTATTAAAACAAAGATTATGGGAAATCAACTATTGAAAGGGAAAAGAGGGATTATTTTTGGTGCTCTTGACCCGAATTCCATTGCATGGAAAGTAGCAGTAAAGGCACATGAAGAAGGTGCTGTTTTTACGCTCACTAATGCTCCGGTAGCCATGAGAATGGGCGCAATCAATCAACTGGCCGCTGAAACAGGAGCACAGGTGATTCCAGCTGATGCAACAATCAATGAAGATTTGGAAAATCTGTTCACCAAATCGATTGAAATTTTAGGCGGTAAAATTGATTTTGTGCTACATTCTATCGGTATGTCCCCGAATGTCAGAAAAAGTATTCCCTACACAGAAACCAATTATGATAACTTTCATAAAACACTCGATATCTCTGCGCTGTCACTGCACAGAACGTTGCAAACTGCATTGCGTCTCGATGCCATCAATGAATGGGGTAGCGTAGTGGCACTTTCTTATATTGCTGCGCAGCGGGTATTCCCCAATTATAATGATATGGCTGATGCCAAAGCATTGCTTGAATCCATTACCCGTTCATTCGGATATCAATATGGAAAAGCCCGTAAGGTTAGAGTAAATACCATTTCACAATCTCCTACAAGAACTACTGCCGGCAGTGGTGTGAAAGGCTTCGACGGTTTCTTTAATTATGCCGATAAGATGTCACCACTTGGAAATGCATCAGCAGAAAGTTGTGCTGATTACTGCGTGATCATGTTCTCTGATCATACCCGTATGGTAACCATGCAAAACCTATTCCATGACGGTGGTTTCTCATTCACCGGAGTGAGTGCCGAAGTAGTGGAGCGTTGCGCAGAATAAAAATTCAGGAATAAAAAATATACATAAAAAAAGCCCCGCCATAAGCGGGGCTTGCTGATTTTATATCATGATGAATCAGTTTTCTTCTTTTTTCTTTTTTGACTTTGGTGGAACAACAGATTTCTGAACTACAGCTTTGAGCGTATTGTTTTCTTTATCCAGGCTCAATTCAATCTGATCACCCTCGGTCAGTTCACCTTTAATAATTTCTTCTGCAAGGGCATCTTCAACATATTTCTGAATAGCTCTTTTCAATGGACGGGCTCCGAAATTAGCATCAAAACCTTTATCAGAAATGAAGTCTTTTGCTTCTTCACTGAGTTTAAGTTTATAACCTAATTCAGTCACTCGCTTATACAGGTGTTCGAGTTCGATATCAATAATTTTATGAATTTCTTCCTTACCCAGAGAGTTGAATACAATTACATCATCAATACGGTTCAGGAATTCAGGTGCGAATGCTTTCTTCAGAGAGTTTTCAATAACACCTCTGGCATGATCATCGGCAACACTCGATTTGGCAATGGTTGAAAAACCTACACCGGCACCAAAATCTTTCAGTTGTCGTGATCCAATATTTGAGGTCATAATGATGATCGCATTTTTGAAATCTACTTTGCGTCCCAGACTGTCAGTTAACTGACCATCATCGAGCACCTGCAGTAACAGATTGAATACATCCGGATGGGCTTTTTCAATTTCATCGAGTAAGATTACTGCATAAGGCTTACGACGAACTTTTTCAGTCAACTGACCACCTTCTTCATAACCAACATATCCGGGAGGCGCACCAATCAGACGTGATACAGCAAATTTCTCCATGTATTCACTCATGTCGATGCGAATCAATGCATCTTCAGAGTCGAATAAATATTGCGCTAGCACCTTTGCCAATTCAGTCTTACCAACACCAGTAGGACCCAGGAATATGAAAGAACCAATTGGTTTATTAGGATCTTTTAATCCGGCACGGTTTCGCTGGATAGCTTTAACCACCTTTTTGATAGCTTCATCCTGACCAATAACTTTACCTTGTAATTCCTGTGGCATTTTTATGAGGCGGGCTGTTTCTGCCTGTGCAATCCGATGTACAGGAACCCCCGACATCATTGCTACAACAGCAGCAACATCTTCACCTGATACAGCGTAACGTTGATTTTTTGTCTCTTCTTCCCACTGTTTCTTGGCAGTTTCCAATTCTTCGAGATGCTGCTTTTCAGTATCACGCAGACGGGCTGCTTCTTCATATTTCTGACTTCTTACAACCTTATTTTTCTCCACTTTAATATCCTGAATCTTGTTTTCAAGATCCACAATATTTGGTGGTACATGAATATTGGAGATATGCACGCGGCTACCTGCTTCATCCAGGGCATCAATTGCCTTGTCGGGAAGGAAACGGTCGGTGATATATCTGGCAGTAAGTGTAACACAGGCTTTAATTGCTTCGTCAGTATAATTTACATGGTGATGTTCTTCATATCTTTCTTTGATATTATGAAGAATTTCGATGGTTTCATCAACAGATGTAGGATCGACAAGAACTTTTTGGAAACGACGATCCAAAGCACCATCTTTTTCTATGTACTGACGGTATTCGTCGAGTGTAGTAGCTCCGATACATTGTATTTCACCACGGGCTAAAGCCGGTTTAAACATATTGCTGGCATCGAGTGAGCCGCTGGCACCACCGGCACCAATAATGGTATGAATTTCATCGATAAAAAGAATGACATCAGGTGATTTTTCGAGTTCATTCATCACGGCTTTCATACGTTCTTCAAACTGACCGCGGTATTTGGTACCGGCAACTAAAGAAGCCAGATCAAGAGTAACGATTCGTTTATTGAACAATACTCTGGAAACCTTGCGCTGAACAATGCGGAGCGCCAAACCTTCAGCGATTGCAGATTTACCAACACCGGGCTCACCAATTAAAATAGGATTGTTTTTCTTACGTCGGGAAAGAATCTGGGAAACTCTTTCAATTTCCTTCTCACGACCTACAATAGGATCTAATTTTCCTTCTTCAGCAGCTTTTGTCAGGTCTCTGCCAAAATTGTCGAGAACCGGAGTTTTCGATTTGGAATCACCCGATTTTTTACCGGTTCCCATGCCGGGATTATCGTCATCCTTAGCATACGGATCATCGTCGGATGGATTCTGTGGTGCTTCGGACCGGAAATTTGACCTGAACAGGTCGAGTTCTTCTCTCATGATATCGTAGTTTACGCCAAATTGATTTAATATTTGAGTGGCAATATTGTCTTCATCCTTCAAAATAGCCAGTAACAGGTGTTCTGTGCCTATGATGTCAGACTTGAAAATCTTAGCCTCCAGATAAGTTATCTTGAGCGCTTTTTCCGCTTGCTTGGTAAGAGGAATATTGCCAACATTGGCCGAATTACCTGTACTTCCTTTAACGGCACCTTCAACCGACTTTCTCAAATCGGCAAGGTTAATATTTAAGGATTTAAGGATTTTAATGGCCATGCCTTCACCTTCGCGGATTAATCCCAGCAGAAGATGCTCAGTACCAATGTATTCATGACCAAGGCGAAGAGCTTCTTCACGACTGTAGGAAATGACATCCTTGACGCGGGGCGAGAATTTTGCTTCCATATAATTGATGTAATAAGTTTTGAAACGTTAAGTGAGGTCAAAAAGTTCAGTTAGAGCCATTTTTCCGCACCGGTTAGATTTGATTGTCTTCAACAAACATAGCCATTATAGTTAATAACATATTGACCGATTGTTGATATTATTCATGATTTTTCAACATAAAATATGCCAGATAATTGTTAATTTCGTGAACCTTAAAATGAACTAACAAAACCAAACCTAAAAACACCTCAAACCCCTGTATTATCAATGGTTTGAGCCAAATATCAGAAACCGGGAAAAACTACTGACATAATGTCGGTTGATTCCGGTTGTCGATTGTAAAATTAACCAAGAAAAAAATATTAACAAATTAGAAATGGCTGAAGGCGAAAAAGTAATTCGGATTAACATTGAAGATGAGATGAAATCGGCGTACATTGATTATTCAATGTCGGTGATTGTTTCCCGTGCATTACCTGATGTAAGAGATGGTATGAAACCTGTTCACCGCAGGGTGCTTTATGGAATGCTCGACCTGGGTGTTTTGTCTAACAGAGCATACAAAAAGTCAGCAAGAATTGTAGGAGAGGTGCTTGGTAAGTATCACCCACATGGCGATAGTTCTGTGTATGATACCATGGTAAGAATGGCCCAGGAATGGTCATTAAGATATCCTCTCGTTGATGGTCAGGGAAACTTTGGATCGGTCGATGGTGACAGTCCCGCAGCAATGCGATATACGGAAGCCAGGCTGAAGAAAATAGCCGAAGAAATGTTGGCAGATATTGAAAAGGAAACAGTCGATTTTAAACTGAATTTTGATGATACGCTATATGAACCGACAGTTTTGCCGGCAAAAATCCCTAATCTTCTGGTTAACGGTGCTTCCGGAATTGCGGTAGGTATGGCAACTAATATGGCTCCGCATAACCTCACCGAGGTTTTGGATGCTGTAATTGCATATATCGACGATCGCGAAATTACTATCGAAGATATGATGAAGTATGTGAAAGCTCCCGATTTTCCTACCGGTGGAATCATATATGGATACAATGGAGTAAAAGAAGCATTACTGACCGGAAGAGGTCGTGTGATGATGCGTGCCAAAGCTATTATCGAGACTATGGATAATGGCAGGGAACGAATTATTGTAACGGAAATTCCATTCCAGACCAATAAAGCGGAAATGATTAAGAAAACCGCTGAACTTATCAATGAAAAGAAACTGGAAGGCATATCTGATATCCGTGATGAATCGGATCGTGATGGAATGCGTGTTGTTTATGAAATAAAACGCGATTCACAAGCCAATGTGGTTCTTAATAATCTGTATAAGTACACCGGACTTCAGTCTTCCTTCAGCGTAAATAATATTGCTCTGGTAGGAGGTCGTCCTATGATGCTGAATCTGAAAGATCTGATTCATCATTACCTGGAACATCGTCATGATGTATTGATTCGCAAGACCCGTTTTGAACTTGCCGAAGCAGAGAAAAGAGCGCACATTCTGGAAGGATTGCTGATTGCTTTAGATCATTTAGATGAAGTTATTGCGTTGATCAGAAAATCGATAACACCTGATGAGGCGAAAACAGCCCTCATGGAAACATTCCAGTTATCGGAAATTCAATCGAAGGCAATTCTTGAAATGAGATTGCAACGGTTAACAGGATTAGAAAGAGATAAAATCAGAGATGAATATACTGAACTGATGAAAATGATCGATCATTTTAAGGAAATCCTTAATAATGAAACTCTTAGAATGAGTATATTGAAGGATGAAATGATCGAAATGCGTGCCAAATATGGCGATGAACGTCGCACAGAAATTGTTTATGCAGCCGATGAAATTTCGATGGAAGACATTATTGCCGATGATGCCGTGGTAGTTACCATTTCGCATTTAGGCTATATCAAACGTACTCCATTAACAGAATACCGTCTGCAATCGAGAGGTGGTCGCGGTGCAAAAGGTACTGTAACCAGGGATGAGGATTTTGTAGAGCATTTGTTTGTCGCCACCAACCATAATTATATTCTTTTGTTCACCGAAAAAGGACGTTGTTTCTGGTTACGCACCTATGAAATTCCTGAAGGAAATAAAACTTCCAAAGGACGTGCAATACAGAACATCGTAAACATTCCTGCAGATGATAAAGTAAAGGCATTTATCAATGTACTTAATCTTACCAATGAAGAGTATCTGAATAACAATTTCATTATTCTATGTACCAAATCCGGTACTATCAAGAAGACTTCTCTCGAAGCTTATTCTAGAGTGCGCCAGAATGGTATAAATGCAGTGAATATCCGTGAAGGAGATCAATTGCTGGAGGCACGTTTAACTGATGGAAGTTCTGAAATTTTGATGGCTTTACGTTCTGGAAGAGCCATTCGTTTCAACGAATCCACCGTTCGTCCAATGGGTCGTAATGCCACCGGAGTTCGCGGTGTAACTCTTGGACATGAGAAAGATGAAGTAGTTGGTATGGTTTGTGTAAAAGACGCTTCCCGTGAATCAATTCTGGTAGTTTCAGAAAATGGATATGGAAAACGTTCCGATATCGATGATTACCGCGTAACCAACCGCGGTGGTAAAGGGGTGAAAACACTGAATATTACGGATAAAACCGGTGATCTTATAGCCATCAAGACAGTTACTGAAAAAGATGAGCTTATGATCATTAATAAATCGGGTGTTATTATCAGAATGCGTGTTGGCGACCTGAGAGTTATGGGACGTGCAACGCAAGGTGTCAGATTAATCAGAATCGATGATGGCGACCAGATTGCTTCTGTAGCTCAAATCGATGAAGAAGTAGCTGAAATTGAAGAAATAGCCATATTACTTAATGAAGATGGTACGCCAATTATTAATGAAGATGGAAATCCTGTTGCTGGAGAAAATGAAAATCTGGTAACTGATACAGACTCATCAGAAATGAATGGTGAAAGCATTGATCCGGAAAGTGATGTAAAAGATGAAAACAGTGACCTGGAACCAGAAGCTTAATTTACTTAAAGTAAAACTTTATTATAAATCATAAAACACTAAAAATGAAAAAATTACTGGTATTATTTGCAGTATTAGTTTATGCTTCAAGTGGTGCTTTTGCACAGAAAGTTAAAGTCCAGACAGCATTTAACTATTACAAGTACGATGAACTCGACAAGGCCAGAACAGCCATTGATGAAGCCATTGTGAATGAATCAACCATGGGTATGGCAAAAACCTGGTATTACAGAGGTTTGATTTATCAGAAAATGTTCAAGCATCCGAAGTTCGGAGACCTTGATCCACAGGCACTTGTAAAAGCTTATGAGTCGTATAAAAAGGCTTTGGAAATTGAACCGAAGTATGAGTTTCAGGAAGAAATTCAACAAAATATGACGGTCATCGGAAATGGGCTATTTGGGTCAGGTGTTGAGAATTTTAATGCGAAAAAGTATGATATGGCATTAATTGATTTTGAGAATGTTCTGAGCATTACTCCGGATGATACTTTAGCAACTTTGAATGCTGCATACAGTGCTGAACGTTCAGGAAATAAAGAAAAGGCCAAGACCTATTATAATAAGCTGATTACCATGCGTTATAAAGAGCCTAAAATCTATATTTTCCTGGGAAATCTGTATAAATCCGAAAGCGATAGTGCAAAAGCTTTATCGACTATTCAAGCCGGCCGAACTGCATTTCCGTCAGATAACAGTTTGGTGATCGAAGAACTTAACATGTATTTGTTCAGTGGCAAAGACAAAGAAGCTCTCGAATCATTAAATCTGGCCATTCAGGGTGATCCTGCAAATGCAAACCTTCATTTTGCACAAGGTACTGTATATGACAAAGTTAACAAGAAAGATCTGGCTGCAACATCTTATAAAAAAGCAATTGAGCTGAAGCCGGATTATTTTGATGCTTATTATAATCTGGGTGCCATGTATTTTAACGAAGCTGCAGAAATGGCTAATAAAGCCAATGATTTAAAGTCGAATGCCGAATATGGCAAGGCTAAAGAGAAATTCGATGCACGTTTCAAAGAAGCAATGCCGTTTCTGGAGAAGGCTTTAGAACTGAATCCAACTGATACCAATACCATGGTTTCGTTGAAACAGTTGTATGCCAGAATCAATGAAACTGCCAAATATGAAGCCATTAAAAACAAGCTGGAAGGCAAGTAATAAGGCTCCAAATTAACCTTAAAAAGGAGACATGAAATTGTCTCCTTTTTTTATGGATTTAAGTTGGCGATAGGTAGCTCATTCAATTCTTCAGAAAGATCACTAATATGTCCCGATTCATTCAATTCTGGTATTACCGGATTCTCAAACCGCTGTAAGTCAGTGGGTAGACTTCTCTAAAGTCTATTTAACATAATATTAATTATAGGACATTTGCAGGGGTTTTGAAATGAAGAGCAGGCCTGCAAATGTCCCATAATATGCATTATGACTAAACACGAGTTTTGCCTAAATAAGCTGATTCAAATACAAGGTTTATCTGTTATCAATCGTACCTTAGCGTTTCCAAAAACCAAACCTATGAAACGCCTGATGATTTTTGCTTGCCTGATATTAATGAGTGATTTTTCAATGGCTCAGATTGCCATTAAACCGGCTGCATCCACTGATGCCGGAATTCCTGCCTGGGCCCGTTTGATGTACTCCGATAATCCCAACTTTTATGAGGTTGAAACTGCATATTCAGCCTTCTATCGAACCCATAAATTCGTTAAAACACGACATACTGCTTATTACAAGCACTGGCGCAAATATGTCCAGCCTTTTCTGGATGAATCCGGATTTGTTAATATTCCCGATGCCAATCAACGCGAATCACGCAAATTACAGATGCAGTCACGCACCTCTAAAACCATGGCTACCGGTGGTTCCTGGTCATTTGCAGGCCCTGAAAAACATACCCGAATCAGGTTCAATACCACCGACCCGGTTGACCAGGTTTCATGGCATGCTAACGTTTATTGCATCGATCAAAGTATGAGTAATCCCGATGTGCTCTTCGCAGGTGGTGAAAATGGCGGTGTGTACAAATCGGTAAATAAAGGTTTGCAGTGGGAATTCAAATCACTCAACGAAGACATGACCACAGTCAGCGCTGTGGCAATTCATCCGGCCAACGAAAATGAAGTTTTGGTTTGTGCCGACGAAATTACTTACCGTTCCGTTGATGGCGGCGATACCTGGCTTCCCATAACGACCTTAAATAATAAATACATCTGGCAATTTAAGCATCACCCCGACAATCCGACAGTTGTTTTCGCTGGTGCTGAAAATGGTCTCTACCGCTCTGTTGATGGCGGTTTAACTTTCAATCTGATAGTTACCGGCGAATGTCAGTCCATTGCCGTAAAGCCCGGCGATGGCTCTGTAATGTATGCACTCATTCATGATGCTGTTTCCAAAATTGCTTCAGTTCATAAATCCATTGATTCGGGACTTACATATACTATCAAACCCAACGGTTGGTTTACGGTTCCTGCTGTGGATGCCGGAAAAATTACCAGCTATGGTGGATGTATTGCAGTTACTGAGGCCGAACCCGATCGCGTTTATGTTTTGTTGGTTGGCGAAAGTCAGGCCACCGCACAATTGCAATTGCATGGGCAGATTGGAGTTTACCGCAGTGATGATAGCGGCGAAAACTGGACACATCCACACGGACAAATTGGTGCTCCTTATAATGCCGCCACTCACCCAAATATGATGTCGTTTAATGGCGATAACAATACCTACAACCAGATTTATTACAACACCACACTGGCGGTTTCTCAGTTAGATGCAGACCGGATTTTAATTGGTGGATTGAGCATGTGGCGTAGCAATAACGGCGGTACCACCTACCAGCCTGTTGGTGGATATGTAGGTAGTGTTGCCCGAATACACCCTGATAATCAGGAGTTTAAAATATACAAGACCTCCCCTACTACCGAAGAATTCTGGTTTGCCAACGATGGAGGCATTAACTACTCCACCGATTTTGTGGCTACTCATGAATCGAGATGTGTGGGCATTTATGGAAGCGCCTTTTGGGGATTCGATCAGGGATGGAATGATGATATCATGGTTGGAGGGCGTTACCATAATGGTAATGCCGGTCGCCGGGATGGATATCCTGCAGGAGAATTTATTTCATTGGGTGGTGGTGAAGCTCCCACAGGTTATGTGAATTACAGCAATGAAAGAAAGACTTACTTCAGTGATATTGATGGAATCGTTTTACCGGACACCATGAATGGCATAGCACAAAGTTTTCCGATGAATCTGGATCCAAATGAAAGTTATGTCGATAATGCCAGTTCACGCGTGATGTTTGACTGGGATTATTGGAATGTTGCATATTCAGGCCGCGACAACAAAATATACAAATCAGAAAATGGCGGAAGTGCCTTTGGTGAGATGCATGCTTTCGGAACAAATATAAATGAAAAAGTTTATTGGATTGAGCAAAGTCGTGCTAACACCGATGTGATGTTTGCGCAACAGGTAGTTGCCAACATTTCCAGGCTTTGGAAAAGTACCGACCGTGGCGCCACATGGACACTGGCAACTCTTCCACAAAATAAGCGTGATTTGAATTTTACACTCAGCTACAACGATCCAAATAAACTATGGATCAGTTTTCCAAAAGGTGCCAATGGAGCAAAAGTTTATCAGAGTAATGATGGAGGAGCAAGCTGGACCAACATAACTACCCCAACGCTTGATGGACTTGAGATAGAAACTATGGTTCATCAGTATGGAACAGATGGCGGAGTTTATTTGGGAACCTATCACGGTCCGGTATTTTACCGTAACGCAACCATGCCCGATTGGGATGAATTTGGAACCGGTTTGCCATACATTTCTTATCCTTTAAGAATGGTACCCTTTTACCGTGATAACAAATTACGTTTGGCGACCTGGCATTTAGGAATATGGGAAAACGAACTCTATGAACCATCTGCCCTGGTAGCAGATTTTTCATCCAATTTCGAAGCATTTTATTGTCCCGGAGATACCTTGAAATTTGTTCCGCATTCGGTTGCATCTGCTGGAGCAACTTATCAGTGGTCGTTTCCGGGAGGATCACCGGCGTCTTCCACTCAAATGTTTCCTGCCACAACTTATAGTGCTGCGGGCAGCTACGATATCACGCTCATAGTAACCGATGGTGCCAATTCTGATACCATAACCAAAGCAGCATTCATAACCAATATTGCTTCCGGAACGATCCCTTTTGCTGAAGGATTTGAATCGGGCACCATTGCTGCAGACTGGAAACTCAAAGGACAACCATCAAACCCATCTTACTGGAATGTAATTGGTGGTGTTGGTGGATATGGAACCAGCAACTACACACTAGAATACAACAATTATTATTATGACGCACAGGGAGCTCACGATGCTTTATGGACCGCTAAATATGATTTTACAAATATGTCGCAGGCAAAACTGTATTTCGATGTTGCCTACGTTCCATACAGTAATACATATAGTGACACACTGGAGGTTTTGGTATCAACAGATTGTGGAGCTACGTTTACATCCTTGTATCTGAAAGGCGGCAACCAGTTAGCTACGGGACCGGCAAATGCATCGGCACCGTTTGTTCCATCGGCATCACAATGGCGTACCGATACTGTTGATGTTTCAGGTTATGCAGGCTTTGATGAGGTTTTATTCAGCTTCGAGAATATTGGACGCTACGGGCAGGTTTTGTATGTGGATAATATCAACATCAGTGCACAATTCACCGGAATTCAGGAAGCCGACAGCAAAATCACATATGCTTTGTATCCCAACCCGGCAAGTAGTTATTTCATAATTGCAGTCGGCTCAGGAACCATTCCTAAAGGAACACCAATATTCATCTACAGCACATCCGGGAAGCTCATAAGTTCTTCCTCAGTCAATGCTACTACCGATAAAATCAGGATCTCCACCGGCACGCTTGCTACCGGTTTTTACTTTGTAAAAATTGGGGAAAGCGTGATAAAGGTTGCAGTCAGGAAGGATTAAGGATTATTTGGTTCCGTTAAGAATAAAATCTATGCACCCATTCAGACCATTTTTTTATTTCTCATTTTGATTCTCATTCTCATTCTGTTTAGCATCTGCCATGCAGGCTTTGTTACTTTTTGCTTGACCACCCTTCGGCGGTGCTCAGGGTTTCCATTGCATTAAATTTCTCCTACGCCATCGTATTTCAACTGCCTTGAGGCTTTGTTACTTTTTGCTTGACCAAAAAGTAACCAAAAAGTCAAGAACAGCATCAGGCACTTTCCTTCATTCTTTAGATGTTTTTAGTGAATCACGATTTACCTAAATGATTCTAAACTGTTGGAAGTTTGCCGTGCGCTGCTTTTTACTAAGTCAGTTTTTTTCTAAGAAAAAACTGACTTGTAAAAAAAGGCGCGAGTCGCGGCGCCAGACGGCAAACCACCAACACGTGCTGGATGCTGTTCGGTCCTTTTAAGTGAATGCACAGAAAATATGCAGAAGGCGGATGAATTATGAATTAAGGATTAAGGATTAAGGATTAAGGATTAAGGATTTTGTGATCCTGCTCAGAAGGAAATTTCGTTAAAATCATAGATGATAAATGATAGATTGATTCTGCTCAGAAAAAATTCAGGATTCAACTTAAATGCCATTCTTCACAATTCAATTCTTGTTAATCGCTATTCAATAAAATCATCTTGAGAACGAAAAACCACCTATTTTGGCAGCACCAAAATAAATCATAAGTGAAAAACGAAATTTTAATCAGCCTAAAGCCCCACAAC
>Ga0154020_10004781_pt1 | contig 16076 bp, 12 predicted proteins | sample Klosneuvirus_201_FD_109709 | JGI IMG/M metagenome (GOLD analysis project Ga0154020, IMG submission 109709) | Active sludge microbial communities from wastewater, Klosterneuburg, Austria - Klosneuvirus_20160825_MG | ecosystem: Engineered > WWTP > Aerobic digester > Activated sludge | place...
GCCGCTGAAAATGGCTGGATGATGGGCTTTACGCCTCAGTATGCAACAGGTGTTTGGGTAGGCAACCACGAAAACACGTCAACTACCAATAGCTATATGGAAACAATGACCGGCCCTATTTGGGGTGAGTATATGCGTCGCGTGAGCGAAGGCCAGCCTGTACCTGCTCGCTGGACACAGCCCGAAGGCATCAAAACTGTTGCTCATAACGGCGACTTCTACAAGATTGTCAAGGCGGCCTGTAAAGGTGCTCCGTGTGGTTATGGCCAAAGCGACATCTACCCAAGCTGGTACACCCCTAAAAAATCCTCAAACGCCCAGCAAAAAGTTGTCATCGACACTGTTTCTGGCAAACGAGCAACAGACTGTACTCCAGAGCGCGCTCGCAAAGAAGTAGTAGGCGGTGGTATCATCGTACCCGAGCTTGACTCATCTGACCCAAATTACGCCAACTTCATGAAGCCACTCAATACCTATCTCAAGTCTTCCACCGGCGAAGCAATCCCAGCCGAAGACCAAATCGACGACTTCCATGCCTGTGGCGACGCAAAACCGACAGTCACTATCTCAATGCCCGCCAACTGTAGCGGTAACTGTACAATAACTGCCGACGTTACTCGTGGAACAAAATCGCTCAAGAACCTTTACTTCAAGATGGACGGCACAACCATGGCCGGTGGTGCGCTAGATATCTCTGCCGACAGCAACAGCTACAGCCTGCCATATGTACCAGAATCAAGTGGATCACATACCTTTAGTGTCGAAGTAGTAGACGAAGGTCTCTACGATGCCACGGCCTCTACGACATCGAACCTCACCTCTGTGCCATTCATACTAGTAACTGTCGAAAACCAGGGTCTAAATGTAAAACTAACTTGGGATGATATTAGTGCAAGTAGCTATAAACTTATCTCAAGCGCGGGTGGCAATGGCTTTACTTTGGGTTGCACGCCAGCACCTGGGTCAAGGTGTAGCGGTCTAGTGCCAAAAGCGACACTCGGCGGACCAGGTTCCTATACTCTAGGCGTACGAGCGTCGTCACCAAATCGAGATAGTAGCTCGCTCGGTCATACAATACCGTAGATAATTAGCGAAGTTCTCTTCGTAGATCACTTACAAATGCTTCATCAGTATTTACTGTTTGAGGTGCAGAGCGAGACACATTTGGTTTTCGATTCATCGGCCTAGAAGAACGCGGTTTAGCTTGAGCAGGTTGTCGGTCGCTTTTGCCTGCAGATGGTATTTTGGCAAAAATCATCTTACCAGCAAAGGTATTGTGCATACGGTCAACCACTACATCTAGGTCTCTGCCAATCATACGGTCCGCCTGCTCCACGACAACCATCGTACCGTCTTCTGCGTAACCAACACCTTGTCCACGCCCGGAGCCCTTCTGTATGACCTTGACGCGTATCACTTCACCGGGCAGTACATTTGGTTTAAGCTTTTGAGCTAGTTCATTGACGTTGAGCACCTTTACGCCCTCTACTTCAGCGACCTTTCCTAGATTAAAATCCGTCGTGTAGAGCTGAGCGCCATTTTGACGAGCCAACATCACGAGTTTGTCGTCAATTAGCTGTACGTCGGCAAAGTCTCGCCTATCGATTACCACCTGCACACGGGCAAGTTCCTTGAGTTGGTTGGCTATATCAAGCCCAAAACGAGCTCGCTCGCGTTTTTGGCTATCGTTTCCGTCAGCTAGCATCTGCAGTTCACGGATGATAAAGCTCGGGATGATAAGTTTTTCTGGAGTAAACCCGGCTTGTGCCAAGTCGACAATTCGACCATCAATCAATGCACAGCTGTCGAGAATTAGTGCTCGACCTGAGCCTTTGGTGCTCCCTGATTTTGCCTTTTTAGGTGTAAGTACAAATAAAGCCACGAGTAGTGCAAGGTTCGCGCTACCCAAAAATAATAGTGTGTTTTCCATGTAATTCCTTCGATTCTTTCTATTTCAAAAATGTATTGAGAGCATCCCGCACGTCTTTTACTTCGTGCAGTAATGCCAGTTTTTTGCCCTTTATGCGTGGGCCGACGACTTTTTCAAATCCTAGTTTTTTAGCTTCGCTGATTCGTTTTTCGGCGTATGGTACATGTCGTACTTCGCCAGATAGACCTACCTCACCATACACAACGGCGTCACTCGAAAGTTTTAGACCTTTCGATGCCGAACCAATCGCCAAGCAAACTGCAAGATCAGCCGCTGGGTCCTGGATTTTTATTCCGCCGACAATGTTAATATAAATGTCTTTGTCGCTCAAGTTGAGCTTTGTCCGACGTTCTAGCACGGCTACCAGCAGGTTTAGCCTGTTGAGGTCAAACCCCGACGAGGCTCGCTTTGGGTAACCATAACTTGACGTGTTAACTAACGCTTGCACTTCCACTAGTAGTGGACGAGTCCCCTCTACTGTTGCGAGCACAACCGAGCCGTCACTGATCTGCCGTTCTTCGAGGAGCGCAGCCGACGGATTGTCTACTGGCCGAAGCCCACCCTCTTCCATGTCGAATATGCTGGCTTCGTTTGTCGAGCCAAAGCGGTTTTTGATCGCCCTCAGAACTTTAAATCCACCGTAGCGGTCACCTTCCAGCTGGAGCACCACATCGACAATATGCTCGAGCACTTTTGGACCAGCGATAGAGCCTTCTTTTGTCACATGGCCTACTATCAATAGCGCAGTACCCGACCCTTTGGCAGCCGCCGATATCAGCTGTGTGCTATTGGTTATCTGGCTGACAGATCCGGCCGCCGATGCAATCTCCGAGCACGAAAGTGTCTGGATCGAGTCGACTACCACGAGATCAGCACTATCAGACGAAATTGTTGCCGCAATATCATTTGCACTAGTAGAAGTACTCAAAATAAGTTCTTCTCCGCCCGCACCAAGTCTTGTGGCACGCATGGCGACTTGTTCGGCTGACTCTTCCCCAGATATATAAATGACTCGCTTTTTCTTGGCAATCGACGAAGCTACCTGCATCAGTAGTGTACTTTTGCCAATTCCTGGTTGCCCAGCAATTAGTATGACGCTACCTGGCACAATTCCACCACCTAGTACTTCGTCAACATCACCGATATCGACCTTTAACCGTTCAACCGACTTGACCTTAGTCACTTCGTTGATGCTCTTTAGATCAAGTAGCTTCCCACTAGATCCGGCCATAGCAGTTGTCACATTGAGCTGTTCCTGAACCGTGTTCCACTCACCGCAGGTAGTGCACCGACCTACCCATGAGCTGTGCGTAGCACCGCATGAAGCACAAACATAACTTACTCTCTGCTTTTTCGCCATGTCTTATAGTATACGTCAAAGCTCTTCGGCGTTCGAGCTTAGTGAATCGATGAGGTTGTTTTGTTCGACCGTCGATTCGTTCCTGACTGACACTTTGGCGTTGTACTCACCTATCAGACCTCTATACTTCCCTAGATCTTGGTTGTACCGCTCTACTGATGAATTATATGCAGGTACCCGTGAATTGTACTGCTCAGCATTGTTTTGATCATATAGGCGGTCCAGTGTTTGTTTTTCAGCTGTTATCTTTATGGCCCTTAGACCAAGATCACTCTCTAGCCCGTCTATCTGCGCCTTGAGAAGAGTTAGCTCGGCGTCAAGCCGATCTACTTTTGCCTTGATATCACTAAATACCTGTTCGTAGCTCTCTGACAAGCCGACGACCTTTGTACGATCGTCAAAGTACTGACTGTAGTACTGTTCTAGCTCTGGATCAAGATTTCTCACTTCCGTCGCCAAGATAGAGTGTAGTTCATTAGGTACGACTGACGAATCACGATCTCTATAGGCTTTGACAGTTGTGATTATTCTTTCATCAGTTAACTTTTGGAATTGTTTCTGCGTCAACTTGTCTACTCTTTGTCGCTCCTCATCACTAAGCCGGTCGTATAGTGCATGAAGCATTTCGTGCGCCGCAGTTACTTCCTGCACACCGCTAAGTTTGAGATCAGTCACATTAAACATGTAAATGTTCGAGCCGTTATAACACCCCAGCACGATCGATACTTCTCGGATAGTGCAGTGCTGGTTAAACACTTCGCTGTCCTCAATCCTCGGGTCATAAACATAAAATACCCGCCTGGCGTCAACACTCATTGCCGTCTTGTCAGCAATACTTACGATATTCTGGTCGGGTACATAGTCGCGAAGTGCCCACCAATCGGCTACAGCACGGGGCTGAGTCGTCACAAATACCCCTGCTGAAACTAACAGTAATAGTACAAATATACCTAGGAGCTTTTTGGCGACTTTCATTCGTTCTATTATACCCCCATAGAGCGCTGGCTTATTCCTTTTCCAAGACGAAGTGTAGTTTGCCCTTTTTGAGGCTCACACCCACGACATCGCCCTTACTATAGTGTCCAGAAAGTATGTTTTCGGCAATTGCATCCTCGATATCGTCCTGTATGACGCGCCGAAGTGGTCGTACGCCGTTTTTGCTGTCGTAGCCTTTGTCGAGTAGGTATTCTTTGGCTTGTTTAGTAATCACTAGTCCAAGTTGCTGTTTAGCCAATCGGCGCCTTAGATCGTCTAACTGGACGTCAACAATTGTCCTGATCACGTCTTTGGAAAGTGCTCGGAAAACGATTATTTTATCGATTCGGTTGATTAACTCGGGACGCATAAATCGCTTCAGAGCGTCTTGCACGCTGGCTTTGTTTTTTTCGTGGAGCGAATCAAGCTCTTTTTCATCATCTTTTGTGCTGACAGAAAATCCAAGGTTGACTTCTTTTTGTAGTTTTTCGGCACCAATATTACCGGTCATGATCACAATCGTATTGGTGAAGTCGACTTTTCGGCCTTTGGCGTCCGTCAATACACCGTCTTCTAAGATTTGAAGTAGTGAATGAAATACATCCGGGTGAGCTTTTTCGATTTCATCAAGTAGAACAAGGCTATACGGCTGGCGACGTACTTTTTCGGTGAGCTCACCGGCGTCTTCGTAGCCAACGTAGCCAGCTGGCGCACCGACGAGTCGTGACACAGTATGCCGTTCGGAAAATTCACTCATATCTATCTTAATCAGGGCTTTTTCGCTACCAAAGAATTCGCGGGCCAGAACTCTTGCTAGCTCTGTCTTGCCGACACCAGTCGGACCAAGAAACACAAAACTACCAATTGGTCGTTTTTCGTGCGCAATTCCCGCACGGTTGCGACGAATTGCTCGTGACACTGCCGTGACGGCTTCTTCTTGACCTTTAACATGCTCGGTAAGTGTTTTTTCCAGCTTCATCAGTTGTTTGGCTTCACTTTTCATGACTTTAGAAACAGGTATTCCCGTCATCGTAGCAATTACATCCGCAATGTCGTCTTGGGTTAGCTGTAGGCGCTTCGAACCAGCCTGCTTCTTTTTGATTGCATCAATGTTTTCCTGAATTTGGCTAACTTTTTGCTTATAGCGGGCGGCTTTTTCATAGTCTTCAGCTTCAACGGCTTCTTCCATTTTGATAGTCATTAGTCGTACGTCTTTCATCAGCTTTCGCTCTGCTGGGTCGGTTTTGCCACGGCCAACTCGTAGGTGTGCTGAAGCTTCGTCGAGTAGGTCTATAGCTTTATCAGGCATATAGCGGTCAGCAACGTAGCGCTTTGCCATCGTTACGGTATCTTCCAGAACTTCGTCGCTTATTTCTACACCGTGAAATTTCTCGTAGTGGCTTTTTAGCCCCCGTAGGATAGCCAGCGTCTCTGCCTGATTTGTTTCAGGCACGATTACTGGCTGGAAACGCCTTTCTAGCGCCGCATCCTTTTCAATATGTTTTCGGTACTCATCAGTCGTTGTGGCACCGATAACCTGGATCTTGCCCCTGGCAAGTGCAGGTTTAAGTATATTGCCGGCATCAAGTGAGCCTTCTGCCGACCCAGCGCCCATAATCAAATGAAGTTCGTCGATAAAGGCGATAGTTTTTTTGTCTTCTTGTAGCTCGGCCATGACTTTTTTTAGGCGCTCTTCAAATTCACCTCGGTATTTAGTCCCGGCGACCATACCTGCGACGTCAATCATCACGATCCGTTTGTCTAGCAGGCTGTCTGGTACGTCTTCGGCAATAATCTTTTGTGCAAGGCCCTCAACAATCGCTGTTTTACCTACGCCTGCTTCACCAATAAGCACCGGGTTGTTTTTACCTCGTCTATTAAGAATCGTAATCATTCTTTTGATCTGTGTTTCTCGCCCAACGACTGGGTCTAGTTTACCCTGACGCGCCATATCGGTGATGTCTGTGCCAAAGTAATCAAGAGCCGACTTGCCAGCACTCTTTCGCTTGGTTTTGACACCCGCTGGGCCTTCCTGACTCTGCTTATGCAAAAAGTTCTCAAGCTGGGCAGCAAGGATATCGACATTTATATTTAGCCCACGAAGTAGCTCCGTCGCTCTTGAGTTGCGCTGATTGAGTAGGCTAAATAGTATATGCTCTGTCCCGCACATATCTTGGTTAAATTCCTGAGATAGTTCGTAAGCGGTCTTGAGAGTCAATTTTGCAGTTTCGCTCAGTCCTTTTGCTCCGGCATTCATAGTAAGAGGCTTATTTCCAAGCAGTACAGTCTGGGCCTTATCTACAGTCACGCCGTTTTCTCTGAGCATCTGTGAGCCAACTGAATCAGCCTGAGTAAGTACCCCAACTAGAATATGTTCCGTGCCAACGTAGCTAGAACCGCTACCCTTAGCAATAATCTCGGCATGTTGAAGGCTCATCAACGCATTGTCAGTGAGATGATTGAGAAAATCTTGGAATTCAGGTGATAGTGGGGGCATATACTCGCTCCTTCGGAGCAGTGCAGGCTTAAGGTAGAAGGCAAAAGGCTAGAGATAACTGCACTGGCTTCATTTTTTAGTTTGTAAATCCAGTATAGCATAAATTAGCACTCGTGCAACACGAGTGCTAATTTAGATTGTTTCTAATTTATTACAGGGGCTAGTCGTCCTAGTCGTAATCTTTCTGGTAGTTGTATTTTCATTGGGCCTTTTGGGCGGATGCTTGTAGTTTCGTAATAATGTACCTCTCCCACGCTCAGCTCTACCGGGCCTGAATCAACATATCTTAGTCCGCATAGTCTTCCTAAAGTGGGAAATACGACGCGACTGTTAGGGCACGATAAAACATCACCGTCCGTCAATATCGCGTCTCCTCTTGTATGAAGTAGGAAGTTATTGAAATCTTGACACACTATTGCGCCCGTAGAAGCACCACCTATATGAAGCACCGCGTAGACAATCCGTGATGCACGCACGCCTCGTACTCGCTCAGCATAGGCACCGACCTTTTCAAGCCTTGCCTCGTTCATCAAATCTTTTTCTGGATCCCATCTAACGCTTGCTGAGTCGCGAGCCATAGTACTTACTATTCTGCGCTTACTTCGTCTGTTGTGACGCCTTCGTCATTGATTGCGTCTAGTAATGCGGACTCGAGTTCATCTTTTTTCTTGAGCTTTGGCTTCTTGACATCACCATTGCTGTCGGTTTGGACTTCTTCTGCAGATAGGTCGATTTCATAGCCAGTAAGCTTGCTTGCAAGACGGACATTCTGCCCGCTCTTACCGATTGCGACGCTGAGCTGATCTTGTGGTACGACAACAGTTGCACGGTTGCCTTCGATCTTTACGCGGGTAACCTTGGTAGGTGACAGCGCGTTTGAAATGTACTCATCCGGGCGTTCTGCCCATACGATGATGTCGATCTTTTCCATTTCGCCAACTTCGCCCATAACTGCCTGTACGCGAGTACCGTGGCCACCAACAAAGGTGCCAACTGGGTCAACACCAGGAGTGGAGCTAAATACTGCTAGTTTGGTGCGTACACCAGCTTCTCGGGCAACGTCTTTGATCTCTACGGCACCTGTTTCCATTTCTGGAACTTCCGAACGGAATAGATGTACTACAAATTCTGGGCAACCACGAGATACTATTAGTTGTGGACCTTTAAATCCACGTTCGATGTCTTTTAGAAATACTTTAAGTCTCTGGCCTGGGTAGTAACGCTCGCCCTGGATCTGTTCGCTCATTGGCATGATTCCTTGGGCTTTACCTAGTTCAAGCCGTACAATTCGGCCTTCAACGCGCGATACAACTGCGTTTACGAGTGTGCCGATCTTGTCTTCGTACTCACCCATAACTACTTCTCGTTCTGCTTCGCGGATTCTCTGCAAGATAACTTGCTTTGCTGTCTGCGCAGCCACGCGTCCAAAGTCTTTTACGTCTTGCTCGTACTCGATCACGTCGTCAAGTTTGGCATCTTTCTTTTCTTTTTTGGCATCTTCAAGAGTCATCTGGTAGACTTCGTTCTCGATTTCCTCAACGACTGTCTTGCGCACAAATACGCGTAGGTCACCGGTGTTTAGGCTAAGCTCACTTCGTACGTCCATGTCACGATCACCATAGTCTCGTCTCCATGCCGCGGCAAGTGCCTGCTGGATCACGTCCTGTACAGTTGCTTCTGGAAGGTTCTTTTCTTCGGCTATCATACTGATAGCTGCTACTAATTGTTTGATATCTAGTTCGTCGTTCATTATTTTGTCCTTTGATTTACTTATTTGCTCCGTCGACAGCCAGGGGAGGTAGTTCCTATAAAAAACCCGAACCTATAGATGGTCCGGTGCTGATACCTACATTATAGCAAATCACCGGCATGCTGTACAAGAATATACAAAATACCCTTTACCCTTTTGCCTGAACCCTTTACCCTATATATATGCAACAACCCGTAAAACGCCTCATCGACTTTTTTAAGCCCGAAACTTACAAACTTGCCATAGATCAAGATTCTGAGGCACTTACTTTCAGCGGGAAAGTACAAATCACCGGCACTTTTCTGAAACTTCCACTTACGTTTCACGCCTCTGAATTAGTAATCAAGTCAGTAGCTGTAAATGGACAGTCATATGAATTCGCAGTAGACGATAAAGCTCAAGAATTAACTATTTCCGCACCACAGTCAGCACTAGGCAAAGCAGTTGTTGAAATTGAATTTTCAGGAGCCATAACTCGCCCAATGCATGGGCTTTACCCATGTTTTTTTGAGCACAACGGCAAACAAAAACGCCTTCTAGCTACACAGTTTGAAAGCCACCATGCCAGAGAAGTATTCCCATGTATCGACGAACCGGAAGCAAAGGCTACATTTCAGCTAAGTCTAACAACCAATAAAGACGATGTAGTAGTTTCAAATACTCCGGTTATAAATGACGAGTTAGTTGGCGCTCGTAAAACGACCTTCTTCGAACCAACCCCAATTATGAGTACCTATCTACTCGCCTGGGTCAGTGGAGAGCTGATCTATGAAGAAGCCATTTCTAGCCATGGGGTGCAAGTACGAACCTATGCCACACCCGTACATGCCGGTAAACTAGCTTATTCGGTAGAGGTTGCCTGCAAATCTATGGACTTCATGGACGATTACTTTGACATCGCCTACCCGCTCAAGAAATTCGACCAAATAGCTCTACCTGACTTTGCCGCCGGAGCAATGGAAAACTGGGGCTGTGTCACCTTCCGCGAGTCGGCTTTGCTCTATGACCCTGTTTTGTCTGACCTATCAGACAAACAGTACGTTTCAGAGGTAGTTATTCACGAAATGTCGCACCAATGGTTCGGTAATCTTGTCACAATGCGCTGGTGGGAAGACCTTTGGCTCAACGAAGGCTTTGCGTCGTGGATCCCGTACCTAGTAAGGGACGAGCTCAATCCTGAATGGAAAATGTGGGAACAGTTTGCAACCAGCGATCTAATGGTTGGGCTACGGGCTGATTCGCTCGAAAACACCCACCCAATAGTCGTAAAGATAAACAGTCCTGAGGAAATTCGCTCGGCATTCGACAGCATCAGCTACGACAAAGGGTGCTCCGTCATCAATTTGTTATTCAACTACATCGGAAAAACCGCATTTCGAGACGGACTAAGAGACTATCTCAAAAAACATGCCTATGCCAACGCCGAAACAGCCGACCTATGGTCAGCCTGGGCAGAATCATCCGGCAAAGACGTTGCTTCTTTTATGTCCACCTGGACAGAAAAACCAGGTTTCCCGATCGTCAGCGTCACCTCTACCGAAACTACCTCAAGTCTCACCCAGCAACGGTTCTTTACCAACAAGGGACATGCAGTCGACACGACTGTCTGGCCAATTCCACTTCTGCGAAGTTCAGAAGATACAGAAGTATTCACTACTCCAACTCTGGAAATCAACGGGCTACAAAAGCTAAATGCCGGGCAACCGGGTTTTTATCGAGCTATCTACTCCGGGCCGATTAAATCAAAGTTTGAAAAAACGATTTCAGATGGAACAATGACACCAGTAGACGTACTGGGCCTAATTAATGACGCTGGCGAATCAGCCAAAGCCGGCTACCACTCAATCACCGAGGCCTTTGACATTGCCGTAAGAAGCAAAGGCTACCAAAATGAAGCACTTATATCTACCGTGCTAGGCGAGTTTGCCGATAGCAGAAACATACTATCTGACACCTTCGATGCTTTTAAACCAGTTGTACTCGATTTCATCCAGCCAAACCTAAAGCGACTAGGTATCGAGAAAATAAAGGGCGAACCAGTAGACGACGAACTTCTAAGACCGGCAATGTTATCTTCTGCCTCCTATGCCGGCGATAAAAAGATTGTTGATTGGGCACTAAGCCAGTTCAATCAGGCTACAAGTCCCGAAGATATCCGCCCAGATGTACGAGCTATTATTTACCAAACTGCAGTACGCGAAATTGGTGACGAAAACGCCTACAATAAAATCCTCAGCTGGTACAAATCCAACACAATCCCCGGCGAAAGGTCGTCTCTAGCGGTCGCACTCGTCAGTTTTAAAAATGTAGACCTATTTAACAGATCACTCAGTATGATCACTACCGAAGAAGTCAAACTTCAAGATTCACTCATCTGGGTAGCCTATGCGCTAAGCAACCGTCACAACAAACAACTAGCTTGGGATTGGGTAAAAAACAACTGGGATTGGGTAGCCAAAAACTTCAGCAAAGAAAAAGAAGTAGACTACTACTTAAGGTTCTGCGCACGCGGTTTTGCGACAGATGAACACCTCGCTGATTATTCTGCATTTTTCGCTAGTGTAGACATTTTTGGCAGTAAACGAGCATTTGAGCAAGGTAAAGAAACAATCGCTTGGCAATCAGCCTGGAAAAAGCGCGACACTCAGAAAGTCATGGACTGGCTAAAGAACTTTACTTTATCGTAGCAATTATTGTATAATATGGTTCTTATGGCCCTTTTAGTACGCCAAGTTAAAGTGCGGATGCCCCGCACAGATCCGGAGAGATACCCTACAGTCTCTGAGATTCGAGACGCCCTCATAGAGCAGTGCGATTCCGCGCACTGCCCTGTTGTAGTTGAAACAGATTTCCATGGCAATCCCGTCATCAACAATTGCCTTGCTGAATGTGATTTCAGGACCACTGGAGGTAAGGTCGTCAAAGAAGCTCTACTAGTTCAACCTCCCGCCCAAGTTCACCCCGAACTTCAGCAGCGACTAGCGTAGATTCTCCTGCCCAGTCATTGCTTGAGAGCCACATTTCAGCTGCAAATTTCATCTGTTTTAGTTTTTTCGGTGTTATGTAATCTAGACCACTCCCATATGCATCGTTTTTTCGGTACTTTACTTCGATAAAGTGCACCACACCGTTTTTTGTCATGATTAGATCAATCTCACAATATTTCGTACGCCAGTTTTGATCAACTAACTTATAACCCTGCTTTTTTAGTTGCTCAGCTACGCTACTTTCTGCTTCTCGCCCAATAGATGTAGTGCTCATTGCTCAATACTAAAACAACCTCCCATATTATGGAAGGTTGTTTATTGTATTAAAAGCAGTATGTTACTCGGCTTTAGCTTCTTCGCGTCCGGCTAGTGCTTCAGCTATTTTAGCCTCTTCAGCTTCCTTTACCGCTAATTCTTCGGCCATTTTGGCTTCGTGTTCGGCTTCTTGTGCTAATTTCATTGCTTCAAGCTCAGCTTCGGCCTTGTCGTCACGAACCGCGTTGACTGACTCTTTATCAAATGCTACGCCTGCAAGACGAGTGCTCTTACCACTACGTGCACGCATGTAGGTAAGGAAGTTACGTCGTACTTTTGTACGCTTGGTTACTTCTACCTTAATTACTGATGGCGCGTGGAGCATGAATGATTTTTCGACTCCAACACCGCTAGCAATTTTGCGTACAGTGACAGAATTAGTAAGGCTACCTTTACGAGTTACACGAATAACCATACCTTCAAACATCTGTACGCGCTTTTTTGCACCTTCAACGATTTCTTGGTAAACACGCACTGTGTCACCAGAATGAACGTCCACAACTTGGGACTTCATATATTTAGCTTGCACTTTTTGAGTAAGACTTTGCATTAGATTAACTCTCTCTTAAAAACAATTATTGTTTCGACTTCGGTCAATTATACACGATTTCACCCCCTAGTGCAACAACTTACCATGCAATAAGATCGAAGTTCCTAGATCGAAGATAGTAGTGTAAACATCCGTCAGTATGACGGATAAGATAATAGCGAGCATAGGCGAGCCCCAATGAATGGGTCCGGGTAATAAAGACTTCTGGTCCCGAAGGTATTTGTTAGTCAAAATTACAAAGCTGTGATTGAAGCCTCACCAGGAGGAAGCGTAGCGCCTTGAGGCTTACTTTGTAATTATTGACAACAAATCCATCGAGAGTAGAAGTCCCTACCCGGCGTTTTGGTACTTTATCGCATAAAGTACGAATATTTAGTGTTTATATGTATTTTCACTAATCACCATCTACACCATTAGCGTATACTTAAACCATATGGACATATACCAAAAAGCCCTAGACGAACACAAACGCCTCAAAGGCAAAATCAGCATATCCCTCAGGGCAACCCCAGACTCTCAAGAAGCACTAAGCACTTTTTATAGCCCTGGAGTAGGCGAAGTATCGCGCGTCATAGCGAAGGACCCGTCACTACTCAGTACCTATACCTGGACTAACAACCTCGTTGCAGTTATATCCGATGGCTCGTCCGTATTAGGACTCGGAGACATTGGTCCAGAGGGAGCAATGCCCGTCATGGAAGGCAAAGCAATGCTTTTCAAACATTTTGCCGATGTCGACGCCGTACCAATAGTCCTCGATGTCCACGAACCAGACGAAATTGTCTCGGCTATCAAAGCAATTTCAAAAAGTTTCGGAGCAATCAACCTAGAAGACATCTCTGCTCCAAAATGTTTTGAAATTGAAGAGCGCCTAATTGCCGAGCTGGACATACCGGTCATGCACGACGATCAACACGGCACAGCGATTGTTGTACTAGCCGGGCTCATAAACGCGATGAAAGTCGTCGGCAAAAAATTAGACCAATGTCGTATTGTACTGATAGGTGCTGGATCAGCAGGAACTGCCATTGCCCACTTACTTGAAATATACTCAAAACCCGAAATTATTGCTGTCGATACCAAGGGCGCAATCACGTCTGATCGACCCGATCTTACCCCTAGCAAACAATACCTCGCTAGTCTGAACTTACTAGCACCGGGTAGAGCTTATAGCCTCCACGACGCACTTATCGGCGCAGATGTTGTGATTGGCGTATCAAAAGCCGGCATGCTATCGCCGGAAGACATCAAGGTTATGAACGACAACGCCATAGTATTTGCACTAGCAAACCCAGAACCAGAAATTATGCCTGAATTAGCACTTAGCGCTGGTGCCGCCATTGTTGCAACCGGACGATCTGACTTCCCAAATCAAGTAAATAACGTCCTAGCATTTCCTGGTATTTTTAGGGGGGCGCTAGACAACGGCGTAAAAGAAATCAACGTCGACCACAAAATTGCGGCCGCTATGGCAATCGCATCACTTGTGCCAAACCCTTCACCAACCGAAATTATCCCGAATCCTCTAAACCCCAAAGTCGCCTCCGCAGTCGCTTCAGTTATTCGCTAGGTGTAGTTACCGGCCCACCTGGTGTTCCGAGTGTCAACAACCGACCTCTAGCCGAATTGTCGGCAAACAATGCAATCCTGTACTCAGGTCGTGACGGCACCATAACATTAGTCCTTACTGCAACTACTTGACTGTCAGTGTTTACATCGATTACTACTGCGTCTATGATTCTGACATCCGGTCCATCGCTAATGTCCAACTTGTTCCTTAAGGCCAAACTGCCAGATGGGACAACTAACACTCTTGCCCTTGGACGTATCAAGCCATCAAAACTTGGATGTACTTCATAACCTAGTGCCGTAAGTTCATCCAGATATTCGCTTTCAGCATCTGTTTCTCCAGTTACTACAGCAATAGCGACTCTGCAGAGTCGATCCATTGGATCGCGCAGTTTTTCAAAAGCTTTCGGTCCACTGATTCTCATTAAACCAGTATACCCACCAAACATTTTCCATAGCAAGCACAAGCAGGTCTAGAGATATTAGCCGACTACCCGATACACTTCTTCTAGGGAAGTTTTTCCTTCTAGCGCTTTGAGTACGCCATCTTGTAGCATGGTTAGCATCCGTCCGTCTTCGACGGCTTTTCGTTCGATTTCGGTAGCGGTAAGCTCATTTTTTGGTTTCTTTAGAAGCCCCGCCAATCCCTCGTCCATAAGCATCAGCTCGCGGAGTGCAATCTGACCATCATAGCCAAATGGTCGTTCAGGAGTCGAACCTGGCCTGTAGAGAACGATATCATTTACATCTGGCGTCTTAACTCCGGCTGGCATTTCTGCAAAAACTCTGGCAAGTTGAGCCTTTAGAGCTTCATCTGGTCGATATTCTATCTTGGTTTGATCGTCCAAACGACGGCATAGCCTCTGAGCCTGGATAAGTCTAATTGCAGATATAAATAACGGGTTTTCACCCATTGCGTCGAGCATTCTCGTCATAGCTGCCGCTGCGCTAGAGGCGTGGTAGGTGCTGAGAACAAGGTGGCCAGTCAACGATGCCTGCAGAGCTGTTTTGGCTGTGTCGGTGTCACGTATCTCACCGAGCATCACAACATCCGGGTCTAGTCGCAGAACGGCACGTAGGCCCTCTGCAAACGACGCACCGGTACGTGTGTCGATCGGAATCTGCGTAATTCCCTCGATCTGGTACTCGACCGGGTCTTCAAGAGTGATAATCTTTCTCTCAGGGTGGTTTAGCTCGTTGATAAGCGTATAGAGTGTTGTGCTCTTACCCGAACCAGTCGGTCCAACAATTAGCACCAGCCCATTTGGGTGCTTGATGATGTCGCGAAACGCTTCTTGCTCATAGACTTCTAGCCCTAGCTTATCAAGGTGCAACATCTCTGGCTTGAAGTTAAACAGTCGCAGTACGACGTCAATCCCGTGGATCGCCGTTACCGCTTCAACTCGCAGGTTGACCGTCACCGACGACCCATCAGCGAGCGAATAAGTCTTATTGATTTGTCCAGTTTGCGCTTCAGATACACCAGTAGAAATATTTGCGGCGCTCGCAAGTGCACCTGAAAGCTGTCGGTATTTGTCATGATCAAGCTCGGCGATCGGATGAAGCACTCCGTCTACACGAAACCTAATTCGAGCACCACTTTTCTTTGTCTCTAGGTGGATGTCACTAGCCTTGAGCTTAAAGGCTTGCTGGACAATAAAGGCCAGCATATCGTCAGCTCTGACTTGCGCGAGTGTCGCACTTATCTGGTCAATACGGGCTTTTTCATCGTTTCCACTTATCTGAATATCTTGATAAACCACTTCTTTGGGTGGGTCATACAGTTTCATATAATCTCTATAGCCCGTATCAGATATCAGCGCAAAACTAACCTGATAATCACCAAATCTTTGCCTAAGTGCGGTCATTGTAGTCTGTGAAGTGTTGGTCGTCACCCCAAAAATAATCTGATTTGGATTTTCCGTCACGCGGATAGGAATCAAACGAAGTGCATATAGTTCCTCGAGTGGCATTAGGTCTTTATAGAGTGCTTTGTCTTGAATAGCCGACGTGTCCAAATACTGGATTCTCAGTATATGAGACCGTTTTAAAGTATTTTGTTCGTCGTTAACACGAGCATCTTCTGCCATACCGCTTAAGTATACCTCAGATCTTAGCCCATGAGCCATAGGTTTAAAGAAAC
>Ga0154020_10004782_pt1 | contig 16075 bp, 13 predicted proteins | sample Klosneuvirus_201_FD_109709 | JGI IMG/M metagenome (GOLD analysis project Ga0154020, IMG submission 109709) | Active sludge microbial communities from wastewater, Klosterneuburg, Austria - Klosneuvirus_20160825_MG | ecosystem: Engineered > WWTP > Aerobic digester > Activated sludge | place...
ATTGAGGGCGACGACAAACTCACTGCCAACCCAGCCAGAAAATTCAGGAATTTTAATTTCAGAAACGACGTGTTTGATCTGGGCTTTACCGTTCATTATTACTTTTTTGAGAACAACGACCTGGGCAGAACCTACCGCTACCGAAACGGCATGCGTTTGTATTTCTTCGGGGGATTGGGCACCTGCATGTCGAATCCAAAAACCCTTTATCAGGGCTCTTGGGTTGCACTTCAGCCTCTGGCAACCGAGGGCAAAACCTATTCAAAGTTTTACATGAACATTCCCATGGGCGCCGGAGCTTACTTTACGTTTAATAAGCGGCACCGCATTGGTATTGAACTCAATTACCGTTACGTATTTACCGATTATCTTGATGACATCAGCGGACAATACCCCAGTGATCCCGGCGATGATTACATGAGGGGTTTGATCCTTCGCACCAGTGAGCTGGATGAAACTACTGCTGCTAGCGATCCCGGGGTTTATCTCTCACACACCTGGGGGGCCAAACGCGGAGAAAACACAAATAAAGACTCCTACGTTACCCTCAGCCTCAGTTATTCATACGTGATTCGCGGAAGAGCCAGTTTCTACAGAATGAAAAACACAGGCTACTTCAGCAAAAAACGTAAAATGCGTAAAATCAGAGCAAAATTCTAAAGTGCTATTTTTCTTTTCCCTTATGAATCTTTAAATCTTCAGTAATAATGATCAAATCCAATTTCCTTTATTCATTTATCCTCAAAACTGCTGTAGTAGTGGTAATGATTTCCAGCGCGTCCTGTTCATCTGAAAACCCGGAAGGCATAAACACTTCCGCTGTAAGTAATTCTTCAAGTGCTGAAGGTAAATCCGACGATATCCCTGAAATTAAATTTGATGAAGAGGAGTTTGACTTTGGAAAAATAATTCAGGGTGAAAAAGTGAGCCATTCGTTTTTTTTCAGAAACACCGGTAACAAAAACCTGATTATTAGCAGCGCCAGTGGAAGTTGTGGCTGTACGGTACCGGAGTGGCCAAAAGAACCCATCTTGCCGGGTCAAAGCAACAAAATCGAAGTAATTTTCAGCAGCGAAGGGAAAAGTGGTTATCAGGAAAAAACAGTTACCGTGGTAACCAACTGCGAACCATCCACCCGGGTGATTCGAATAAAATGCGAAATAATTGTTGCCGAAACCGCAAGGTAATGCCTACATTTGCACTACATTTAAACACTAAAAAACAAATAAACAATGAACGAGTTACTGATTTTAATGGCGCCTCAGCAAGGGCAAAGCGGCGGAGGCATCATGTCCTTTTTACCCCTAATTGCAATTGTAGTGGTATTTTACTTTTTTATGATTCGCCCTCAAATGAAAAAAGCCAAGGACCAAAAAAAATACATTGAGGCTTTAAAAAAAGGCGACAAAATTTTAACCATAGGTGGTATATATGGCAAAATTGTTGAAGTAAACGAAGACGCCACCATTTTAATGGAAGTTGAAGACGGTACCAAAATGAAAATTTCTAAAAATGCCGTTTCACACGATGCTTCACTAAACCTGAACCAAAACTAATCCTTTGGCTTCTGCTAAAAACAAATACCCTTTGAAAACAAAAAAGCCTGGAAAAACCAAGGCTTTTTTTATTTGTCTTGGCATTGCAGCCTTTTTGTGGCTTGTGCATTCACTCAACCGGGTGTACCCTTATACCTTTAAAATACCGGTTGAATTCAGGAACATTCCTGTAAATAAGAGGCCAATGCTTGAATTGCCCAAGTACATCACGGTAGAAGTAAAAGCCAGCGGTTTAAAACTGGCCTTGATTCAGCTTAATGAATCAAACCGGAATTTTGTTATCGATTTCAACAAACTTAAAACCGTTAACAGAGAACAAAATTATACACTCTCATCCTCTGAGCTCAACCTCAACAAACGTTTTCGATTCGAAGCCCAGATTAAGGGCATCAGCCCCGATACCCTGTATTTCAGTGAAAAAACCGGTTATCAGAAAATTGTTCCGGTTAAAGTTCCTCTTTACATTAAATGTAAGGAAGGTTATGGGTACAAACGCCCCTTATTGCAACCGGCTTTCCTTACAATATGGGGTGACACTACAATTATTGAAAAGATTGACACCCTCTACACACAATCCCTGAGCCTCAATAACCTTAGTCAGAACACCCAAACGCAGGTACAGCTTATAAAACCAAGTTCCGAAATCCATACCACTACGAATGATATTTCTGTCAAATTAGAGGTGGCCCGTTTAATTCAGGAAACCATAACTATACCGGTTCAAAGTCAAAAAACCATGTCGAACCAACAGGTAAGGGTATTTCCTTCAAGCGTAAAAGTAACCTTTACATCACTTCAGAATGCCTTTAACATAGCTGACACTGCGCAATTCAAAGCCCAGGTGAATGTGGATAAAGTAAATCCGAAAACAAACAAATGCTCTGTGTTTCTAGGAAGTGCTCCAAATCAGATTACCGTTCTTGAAATTGAACCGCCTGAGGTTGAAATTTTAATTCTTAAAAACTAATGGTTGCAGGATTGACCGGCGGAATTGGAAGTGGCAAAAGCACTGTTGCTCAATTGTTCGCGCTGCTGGGCTGGAAACATTTTAACAGCGATCAGGTTGCCAAAGACCTCTATTCTGACCCCGGCATCAAAACAAAAGTCATCGCATTATTAGGTGAAGCCAGCTATTTTGTTGATGGTTGTTTAAATAAAAACCACATCAGCTCAAAGGTGTTTAATGCCCCTGCTCTGCTAAAGGAATTAAATGCCATCATCCATCCTGCGGTTGGAGAAAAATTTCAGGCCTTTTACAAAACCCATCCAAAGGCCTCTATACTCAAGGAAAGTGCTCTGTTGTTTGAAACCGGGATTGACAAACACATGGACAAGGTTATTTTGGTGGTTGCGCCGGATGAGATCCGCATTCAACGCGTGATGGAAAGAGATGGCTTGAGCAGGGACATGGTCATCAGCAGACTAAAAAATCAAATGGCTCAGGAAGAAAAAATGAAAAAAGCCCAGGCCATCGTTGTGAATGATGAACAACAATCACTTATCGAGCAGGTTTTGAAACTTCATCAGGAATTCCAGCCGGCTTAAAAAAACAACCGTGTACAAAAAAGACTATCTGCAAAGGCAATTCGAAGAATTTGGGATGGTTATGGCCGTTTTATTTGGCTTGCGAAAAAACAAGGACCATGAAAAGTACAGCAGAGAATTTGCACTCATTTTTGAAAAATACACTGATTTAATTTCCGATGAGTTTGAAACTTTGACTCAGCAATACTTTTTGAAACAGGTCAGTGCGCACTTCGGATCAAACACCGAAAAATTGCATGTGCTGGCGGATCTACTGTATGAAAAACTAAACTATTATCTGGAAACGGATGAAATAGAAAAAGCAAAAACACTGCATTTAAAGTGTACTTATTTGTACACCCTTTTGCAGGAGAACCTAAGTGAAAACGAATTTAATCTCGACATTCACTACCGTTTGAATGTGCTTGAAAAGCTTGAAAAGTCGCTATAATCAGTTAAAATGGGACTTTGCCCCGTTGATGATGCCTATCACACTTCCACTCAATTCCTGATCAAAAAACGGGGAGTTTACCGATTTAGAGGCGTTGTTCTTTTCAGTGAGTACGGTTTTTCCGCTCAGGGTAAACAGGGTAAGGTTAGCACTTTGATTTTCGGAAATGCTTTGCTGTTCGAGGCCGAGTATGGTTCTGGGACCTGTGGTTAAAGCACGCACAATGGCGTTAATGTTTTTTTCTTTTAAGCCTTCAAGAGCTATAGGAAAGGCCGTTTGCAAACCCAGCATACCAAATTCTGCAAGATCAAATTCAAGTTCCTTGGCCTCGGTGTCAAGTGGGCAATGATCACTAATGATTACATCAATAGTACCATTCTCAACAGCGTTTCTAAGTGCCAAAAGATCCTTTTTTGACCGAAGGGGCGGATTAATCTTATAATTGCTATCAAACTCCTTCAATACAGTATCTTCCAGGAATAAATTAACGGCAGCCACTCCACAGGTCACATTTAGTCCTGCCGATTTTGCCTTTCGAATCAACTCCACTGAACCTTTTGAGCTGATGCTTGGTACGTGCATTTTCCCGCCGCAGTATTCAAGTAAACTCAAATTGCGTTCAAGCATAATCTCCTCCGCAAGAGCAGGCATGCCTTTGAGACCAAGCCCTGTGGCGGTTTCTCCTTCATTCATTTGTGCGCCATGTGTCAAACTTTCGTCCTGACAATGTGCCATAATAAATGAATTTATTCCCATACTGTATTGCAGAGCCCTTAGCACCATTCCGGAGTCCTGCAGCCCGTGTTTGTAATCACTAAATGCAATGGCTCCAGCCTGTTTCATATCGTACATTTCAGACAGGTCTTTTCCCTTCCCGCCAACAGTTATGGTTCCGGCAGGAAAAACATCCACCACCTTATTTTTTGTTTTACCTAACAGGTATTCAATCTGTGCTTTGTTATCTATGGCCGGTTGGTTGTTGCTGTGCAGACAAAGGGCTGTAAATCCACCAACTGCTGCCGATTTAATCAGGGTATCAAGTGTTTCGCGGTATTCAAATCCGGGTTCGCCTGAAACCGCCTGAAGGTCAAACCAGCCTTCTGAAACGCAGAGTCCTTCCGCCTCAATCACTTTTACTCCGGCAGCAAGGGGTATAGATTTTTTGATGGCTATTATCTGTCCGCCATCGATTAGCAGGTCTACTGTTTTTCCATGGTGTTCACTTTGTTCAGATACAACTCTGGCCTGCTTAATTAAAATAGTCATTTGTTTATTTTAAAATTCGTAACACTAGTGTTTCTGCAAGAAGAAATACAAGAGCTAAAATTATAAATAATTTCCATAACCGCTTCGGCTCACTTCCTTGTAACACCTGTTCTTTAAAATCGTTCTCATTGGTGTTTAGAAGTGTTACCATACTTAGTTGATGTTCTGTGCGAATGCGTTCAAGTTCTTCAGTTGTGTAACAACTTAAGTCCGATTCAATCCGTTCATAATTAAACGCCAGGGCCTGAAGTGTTTCTGTACCTTCCTTAAGTATATAAAATCCGGGGGTTTTAATCTGGTCGCGTGTGAAGAGTTGAAGTCCCCGTGCACTCTTTCTTACTTCAGGAATAACTTCACTGCTGCTATCAAGTCGAATTAATCTTGGAGGTGCCTCAGAATCCGAGCCTGAGCCCTCGTAGTGTAATGCTATGTTTGAACATACCGGATAATACAAGGGAGACTGTGTAATACCAGCAAAACACATGCGGTAGAAAGTGGGTACAAACAAAGCATGTTTACTGAAATTACCACTTGTTGCGTTCAAGGAAGAAGTGAACAGAAAAACGTTGGCCTGCTTGTATTTGGTTCTGCCAAGTACCACGTCACCGTTCATTAAACGAAGCAGGGCTTCAAAATCGGTTCTGCTGTTTCTATTAAGCGTATAGTGCCGCCTGATTAGCGGCAGGTTTAATCCCTCTTCCAGTTTTTCGAATACCCCGGTATAAAAACCTGAGGACAGTTCAATTTGCTCGGTACGTAACCCTGTTGTATCCTGTGCACCAAAGGCGGGTAATCCTAAACTCCTCAAAAGCGTAGAGAAGGTTCGCCCTGTTTGCACGTCGGGCGGTAAAAGAATTATAGACCCACCTTTTTCAGCAAATCGCTGCAACTCAGAAACCAAACCTGAGGGTATTTCCTGCAATTGATTAAGAACAATCACCTCCACGGTCCTGAATGCCGAATAATCGATCTGAGATTCTTGAGCAATCGACAGCCTGAATAAACTGTCGGCACTGAATAAGGCCTGAAGTTCTTCACCTTGTTGTTTGTTGCCATTGATCAGGTTAACAGGAATATTAATCTTAGAGTTGAATGCAAAATAAAACTCATCATCAAAGGTCACAGGATAATCGTCAATTTTTACAGAACCATAATTGAATCCGGATGTTCTGCATTCGAAACTAAAACGAAGTTCGGTGAACGCCCCCGGCAAAAGCGTAAAGGATCCCAACGAGGTTTGGACGCCATTTATAGTGAGTTTAGCCGAACCTGATTCTATTGTTTTATCACCCTTATTAACAACCCGGGTTCTAAGGTGCTGAATTTCCCCACTCTGCTGAATCGGGCTTTCGAACCAGCAGGTATCAATAAAGACATTATTCATCAGGTTAGCGGCTAAGGGAACCAAGGAAACGGGTATGCTATCTTTCGTATCCAGTTGCGATAGGTTAAATGTGCCTTTCTGGACATCGGATAGAACAAAAATCCGTTTGCCTTTCGCCCCAGTGCTATTTAATAGTTCTCTTTGACGTTCGATTACCTGACTAAGTTTTCGGGGAACGGCGGTTGATTTAACTTCGCTGATCAGGGAGAGTGCCTCTTGTTTATCGCAAAACCGTTGCTGTTTGCCATGAAGTTCATTTGTAATAATCTGAAATTTGTCCTGTATGCTAAAAGCACTCACAATTTCCCTTGCCTTTTGCCGGGCCTGATCAAGGAGAGGGCCATTGCGCCCAAGATTTTCCATGCTGAAGGAATTATCGAGGTACAGGCTGATGTATCTGGCGCCAGCGGTAACCTGAGCGTCGTTTTTATCCCGGATTACAGGTTGACTGAAGGCTAAAACCAATGCGGCTAACAACAATGTACGAAACAGAAGCACCAGCAGTTCCCGCAATCTCGACTTGGATTTTGTTTCGATTTGTACCTGCCGGAGAAACTTTACATTAGTAAAATAGACCTTCTTGTATTTTCTGAAATTAAAGAGATGTATGAGTACAGGAAGAGCCAGCGCGGTTAAAGCCCACAAAAATGAGGGTTGGAGGAAAGTCATCGCCGGTAAAAATACAAAATAGACTAGGGTTTACCTTGCGCCCAAACAATTAATCGAAAATTTTAGGAGGTTTAAACAATATTTCACCAGGATCACATTTTTGAATTAAATAATTTGTATATTTACTGGTAGTTCAATACCAATGAAATCAGCCCTTGCGTCCATAGGCAAAAATTTAATCCTTATCGCAGTTTTGCTTTTTTCTGCATTAAACTACCTTACACCTTCTTTTACCTGGAAGGAAATTGTATCGGTACAAATTCTTGCTGGATTGGCTTATGTTTTTTTAGGCTGTTATGAATACCTCAATGCCAATTACAAAGCCTCCCTGCCCATTCAGCGTTACCCTTATTTTACCAACTCCTATTTAATGTTCAGGGCCTTGAAAGTAGGCCTATTCCTGAGTTTCGCCATTTTATTGCTGCTCAGCAAAAGCCAGGTGAAATACCTTGCGCCCATCTGTTTTATCATTGCCGGTACTGAAATGGTAATCACATTTTTAAAATTCAGAAAAGGCTTGTGTTTCGTAAATATTTATGCCAACTATATTCTCATCATGCAACAACGCTCCATAAAGGTGTTTGCTTCGGAATTGATGATTGTTGAATTCAGGCATGGCATTTTTTACTTTATCAAGAAAAACCACAAATCACTCCAGATCAACCTGGAGCACATCCATGAGAAGGACTATTTCCTACAGTCCATACATGCCTGGATTGTCAGAAACCATGTGATGCTGAGTGAGGAATCGCGCAGTAAGATTGAGGAATTGATAACCCATTAGGCATTTCAATAACGTCATACGGGGAAAGTTGCCCTCTTTATTTCAAATTGGGCACAAAAAAAGCCTTGAAGGTTTTGATTTTCAAGGCTTTATAGTAGCGGAAACGGGAGTTGAACCCGTGACCTCAGGGTTATGAATCCTGCGCTCTAACCATCTGAGCTATCCCGCCATTTTCAGGGTTGCAAATATAGTATTTTCCTATTTATTTACCACATATATCGAGGATTTATCCTGGCTCGTAAATAATTTTTGAAGGTTTTATTTGCTTTCTTCTCTTTATTTAATACATTTCCCAAAAAAAAATTGGTATGTCTAAGAAAAGCAAGGTTCTGAATAAAAAGGTAAAAGCGAAAAGTAAGGAGAAGAAAGCTCAGAAAAAGAACTCAAAACCCGCTGCTCCAAAAAAGAAGATTTCCAAACCGGCAAAACCTGCCGTTAAAAAGAAGGTTGTGGCTAAGAAAGCTAAACCGGCGCCAACAAAAAAGACTTCAAAACCTTTAGCCAAAAAAAAGCCGCTTAAGGCCGCACCAAAAAAATCTGCAATACCAGCCAAAAAACAGACCAAAAAGCCCATAACAAAAGCCAAAGTTTCTCAGCCTAAAAAAGTAGTTCCTAAACCTGCTTCAAAACCAATAAAGGCGCAAGCCGCAGTTAAACCGGCTACACCAAAGAAGGCGGAACTGCCAGTTAAACCACAAGCAAAAGAAACATCAAAACCCAAGGAGACAAAGGCGCAAAAATCGGAAGCCCAGGCTTCAGTTTTCAGTAAACCAGAGAAAAAAACGCCGGATGTACTTGCCGTTCAAAACACTTTGCCAGTAAAAAACAAGGAAGAAATATCCTTATCAAAAATCGTTTCCATCTCAAGTTCTATAACCAATGCCGTTAAGAAGACTGATTCCTATTCCATTAAACCGGAAAAGGAACCTGCAGGTAAGTTTGAAATGGAATTTGTCATCCACTCTTCTGCCGAAATGCTATATGAGTTCTTATCCACTCCTAGCGGGCTTTCAGAGTGGTTTTGCGACGACCTTAACATTCGCAACGGCATTTATACCTTTATCTGGGATGATCAGCTCATGCAGGCCAGATTATTAAAAACCGTGGAACTGCAAGTGGTGCGTTTTCAATGGGTAGATAAAATCGATGGAAGTTATTTTGAGTTCAGAATTCAGAAAGACGATCTCACAAATGACATCTCCCTTATTATCACCGATTTTGCTGAAACCTCAGGAGAAAGGGAATCAGCCAAACTGTTATGGCAAAGCCAGATTGAAAAATTAAGGCACGTCATCGGCTCTATATTCTAATACCTTAAACCGGTTCTGCCGGGTTTTTTGGTGCTTAAAACTTAAGACTAATTCCCCCTAGGAAATTCAGCAGGGCTGCAGGAGCCACAAAGTTAAAGGTACTCAACTGCGCAGAATCAAAATAGTAACTGTAAGTATAACCATTGGTAACATATTCTGCATTCAGAACATTGTAAACCGAAACCATAAACGTTATCTCAGGAATGGCCCTTGTTTTAATACTGTAATTCAAATTCAGGTCGAACACCGAGTAAGGATCGATACTCCTTTTTAAGGTTGTGGTATTGTCCAAATACTGGCGTCCTACATTTTTATTGATGACATTGATTTTAAAATTCTTTATTGGCAAAAAAGTGAACACCACTGATGACACGGTGGAAGGTGAAAACGAAATATCGGTGTTTTTGTACTCCCTTGTAACTTGTTTATATACACTGTAGTCTGCATTACTGCTATCAAGGTATTCGGTAAATGCAGCTATCTTATTATCGGATAAAGCAAAATTACCACTGATGTAAAACCATTCAAAAGCTTTAAAATTCAGATCAAATTCAAGCCCCATGCGATGACTTTCAGGTACATTTATCCGGTTATAAGCGCCTACATCGTTTACCTCTCCATTTAATACCAATTGGTTATTGTATTTCATATAATACCCATTCAAACCGGCATTCACCCTCGTGCTGTTGTACTTTATCCCGGTTTCTAGGTCAATCAATTGTTCAGATGCAGGGCGGCTCTGTGGTGTACTTTGTACAAAATCATCGCGGTTGGGCTCTTTGTTACCGATGCCAATGGAAGCATATACATCCACGCTTCTGAGAAGTTGAACATTCACTCCCATTTTTGGATTAAAAAAAGTATAGTCCGCATTCTGCATCTGTTGCTCGTAGCGTTCATTGAAACCCAAAAAGGAATACAACACCTTGCGCAACTGCATATCAGCGAAAATAGAGGTATTTGAAAAAGGTTTGAAGCTGGTTTTCAGGTAAAGGTTGGCTTCGCTTTTGTGTGCCGTATTACGGTAATATTCATAATCAATGGTACTATTAGATGCGTATTGCGACCACATTAGCCTTCCAAAATGCGCTCCTTTGTAGGTATTAATCCCGCCACCCAATACCATCTGCAAACGGGAGTGGCGCTTAAACGTGATGTTGAACAAGGCTCCCATAAAATCATTGTCGAGCCACAAGCGCCTCACCATATCGCTTTGGGTGATGGTATCTCCGTTAGGTGTAGTCACATCCTTCAAGCCATACTCTCCCAGGTTTTGATCTTCTTTGTATTGCTCATAATAGCCTTTCCCCTTGGTATAATGCGCCGTAATGTTGGCGTGAAGTTTATCTGAAAACTGATGAATAAAATGCAATTGAAAATTGTTTTGCCCGTAATTATCAGTCTCGTTGTTATAATACTGTATCACCCCATTTTCATCGGTGTATTGCCCGGCCATATTGTAGGTGCGGTTACAATTCTTTCCGGAGTAGATGCCGTTGCAGTCCTTCACAGAGTCCTCAGGTACATAATACCAGGCCTGATAGGTTTTTTCCTTGCCATAAAAATTTATGAATTTAAGCACAGACTTTCCCTGGTAATATGCCGCTGATACATAGTAAGAGCGCAAATCGGAACTGGCCCGATCGATATACCCATCGCTCTTAATCAGGGATGCTCTCACATCCATTACAAATTTATTGTCAATCATTCCTGTTCCCGCAAAAACCGTGTTTCTGAATGTGTTGAAGGACCCGGCGGTACTGATGATGCCTGCGTGTGCGTTTTCTTCCATGGTTTTAGTTCCGAAATTAACACTGGCGCCAAAAGCCCCTGCCCCGTTCACTGAAGTGCCCACCCCGCGTTGTACCTGAACACTGTTTACACTTGAAAGCAGATCGGGCATGTTAACAAAAAAAGTGCCCTGGGACTCCGCATCGTTTACAGGAACCCCATTAATGGTCACATTTACGCGTGTTCCATCGCTGCCACGAATCCTTATGCCGGTATACCCTACACCATTTCCCGCATCAGAATTAGCCACTACGCCCGTGAGCTGATTCAACACCATCGGCGCATCCTGCCCGAGGTTGTATGTTTTGATGGTTTCGGCATCCAGATTGCTGTGCGCAATGGCCTGATCGCTCTCCACTCTTCCAACCAGGATCAATACTTCCTCCAGATTTTTATTATTCTCCTTCATTACTGTCTGATAGGAGTTTTCTAAAGGCAAACGAATGGTATCATTAATGTCTTCGTAGCCAAGGCATCTGATTTGCAACAGATAGGTTCCACAAGGAATGTTCTGAAACTCAAAATTTCCATTTTCCTTGCTTTGTGCAGTGTAAGCTGTGTTTTTTAACTGAACGCCTGCAAACGCAACGCCTTTTCCTTCGAAGTCCTTCAGAACACCACTCAATTCGCATTGAGCAGACAAAGGCGCCAGGGGTACCACAGCATACAGTAGCCCTGTTAAAAACCATTTTAATTTCATTCTTACATTTTTAATAATTAAACATAACAACACAAGGGGTGGTGTTATTTTAACTATTCTCCCTACGCAGGCATTACCCTGTTCAGGTGCTTAACAGGCGGTGTTGGTCACCGTACTGTTAATGGGTTTGATCTCAGCCTTGTTTTTAAACTGCCCTGGAAATGTCCTGATTAGTTTAAGGTACAACAAAGCACCCCTTAAGATGATGCAAAAGTATAAACTTTGTGTGTACTTCAAAAAATAGTTTCGAATTGGGAAAATAATACTGAGTTTTGCAGGACTTGAAATCAAAAAAACGCATAGCCATCCTTGGGAGTACAGGCAGTATAGGAACACAAGCACTTGAGGTAATCCGTGAAAATCCTGAGGCCTTTGAAGCAGAAGTATTGGTTGGCAACTCAAACGCCACACTGCTCATACAACAAGCCCTGGAGTTTAAACCCAATGCCGTAGTTATCGCCGATGAAAGCAAATACCAGGAAGTACGCTCAGCATTAGTCCCGCACGACATAAAAGTGTTCGCCGGTGAACGTTCGGTTGAACAAATTGTTGAAATGGAAAGCATAGACCTTGTGTTGGCTGCAATTGTAGGATACGCAGGGCTTTCGAGCACCCTTAACGCCATTCGTCATAAAAAAAACATTGCCCTTGCCAATAAGGAAACCCTGGTGGTTGCCGGAGAACTGGTGAGCCGTCTGGCCATGGAAAATGCCGTCAACCTTTATCCTGTTGACAGCGAACATTCGGCCATTTTTCAATGCCTTGCCGGAGAATGGGAAAATAAAATTGAAAAGATAATCCTTACAGCCAGTGGCGGACCTTTTAGAGGAAAAGACAGGGAATTTCTGGCAGGCGTTAAAAAAGAACAAGCCCTAAAACACCCAAACTGGAGTATGGGTGCAAAGATCACCATTGATTCAGCCAGCTTAATGAACAAAGGTTTAGAGGTAATCGAAGCCAAATGGTTGTTTCATTTAAAAGCCTCACAAATCGAAGTGGTTGTTCATCCGCAAAGCATTGTACACAGTTTGGTTCAGTTTGAGGATGGCAGCATTAAGGCCCAATTAGGACTACCCGACATGAAATTGCCCATACAATACGCTATGGCTTATCCGGAACGTATAAAAAACACGTTTCCGCGTTTTGACTTTTTTAATTATCCACAGCTTACCTTTGAATCACCCCGTCCCGATGTGTTTCAAAACTTACAGTTGGCCTATGAAGCGCTTGACAAAGCCGGGAATATGCCTTGCGTGTTAAATGCAGCCAACGAAGTGGTGGTACAGGCTTTTTTACAGGATAAAATCGGCTTTTTACAAATGAGCGAAGTAATTGCCTACACCATGTCAAAGGTCAAATTTATCGCAGGGCCAAACTACCAGGATTACGTTGATAGTGACACTGAAGCCCGAAGAATTGCCACTTCACTTCTTTGATTCTTAATTTAGTTTAAATGCGGTATCCGGCCGGGAAAATTCAATGATTTTCACGTACATTTACGTTTCTCAAAATTAACGCTCACCCAACTAAACAGCACCTATGTTCATTAAGATCGCACAGTTATTTCTTAGTCTAACCATTTTAGTTTCACTTCACGAATTCGGACATTTTTGGTTTGCCAAACGTTTCAAATGCCGCGTCGATAAATTTTATCTGTTTTTTGACTTTCTTTTTCCTTTTGCCTCGGTAATGAACTTTGCCCTCTTTAAGAAAAAGATTGGCGATACAGAATATGGGATTGGATGGTTTCCCTTTGGCGGTTATGTTCAGATTGCTGGTATGGTGGACGAACAAATGGACAAGAGCCTGATCGATTCTCCTCCTCAGCCCTGGGAGCTCCGCAGTAAGCCGGCCTGGCAACGCCTTTTGGTAATGATGGGAGGTATTCTTGTAAACTTTGTATTGGGCCTTCTTATCTTTTGGATGTGTTTATTTGTATGGGGGAAAGAAACCCTGCCTATGACGGGCTTGCCACACGGTATTGCAGTTGACAGCACGGCATATAATATGGGTCTCAGAAACGGAGATTACATTACTTCCATTGATGGCAAACCAAGCCCTTCTATTCGCAGGATCCCAATTGAGATCATCATGAACAAAGCCCAGAATATTGAAGGTGTGCATGAAAACGGCGAGAAATTCACCGTGCCGGTAAAAGACATTGACCGGGCCCTTATTTTAAAGCGCTTAAAAAAATCCAACTTCATTGCTCCAAGAGTATTGGTTGGTGTTGATAGTATTGACAAAACCAGTTTTGCTGCCAATTCTGCCCTCAAAAGCGGAGATTTGATTATTGCGGTGAACGAAAAACCGGTAAGGTATTTTGATGAAATAACTACAAACCTGCGTCAGAACAAAGGTAAGAAGGTAAAACTGACCTTACTGCGCGACAAGGACACCGTATTAACAGCCTGCAATGTAAGCGAGAGTGGCACAATAGGTTTTTATCCGAAAATATTGTCTGAGCCTAAAACTGTAAAACAGTCATTTAACTTATTCACTTCATTTACCCAAGGCCTGTCTGACGGAATGGAATTGCTTATTATGCAAGCCAAACAGTTGGTGGTGATTTTTACTGTAGAAGACGCACATAAATCGGTAGGGGGTTTTTACACCATGGTTCAGCAGATGGATTCCACATGGGACTGGCAGAATTTCTGGATCTTTACCGGGTTTTTATCCCTGGCACTTGCCTTCATGAATTTTTTACCCATTCCTATGCTTGATGGTGGATACATCATGTTTATACTTTGGGAAATGATTACCGGCAAAAAAGTGAGTGATAAATTTGTGTATTATGCGAATAATGTGGGCCTGTTTATTGTGCTCGGCCTGATGATATGGGCAAACACCGATTGGCTAAGGGATTAAATCACAGTTGTATGTTTAGGATCATTACACCATTTGCAATTGCCGGCCTTTGTTTTGTTAGTACCGGTTTTTTTGCTCAAAACAAAACCATCAGTGAAAAGGAAAAAACGGAACGCGGCCCGGTCTCAAAACACAAAATAATGCTTGTGCCTTTTGAACCCAGATTATATTTGGGAGAAATTGATTTTGCCATAAACCTTGAAACTAAGCTCAGCGCCAGACAAATTAAATTTCAATTCAGGGATGGTTTAAACGAACAATTTGCAAAGGCATTAAAAGCCGGTAAATATGGTGTGCTAGACCTCATGGAAGACACCATTAAATACAAAAAGGATACGGAAGCCATTTATGCCTCGCTTGTATACGATTACATGAAGGTTCCTGATCAGAACAATTACCAGCCACCAAAAAAGGAGAAACAGGGCAAACCAATTGAAAATGGACAGTTGAATGTTGAAACCAACAGCGATCAAAGGTTCATGAACGCTAAATTCAACAACTCAAAAATTATTCCCCAACTCTACGGAAAATACAAAACAGATGTGTTTGTATTTATCAACCAATTGGACATTAAGGCCGGAGGAACAAATGAACCGGCACAACCTTACAAAACACCAAGTACGAAAAGGAAAATTATTGTGCACTACACTGTTTATACCTTTGAAGGCAAAGAAATCAACTCAGGCACACTTGAAGAAGAATTTGCAGAAGATTTGAATGTTCCAAAAAAAATCATCGACAAACACTTCGGTAAACTGGCCCAAACCCTTGTTGCGCGCATTAATAAAGCATTATTACCGGCAGGGGTAAAACAGTAAACAAAATTTACTGTCCTACGGTTTCAATGTAGCTGATCTTCATCTCTACCCTTCTGTTTTTCTGGCGTCCTTTGGCTGTTTTATTATCAGCAATAGGTTGGGTTTGTCCAAACCACTCCACATCTATCTTCTCATCAAAAGCACCTTTTTTCACCAGGTATTTTTCTACAGCCTTTGCTCGTTTCTCTGAGAGCAACATGTTTTTCTCAGGATCCCCCTGATCGTCGGTGTGTCCTGATAATTTAAGTGTCCAGTCGTCTTTGTGCTCAATGAGGAGTTTTGCCAATGCATTCAATGAAGCAAAGGATTTTGCAAGAATCACGTCTTTACCTGTAGCAAATTCGAGACTGGCGAATGCTTTTTCAAGGATTCGTTTTTCCGCTGCCTTCATTGGCGGAGGCGGTGGAGGACATCCATTGAACTGAGGCACACCAACCACTGTTTTACAGGAATCGTCCTTATCCAAAATACCATCCTTGTCTGTATCCGGCCATGGGCAGCCTTTATTTTCAGCCGGGCCAGCCACATCAGGACATTGATCATCCATATCAAGTATCGAATCAGCATCACGGTCAGGGCAACCTTTGTATTCTTTAGGGCCAAAAATATCAGGGCAAAGGTCTTCTTTATCTATGGTACCATCACCGTCTTTATCAGGGCAGCCATGGAACTCCAGCAAGCCGGCTACATCCGGACAAGAGTCAATGCGGTCAATAACCTTATCTCCGTCACGATCAGGGCAACCCTGGAATTCAATAGTTCCTGCAGAGTCAGGACAAGCGTCCTTGGCATCGGTAATGCCATCTCCATCTTTATCAGGACAACCCTGAAGCTCTTTTAATCCCGGCACTTCCGGACAAAGATCTTCAGAATCCTGCACATGATCCCCATCTTTATCAGGACAACCAACAAATTCCCAGATGCCAGGTACCTCTTTACATTTGTCTAAAC
>Ga0154020_10004783_pt1 | contig 16075 bp, 11 predicted proteins | sample Klosneuvirus_201_FD_109709 | JGI IMG/M metagenome (GOLD analysis project Ga0154020, IMG submission 109709) | Active sludge microbial communities from wastewater, Klosterneuburg, Austria - Klosneuvirus_20160825_MG | ecosystem: Engineered > WWTP > Aerobic digester > Activated sludge | place...
CGCACTTCTCGAGTTCAACGGCGAACTCATCGTCGGCGGATGGAATCTCAAACCCGCCGGCACATTCGTGTTCTCCAACCTTCTGGCCTGGAACGGCTCGACGTGGCGCTCCCTCGCATCCACCAGCGGCGGACGCACCTACTCCCTCTCGACCTATCAGAACAAGCTCGTACTTGGCGGGAACTTCTCACTCTCGGGCCCCAGCACCATGCTGAACATCGCCACGTGGGACGGCACCACGTTGCAACCCATCGGCCAGATCCCAAACCCCGTCAACGCCGTCGCCGCTTACAACGGAGACTTGTACGCAGGTACCGGAACCGACCTCCTGGTCTGGGACGGCGCGGCCTGGACGCCCCGAGCATCCGCCGTTGGAGTCAACGCTCTCTCCATCAGCAACAACGAACTGGTCGTGGGCGGAATCTTCTCGACCATCGGCGGTATCCCCGCCCGGTGCGTCGCGGCCTGGAACGGCTCCGCCTGGCGAGCTCTGGGCACGGGTATGAACGAAGCCGTCAAAACGCTCACCACCGTCAGCGGCACGCTCTATGCCGGCGGCGTGTTCACGGCCGCCGATGCCATCGATGTCGGCGCGGCCGCGTGCCTCACCGCCAACGCCTGGCGGCCGCTCGGCACAGGATTCACCAGGCCAGCCAACGCGATGACCGTGTTCAACTCCGAACTCATCGTGGGCGCGGGCATCACCCTGGATCCTCCAACCCCCGGCGGCTTCCTCTCCGCGTGGAACGGAACATCCTGGCGCACCTTCGCCAGCGGATTCTCCCCCTCCATCGGCGATTCCCCCACAGCGCTGTGCTTCGCGGAGTTTGGCGGAGAACTGGTCGTCGGCGGAACGTTCTCTTCAGCCGGCGGCGTTCCCGCCGCCAACATCGCCGCCTGGAACGGCCAAAACTGGCACGCCCTGGGCGCCGGCGTGCCGCAATACCTGGTCCGCAGCCTCTGCATCTACAACAACGAACTCATCGTCGGCGGCGAGTTCACCACCGCCGGCGGACTCCCCATCAACAACATCGCCGCCTGGAACGGAACTTCCTGGCGCCCCCTTGGAACCGGAACCAGCGGTGGCACCTCCGGCACCCCCGGTCGAATCAATCAGATGATCGTCGTTGACGGCAACCTCATCGCCGTGGGCTCCTTCGACACCGCCGGCGGAGTGCCCGCAAGAAACGTCGCATCCTGGGATGGCTCCGCGTGGCGCGCCATGGGAGCCGGAATCGGCGGCGCCCCCGACTACAACAGCCTCTTCGCAATCGCCCTGCACAACGGCACGCTCTACGCCGGTGGCCACTTCGCCCAGGCCGGCGTCTCTTCAACGACCAGCGTCGCCAAGTGGAACGGCACCAACTGGGTGCCGGCGCCCTTGGGCATCTCCGGCGATGTCTACGCCCTCACCGTTCATGACGGCCGCCTGTACGCCGCCGGCAACGCCGGAATCGCGGCCCTCGACGGCACGACTTGGCGCTCCCTGGGAACCGGCCTGGCCCGTCCCGGAGCCCTCCTGTCCGCCTACAGCCTCACCCCGTTCAACAACGACCTCTTCGTCGGAGGCAACTTCACCTTCGCCGGAGGCCAACCCTCCTCGCATATCGCCCGCTGGACATGCATCTGCTACGCCAACTGCGATGCCTCGACCTCGCCGCCGGTCCTCAACGCCAACGACTTCCAGTGCTTCCTCAACCGCTTTGCAGCCGGCAACGCCGCCGCCAACTGCGACGGCAGCACCGCCCCGCCCACGCTGAACGCCGTCGACTTCCAGTGCTTCCTGAATGCCTTCGCCGCCGGGTGTTCATAACCCAAGCACCGCGGCAACGTCCGTAAACACCCCAATATCGGCCAAAATCCCACCTTCCCCTTCCGCGTTCTTCCACCTCCCGCTAAACTCCCATCATGCGTACGGCCAGACGCAAACTCCCCGCTCGCCTCAAGACCCGCACCTGTCTCTCCTGCGGATACGACGGTCCCTCTCTCCAAGGCCGCCGCGGCCACATCACCGTCTCCTGCCCCTGCTGCGGCCAAGACCTCTACGCCCGCCCGCCGCTCTCCTACGCCGAGATGGAAGGCCTTCGCACCAAGCGCCGCCTCCGCATGAAGCTCCGGCGCACCAAGCGCTCCCGCCCGCGCAAGCACAACCGCCCACGCCGCTTCACCGGCCCCATCCGAAAGTTCATCGGCTTGCTGCGGCGTGTCGTCGGTCGCTGACCACCCGCATCACCGGCTCATCCTGAGGCATGGGATTCCTGATCCCGTGGGCCGCGACTTTCGGCAGCCCTTTCAGGCTGAACCTGCAATACCCCGGCGTATCCATCGGGCTCCTGGGCGCACGCGTCGGGTGCCACAGGTGATACGCCAGAATGTCTCGCACGCCGATCCGGGTCTTGGCCCGCGCGGCGTGCAGCCTCCGCCCCAGATCGTCATCTTCGTACCCGTAATCCCGATACTCTTCATCAAAGCCGTTCACCTCGAGCAGCTTCGCCGCGCTCACCGCGTAGTGCGCGCTGATCAACTTCGGCTTGTGCGGTTTGACAAAGATGTCCCTCAGAGGCGCAGGAAACACATTGCGCACCAGGAGGCTCTTCTCGTACCGTGCCTGCCTGTCCTGAAGAAGCTTGTACTCCGCCGCCTCTTCCTCCGGAGTCAGCACCGTGCGGTCGGCGCCCTCCATCACACCCCACGGCGTCACTCTCATTGTCGCGGCCTCGCTCAGGCAGATACGGAACCCAAGCACCAGTTCCGCGCCGTCTCGGGCAAGCTCGGCGTGCCGCCAGACCGCCTCCGGCCCGAGCACGATATCGCCATCGATCCCCAGCACCGTGTCGTCAGGCCGCAAGCCCACCATCCGCTCAATCGCCCGGAACCCGTTGTTCCGCACCTGCGCCGGGTGCGCATACCCCTTGTGCGCCCGCGCAACGTGGATCAGCACCGTGCCGCTCGACCCGCACATGGGCGGCCACCATTCATCCAGCACGTTCCCGATCGCCGGATCATCCGTGTCGCACGACACGACCACCGAGGCCGGCATCTGCTCCTGCCGCCCGATCCCCGCCAGACACGCCGCCAGGTGGCGAGTCGTGTGCGTGGGGATAACCACATGCACACGCCCCGCGTGCTGACTCGATGCCTCCGCTTTGTGCCCGTCGGCTATCACTTGACCACAATCACCCGCGGCATCACCAGCACCACCGGCTGATCACGCAGCAACATCAGTCCTGAAATCGCCGACCGCACCTGCGGCCAGGCCCGCGGCCCGACAATCTCCTTCAGCATCGACGCCATCTGCGACTCGGTCCCCAGGCCTTGGATCTTGGGTCCCGCCGCCCCGAAGCCCTTCATCGCATCCTCGATGATCTCCGGGATCGCTCTCGGGGCCGGATAGTCCAGCACCGCGTAATCCTCCATCTTCAACTCCGCCGCCAGGTCCTGGATTGTGACATCCAGCCCGCCGACCTTGTCGGCCATCTTCATGTCGATCGCCTTCTGACCCGCAAACAGCCACCCGCCCGCCGTCTTGGAAAGGTCGATCTCCTTGCGCCCCGACGCGACCCGCTTCTTGAACAGGTCAAACGTCCGCGTCATCTTGTCCTTCACCATCACAAGCTGGTCGGGCGTCCAGGCCTTGCTCGAATCAAACAAGTCCGCCTTGGGTCCGCGCCCGCGGCCGACCACCTTGATCTTCGCCCACTCGTACAGCCCGCCCATCGACATCTTCCCACCCACCACGCCGATCGAACCGACGATGCTGGACGGATTCACATAGATCCTGTCACCCGCGACCGAGACGTAGTACCCGCCGCTGGCCGCCATCGACCCGACGCTCACCCACACCGGCTTCTTCTCGGCCAGCCGCTTGATCCCCTGCCACATCACCTCGCTGGCCGTCGCCGAGCCGCCCGGCGAATCCACGCGAATGACGACACCCTTGATGAGGTCCTCATCGCGAACTTCTTCCAGCGCGTTGCGGATGGTCCTGGCTCCGACCGATGCCTCACCGCCAAACATGCCGCCCGCCGTCGAATCACCGTCAATGATCACGCCGTCGATGTGCACGATCGCGATCGTTGGTTCCTTGGGCTTGTGGTTGGGGGCCTCCGAAAAGACCTTCATCAGGTTCATCATCTCGGTCATCGGGTTGCCGCCACCCATTTTGAGCGCGCCCTCCGTGCCCGGCTCCAGGGTCTCGAACTCCGCATCCGCCTTCCCCGAGACCGCAACACCCAGGCCCGTCAGATCCACCGACGAATCAACCAAGCCCGTTTTCACGGCCTCCTCATCATCCGCCATCCAGGCGACATTCATCGCCGCATCCAGCTTGGCATCACTGAGCTTCCGCCCGCTCTTGAGCTCTTCACGCATCACACCGTACAGCGAGTCCAGCAACTGGTTGATGTTGGTTTCCCACGCCGCGCTTGGCGCCGCATTGACGTACATCTCGTTGGCGCCCTTGAAGTCGCCCACCTGCACCATGTCCGCCTTCACGCCGATCCACTTGAGCGTGTCGGCCAGGTACATCTCTTCCATGAACATCCCCGGCAGGCTCACCGGCCCGCCGCTCTGGATCATCACTTTGTCCGCAAACGATCCCAGCACCAGGTCCGCCGGCTCGTAGCTCTCGGCAAACACGTGAACCTTCTTGCCCTTCTTGCGGGCCGCGGACATCGCCGCGCCCAGCTCCTCAACCTGAGTCCGGTTCAGATGGGCATCCTTGAGCCGGATGACCAGCGGCCCGGGCTCATCGCCCGCATCACGAATGGCCTCGGTCAGCTCGCGCAAGGTCGGTTCACCCGACCCCAGCAGCCAGGCCAACTCGCTGGGCTTCTCCATGGGCGCTCCCTTGAGCTCCAGCAGCCCGATCTTCCCTTGACCAAGGGCCGGCACGCTCGCCGCGACCGCCCCCACAACCCCAACGATCGTCAATGCGCGCCGCAAACCCATGGTCACACTCCTTTGTTGGCCGGATATTACGCGGCCCGCTCACCCATACCCCAACTCATCCAGATCACCCTCATCCAGACCAAAATGGTGCCCAATCTCGTGCAGCAGCGTGATCCGGATTTCTTCGTAAATCTCCTCATCGGCGTTCGGATGCCCCCAACCCCCCGCCAATGCCACGATCCCGCGTCTGAACAAGTGGATCATCGTCGGCAAATCCGCATCCTGCGACAGGCTCCGCTCCGTCAATGCTGTACCGGTGTGAAGACCGCAAAGTTCATCCAGAGCCTCCTCATCCTTGGGATCGATCCCCAAGTCCTTGAGCATTTCCGGGTCCGGTTCATCCAGCACCACGATCGCGATCTCCTCCAGCAGCCCTTCGACCCTCTTCCCCAGCCCCGCCAGGGCATCCTCCATCAGGGCATCAAACCGGTCTTGCAACTCCTGCTTCATTCGCCATCCCCCACCATCTCCTCCATGCTCCGGGCGGGCTTCACAATTACCGACGCGATCCGCAGGCAGTCCACCGCCACTCCCGCCAGCCCCGCCGTAAAAAGCATCGACCCCACTGCGATCAGCACGATTCCCAGCATGTCCGCGACCGACGACATCGCCCCCGAGGTACGCAGGCCCATCAACATGACTACATCGCCCAAGCCCGCGACACCCAACGCCGCGGCCATGGCCAGCATCGTCTGCCGATCCGCCCTCCCCATCCGCAGCACCAACGACCGGGCCGCCAGCTCGCGCGCGTTCAACCGCAGCCCAAGCACCACCGCCGCCAATACCCCCGTGCACAGCAGTCTCATCCAAGTCCGTGTCGCCTCTCCCGTTGGACCCTCGACAAAGGGCCGCGTGTGCACCCGGTCATACTGGGCATGCAGCTTCCAATACAGCACGGCGCTGACAAAGCACAGGACCACCGCGCAAAGGGCCGCCGCACTCTTCCACATGGGCAGCCGACCATGGGGCCGGATGAGCGAAGTGGCCCCAAGCCCGGAAACCACGATCAGCGCTGTCGCTGTCCAAGCCAGAGCGCCCGAGCCGCCGCTCTCACCGGTCCACACCGCAAACACGTCGATGGCCCGCTCACCCCAGGTCAACAGTGCGGCACCCAGGGCCGCGCACGACCAGACCACGATCCCCACCGCCGTGGCCCGCGGGAACCGGATGGGCTGGAGCACCGAAGCGTAAGGGTCGATGACCGCCAGAACGGTGACGCGCACCGGCGTCCCGCATTCCGGGCACACGTGACGCACTGACAGCGTTTTGAGGTTGTAGCCACAGACTACGCAGGGCATATCGCCGATGAGCTTGCGCGCGACATCCTGCGGCGCTTGTGCGCGCTGTCCTGCACCATTGTCCGCCGGCTCTTGACTCACCCCGCGGCTTCCGCTGGTTCTTGGAACCCTGCGCTCCCGACCACGTATCGGCGAGCGTTCGCGACATTCTCCGGTCCGCCTCACACTATACTCCGCGGCCCAACTTCCCCCTCAGCCTTGGACACCGACATGCTCGAAGCCATCGCCCGACTCCGCGACAACATCGCCAAGGTCTTCCTGGGCAATCCCGCGGCCATCGACCGCATCATCGTCTGCCTGCTGGCCCGCGGCCACATCCTCATCGAGGATGTCCCCGGCGTCGGAAAGACGGTCCTTGCTACCGCCGTCGCCAAAAGCATCGACTGCTCTTTCAGCCGAATCCAGCTCACACCCGACCTGATGCCCACCGATGTCCTGGGAGTCAGCATTTACGACCGGACCACGGGCGAGTTTGTCTTCAAGACCGGGCCGATCTTTGCCAACATCGTTCTGGCCGATGAGATCAACCGAACTACCCCCCGCACGCAGACCGCGTTGCTAGAAGCCATGAACGAGGCGACCGTCTCGATCGACGGCAAGGTCCACGTTCTTGAGCAGCCGTTCATGGTGGTGGCGACCCAGAACCCCTACGAGTTTGAAGGCACGTACGTGCTGCCGGAGAACCAGCTCGACCGCTTCCTGATGCGCACGCGGCTTGGATACCCGAGCCCCAAGGATGAGGCGCGGGTGCTGGATATTCGTCCGGCCAATCACGCCCTGCCGCAGCTGGAGCCCGTGCTGCACAAGGACGATGTGGTGAAGTTGCAGGCGGAGGTTGACGAAGTGCGGTTGGATCCGGCGCTGGTGGATTACATCATCTCGCTGGCCAACGCGACGCGGAACCATCCGGAGCTGCTAGTGGGATTGTCGCCGCGGGGCTCGCTGGCGTTGGCTCAGGCGGCCCGAGCAACGGCGGCTCTGGCGGGCCGCGACTACTGCGTGCCCGAGGATGTCACATCCAATATCCAGGCGGTGTGTGCCCACCGCATCGTGACCCGGTCGCAAGGGTCGGATAGTTCGGGGGATGGGGCGTCGCGGGTGTTGGATTCGGTGGTACGGTCGCTGAAGAGCCCGGCTTAGAGAAGTGCTGAGTGCCAAGTCCCGAGTGCCGAGTGGGGAATAAACATGCCTCGAATGATCCGCGTTGTCGCGACCGATCCGATCAAGATCCAACCTGAGGACTTTCCGAAGGATGGCAGGCCGATTTTCATCTGCGCTTGCGGGCTGTCGAACAAGCTGCCGTATTGCGACGGGACGCACAAGGCCTGCCGTGTGAGCGAGAAACCGGGTGTGCTGTATCACTACGACATGAAGACCAAGCAGATTGTCAAAGAAGAGCCGGACACGGCCGGCTGAGTTTCATCCACGCATCAAGAGTTCGGCCACGATCTCGATCGGGTGCTTGGCCTTGGTGCCGGTGCCGTCGTGAATCTGATGTCTGCAAGAGGTCCCAGGCGCGGCGATGGCCGCATCGGCTGCTTGTCTGACGGCTGGGAAGAGCGTGAGTTCCCCGATCTTCATAGACAGGTCGTAGTGGTCGGCGGTGTAGCCGAAGGAGCCGGCCATGCCGCAGCAGCCGGTGTCGAGGACTTTAAGTTTGTCACCCACGAGGCGGCGAAGCAGGGCCGCGCTGGATTCTGAGCCCCAGAGGGCTTTCTGATGGCAGTGGCCGTGCAGGATGATGGGCCAGGGGTTCTTGGGCAGGATCGGCATGCGCGGGTGCTTGCCCCACTGCTTCTCGATGAACTCTTCGACGAGCCAGCTTTTGGCCGCGAGTTTCTCGCGCAGGGCCCGCGGCGTCCTGAGCTTCAGTTCCAGCCAGTCGTCTTTGATCGCAGAGAGGCACGACGGCTCGCACACGACGATCGCGTGAACGTTGGGATCGACGATCGCGGCCTTGAGTTTCTCAAGCCCGGCATCGGCCAGTTCGATCGCGTGTTCGAGCAGGCCAGTGGACATCGCGGCGCGGCCACAGCAGCCGGCATCGATGAGCTTCACCTGGTAACCGAACGCTTCCAGCACGGCTCTGGCCGCGCGGCCGACGTGGGGGTCGTTGTAGGTCGTGAAGCAGTCGGAATAGATGGCGACGGTCGGCGCATCGCGGTGTGCGCTCAGACCCAGGTTCAACCGGCGGGTGAACTCGGGGATCGAGCGCTGCGGGGCCAGGCCGAGGATGCGGTTCAGCATGGCCCGCACCGGCTTGAGTGTGTTGACCCAGTTGGCAACGGCGGGCGCGATGGAGCCGAGTTGGTTGAGGAGTCGGATGTGGCCGAAAGCGAGGGCCTTAAGCGGGATGCGGCCTGTAGCCTTGTAGCGCTGGGCCGTGTACTCGGCCTTGAGCCGCGCGATGTCCACGTTGCTCGGACACTCGGTTTTGCAGGCCTTGCAGGAGAGGCAGAGGTTGAGTGTGGCGATGGTTTCGGGGTCGGTCCAGGTGGCCTGCTTGTCGAGCTGGCCCGTGATCGCCAGCCGCAGCGCGTTGCCGCGGCCTCGGGTTGAGTGGCGTTCATCCAGCGTGCCCATGTAAGAGGGGCACATGGTGCCGCCGGACTTCTTGCGGCAGACGCCCGCGCCGTTGCACATTTCGACCGCGCCTTCGAAGCCGTGCTGGTCTTCGTAGTCGAAGTAGGTTTGGGTGGGGGGAACGTGGACGAAAGACTCGGCGGGCTTGACGCGCATGGTCTCGACGATGGATGAGACCGGGCCCGGCGTGACGATGTTGCCGGGGTTGAGGAGGTTGCGCGGGTCGAAGATGGCCTTGATCTCGCGGAAGGCGCCCATGAGTTCGGGGCCGTAGAAGCGTTCGAGCAAGGGGCCGCGGACGCGGCCGTCGCCGTGCTCGCCGGACATGACGCCGCCGCAGTCGCGGGCCAGGTCGGCGATTTCGACGGCGATCTCCTGCATGCGCTGGCGGTCGGCTTCGTCGTGGATGTCGATGAAGGGGCGAACGTGAAGGACGCCGACGCTGGCGTGGGCCCAGAACGCGGCGTTGGTGCCCTTGGACAGGACGATCTTTCGGAACTCGCGGACGAAGCGGCCGAGGTTTTCGACGGGGACGGCGTTGTCTTCGACGAATGTGATGGGCTTTCGGGCGCCGGGCATGCCGTGCAATAGAGGCTCACCGGCTTTGCGGAGCTTCCACGCGTTGGCCATGGAGGGGACATCGGTGTAGTTGGAGATCGACGCCGTGGGCGCGATGCGGACGATGAGGGACTTGAGCTCCTCGAATCGGGTTTTGAGTTCTTCGGGGCCGGTGTGGGCGAAGTACTCGACGTAGAGGATGGCTTTGAGTTTGCCCTCGCGCGGTTGGGGCATGAGCTCGACGTAGCGGCGGTACTCGGAGTTGGCGGAGGCGAGGTTGATGATGGTGTCGTCGAGGAGTTCGACAGCGCTGGGTTTGGTGGACAGGATCGGAAGCGTGGCTTCGATCGCTTCATCCAGGTCTGCGAAGCCGATGACGGCCAGGCCCTTGGCTTTGGGTGAGGGCTGGAGAATGAGGTCTGCGCCGAGTGTGACCGCGAGCGTGCCTTCACTGCCGCAGAGGAGGTGAGATAGGTTGATCTCTTTGAGGATCGCATCGGAGTCGGCGTTGGGACCGGCCTGGTCCATCTGCTTGAGGACCATGTCCAGGCCGTAGCCGGCGTTGCGGCGGATGGTCTTGGGGAAGCGTTCGCGGATGAGGCGTTCGTGGCGGGTGACGACTTGGGCCACTCGGAGGGTGAGGTCGCGGATGAGGGGGTTTTGGGCGGCGGCACCGCGGTTGAGCAAGATGGGAACACCGGGGCCGGTGCCACAGAGGAGGGCCGCTCGGATGCCATCGAGGTTTTCGCTGGTGCGGCCGTAGAGGATGGAGTGGCCGCCGGCGGCGTTGTTGCCGATGCAGCCGCCGATGTTGGCTTGGCGGCTGGTGGCAGGGTCGGGGGCGAAGAAGAGGCCGGATTTCCGGCGGGTGAGTTCATCGTTGAGGTCATCGACGGTGATGCCGGGTTCGACGGTGGCGCGGCGGGCTTGGATGTCGAGGCTGAGCAGGGCGCGGCAGCGGGCGGAGAAGTCGATGACGATGGCGCGGTTGGTGCATTGGCCGGCGAGGCTGGTGCCGCCGCCGCGGGGGAGGATGGGGAGGTTGTGCGCAGCGCAGAACTCGACGGCGCGGAGGGCGTCTTGGATGGAGGCCGGGATGACTACGCCCAGGGGCTCGACCTGGTAGAGGGAGGCGTCGGTCGCGTAGAGCATGCGGTCGTGGAGGCCGAAGCGGACTTCGCCTTCGACGGCCGCGGAGAGGTCACGGGCAAGCTGGTTCGTGGGGGGCGGGTGGGGCGGGGATGGGAGAACGGGAAGGGAGGTCATTCAGGCGGGAGTGTATTGGGGCGGGCTCATGGGACGTATGCGACTCATGAGACGTATGGGTCGGATCAAGGGCGGGTGGTTCGTGAGAGGATTGTGGAGATGCGGCGTTGGGGGCGGGTTCGGCGGCAGGGGCTGTCGATTCGGGCTCATCGGAGAGTTTTGCGGAAGGCGACTCAGGAGCGGCGGCGCGGCCGGGTTGCTTTTTCGGTTGGCGTTGGACTGGTGCGTGCTTGAGGACCAAGCCGGCGGCGCGGCGGCGTTCGACGGGGTTGATGTTGTCGTCGGTATCGACAATGGCGGCGAGGCGGTCGATGGCCGCGGCGGAGTGGAACTTGGCGGTGAGGGTTTGTTGGGCTTCGGCCATTTCTTTGAGTGTGCGGATTCGGGCCTGGGTGGCTTCATCGCGGTACCAGGCGATGAGTTGGTCGATGGAGAGACCGTGGGCCGCGGCGATCTGGAAGAGGCTGGCTCGGGAGCAGAGGAAGTCTTCGAGGAGTTGGTCGGGGGATTGGATGAGGATGGCTTGCGTGGTCATGGGGGCTCCTTTCGTGGGGTCGTGTAGGTGTGAGACGCTCAATATGTCGAGGTTGTTTCGGGATGCAAGGGCAATTAGGGCGATGACCACAATTCTGCTGACGAAACGTGGTCAATTGAAAGCATTTCGACACGAATGAGGTCGTTTTGCGGTGGATGTAGTAGGAGTTGGCATTTCGTGCAACCCGGGGGCCGGCGGGCGGTACGAGTGAGTACCGACCGGTTCCGGTCGTGGATGGCGTGCCGTTACGATTTGCTTGTTAAGTCCGGACAATCAGGGAGATGGCGATGCTCATCGGGATGATGCTGCGGAGCATTGGATTTCGCGCGATGGATGTGGCGATTGTGCTGTTGCTCTGTCGCGGGGCGGCTGCTCAATGTACGCCGCGGTGGGAAGCGGGTCAGGGGATACCGGGCGTCATTGGCGGTCCGGAAGCGTGTATCAACTGGGATCCTGACGGCCCCGGCCCTCAGCCCGCCAAGTTTGTGGCCGCAGGAGAGATCTCAGTTGCTGGAGCGGTGCAGACAGCCGGCATTGCTTCCTGGGATGGCGTGACATGGTCCGGGTTCGGGATGGGCCTGGAAGGCCATGTCTATTGCCTGGCAGTATTGCCGAATGGCGATCTGGTTGCCGGGGGCTACATCTCGGGCTCAGGCGGTGTTCCTATCAACAACATCGCTCGGTGGAACGGCGTGAGTTGGTTACAAATGGGACAAGGCCTGAATGGCACGGTGCGGACGCTTGTGCTCCTGCCGAACGGAGAGTTTGTTGCGGGCGGGTACTTTGTGCCGGCTGGAGGGGGACCACGTTTCTCTCTAGCTCGATGGGATGGACTTGTGTGGACTCCCTTCCAAGCTTCGCCCAACGGCAATGTCAGGGTCAGTGCCGTACTTCACAACGGGCATCTTGTGGTTTCGGGCTCGTTCTCCGGGGTAGAAGGTGTCGCGGCACGGAACATCGTCGAATGGGACGGGACGAGTTGGTTGCCGCTGGGTCCGGGACTGGAGGGTTACGCATATGCGATGGCCGTGATGTCCAATGGCGACCTGGCGGTGGGTGGAGATTTCTGGTCAGCAGGCAGCTTGCCAAATACAAGGTTCGCGGCTCGCTGGAACGGCGTTGCGTGGTCTGCGCTAGGTAGCTCACAGTTCAACCACGTCATCCTGGGACTCTCGCTGCTCAGCAATGGTGATCTGATCGCCGGGGGCTGGTTCAGCATGGGGGCTGTGACAGCGTCGAGCCACGTGGCTCGTTGGACTGGTACGTCTTGGGTGCCGGTAGGCTCATTCCCGAACGGCCCCATCATGACAATCACCGCATTGGCCGGGGGAGACTTTGTCGTGGGAGGAGGATTCAACTACGCACAGGGACTGGATGTGAAGGCTTTGATCCGCTGGAACGAGGCAACTGGAACCTGGTCCCGGTTGGGAGTGGCGGCCAACTCTGTTGTTTATTCGCTGGCTTCATTGCCGGGAGGAGACGTGATTGCCGGTGGGATTTTGCCGGTCGCAAACGACATAGCTGGACAAGGCATTGGCCGGTGGAACTGGGGCAGTTGGACGTCGCTGGGGTCGGGTCTGGATTCGCCGGCGTTGGCGATATGTGTCATGCCCAATGGAAATGTGGTGGCGGGTGGCGCGTTTCTTCATGCGGGTGGTATTCCCGCAAACCGCATCGCGAGATGGGATGGAACCGCGTGGTTTCCAATCGGGGACGGAATTCCGGGCACGAGCGCGGCCGTGACTTCGATCACCGCGCTCCCCGGCGGGGACATCATCGCGGCGTACAACCCTTCCACGACCACAGTGCCAGAAGTGGGAAGAGTTGTTCGTTGGTCAGGACAAGGCTGGACTCAAATGGGCCTTGACATGAACGGCAAAGTGGGCGCGCTGATCTGTCTGCCTAGTGGGAAGATTTTCGCTGGAGGGAACTTCACGACGAGCGGGGAAACGCCGGTGAAGGCGCTGGCGCAGTGGAACGGCCAATCCTGGGAGCGAGTGGGTTTGGGTTTGGGGACGGCCGCGCCGGTGGTCACGGCCCTTGGGGTGCTTCCCAATGGAGATCTGGTAGCCGGGGGCGCGTTTTCGCTTGAGGAGTTTCCACCCGACTTCGGGCTCGGGCGCTGGGATGGTTCGCACTGGCATGGAATGGGATTGATCCCTTCGATCCTGCCGGGCGTTCAGTCGTTGGTGGTTCTACCGAACGGGGACTTGATCATCGGCGGCAGCATCAACACCAATCGATATCCACCGGTCAGTTCGGTTGCGCGACGAAGCGGCACGAGTTGGTCGATCATCGGAGAGTTCCCGTCTGAACCGAATCCTCCGACGCTCAATGCGGTGGTCGCGGGGCCCGATGAACAGATTGCGGTGGGTGGCTCCTTCAGGTCTGTCAATGGCGTCAACTCAATCGCGTTGGCTCGGATGACGTGCGCGAGTTGCTATCCGAACTGCGATCGATCGGCGGCCAGTCCGATCCTCAACGCCAACGACTTCCAGTGCTTCCTGAACCGCTTCGCCGCGGGCGAGGCGTATGCGAACTGTGACGGGTCCACCACGCCGCCGGTGCTGGGGGTTGGGGATTTCATGTGTTTCTTGAACAGGTTTGCGGTGGGGTGTCCGTGAAAGTGCGAACGATTGGGCGTTGGCCGTGACTCTGGGCAATCTCAAGTTGCGGGTGAGAAGGGCGAGTGGGGATTTCAACCTAGTCGGTGGTTGGCGTGGCTGCACTTCTGGGGTCGGGACCGTACACTCTGGCGAGTCCTTCAATTCAGCCTTTGAGGAGAGCAGTTCCCATGCCCAAAGTACTCGCCTACGCCGCTCAGTCCGCCACCTCACCGCTAGCTCCGATCTCGATCCCGCGCCGGGATCCCAAGCCGCGGGATGTGCAGATTGACATCATGTATTGCGGTGTGTGCCACTCGGACCTGCACTTTGCGCGGAATGACTGGAAGTTCACGACGTATCCGTGCGTGCCGGGGCATGAGATCATCGGGAAGGTCGTGAAGGTCGGGTCCGACGTCAAGAAGTTCAAGAAGGGGGATGTGGTCGGTGTGGGGTGCCTGGTGGACTCGTGTCGCGAGTGCCCCTCTTGCAAGGATGGCTTGGAGAACTTCTGCGAGAAGGGGATGGTCATGACGTACGGGTCGGCGGACCCGCACGGGACCGCGCCGGGGACGTATGGCGGATATTCGAACTCGATCGTGGTGGACAAGCACTTTGTGTTGAGCGTGCCCAAGAAGCTGAATCCGGCCGCGGCGGCGCCGCTGCTGTGCGCGGGGATCACGACCTATTCACCGCTGCGGACATGGGGTGTGGGGAAGGGGCACCGGGTGGGTGTGGTGGGGCTTGGCGGATTGGGTCACATGGCCGTGAAGTTCGCGCACGCGATGGGTGCTCGCGTGGCGCTGTTCACAACTTCGCCGGGGAAGGCGGAGGATGCCAAGCGGCTGGGGGCCGACGAGGTGGTGGTGTCGCGTGATGCGGCCGCGATGGAGAAGCAGGGCAACTCGTTTGATTTCATCTTGAATACGGTCGCGGTGTCGCACGATCTGAACCCGTTCATCAACTGCCTGAAGCGGGATGGGACGATGTGCCTGGTGGGCGCGCCCGAGAGCCCGCACAAGCCGATCGAGGTGATGCCGATGATCTTCAAGCGGCGGCGGCTGGTGGGGTCGCTGATCGGCGGGCTGGAAGAGACGCAGGAAATGCTCGACTTCTGTGGGGAGCATGGGATCGTGTCGGATATTGAGATGATCCCGATGGCGAAGATCAATGAGGCGTATGAGCGGATGCTGAAGAGTGATGTGAAGTATCGGTTTGTGGTGGATATGGCGACGTTGAAGTAATTGGCCGCGGATTGACGCGGATGACGCGGACAGGAAAAAACGGAGAGTCAGAAGCCACAGATGGCCCAGATGTGCTCAGATGGGAACATGGGGGAATTGCGTGGCCGGACGGTTCGGAGGGCATGAAAGCGGGTTTCCGGACCCAAACCCGTCAAAGTTCCTTGTTGGACCGGGTGCTGGCCGAAGTAGAATGTCAGACACATGGGAATCGGGGCCGTCTTACTCGAACGCGGGCTTGTCTCCAAAGGGCAGATGGAGACGGCGATCGCTGAGCAGCGGTCGAGCGGGGAGCGGCTGGATCGGGTTTTGATCCGGCAGGGGGTGGTGACCCGGGACCAGGTGCTCAGCGCGATCGGCGATCAGTTTCACATGCCGATCATTGATCTGGGGACGGTGGTCGTTGAGTCCAAGGTGCTGGAGGCCTTGCCGGCCAAGCTGGTGTATAAGCAGAACTGCGTGCCGATCTCGCGGAGTGAGACGACGCTGACCGTGGCGACGAGCGATCCGTTTGAGTTGGCCGTGCTGGATGAGTTGCGGCTGCTGACGGGGTGTTCGATTGAGTTGGTATTGGCGGATGAGGATGATCTGCACAAGTTCATCCGGGCTCACTATGGAGTAGGTGGGGACACGTTGGGGGAGATGACGGGGGCCGCGGGGGCGGTGACGGTAGACCCAGCTTCGACCGATGAGATCGAGCAGGCGCAGGAAGCTTCGGTCATCAAGCTGGTGAATGAGATTCTGATCGAGGCGATCAAGGATCGGGCGACGGATGTGCATATTGAGCCTTACGAGCGCGAGCTGATCGTGCGGTATCGCATTGACGGTGTGCTGCAGCGGGCGAATGTGCCGCCGACGATTAATCGGTTTGGGGCGGCGATCATTTCGCGCCTCAAGATCATGGCGAACATGAACATCGCCGAGAAGCGGCGGCCGCAGGATGGGCGGATTACGTTCAGGCATCGGATGCCCGGCCAGCCGCTGGATCAGTCGGGTGGCGAGTTTGACCTTCGCGTGAGTGTGATCCCGATGCTGTTTGGC
>Ga0154020_10004784_pt1 | contig 16073 bp, 14 predicted proteins | sample Klosneuvirus_201_FD_109709 | JGI IMG/M metagenome (GOLD analysis project Ga0154020, IMG submission 109709) | Active sludge microbial communities from wastewater, Klosterneuburg, Austria - Klosneuvirus_20160825_MG | ecosystem: Engineered > WWTP > Aerobic digester > Activated sludge | place...
ACGAGTGTAGCGGTGTGGGTTTTTTGTTGGGTGGCGGCTCGGGGATTGTGTACGGGAGCTCGACGGGTGACATCGCCGCACGGCGATCCGCGACGAACGCCGGCGGTGGCGTCGGTGGCAGCGCGCGTTGCGGTCCGCTGATCCGTGACGATGGCGACATCGCACGCTGAGAGCCCGTCGCCGTTGCTCCTGGTGTCCCCGACGACGAGATCGCACGCTGGGATCCCGACGCATTCGATGCGAGCGATGGCGGCGCATCCGGCGGCGGCCGGAGCATCGGCCCCGTGGGCCCCGGCGGAATTCGCGGACCGCGCGAGCTCGCAGCGATCGCTCCGGATCCCATCGGTGCCGTCGTCAGTGGATCGCCAACGATCGGCTTGCGGATCGGCGCGGTCGGGATGACATCGCGCGACTCCGGCACGGGGCTTCCCTCGGCGAGCGCGCGACGTGCAGCGGGACCGAGATCCGCCGTCGGCTCCAGCGCTCGCTTCGCAGCGCCGGACAGGTTCGCCGTACGCCGGTTGTCATCGATGCGCGCATGCGGATCGAATGACAGGCGCGGCGAGCCACCGGTCGGAACGTGCGGATCGATCATCGTCGGATTCGCGTCGTCGTCGTCGAAGTCACCGCGCGCCACCGACGAGCGAAACTTCGGCACGGGCCGTGTCGGGATGCTCGGCGACCGCGGCGCGATCTGCGGATGATGATCGTCGCGCACGGGCTCGGCGGTCGTCGGCGGATCGTCGCCCTCGAAGTCGCCGTCGTCCTCGAAGTCCGGGGCCTGCGAGCGCGGGATCGGCCGCGTCGTCACCGCGAGCTGCGACTGGATCCCCGTCGTCGGCGTGGGGAGCGTCGGGGGCTTCGGCATGCGCGGTGGAGGCGCGATGTCCTGATCGAGCGTGGACTCGTCTTCGTCGTCGGGGCCCACGTTCACCGCCCTGTCGATCCGAATCCGCCCGCACCGCGCGCGGTCGCGTCGAGCTCGTCCACCTCCACGAGCTCCGCGCGCGAGACCGGTGCGATCACGAGCTGTGCGATGCGATGCCCCGGCTCGATCGTGACGGGCTCGCTGCCGAGGTTGACGAGCAGCACGGTGACCGGGCCGCGATAGTCCGCGTCGATCGTGCCGGGCGCGTTGACGACGGTGATGCCGTGATCACGTGCGAGGCCCGAGCGTGGTCGCACCTGGCCTTCGTATCCGGAGGGCAACGCGAAGGCGAGCCCCGTGCCGATCGCGCCGCGCGCGCTCGGTGCGAGCGTGATCGGCGCGTCGATCGCCGCGCAGAGATCCAAACCCGCTGCGTGCTCCGTCATGTATCGCGGCACCACCGCGTCCGGACGAAGCTTCTTGATCTGCACACGCGGACCCATCTCGAAGATGGTAGCCGAAAACGAGACGGCCCCGCACGAGGCGAGGCCGACGTCAGCGAGCGTACGTACAGCTCAGATGATGTAGTTGTGAACTTCCTCGGGGCCCGGATTGGCGTCGAGGACTTCACGGCGCGACAGGCGGATCTTGCCATCGCGATCGACCTTGATGCACTTCACCACGACCTCGTCGCCCTCGGACAGCACGTCCTCGACGGAGCGGATGCGCTCTTTGGCGACCTCGGAGATGTGCAAGAGACCGTCGGTGCCCGGGATGATCTCCACGAACGCTCCGATCTCCACGATCTTCTTCACGATGCCGTTGTAGTACTGGCCGACCTCCGGCTCCATCGTGAGCCCCGAGATCAGCGCCTGCGCCTGCTCGATGGCCTTGAGGTTCGCCGACGCGATCGAGACGGTGCCCGAATCGTTGATGTCGATCTGCGCTCCGGTCTGCTCCTGGATCGCGCGGATCGTCTTGCCGCCGGGTCCGATGATGTCGCGGACCTTGTCCGGCTTGACGCTCATCGTGACGATGCGCGGCGCGTACATCGAGACCTCGTCGCGGGGGGCGCTGATCGCTGCGTCCATCCGCTCGAGGATGTGGAGGCGACCTTCCTTGGCCTGCGCGAGCGCCTTCTCGAGGATCTCGCGGGTGAGGCCGTCGACCTTGATGTCCATCTGCAACGCGCACACGCCACGGCGCGTACCGGTGACCTTGAAGTCCATGTCGCCGAGGTGATCTTCGTCGCCGAGGATGTCGGACAGGATGACGTAGTCATCGCCTTCCTTCATCAGGCCCATCGCGATGCCCGCGACCGGCGCCTTCGTCGGAACGCCGGCGTCCATCAGCGCGAGCGAACCGCCGCACACCGAGGCCATCGACGAGCTGCCGTTCGACTCGAGGATGTCCGACACGACGCGAATCGTGTACGGGAAGTCTTCATAGATCGGGACGATCGACTCGACCGAGCGCTCGGCGAGGAAGCCGTGACCGACCTCGCGGCGCGACTGGCCGCGCAGCATCTTCACTTCGCCCGTCGAGAACGGGGGGAAGTTGTAGTCCATGTAGAACGTCTTCTTCTGATCGCCGAGGAGCGTGTCGAGCTTCTTCTCGTCGTACTTCGTGCCGAGCGTGACGGCGACGAGCGCCTGCGTCTCGCCACGCGTGAACAGCGCCGAGCCGTGCGCGCGCGGGAGCACGCCGGTCTCGACGGAGATCGCGCGGATCTCGTCGGGACGGCGACCGTCGATGCGGGTGCGCGTGCTGATCGTGTGGCCGCGGGCCCACTTCTTCTGCAGCTTCGCGAACGCGGCGTCGACGTCCTTCGACTTGCCGGCCCACGGCTGACCTTCGGCGGTCAGCGCGGCGCGGGTCTCGGTGTGGAGCGAGCCGATGCCTTCGCGGCGCTGCTTCTTGTCCTTGATCGTCATCACCTCTTTGAGGCGATCCCACGCGGACTCCTTCACCTTCGCGGCAAGGGTCTCGTCGGCGACGGGCGGCGTGAACGGGCGCTTCTCTTTGCCGTTCGACGCGCGCAGGCGCTGTTGCAGCTCGATCAGCGGCTGCACGGCCTGATGCGCGAACAGGAGCGCATCGATGATCGTGTCCTCCTGCAGCTCGTGCATCTCGCCTTCGACCATCATGATCGCGTCCTTCGACGCGGCGACCACGATGTCCATGTCGCTCTTCTCGCGCTCGGCGAACGTGGGGTTCGCGACGAACTGGCCGTCGATGCGGCCGATGCGAACGCCCGCGAGCGGGCCGTCCCACACGAGGTCGGAGAGGTGGACCGCGCACGACGCGGCGGTCATCGCGAGAACGTCGGTCGCGTTCTCTTTGTCGAACGAGATCACGTTGGCGATGATCTGCGTGTCGATGAACCAGCCCTTCGGGAACAGCGGGCGGATCGGGCGATCCATGAGACGGCAGACGAGGATCTCGTCGTTCGTCGTGCGGCCTTCGCGACGGAAGAAGCTGCCGGGGATCTTGCCCGACGAGTAGAACTTCTCCTGGTACTCGCAGGTCAGCGGCATGAAGTCGATGTCGCGGGGCTGCGCGGAGCCCTGCGCGGTGACGAGCACCATCGAGTCGCCGCAGCGGATGATGACCGAGCCAGAGGCTTGCTTCGCCCACTTGCCGGTCTCGATAGAGATTTCCTTGCCGCCTACGACGGCGGTATCACGAACAAAAGCCATACGTGTCTCCTGATGAGTCACGTCACCTTGGCTTCCAGAGTCGTGGCCTGATCCCTCGGTCCAACCGCTCGAACCTCGGTTCGAGCACCTCGACAGAACGAACAAACCAGCGCGATTCTTTAGGCTTCCAGCGACGCTACGTGACGGGTTTCTAGCTACTTACGCGGGCTTTATTGCACACGTGCGACTGGCCGTCCAGTGCCTCCGTCCGGACCGATACCCATGAAGAAGACCTTTGCCCTGTTCGGACTCCTCGGCCTCGTCGGTTGCTTCCTCCCGATCGCTTTCGGCGTGTCGCTGTTCGACGCCCGCTCGGCCGATGCCTTCCAGGTCTATCTGATCATGGCGGCGTTCGCGGTCCCGATGTTCCTCGGCCTGGCGGACAAGCTCCACCCGGCCGCGAGCCTGATCTCGGCGACGTGCTTCGGCTACTTGCTCTGGAAGTTCGGCCTGTTCGGCGCGAAGGACCTGATCGTCCACGGCTCGATCGGCGGCATCCTCATGGGCGTGTCGACAGTCGCGGGTCTCCTCACGTCGCTCGGCTCGCTGGCCGAGAAGCCCGGCCGCTAGTTCGACCCGGCTGCACTCCCAGACGCCGCGGATCCAGACGGGTTCGCGGCGTTTCTGCGTTTTTGCTCCTCGAGCTCGCGCTTGGCTCGATCGAGCTGCGCTCGCTCCTCGAGCGTGATGTTGCCGCAGGCGAGATCGAGATCGCCGATCACGCGGCCCGGTTCGCCCGCACAATCGAAGGCGAGCGTGCCGCGCCAGTACGCGGTGCCATCGGGCCGACGCGCGCCGTTCCACGCGCGATCGAGCTTGTCGCACGCGAGGACCTCGCCGTTCATCGACAGCTTCTGATCCTCGAACCGCAGCGTGCCTTCGGGCGTGACGATATCGACGAAGATGTGCACGGCCGCACCCGGCTTGCACTGCATCTTCGACGAGACGTCGGTGCCGTGGATCGACAGCGTGCCCGTGATGTCGGGCGCTGCGGACTTCGAGCTGCTGCACGCCGCGAGCGCGAAGAGAACGAGCCCCTTCGCGACATTCGCACGCATGCGACTAGCGGCGGAGGCCGAGGACTTCGATCAGCTTCTTGTAGCGAGCGAGATCCTTGCCCTTCAAGTAGTCGAGCAGCGCGCGGCGCTGGCCGACCATCAGCAGCAAGCCACGGCGGCTGTGGTGATCCTTCGGGTTGTTCTTCAGGTGCTCGGTGAGGTGCGAGACGCGCTCGGAGAGCAACGCCACCTGGACTTCGGGCGAGCCCGTGTCCTTCGGGGCCTGTTGGAACTTGGAGATCAGCTCGGCTTTTTTCGCGGTCGAAAGAGACATGGGTCGTAGCTCCGTCACCGACGGTCGCGCCCCGACATGGGACGTGCTCCGTGGTCGGGGCGCAGTTAACGGGAAACGCGTCGATCGGTCAAGGCTCGTCGGCAGCGACGAACATTTCGGGGAACACGCGGTCGTAGATGACCTTGCCCTCGAGCGCGTGGGCCACCGCCAGCATCCGGCCAGCCTCGTCAACAAATTGGAATCGCTCTAGGTTTTCGGCACCCATCCGATCGACCGGGAGCTGAACCCCACTTCGAATGCTCGTGATCTGGTCGCCGCGAACCACGACCTCGGGCAGCAGCACCGCCTCGCGCATCGGGACGAGCGCCCCCGAGATGTCCGCGCCGGCGAGCACCGCCTCGAGCGTGATCGAGCGATCGAGCGTGAATCGCCCCGAGCGCGTCCGGCGGAGCTCGGTCAGATGCGCGCCGCAGCCGACGTCGGTGCCGAGATCCGCGACCAAGCTGCGGATGTACGTCCCCTTCGTGCAGTCGATGGCGAGCGCGAACCGCGGCGGTTCGAACCGCACGAGGTCCAAGCGATCGATGCGGATCCGGCGCGCCGCACGCTCGACCTCGACGCCCGCACGCGCGAGATCGTAGAGCCGCTCCCCGCCCTGCTTGAGCGCCGAGAACATCGGCGGCACCTGATCCTGTTCGCCCGTGCGGCGCGCGATCGCGGCCAGCATCGCGTCGCGCGAGACGTTCACCTCGCGCGTCGCGGTCACGGTGCCGGTGCGATCGAGCGTGTCCATCTCGACGCCGAGCAGGCCTTCCGCCTCGTACGCTTTATCGTCGGCGAGCATGTACGACGCGAGCTTCGTCGCCGCACCGAGGCACACCGCGAGCACGCCGGTCGCGAGCGGATCGAGCGTGCCGCCGTGACCCGCGCGTGCAGCTCCGACCGCCTTGCGAACTTTGTCGACGCACGCGGCAGAGGACAGCCCGCGCGGCTTGTCGACGACGAGGACGCCGTGTACGCGGCTCAGGGTGGCTGGCTGATCCACGCGGTGACCGCTGCGATGCCGTCCGTGTTCAGCGTCTCCGTACCGAGCTCGGGCATCTTCACGCCGGCGGTCAGAGACTCGATGCGCTTCATCACGACGGAGTCGGTCGCGTTGCTTGGAATCACGAGCATCCCGGGCACGGTGCCGAGCATCGCGGTCTTGTTCACGAGCGTCGTGTACGCGGACATCTCGTGCGGCGCGAGCTTCGTGGTGTCCATGCGCATCTCGATCACGACCGTGTCGTGGATCGAGCTCGTCGGGTTGTGGCAACTGCCGCAGTTGGCGTGAAAGAAGCCGTACGCTGCTCGGTCGATCGCGGTCCCGCCGAGCGGAAAGAACGGAGCGCCGACCGTGGCGTTCGGCGTCGGCGGGTTCGACAGCAGATCCATGTCGACTAGATCCTGGAGGTCGACGAGGTCGGTCTCGGTCGGATGGTAGTCGAGCGACATCGCCTGGAAGCCGAGGATGCGTCCCGGCGTGCTCTGGTGACAGCGACGGCACTGCGATCGCGACGGCACGTCGTGCGTCGTGCCGGTCACGTCGGGATTTCCGGTCTGCGGATCGAACAGCGTCGATGACGTGTTCGCCGCGTCCCAGATATACGAGGCCCAGTACCACGACGCTTGCAGCGAGTCGTCCTCGCCGATCTTCATGACGAAGCGAGTCTCGATGCGCGTGCCTTCTTTGGTCGTGAACTCCTTCCACGCCTTGGTGCCGACGGGGAACTTCCAGTAGTTCATGTCCGTCGTGTCGATCTTCGTGCCCGCCGGCAGCTGGAGCCAGCGTCGCTTCGTCGCTTCGTCGGAGTAGAGCGCGTACTGCGGGGCAAACGCGAGGATCCCCGGGTTGATCACCGCGCACGGTCCGTCGGCACACAGGCCGGTGTCCTGCAGCGTCACGGGCATCAGGTTCGCGTCGGCAGGTCCGCCTTGATCGATCGCCACGTCGTCGAGAGCAGCGTCGACGGGCTTGGCTTCATTGTCACCGCACCCCGCGACGAGCAGGCATACGAGCACCCCAGTTCGCATCATCGAATTCTACACCGTCGTCGCTGCTATGACTGCGCGTCGGGATCGGGGGTGTGGCGGATCACGGGCTGGCTCTGGCGATTGAACGCGGTCTCGAGCGCGCGAACGACCTTGTCCTTGGTCGAACCGAGCGAATCGTTCATGTGACAGCCACCGGCGCCCGGGTGACCGCCGCCGCCGAGCGTCATACAAACTTTGCCGACGTCGATCTTCTCGCTCCGCGAGCGCATCGACACGCGAACGCCGCCGCCCTTCGCCGTGGTGAGCAACACGCCGACCTGGACGCCGTCGACGTTGCGGCCCCAGTTGACCATCCCCTCGATGTCTTCCCACGACGCGCGTGCGCCCTCGACCATGTCGGTGGTCACGCTGAGCACGCCGACGCGCCCCGCGCAGTGAAGCTCGAGGGTCGAAAGCACGCTGCCGAGGAGGCGCAGCTTGCCGGGGCTCGGTCGCTCTTCGAGGCTCGCGGCGACCTGCGACGGAACGACGCCCGCGCGCACGAGCTCGGACGCGACGTGCAGTGCTTCGGCGTTCGTGTTCGCGTGGCGGAATCCGCCGGTGTCGCTGATCAGCGAGACGTACATCGGGACGGCGGATTCCATCGTGATCGGCCAGCCCTCGCGCTGGGCGATGCGGAACACGAGGACCCCCACGGCGGACGCCACGGGATCCCACACCGCGATGTCGCCGAACGGATGGCCGCTCGCGTGGTGATCGAGCGTGATGAGCGGACCGCGCACCTCGGGTGGCGGTAGCGTGTCACCGAGCAGCGTGATGTCCGCGCAGTCGACGACGATCGTGCAGTCGAACCGCTCGTCGAACGAGATCGTGTTGACCGTGGTGTGCACGAGCGGCAGCCACTTGTAGCGGCGCGCGATCGCATCGACGGAGTAGATGACGGCGGTCTTGCCCTGCGCGCGGAGCAGCGACGCGAGCGCGGCCATCGAGCCGGTGCCGTCGCCATCGGGGCGGCGATGGCTCGTGAGCAACACGCGCTGTGCGCGACGCAGATGATCGCACGCCGTCGCGAGCGCTTCCTCGACGGGCGCGACGGCTTGCTGCGGCTCGGTCACGCGACGCGGATACTCCATTACTTCTCGTCTCCCGGCGGCGGAGGCTCGGGCGGCAGCGCCTCGCCCGCCTTGCGACCGACCGCGCGAGCCCGCTCTTCATCCTCGCGAACGATCGCTGCGAGCTTCTCGCTCACGTCGATCGACGAGTCGTGCATGAACCGCAGCTCCGGCGCCCGCTGCAACGCGAGCTCGCGACCGATCGGTCCGCGCAGAAAGCCAGCGGCCTTCACCAGGCCAGCGACCACGCCATCGGCGGTGGCGTCGTCGCCGACGACGGAGATATAGACATTCGCCACACTGAGATCGACGTTGAGCTCGACCTTGGACACGGTGACCAAGGCGGCCGCGCGAACCCGCGGATCCTTGACGTCGTTCGTGATGGCGCTCTGAAGCGCTTCGCGAAGGGCGTGCTCGACGCGGGACTTACGCTGACTCATACATTCGCTCTACCGGGGACCCTACTCCAGCTCGTCCTTCCATGCATCGGGGATCCAGTCGTCCCCGTCGGCACCGAGAGCCTTGTCTCCCGCACCCGTGCGGTCGTCGACGGTCGCCACGGGGGTCGAGGCGGCATCGAATGTCGTGACGTCCTTCGCGATCCCGACGAGCTGTGCGTCGCCAGCGGTCAGCGCTGCCGCGGCCACGCGGATCACGTCGTCGAGCAGATCGAATGCCTTGGCCCGGTCGGCGCTCGTGACGGCGACGCCGAGCTCGGCGCGCTGCCACGTGTCCTGCGACCCGACCTCGTTGATCGCGATGCCGAGCCTCTCGTTGACGCGATCCTTCACGCGACGAAGGACCATTCGCTTCTCCTTGAGGGAGTGCGCGTGGCCGATCACGACGGTGAGTCGAGCGATCCCGACGTACACGATCGACTAGAGCTGGGCGGCTTCTTCGATGACCTCGTAGGCCTCGATGACGTCGCCGATCTTGAGCTCGTTGTAGCCGTGCACCATCACGCCGCACTCGAAGCCGTTCGAGACTTCGGACACGTCGTCCTTGAAGCGACGCAGCGAGCCGATCTTGCCTTCGTAGACCTGAACGGCGTCGCGGATGATCCGGAGGTGGGCTTTGCGGTTGACCTTGCCCTGCGTGACCATGCAGCCCGCGACCATTCCCATCTTGGGGATGGAGAACGTCTCGCGAACCGACAGCTGGCCCATCGGGATCTCGCGCTTGATCGGCGCGAGGAGACCCGCCATCGCCGTCCGCACTTCGTCGAGTGCGTCGTAGATGATGTCGTAGAGCCGGATCTCCACTTCCTCTTGCTCGGCGAGCTTGCTGCTCTTGCCGGCCGGACGGACGTGGAAGCCGAGGATGATCGCGCCGCCCGCCTTCGCGAGGTTGACGTCGGACTCGGTGATGCCACCGACACCCGCAGCGATGACCACCACGCGGACCTTCTCGGTCGAGAGCTTGGTGAGCGATGCCTTGAGTGCTTCCGCAGAACCCTGAACGTCGGCCTTGAGGACGATCTTGAGCTCCTTGGTCGCGCCTTCGGACTGGCGCTCCATGAGGCTCTCGAGCGAGACCTTGCCCTTCGCAGCGAGCTCGCGCTTGCGCTCCGATTGACGGCGGTGATCGACGACCTGCTTCGCGACCTTGTCGTCCTCGGCCGCGTTGACCTGATCGCCAGCGTCGGGGACGCCATCGAGTCCGAGGATCTCGATCGGCGTCGACGGTCCGGCTTCCTCCAGGGAGTTACCGCGATCGTCGAGCATCGCGCGAACCTTGCCGTACGTACGGCCGGCCACGAGGATGTCGCCGGTGCGCAGCGTTCCTTCTTGGATGAGGACGGTCGCCATCGGACCACGGTTGCGATCGAGGCGCGCCTCGATGACGAGACCGGAGGCCGGCTTGTCGGGGTTCGCCTTGAGCTCGAGAACTTCCGCGGAGACCGCGATCGACTCGAGCAACTTGTCGATGCCATCGCCCTTCAGCGCGGAGACGTTCACGTAGATCGTGTCGCCACCCCACTCTTCGGGAATCAGGCCCTTGTCGGCGAGCTGTTGCTTCACGCGCTCGGGCTGTGCATCGGGCAGATCGATCTTGTTGACCGCGACGATGATCGAGACCTTCGCGTCCTTCGCGTGAGCGAGGGCTTCGAGGGTCTGCGGCATCACGCCGTCGTTTGCCGCGACGACGAGAACGACGATATCCGTCGCCTGCGCGCCGCGAGCACGCATCTCGGTGAACGCTTCGTGGCCCGGCGTATCGAGGAACACGATCTCGCCGTGTCCGGGGGCTTCCACCTTGTAGGCAGCGATGTGCTGCGTGATGCCGCCGGCTTCACCGGCTGCCACGCGTGCCTTGCGGATCGAGTCGAGCAACGACGTCTTGCCGTGATCGACGTGACCCATGACCGTGACGACCGGCGCGCGGAGCGTCGCCTTCTCACCGTCATCGGTCTTCTGCGCGAACATGTCCTCTTCTTTGAACGCGACGTTCTGGACTTCGTATCCGAACTCGCTCGAGAGGATCTGCGCCGTCTCGAAATCGATGACGCCGTTGATGTTGATGCCCGCCATGCCCATGCCCCAGAGCTTCTTCAGCACTTCGGGAGCCTTGATACCCATGCCGCGCGCGAGGTCGGACACCGTGATCGAGTCTTCGATCCGGATGACGCGCTTGTGCTCGGCCGGCGTGGTGAGCTGGGTCTGCTTGCCCTTCTTTCCGAGGGGAAGCTTCTTGCGGAAATCGTTCTGGCCGGGACGACCACCCGGGCCACCCATTCCGGGCCGACCGCGCTGCTGCTGCTGCTGCGCGAAGCGACCACGGATCGGATTGGCGGGCGGAGCACCCGGCGGCGGACGACCGACGACCGGCGTGCGCTCGGTGATCTTGATGCGCGGCGGAAGCGCGATGACCGTACCGACGGCCGGACGCGACGGATCGCGCGTGGGCGAGGGTGCGGCTTCGACGACCGGCGGCGCTTCTTCGATCGGAGGCGACTCGGTATCCGGACGCGGGCGCGCATCGGTGCGAGCACGCGCGCGTTGCAGCTCCGCTTCGAAGCGGCTGCGCGCGGAGTCACCGACTTCACCGACGGTGCGTGGACCATCTTGGTCCTGACGCGCCTGCGGACGCATGTCGATCACCGTCGAGCGCGAGTGAGGATTCACGACGCGCGGAGGCAGTGGCGTCGACGGCGGCGGCTCGGGACGCTTATCGTTGCGATGCTCGTTGCGGTCCGGCGCGATATTGCGCTGGCCCATCGAGCCACCATCCCGTGCGTGCTGTTGCTGCTGCGCACCGTTTCCGCCGACGGACGGCTGGATCGACGGCGCGTTGACGATCACGCGCGAGCGCTTCTCGACGGCGGGTGCCGGCGCGGGTGCCGGCGTCGGTGCGGGTGGCGTCGGTGCGACGACCACCGGCGGCGGTGCTTGTGTCACCGGCGCAGGAGGCGGCGGCGCTTCCTCGACCACGGGCGGTACGACGATCGCGGGTTCCGACTTCACGCGTACCTGGACGGGCGGAGGCGTTGGCTTCTCCGGCGCTGGAGCCGGTGCTTCCTCTACGACGTGCACCGGCGGTACGACGATCGCGGGCTCCGACTTCACGCGCGCGATCGGCGTCGGCTTCATCAGCGGCGACACGACTTGCGGCGGCGGCGGCTCCGTCACCACTGGAGCTGCGGGCTCCTCGGCGACGACGCGACGACGAATCACGGGCGCAGGCGCCGCGTGACGTTCGGTGTGTGTTGCAGCAGCGACGGGGGCACGTTCGACGGAGCGATTGTCATCACCACCATCACCACCCGTGCCCTTATCTCCACTCGATCGACGACGGAGAACCGTCCCGGTCGACAACACTTTGGTTTGTGCAGGAGCAGCGACGGACGCTTTCTCCTTTTCAAGGGACCGCTTGATGCGCGCGACATCGTCGGCGTCGAGGGAGGACATGTGGTTGTTCACCTCGAGACCGAGCGCTCGGATCTTCGCGATGAGGTCCTTGTTCGGGATCCCCACCTCTTTCGCAATCTCATAAACGCGCATTCGTTTTCGGTCGTCCTCTACTTCTGGTCCCTGCCGGAGGGAGTTTCTACAGCGTTCACACGCGCAAGGCCAGAGGGGTTTTTCCCTTGCAGATCACTAGAATTGTCCGCGGTCGGTGACAGTTCCGTTAGCAAGCGCTGAAGATCCTTCGACGTCACAGAACGCTTCAGACCGCGCGAAAGTCCTGGAGCCGTCACGCACTCTCTGCGCGCGTGGACATATGCCCCACGCCCCGGGAGTCGACGCGCCCGGTCTAGCACCACGGAAGAACCGCTGACACCGACCCGAACGAGTAGGTGTTGCGATTCGACCGAGCGGCACCCGGTGCACGTCCGTTTGGGATCGTGACTCAGGAGGAGACCTCGCTGAGCCAGCTGATGGCACGTTGACGAAGGCGAGCGATCTCACCCATGTCGAACCCGGTCGTCGTCGCGATCGACTCGATCGGCGTCTTGATGAGGTCCTCGGGCGAGTGGATGTTCGCCGTCGCGAGCGCGGTGACGACATCCTCGTCGACGCCGTCGAGCTCCATGAGCTGCTGGCCGCCGGACAGCTCCTTGCGGCGCTCCGCTTCCTTGCGTGCGTCGTCGCGGCGACGACCGCCGCCGGCGATGTACGCCTTGGCAGCGTCGCTGACTCGACGAGCCACCTCGGGCGTCGGGATGCCCGGCAGACCCGCGAGCTCTTCGATCGCGGCGCGAGACAGCTCGTTGACCGAGCGCCAACCGAGCTTGAACAGGTTCTCCGCGATCGCGTTCTCGAAGCCTTCGCTCGCGAGGGCGGCAGCGATCTGCTCCTTCGCGCGGCGCTCGAGCTCGTAGATCTTCGACTCCGAGTGGATGTCGATGCGCCAGCCCGTGAGCTGCGACGCGAGGCGAACGTTCTGGCCCTTCTTACCGATCGCGAGCGACAGCTTGTCGTCGGGGACGATCAGCTCCATGCGGTGGCCTTCGGCGTCGATGATGACGCGCGAGACTTCCGCCGGGGCGATCGCGTTGCAGACGAAGCGTGCCGGGTCGTCGTCGTACGGGACGATATCGATCTTCTCGCCGCGCAGCTCCTGCACCACGGCCTGGACGCGCGAGCCCTTCATGCCGACGCACGCGCCGACGGGATCGACGTCGCGATCGCGAGAGGACACGGCGATCTTCGCGCGCGCACCGGGCTCGCGAGCGGAGCTCTCGATGCGGACGATCTTCTCGTAGATTTCCGGGACCTCTTGCTCGAACAGCTTCTCGAGCAGGCCCTTGTGCGTGCGGCTCAGGATGACCTGCGGGCCGCGAGCGTTGCGATCGATGTCGAGGCAGTACGCCTTGATCGTGTCGCCGACGCGATAGCTCTCGCGGGGTACCTGCTCGCGCATCGGCAGGACGGACTCCGCCTTGCCGATATCGACGACGAGCGCGCCGCGCTCGAAGCGACGGACGACACCCGAGATGATCTCGCCTTTGCGATCCTTGAACTCGTTATAGACGTTGTCGCGCTCGGCCTCGCGCACGCGCTGATAGATGACCTGCTTCGCGGTCTGCGCGGCGATGCGGCCGAACTTCTTCGACGCGTTCTTGAGATCGATCATCAGGCCGAACTTCTCGTCCTGCTCGGTCGCACGCTCGACGTCCTCGGCGCGATAGAACACCTGGAACAGGAGCTCGTCACCGAGCTCGGCTTCGAGGCCTGCGGCGTTCGCCTGCGAGACCGTGATCTCGCGACCCTCGATCGCGTCGTCTTCCTCGACGACGTTGACGATGAGGAAGAGGTCGACCGACCCCGTCTCGGCGTTGAACTTCGCTTCCATTTCGCGGTTCATGCCGAACGTGCGCTTGGCCGCGGTGAGGATCGCTTGCTCGAGGGCGTTGATGAGCACCGACTTGTCGATGTTCTTGTCGCGGCCCACTTGCTCGAGGACCATGTCCAGTTTGGCTTCCATGGCTAACCTTGTTCCTTCTGCTTCGGTGTCTTCTGCTTCGCGCTGGGCCGATGGCCCGGCTTGATCGGCTTTTGCAATTTCGGCCCGACGCCCGAGCCGCCCTTCATGACGGCGTCCCAATCGGGCACGAGCTTGGCGGTGTCGATGTCGTCGAGCGGTAGCTCGTAGAGCTGACCATCGACTTCGATCTTCACCTTTCCGTCGGTGATGCCCTTGAGCACACCGCGGAAGTTCTTGCGCTCGCCCGAGGGCGTCTGCAGGCCCACGCCCATCGAGATCTTCGCGTCGCTGTCGACGAAGTGAGCGAAGTGCTCCGGCGTCCGCAACGCGCGGTCGATGCCCGGGCTCGAGACCTCGAGGCTGTACGCCTGCGGAATCGGATCGTCGACGTCGAGCACCGCGGACAGCTCGCGCGACATGTTCTCGCAGTCCTCGAGATCGACGCGATCCTCGGGCACCTGCGTGATGTCGCCGTGTTGTGACAACGGTAGATCGATCGCGACGCGAAGGACCCATCCACCCTGCTCGAGCAGGAAACGAAGCTCGACCAGATCGAAGCCCGCCGCGTTGCACACGGGCTCGACGATCGAGATCAGCTTGGCTTGTTGGGGGTTACGAGACATCGGAGGTCGTGAAGATCGTGTCGGGGCGAAAAAAAAGGTGGCCGAAAGGCCACCCACCGCGGAAGCGATAAAGCTGGCGGATGGGTACCACCGGCCATTTCTAAGGGCAAGAGCCTCGATGGGATGGGCGACGAATTCGTACATCCACCGCCAGCGACCGTCGCGGGCGAGGACGCCGGCGAGGCTCGCAGCCTTCGTGCTAACCAAGCGACATGACTGCATGGGAGCTCCGTGTCGGCGCCGTCCAGATGCGATCGACCGACGATCTCGACCAGAACCTCGCCACCACCCGGCGGCTGGTTACCGAGGCCGCCGCCGATGGCGCGAGGCTCGTCGTCCTCCCCGAGTGCTTCTCGTTTCTCGGGCGCGGTGAAGGCGACAAGCTCCGCATCGCCGAGAGCTACCCGTCCGACGGGCCGATCTACTCGACGGTCCGCGAGCTCGCGACCAAGCTCGGCATCTGGATCGTCGGCGGCGGTACGCCCGAGCGCATCGAGTCCGATCCGAAGCGCACCTACAACACGGCGATCGTCGTCGATCCCTCGGGCGCCCTCGCCGCTCGCTATCGCAAGATCCACTTGTTCGACGTCGATATCCCCGGCGGCGCCACGCTGCGCGAGTCCGACGCGACCGCCGCGGGCAACGAGCTCGTCGTCGTCGACATCGCGGGCGCACCGGTCGGCGTGAGCATCTGCTACGACGTGCGCTTCCCGGAGCTCTATCGCTGCCTCGTCAAGGATCGCGGCGCGCAGATCCTGCTCGTGCCAGCCGCGTTCACGGCGCACACGGGCGCGGCCCACTGGCATCTCCTCCTCCGCGCACGCGCCGTCGAGGATCAAGCCTGGGTCGTCGCCGCGGCGCAGTGGGGCCAGCACAACGAGAAGCGCCAGTCGTACGGGCACACGCTGATCAGCGATCCGTGGGGCACGCTCGTCGGCGAACGCCCCGACGGTGATGGCGTCGTCGTCGCCACGCTCGACAGCGCCACCGTCGACAAGCGCCGCACGCAGCTCCCATCGCTGCGCCACGCGGTGCTCTGGAAGTAGACGGGCTTCGCCATTCGAGATTGCGGGGCGACCTCTCGCGAGTCGAGCGGGCGACTGCTCGCGATTCGAGCTCGCGGGACCTGCTCGCGATTCGAAATCGCAGGACCTCGAATGACTAGCAGCTCTTACTATTCGAGTTTTCCGGCGGCGAGGAGCGTCCAGTTCCATTTCCCGCCGCCGCTGGTGCGCTTGCCCATTCCCCACGCGCCCTTCATGTTGCCGTCGTCGGTGCGCGTGAACTGCGCGCGTCCACCGGGCGAGCCCGTTTCGGCCCAATCGCACGTGAGCACGGGCCCCTCGGCGATGCAGTCGAGCTTTCCCTTCGCGCGTCCCGAATACGCGCCGATGACCTTCGTGGGGTTCGCCGCCGTCTGGATCAGCAGCGCGTCCCCCTCCGTCGACTTGTACACGCCCGCGAACAAGATCACGCCCGTCGGTAGCGTCGACGGTGCTGCCGCCGGAGCCGCGGC